>Ga0335078_10014609_pt1 | contig 11650 bp, 10 predicted proteins | sample Lox_Sample_32_FD_206711 | JGI IMG/M metagenome (GOLD analysis project Ga0335078, IMG submission 206711) | Soil microbial communities from Loxahatchee National Wildlife Refuge, Florida, United States - Lox_Sample_3.2 | ecosystem: Environmental > Terrestrial > Soil > Wetlands | place: USA...
GCGGGATCCACAGGTAGATGACCAGCGGGGGCAGGGCGCACAGCGCGCCGATCCCCATCGACTCGTACTCGACCGACGGATCGGGCTCGCTCAGCGGCAGCACGAGGAAGAAGAAGACGAGCGCCGCCGCGCCGCCCAGCATCGCGAGGACGTAGAGCACGCCGCCGACGACTCGACGGCTGCGCTCGGGGTCCGGGCGGGGAAGGGCCATGGGCTCCCCAGCGTAGCAAACCGCTCAGCGCGTGAGCTTCGGCGGCGCGTCGTCGCGCCAGGTCTGTCCACAGCAGTCGCCGTAACCGGCATAGCCTGTCCGGGAGCATGGACAGGCTCGATCCAGGGCGCCGCCCGCAGGGCCCGTGCGTCGGCACGCAGAAGTGGCGAAGCCTCCTCTTCGTGCACTGGATCGTGTCGCCCGACGCGCTGCGACCGCTCGTTCCGGCCGGGCTCGAGATCGATCTGTTCGAGGGCAAGGCCTACGTCGGGCTCGTCGCCTTCGAGATGCACGACGTCCGCCCCTCGCGCTGGTTGCCTCCCGTGCCGACCGCGCGCCGCTTCGAGGAGGTCAACGTCCGCACGTACGTGCACGCGGGGGGCCGCGATCCGGGCATCTGGTTCTTCAGCCTCGAGGCGTCGAGCGCGCTCGCCGTCCTTGGCGCCCGCGCCTTCTACCACCTGCCGTACTACTGGGCGCGCATGAGCACCGGGCCGGCGCACGAAGGCATCGTCGGCTACGCGTCGGAGCGCCGCTGGGAGAGCGACGTCCCGGCGAAGCTCGACGTGCGCTACGAGGTGGGCGATCCGCTCGACGCCCCGCGAGACGGGACGCTCGAGCACTTCCTCGTGGAGCGGTACTACCTCTATGCCCGCGCCGACGGCGGTGCCCTGCTGCGAGGCCAGGTCCACCACACGCCGTACCCCGTGCAGCGGGCGCGCGTCGTCGAGATGCAGGAGTCGATCGTCGCCGCGGACGGCATCGCGAGGCCCGAGCAGCGAGCCTCCGAGCTGTGGAGCCCGGGGGTCGACGTGGAGATCTTCGGGCTGGAGAAGGCGCCCCTCAGACCTTGATGATCGCGTCCCAGCTCTCCGCGATCTCGCTCGCCGTCCACACGCCGTTGTCCGTCTCCTTGAAGCGGCCGGGCGTCTCGACCACCTTGAAGGCGTAGACGCGGGCGCCCGCGATGGCCAGGACGTGGCCCGTGCGATCGCCGCACAGATCGCTCGCGAGGAAGAGCGCGGCCGGCGCGATGTGCTCGGGGGTCAGCGTGTCGACTCCCTGGAACATCGGAAGATCCTCGGTCATCCGCGTCTTGGCGATCGGCGCGATGGCGTTCACGGTCACCCGGTGCTTCTGCAGCTCGATCGACATCGTGCGCGTCAGCCCGTAGATGCCCGCCTTCGCGGCCGAGTAGTTGGCCTGGCCGAAGTTGCCGAGCATCCCGCTCACGCTCGTCGTGTTGACGATGCGCCCCCCGCCTCCCTGCGCCACGATCTGCTTGGCGAAGATCTGGGAGCAGAGGAAGGTGCCCTTGAGGTGGACCTCGACGACGGCGTCCCACATCGCCTCGTCCATCTTGAGGAAGCTCTTGTCGCGCAGGATGCCGGCGTTGTTCACCAGCACATCCACGCGCCCGAACGCCCCGACCGCGGCCTTGACGATGGCGGCGGCGCCCTCGGTCGTGGCGACGTTGTCGTGGTTGGCGACCGCGGTTCCCCCCGAGGCGACGATCTCGGCGACCACCTGGTTGGCCGGCGTCGCGTCGAGCCCGCTACCGTCGCGGGCTCCGCCGAGGTCGTTGACCAGGACCTTGGCCCCCTCGCGTGCGAGCAGACGCGCATGGGCGCGGCCGATCCCGCCGCCCGCCCCCGTCACGATGGCCACCTTGCCGTCGACAAGACCCATGGCTGAACGCTCCGGGCGGCCTTGTAGCGGCACCGTGCCGCATCGTCCAGGGTGGGTGGTAGGATGCCCGGGGTCGCAGGCCGGCGCCGGCCGGCCGCCCGAGCCCCCCAATGAACGACGAGGACTCGAAGAAGACGCAGAAGCTCGCGACCCTGCCGCCGTCGGAGCCGCCGTCGTCGCGACGCTCGAGCGTCGACGAGTTCCAGGACGAGGAGTCGAGCACCCGCAACACCGACGCGGCCATCCCCATCCTCGCCCCCGTGGCGGAGTCGACACGCGCGGTGGTCACCGTCGTGACGGGCCCGGGCGCGGGGCGCGTCTTCTCCGTGTCCGGCGAGGCCGTGATCGGCCGCGGCAAGGAAGCGCACGTGCGGATCGACGACGGCGGCGCGAGCCGCGCGCACGCGCGCATCTACGCCTCGGGCGGCAGCTACGTCGTCGAGGACCTGGGCTCCACCAACGGGACGTTCGTGGACGGGCGGCGCATCGAGCGAGCCGAGCTGAAGAGCGGCGACCGCATCCACCTCGGGCCGCACATCGTGCTGTCCTTCGCCATCCTCGACGCCCAGGCGGAGCGCATCACCCAGCAGCTCTACGAGTCGTCGGTGCGCGACCCGCTGACGCGCGCGTTCAACCGGCGATACCTCGTCGAGCGTCTGGCGAGCGAGGTCGCCTACGCGCGCCGTCACAAGACGGCCCTGGGGCTCATCCTGATGGACCTGGACCTGTTCAAGCGGGTCAACGACACCCACGGGCACCTGGCCGGCGACGAGCTGCTCCGGGAGGTGTCGGCCACGGTGCAGCGCATGATCCGCGCGGAGGACGTGTTCGCGCGCTTCGGGGGCGAGGAGTTCGTGCTGCTGGTGCGCGGGATCGAGCACGTCAACGTGGGGCGCTTCGCGGAGCGGGTCCGCTCGGCGGTCGAGCGGCTCGAGGTCAGGGCGGGCGCGGCCGGAGCGGTCATCAAGGCCACGATCAGCGCCGGATACGCCTCCATCACCGAGCTGCCGAGCGACGACCGCGAGCAATCGCTGCCCGAGCGCATGCTCCGCCTGGCCGACGAGAGGCTCTACCTCGCCAAGTCCGCGGGCCGAAACCGCGTCCGCGGCGCCAGCTGAGCGCGCCGAGCGTGGAAGAAGGCCCCCCGCAGGGGATTGACGACGGCGCTGAATCGCGATTCACTCGCCCGCCGTTCCCCGGAGGAAAGCCGATGGCCGTCGATATCAAGAACCTGTTCAACGAGAAGCTCCCCGCTGGCCTCGCGAAGAACGCCGAGGCGGCCAAGGCCATCGGCGCGAAGTTCCAGCTCAACATCACGGGCGAGACGGGCGGCGAGTGGCACATCGACGTCAGCGCCAGCGGTCCGTCGTGCAAGCCCGGCACGGGCGAGGCCGACTGCACCATCACGATCTCCGACGAGGACTTCCAGCAGCTCGTCTCGAACCCGCAGAGCGGCATGCAGCTGTTCTTCGCGGGCAAGCTGAAGCTCGCGGGCAACCAGATGCTCGCGATGAAGCTTCAGACGCTCTTCAGCCTCCAGTGAGCGGCGCCGGGCCGCTCGAGGGCGTCCGCGTCCTCGACCTGACGCGGCTGCTGCCCGGGCCGTTCGCGTCCCTGGTGCTCGCGGACCTGGGCGCGAGCGTCGACAAGGTCGAGGACCTCGGCGGAGGCGACTACCTGCGGCTGACTCCCCCGCTGGTGGGCGACACCTCGGCGCTGTTCCTCGCGCTGAACCGGGACAAGCGCAGCGCGTGCCTCGACCTGAAGAAGGAGAGCGCGCGCTCGGCCCTGCTGCGGATGGTCGAGCGCTACGACGTGCTGTTCGAGCAGTTCCGGCCCGGGGTGATGGCACGGCTGGGTCTGGGGCACGACGTGCTGCTCGCCCGCAACCCTCGCCTCGTGGTGTGCGCCCTCACGGGCTATGGACAGGACGGGCCGCTGGCGGCGCGCGCGGGGCACGACATCAACTACCTGGCGCGCGCGGGCGTGCTCGGAGTCCAGGGACCGCCCGGCGCCCCGCCGCAGGTGCCCGGGTTCCAGCTGGCCGATTTCAGCGGCGGCCTCTGGAGCGTGATCGGCATCCTGTCGGCGCTGCAGGAGCGCGCTCGCACGGGACAGGGGCGCGTGGTGGACGTCTCGCTGCTCGAGTCGTGCATGGGGTTCGCGTTCGCGAGCATCGGCAGGCTCTTCGGGGGGGACGTCCCTCCGCGGGGCGAGGATCCGCTCGCCGGCGGGCTCGCCCTCTACGGGACCTACGCGACGAGCGACGGCAAGTACGTCTCGCTCGGGGCCCTCGAGCCGAAGTTCTGGCAGGCGTTCTGCGCCGGAGCGGGGATCGAAGCCGACTTCGCCGCGATGATCCCGGGGCCGCATCAGCAGGGACTCAAGGATCGCCTCCGCGCGCTGTTCGCGTCGCGACCCCGCGCCGAGTGGGAGGAGTTCGCCCGCGAGCACGACTGCTGCCTCGAGCCCGTCCTCGAGCCGGACGAGCTCCGGACCGACGCGCACCTGAAGGCCCGGGAGCTGTTCTTCGAGATGGACTCCCCCTGGGGACGCATCGGTCAGCTGCGCACGCCTCTGGGCGCGCGCGGCGCGACCCACACCCCTCCGCCCAGGCAGGGCCAGCACACCGACGCCATCCTCCGCGAGGCGGGCCTGGACGACGCGACCATCGCTTCGATGAGATCCGAGGGCGCGGCGCGCTAGCTACACTTTCCGGAACTCCTCGACGAACTCCCAGTCGGCGATGAGCCCCTTGCGCAGCATCAGCGACAGGAGCGCCGAGAACATGGCCTCCCAGCGGGGCGCGGCTCCGAGGATCTCGCTGGCGTCGGCGCCGTGCGCCACGGCGCGCAGGGCGCTGACCAGGTCGCGCGCGGTGAGCTGATCGCTCATGCCCTCGCCCGGGGGACCCGAGGGTGCGCGCTCCTCCAATTCGTCCTCGGGCGCCTCGCTGGGCGTGCGCTTCTTCGGAGCGGGCAGCGAGATCGTGGTCCCGTCCAGCAGCGTCAGCGCGATCATGCGTGGCCGGGGTCGAGCGTGCGTCACGACCTCCTTCTCCTCCGCCTCGATCTCGGGTGCGCTCTCGGGGGTATCGGTGGCCGGCAGCGACGGCGGAGAGGGCGGCGGGGGTGGGGGAGGAGGCGGGGCGGCGCGCGGTGGAGGCGGAGGCGGGGCCGCGACGGCGACGGGCGCCGGCCCGGGGGCCGCCTCCTTCGCGACGGTCAGCTGCGGGGCGGAGGGCGCGGCGACGGGCGGCGCCTCGCCGAGGTAGTACACGCGGATCGCCGCGCGGATGTCGCTCGGGCACGCGATCATCGGCTTGACCGGGAGCCCGGCCGCATTCTTCACCTCCTGGATGGCCGCCTCGTTCGTCGGGTCATCCATCGCCACGTAGAGCGTCTCGCCTTGCTTGCGCACGCGGCGGACGAAGATGGGCACGAGGCAGTAACGCTCCGAGATCTCACGCGTCACCAGGTTGAGCAGCGATCGGGAGAAATCGACGTGGTAGAGCGACACCCAGGGCACGCTGAGCTGCCGCGACAGGGTCTGCGTGACCTGGATCTCGCTGACGAAGCCGAGATCGACCAGCAACTGCCCGAGCTTGCGGCCGTCCTTGCGCTGCGCGAAGAGCGCCTGCTCGAGCTGAGACTGGGATAGGACCCCCCCGTCGACCAGCAGCTCGCCGATCCGCTTGGCCACGACAGTATCGTACGACAGCGGGCCCGGCCGACGCGAAATCTCGGCAAATCGTGGTCAGCGGGGCCCCCCAAGGACCCGGCTCATCCGTCTCGACATGCGCGCTGACCGATCTGTCGCGTGGTAGCCTCGGGGGGCTCCGGCCAACCGTGCGGAAGCCTCCTCATGCGGTCTTGTCCCCAGTGCGGAAGCGCCTGCGAAGAGGCGCACAAGTTCTGTCCCTCGTGCGGCTTTCCCATCGGGAAGGTCGCCTCGAGCCCGGACGATCCGCTCATCGGTCGCTCGCTGCCAGGTGGCTACCTCATCCTGGAGCTCGTCGGCATCGGCGGGATGGGGCGCGTCTACCGGGCCGAGCAGACGGCGCTGGGGCGCACGGTCGCCGTCAAGATCATCCACCCCCACCTCGTCGGGGAAGAGAACGCTGCCGCCCGCTTCATCACCGAGTCACGCGCCGCCAGCCGCCTGAACCACCCGAACTCGGTCGGCATCATCGACTTCGGCAAGTCCCCGGACGGGCAGATGTACCTGGTGATGGAGTTCCTGCGCGGGCGCGACCTGGCGCGGGTCACGTACGAGGACGGGCCGCTGCCGTTTCGCCGGATCGTGGACGTGCTGCGGCAGACGCTCGCGGCGCTCGCCGAGGCTCACAGCGAGCAGATCATCCACCGCGACCTCAAGCCCGAGAACATCATCCTGGAGCCCGTCCGTTCGGGTGGCGACTTCGTGAAGGTGGTCGACTTCGGCCTCGCCAAGATCCGCGCGGACGCCCAGCAGCCCAGCATCACGAGCCCGGGCATCGTCTGCGGCACGCCCGAGTACATGAGCCCGGAGCAGGCGAGGGGCGATCCGCTGGACGCGCGCAGCGACATCTACGCCGTGGGCGTCATCCTCTTCCAGCTGCTCACGGGCAAGCTGCCCTTCGAGGCGGAGTCGCCGACGCAGGTCGTCCTCGCGCACCTGACGCAGCCACCGCCGGACCCTCGCACCATCGCCCCCGACCGCGCGATCCCGCCGGCGCTGGTGGACGTGGTGCTCAAGGCGCTGGCCAAGGACCAGAAGGAGCGCCACCAGGACGCCGACGAGCTCTCGGCCGCCCTCGCCGAGGCGCTCGCCGTGATCGAGGACCGCGTGAGCCTGGGCGGGACGACCGCGGCCGGGATGCGCTGCTCCACCTGCGGCGCGCTCAATCCCTCGTCGCAGAAGTTCTGCGGGGAGTGCGGGGCGGCGACCACGTCGACGCAGCTGACCACGCTACCGTCGCGCGCGCCGGCCACTGCGGCCACCGAGCCCCCGACGCGGCGGGATCGCTCGGCCGAGCCGCAGAGCGAGGCCAGCCGTCGCGGGGTGCTCCCGTTCCTCGGTCGGCAGGACGACCTGTCGTGGCTCGAGGCCCGTCGCGCCGAGGCGCGATCGCTGGTGGGCGCGCGTATCGTCGGGGACGTCGGCGTCGGCAAGACGCGCCTGGTGAAGGAGTTCCTCGACGTCGCCGCGGCTGCGGGCGACGTGGTCGTTCAGACGGGACCCGATCCGGCCTGGGCCGAGGTGGGCTACTGGGCTCTGAGGCGAGCCATCGTGCAGCTGGCCGCCCTGCCGGGCTCGGGCGGTTCGTCCCGGGACTGGGTGGCCGCCACGCCGGAGGCGAGGCGCGGACTGTCGGACGTGTTCGGCAACGAAGCGCAGATGAAGTCGGACACCCTGTCGCCCGACGAGCGACGCTTCGCGGCCGCCGAGGCGCTGCGCTGGTCCCTCGTGCGTGCCAGCGAGCGCGCCCGCGGCCATCGCGTCGTGCTCGCCGTCGATGATCTGCACTGCGTGGACGGCGCCAGTCGCAACGCGTTCTCCGACGCGCTCAGCGATCCGCCGCTGGTGCCGGCGCTGCTCATCGCGACCTACGCGCCGGGCTTCGATCCCGGGTGGGCGGCCGACGTCGCGGCGGCCCGCGTGCTCACCGGGCTGCCGACCGCCGAGGTCGCGAGCGTCCTCGCGCCGTCCGTGCGTCCGAGCTCGCCCGTCCTGAGCGCGTCGCGCACGATCGTCCCCCTCTACCTCGAGCAGCTGCTCCGGTTCTCGCGGGAGGAGTCGGGAGGCGCGCCTCCGGGCCTCGCGGACGTCATCGCCGTCCGCGTCGAGCGGCTCCCGTCGGACGCACGCCGGGTCCTGCAGGCCTGCGCCGTCTGGGGAGACGACGCGGACGACGACGTGCTGACGCGGATGCTGGGCGACGACGTCGATCTCGTCGAGGCCCTCGGGTTCCTGCGGCGCGCCGGGATGCTCGTCGTGAGCGAGGGGGGCATTCGCACGTCGCACCCGCTCGTGCGCGAGGTCACGCTCGCCACCATTCCCGCTGCCGTCCGGCGCGAGCTGCACGCGGCGGCGGCCGTCGTGTGCGACGAGCGCGATCTGCCCATCGAGGTCCGCGCCCTGCACGAGTTCTGGGGGGGAACGGCCTTCCAGGCGCTCCTGCTGCTCGAGCGCGTCAGCATCCTGGCCAGCGGTCGGGGCGACCACCAGGGCGCCATCATCGCCCTGCGCCGCGGCCTCGAGCTCGCCCGGCGAGAGCTCTTCCGCGGGGAGCTGGACGATCCCATGCGTGCCGTCCTCATCTTCAGCCGCAAGCTCGGCGAGGCCCTCGTTCGAGGCGGGCAGCTCAACGACGCCGAGGGCGTGCTGCGAGAGGCGCTCGACGTGGCCGGGCCCAGCGGCAAGGACCGCGCGGCCGTGCTGGGCGCGCTCGCACACGTCGCCCACGACCGGGATCGCCGCCAGGAAGCGCGCGACTACCTCCGCGAGGCCCTCGAGCTCGCCTCACGTTCCGGGGCTCACGAGCTCGTCACGTCGCTGGAGACCCTCCGGCGCGCCATCGCGGTCTGAAGCGTCACCTCTGTTAGTCTGGAGCCGTGCGAGCTCGGCGTGCGCTGGGACCGGTGGCGTTCGCCTGGGTCGTCATCGCCTGTCACGCGGAGGGCCCGGCCGTCACGCCCACGCTGGCCGACCGCATCGACCTCGCCGCCCGCATCTGCGCGAAGGTCACGAGCTGCGCTCACGCCCACGATGCTCCGCGCGACCGGGATCCCGGCGCCTGCGTCGATGCTTCCATGGCGCGGGCTACCAGGGGGGCCGACCCCTTCGAGGCATGCGTCCTCGCGGCGCACGGCTGCGGCGAGGTCGACGCGTGCGCCCGTGACCGCGCCGACGCCTCGGTGAGCGCGTACTGCCGGGCGCACGCGGGAACCCGCACCGGCTGCGACGCCAACCGCCTCGTCACCTGCTCCCAGGACGATCCGGCGGAGAGCTCGGCGGTCGACTGCGGCGCCTTCGGGGCCACGTGCGCGGACCTCCCTCAGGCGGGCGGCCTCATGTCGCGCGGATGCGTGTCGCCGAGGCTCTGCCCGCCCGGCGCCGCGGAGACGCACTGCGACGGCGTCCAGGCCGTCGTGACCTGCCGCGATGGAGCCACGGAGCGCTCCGCCTGCGCAGGCGGGACGCGCTGCGAGGAGCACAAGGGCTCCGACGGCGTCCTGTCGGCCGTCTGCGAGTCGGCCGACCATCGCCACTGCGACACCGTCGGCAAGCGCTGGTGCGAACGGGGACGCCTCGTGCAGTGCCAGCCGCACGGCCCGTTCGGCGAGGCCGCCGTCACCGACTGCGCGGCGCTGGGGCTGGCGTGCGACGAGCACACGGACCTCGGAGCGGCCTGCGTCGCCCCGGGGCCCCGCACGTGCGAGCGCGCCGCCCCCCGGTGCGAGGGGGACACGCTGACGTTCTGCGCCGCCGGCCGCCGGTTCCACGTGTCCTGCCGCGAGCTGGGGCTGGGGGGCTGCGATCCCGACGCCCACGGCGTCGACGCCGCGTGCGGGCCCGGGACCCGTGGTCCTGCCCCTGCACCGCCGCCCTGATATGCTCGGCGCCCCGCGATGGACTCGCCCCAGGTTCGCGACAGTCCCGAGGTGCGCGTCCGGCGCATCCACCGGCGCGATCTCAACCGGGCGTGGGAGTTCCTCAAGCTCGTCTTCCGGGACGTGAACCGCGAGACCGTCGAGTACCAGCGTCCGCGCACCAAGAGCCGCTTCCTCGAGGTCTACGATCAGGAGGACGTCGAGCAGCTGCTCTTCGAGGTCACCGAGGACCGCCGCGACGCCATCGTCGGCTACGCCGAGTGCGCGTTCGAGGTGAGCGGCGCCGACAACTGGATCAACGTCCGCTACTTCGAGAAGCGCGAGATGCGGCCGCTCTTCGTGGAGGAGCTCGCGGTCCACCCCGACTACCAGGGCCGGGGGGTCGGTGGGTTCATGCTCGAGCAGGTCGAGCACCTGGCGCGCGTGCGCGGGTGCACCCACCTGGTGCTCGAGGTGGCCGAGAACAACGAGAATGCCCTGCGGTTCTACCGGACCCGGAGCTTCTACAAGCTCGACGCCGCCATATTCCTCGCCAAGAAGGTGCCGAACGAGGACGAGCTCTTGCCCCCCCGGAAGCTCAAGAGGGCACGCAGGGCACCGGCGAAAACTTGAGCCGCGTGTCACAGTGGTGAGAGGTTGTACCGAAGTCGTCGGTCGGTCCGATGCGCCCCAGCCCCCTCGCCCTGTCGCTCGTCACCGCGACCGCGATCGTCGCGACGGGCTGGAGCGCCGGGCGAGCGGCGCCGCCCGCGGTGCTTCGCCCCGCCGCGACCGCCGTGGACTCGGCGGCCACCGCGGCTCGCGATCTCCGTTCGGACTCCTCGGCCAGCGTCGCATCCGCTTGCTCGGCGCCGAGCGTCGTTTCGATGCACGGGCCCGACGACGCCCGCGATCTCGCGGCGCTCTCGTCGTGCCGCCCTGGCGACGCATGGTCCAGGATCGTCGATCGCGAGCAAGCGGCCGCCCAGCGCTGCAGCGCGGCCGGACGTCCCGTCGACCTCACACGCGTCCTTCAGGGCGCCGTCCCGCTCGACGCCCCGACCGTCGCCCACGTTCGCACCGTCTTCCGAGCGGGTCGGCTCCACGCACGGCGCGCCGATGCCTTCGGGCTCGTCGGCGACAGCATGACGGTCTCCTCCAGCTTCCTCGGCCCGTTCGCCTCGGGCTCGTCGCGCGCGATCGTACCGTCCGACGTCGAGGGCGCCCTGTCCCTCGCCGTCCCCCGCGGCGGCGCCCGCAACGTGCTCGACTTCTTCCGCGCCGCCCACGCCGACGACCCCCGCGTCGCCCAGGACCCGTTCGTGGCTCCTCGCGCCGCGAAGGTGGGCATGCGCGCGACCTGGCCGCTCACTCCCCGTGGCGCCAAGCAAGCCACCCCCATCGACGAGATGGTCGCCGCGGTGTCGCCTGCCTACGCGGTCGTCCTCTACGGAGCCAACGACGCGCTCTGGCGCACCGATTCGGTCGACCTCCTGGTCCGCGGCTTCGACGGCGCCCTGACGGCCATCGTCGACGCCCTCGAGGCGCGCGGCATCGTCCCCATCCTCACCACGATCCCCAAGCACATGCGCGAGCGCGGATGGCCCGACTGCGCCGCGAGCCCCACCTCCGGCGGCAACGAGCGCTTCGCCGTCCAGGCGACCGTGCTGAGCGACACCGTCGCGGATCTGGCGTGCCGCCGCCACCTGCCGCTCATCGACCTGCGCTGGGCGCTCGACCCGCTGCTCGACCACGGGGTCGGGCCGGACGGCATTCACCTGTCGGTCCACCCGTCGGGCGGTGGCGTGCTCGACGCGGCCGGTCTGGCGTGCGGCATCAACGTGCAGAACCTGGTCACGCTGCGCGAGCTCGCACGGGTGGTCGACGCCACGGCGTGGTAATCCGTAGGGCAGCGTGACGAGCCACATCGCCCGCTGGGACCTCGACAAGACCTACCTTCGCACGGAGTTCGACACGCTGCGGGATCTGGTGAAGACCGCCCTCGAGCGGCCGGACCAGAAGCGCACGAACCCGGGCGCGTCGACGCTCCTGCGCGAGATGGTCCGGGCCGGCGTGCGCGTCCACATCCTGTCCGGGTCGCCGGAGCAGATGCGCCGTCGACTCGAGGACAAGCTCCGTCTCGACGGGATCACCTGGGACAGCTTCACGCTCAAGC
>Ga0335078_10014610_pt1 | contig 11650 bp, 9 predicted proteins | sample Lox_Sample_32_FD_206711 | JGI IMG/M metagenome (GOLD analysis project Ga0335078, IMG submission 206711) | Soil microbial communities from Loxahatchee National Wildlife Refuge, Florida, United States - Lox_Sample_3.2 | ecosystem: Environmental > Terrestrial > Soil > Wetlands | place: USA: Florida...
GCCTGGTTCCGATGGTCAACATCGAACTGGGCGAGATGATCTTCGGCGGCGTCGGCTCGGGGCTTTACGGCATGCTGATGTTCGCCGTTCTGGCGGTCTTCATTGCCGGCCTGATGGTCGGCCGCACGCCGGAATATCTGGGCAAGAAGATCGAGCAGAAGGAAGTCAAAATGATGATGCTGGCCGTGCTGGTGCTGGCATTTACTATCCTGGGCTTCGCTGCCTGGGGGTCCGTCGCGCAGTTCGCCAAAAACAGTTGGGTCAATCCTCCCGGCCCCACTGTCAACAACCTGAATAACAACGGACCGCACGGCCTCTCCGAGATTCTTTACGCATACGTCAGCGGGACGGGCAACAACGGCAGCGCTTTCGGAGGCATCAACGCCAACACGCCGTTTTTCAACACCACCATCGGAATCGCCATGCTTTCGGGAAGGTTTTTGATGATGATTCCGCTGCTGGCCGCGGCCGGCAGCCTGGCGAAAAAGAAACTCGTTCCGGTTTCCGCCGGGACTTTCCCGACGCACGGCCCCCTGTTCGTGGTCCTGCTGGTGGGCGTGGTGCTGATCGTGGGCGCCCTGACTTTCTTCCCGGCGCTCTCCCTGGGACCCGTTGTGGAACACTTCTTCATGCATCAGGGGAGGCTTTGGAGCTAGTATGATGGCTACTACGGCAACCGATCCGCCAACCAACACCGACGTTACCTCAATCGTTCCGAAGAAGGGCGTGCGGGCACGTCCGCTGCTCGATCCGCCCATCGTCAAGCGCGCGATCCGGGATTCCTTTGTCAAGCTGCATCCGCGCCTGATGATGAAGAACCCGGTGATGTTCGTGGTCGAAGTGGGCGCCCTGATGACCACTATCCTCGCTGTGCGCGACGCCGTCGCAGGCGCGGGAGTGGCCCATGGGTCCGTCGGCTTCACCTTTCAGATCACCCTCTGGCTCTGGTTCACGGTCCTGTTTGCCAACTTCGCCGAAGCCATGGCGGAAGGACGCGGAAAAGCCCAGGCCGACACGCTCCGCAAAACCAAAACCGAGACCACCGCGCGGCGCCTGCGGAATGGCAGCTTCGAAATCGTCCCTGCCACCCAGTTGCGCTCGGGCGACGTGGTGCTGGTGCAGCAGGGCGAAACCATCCCCGGCGATGGAGACGTCGCCGAGGGCATCGCCAGCGTGGATGAATCGGCCATCACCGGAGAAAGCGCGCCGGTGATCCGCGAATCGGGCGGCGATCGCAGCGCGGTCACCGGAGGCACCAAGGTTCTTTCGGACTGGATTCGGGTCAAGATCACCTCCAACCCCGGCGAGACCTTCCTGGACCGCATGATTGCGCTGGTGGAAGGCGCCGAGCGCCAGAAAACTCCCAACGAAATCGCCCTCAACATCGTGATTGCCGGTCTCACCGTGGTCTTCCTTCTCGCCGTGGTCACGCTGTATCCGTTCGCCGTCTACAGCGTGGCGGCTGCCGGCGGCGGGACCGCGCCTTCGGTTACGGTTCTGGTTTCCCTGCTGGTCTGCCTGATCCCCACCACCATCGGCGGCCTGCTCTCCGCGATCGGCATCGCGGGCATGGACCGCGTAATGCAGCACAACGTGCTGGCCATGAGCGGCAAAGCGGTGGAAGCCGCCGGCGACGTGAACACCCTGCTGCTGGATAAGACCGGCACCATCACGCTCGGCAATCGCCAGGCGGTGGAATTCATCCCCCTCCGCGGCGTACACGAGAGCGAGCTGGCCGATGCCGCGCAGCTTTCGAGCCTCGCCGATGAAACGCCCGAAGGCCGATCCATCGTCGTGCTGGCCAAGCAGCGCTACAACATTCGCGGCCGCGAAGTCGCCGAGCACCAGGCGCACTTCATCCCCTTTACCGCCCAGACCCGCATGAGCGGCGTGGATCTCAACGGCCGCCGCATTCGCAAGGGCGCCACCGATTCGGTGGTCGAGTTCGTCCACGAGCACGGCGGCTCCGTCCCCACCGAGCTCATGGACATCACCGACCGCATCTCGCGCTCCGGAGGCACGCCGCTGGTGGTCGCCGACCGCGAGCGCGCTCTCGGCGTGGTTCATCTGAAAGACGTCGTGAAAGGCGGCATGCGCGAGCGCTTCGAGCAGTTGCGCGCCATGGGCATCCGCACCATCATGATCACCGGCGACAACCCGCTCACCGCCGCCGCCATCGCGGCCGAAGCCGGCACCGACGACTTTCTCGCCCAGGCCACGCCTAAAGACAAGATGGACCTCATCAAGAAGGAGCAGGCCGGCGGCCGCCTCGTGGCCATGACCGGCGATGGCACCAACGACGCTCCGGCGCTGGCGCAGGCCGATGTCGGCCTGGCCATGAATACCGGCACCATGGCCGCCAAGGAGGCCGGCAACATGGTGGACCTCGACAGCAATCCCACCAAGCTCATCGAAGTCGTGGCCATCGGTAAGCAACTGCTCATGACCCGCGGCGCCCTGACCACTTTCTCCATCGCCAACGACGTCGCCAAGTACTTCGCCATTCTGCCGGCCATGTTCATGGCCACTTACCCGGTGATGGGCAAGCTCAATATCATGGGCCTGCATTCGCCGGAAAGCGCCGTGCTGGCAGCCGTGGTTTTCAACGCCCTGATCATCATCGCTCTCATTCCCCTGGCGCTCCGGGGAGTCAAGTACCGGCCCATGAGCGCCGCTGCGCTCCTGCGGCGGAATCTGCTGATCTATGGCGTGGGCGGCGTGATCGCGCCCTTCCCCGGCATCTGGGCGATCGACAGACTGCTGGGCCTGCTGAGGCTGGCCTAGGCGCGCACGCGCGGGAGAACGAAAATGAAACAGCTCATCATTGCGATTCGCGCCACCATCGTTCTGGGGATCGTCACCGGCGTGGCGTATCCCCTGCTGGTCACCGGGCTCAGCCAGGTGCTGTTCCCGCACCAGGCCAACGGAAGTCTCGCCCAACCGGGGGGCAAAACCGTGGGTTCCGAGCTGATCGGCCAGCGCTTCACCAAGCCGCAGTACTTCCACGGCCGTCCCTCGGCCGCCGGCAACGACGGTTACGATGCGGATGCGCCAAGCGGCGGCGCCTCCAACTACGGCCCCACCAACCAGAAGCTGGTGGACCGCGTACGAACCGACTTGAAGACTTTCCGGGCGGAGAACCCCACCTTCACCGGCCCGGTGCCTGCCGACCTGCTCACCACCTCCGCCAGCGGCCTGGATCCTGACATCAGCCCAGCCTCGGCGGAGGCGCAGGCCGGCCGGGTGGCGGCGGCTCGCGGCATGACCCTGGACGCCGTCCGCCAGTTGATCGCCGCCCACTCCCAGTCCCGCCAGTTCGGCATCCTCGGCGAGCCGCGCGTGAACGTGCTGGAGCTGAATCTGGCGTTGGATCACGCGGCGAAATAGCCGCGTCTTCGTGGTAGAGCGAAGGCCATGTTGGGGATCTTGCGCCAGGACATCCGGTACGCGATTCGCACGCTCCGCCGCGCGCCCGTCTTCACTTTGGCCGCGGTGGCCAGCCTGGCGCTCGGAATCGGGGCCAATACTGCCATTTTCAGCGCCATCGACGAAATTCTGCTGCGCCCCATCGCCGTTCCGCAGGCCGACCAACTGGCCCAGGTGTACAGCCTGAATCGCAAAAACGCCAGCTACGTCTCGAGCTCCTATCCGGATTACGCCGATTTTCGCGATCACTCGCGCTCCTTCCAGCAGCTTTCCGCCTACGTGCGCCTGCCGCTGAACGCCGCGCTCCAAGGCAGCTTCACCGAGCGCATCACCGTGGAAGCGGTGACCGGCAATTACTTCGACATGCTGCGGCTTGCTCCGCTCGCCGGTCGCGCCTTGAATCTCGAAGACGACCGTACTGGCGCGCCCTCCGCCATGGTCGCCGAGGCGCTCTGGCGCTCGCGGTTCCATGCCGACCCGGCAATCGTCGGCAAAAGCGTGCGGATAGAGGGCCAGACGTTCAACGTAGTGGGCGTCGTACCGGACCGCCTGGGAGGAATGAACCTGAATTGGGCGACGTCCCCGCAAATCTGGGTCCCGCTCCATACCATGCCGCTTCTGCTGCCGCAGATGCCCGCCACGGTGTTCCAGAGCCGCGCCGCCCGCCTGCTGGTGCTCACCGGCCGTCTGAAGCCGGGCGTCTCCGCCGCTGCCGCACAGGCCGAAATCCAGACCATCGCCGCGCAGTTGGCGCAAAGCGACCCGTCCGCCGACCGCGATTTCACCGCCAGGGTGTTCCCGCTCAGCCGTTCGAAATTCTGGCCGTCCTATCGCACTGCCATTTCCAATTCGCTCGCCGTGTTCGCTTTCGCTTGCGGACTGGTGCTGCTGCTGGCATGCACCAACGTCTCCAATCTGCTGCTGGAGCGTGCGGTGAGCCGCCGCCGCGAGTTCGCCGTGCGCCTGGCCGTCGGCGCGAGCCGCTGGCGGCTGGTGCGCCAACTCCTGACCGAGAGCCTGGCGGTGGCGATTCCGGCCGGGGCGGCGGCGCTGCTGGTGGGCCAGGCGCTCATGAAGCTGCTGCTGCGCTTTCCGAATGCGCTCGGGCTATCGCTTTCGCTCGATCTCACGCTCGAAGGCCGCGCCATGGCGTTCTGCCTGGGAGTCTCGCTGGCCTCCACGGTTCTATTCGGGCTGGCACCCGCGCTGATGGCCGCGCGCCCGGCGATTTTGCCCGCGCTCAAACAATCCGGCGCTGCCCTTCCGGGTTCCGGCCGCGAGTGGCTGCGCGGCTCTCTCGTCACCGTCCAGGTTGCGTTCTGCGTCCTGCTGCTGATCGGCGCTGGCCTTTATGGCCGCAGTCTGCACAAGATCTATTCGGTGGACCCCGGATTCCGCGCGGACCATCTCTTCACCGCTACCTTTAACTTAGGCGCGCCGGGTGCACAAGCCGCCGCGCGCCTGCAGAACGCTGCTGCGCGCCCTCACTTCCACGCCCGGAATCATCGCCGGTACCATCAGTTCGCGGGCGCTCTTAAGCTCCGTAAAGAGTCCCGTGACTGTGGACGGGGGCGCCGGCGCGGAATCCGCGATCTCGGTGGAAAGCGAATCGATCGGTCCCGATTATCTGGCCACCGTGGGCGCCGGGCTCGCCGGAGGCCGCGATTTCAACGCTGGAGACGATGCGCGTTCGCCCAAAGTCGCAATGGTGAACCAGGCGCTGGCCGCGCGCTTATGGCCCGGCGCCAACCCGCTGGGCCGAGCCGTCTACCTGCATCAGCGAGCGGGAGTAGCGGCGGCGACTGTGGTGGGAGTGGCCCGCAATGCGCATAACGCCTCGCTGTGGGAAGATCCGCAGGCGCGCCTCTTCCTGCCGGCCTGGCAAACAGTCCTTCCGGGTGACCAGATCTTCGTCCGCTCGAACCTGCCACCCGCCGAAACCGCTGCCGCGCTCCGCAAGATCTGGGGATCGCTCGAGCCCTCCGTGCCGGTCTACGATTTCCAAACCGCCGCGGAGCGCGTCGACGAGTTCCTCGCGCCACAGCGCGTGGCAGTGGGCATCTTCGCGGCATTCGGATTCCTGGCAATCATACTGGCCTCCGTAGGCCTCTACAGCCTGGTGGCGTATTCGGTGATCCAGCGCCAACGCGAGATCGGGATCCGCATCGCCCTGGGAGCGGCGCCGCAGTCCGTCGTGGCGGGAATTCTGCGCGCCTCAATGCGGCTGACGCTCATCGGGCTGGCGCTGGGTACAGGCGCCGGACTGTTGCTGGCGCGCTATCTCGCGTCGCAAATCAAGGATGTCTCGCCGTATGATTTGCCGACTTTCGCCGCCGCCGCTGTACTGCTCGCCGCGGTCGCCTTTGCCGCCGCGACCGTTCCCGCACGCCGCGCAGCCATCATCGACCCGCTGGCGGCGCTCCGCGCCGATTGACGCGCGCCCAGCGTTTCCTCGGTCCCCAGCTTCCCGGCTCGATCCGAGGACTTCCAAATCCTTCCAGGCCATAAACTCATCGGCAACGATATGGCGCTTGCGAGACACCGTGGTTTTGCGTATATCCGGTCCAATCCGTGCATGCGCTTCTAATCGCACGACTCTCCAGGGGGGTGCTCGGCAATCATGATTGGCCAGATACACACCCATACCGGAAACCTGTCGGCAGCTTGCCCCTGTGCGGATTGTCTGCCCTCGCGCGGGTCTGAAGTTCCGGGCCGTTAAAATAGTCACCCGCGGCCTGCAATTCCGGTTCGCGTTCGCGGAGTTTCGACGACTACACTGGACGCTCGAGCCTGAGCCGAAGGATGGAGGCGGCACCTGGCCGGTAACGCCAGATCCCCGCCGGTGCACCCGCATTGCTGGTCCTCCCGGCAAGCAACTACGGGTATCCTGAATACGTGGCAGCCCGCACCGATCATCGCCCGAGTCCCGAAGAACTTCTGCGCCGTGTGCAGGACGCCGAACGCCGCGAGCGCCGCGGCCGGCTCAAGGTGTTCCTGGGCTATGCGTCGCGCGTCGGCAAAAGCTACCGCATGTTCGACGAAGGCCGGCGGCGGAAGGTGCGCGGGCAGGATGTAGTGGTCGGGCTCGTGCAGGCGGCCAACGAGCCGGATGTCCAGGGGATGCTCTCGTGCTTTGAAATCATTCCTCCGCTCCAGGAGCGGCACGACGGCCACACCTACGAAGTCATCGACCTGCCAACGCTTTTCCGGCGCCACCCCGCCGTTTGCCTCATCGACGAGCTGGCTTACGACAACCCCCCCGGCAGCCGCAATCCGCAGCGATGGCAGGATGTGGAAGACCTGCTCGACCGCGGCATCGCCGTCATTACGGCCGTCAACCTGCAGCACATCCGCGAGCAGCAGCTCGATGTCGAGCGGCTCACCGGCCGCCGCGCCGCGCAAAGCGTCCCCGAAGCCTTCCTGCGCGAGGCGGACGAGATCGAAGTGGTGGACGTACCGCCCGAATCGCTGCTCGACCGTACCGGCGGATCCAACCGCCCCGACTCGCGTGTGCTGGCCGAGCTTCGCGAAATGGCTCTGCTGCTCGCCGCCGACGTGGTCGACCGGCAGTTGCTCGAATACCTCGAGCAGCACGGCGTCACCGCCAAGTGGGGCGCCCAGGAGCGCATCCTGGTCTGCCTCACGCCTCGCAGCAATGCCGCCGCCATGTTGCGCAGCGGACACCGCAACGCCCTGCGCTTTCACGGCGCGCTGCTGGCCGCCTACGTGCAGCAGACCGGGCTGCGCGCCGAAGATCAGGCGCGGCTGGACGCGCACCTGGCGCTGGCGCGCGAACTGGGAGCCGAAGTGCATTGCCTGCACGGTTCCGATTTCGTGTCCAGCATTCTCCAGTTCGCCCGCGAGCAGCGCATCACCCAGCTCTTCCTCGGGCACACGGGACAGGAGCACCGGTTCTGGTTCTCCCGCAGCCCGATCGATCGTGTGATCGAAGCGGCCGAAAACTTCGACGTGCGGCTGTTCCCGCGTCCGGAGGCCCCATGAGCGGCGCTGCCAAGGGCAAACTGAAGGTCTACCTGGGCTACGCTGCCGGAACCGGCAAGACCTACCGGATGTTGCTCGAAGCGCAGGAGATAAAGCGCGAGGGCGTGGACATCGTCATCGGCTACTTCGAGCCCCACGGCCGCAAGGAGACCATCGCCCTCACCGAAGGCCTGGAGATCATTCCCCGGCGCACGCTGACTTACAACGGGGCCGAGTTCGAGGAGATGGATACGGATGCCGTTCTGCGCCGTCACCCGCAGATGGCCGTGGTCGACGAGTTTGCCCATACCAACGTTCCCGGCAGCCCGCGGCTCAAGCGCTGGCAGGACGTGCAGGTGCTGCTCGAAGCCTCTATCGACGTCCTCACCACGGTCAATATCCAGCACCTGGAAAGCCTCAACGACCAGGTTTATGACGCCACCGGAGTTCGCGTCCGCGAGACCGTACCGGACTGGGTGGTGGATGAGGCCGATGAAGTGGTGCTCATCGACCTGACCACCCGCGCCTTGCGCAACCGGCTGGAGCGCGGAGTGGTCTATGCGCCGGAGAAAGCCCGCCGCGCCATGGAACACTTCTTCACCGAAGGCAACCTGAGCGCACTGCGCGAGATGGCTATGCGCCATGCCGCCCACGAGGTGGAGGAGAAGCTGCGGACCAGACCGTCGCTCGCCGTTGCCGGCGCGGTCGAAAGCCCTCCGCGCAGCTCCGAGCGCATCCTGATCTGCCTGACCGGCCGGCCATCTTCGGCCGTCTTGATCCGCCGAGGCAAGCGCGTGGCCGATTATTTGCAGGCCGATTGCCTCGCCATCCACGTCGCCGGCCCTGGGGACCGGGACGCCGGCGCCGTCGAGCGGCACCTCAGCTTCGCTCGCAATCTGCGCATCGAGACCCACGTGGTCAACGCCGACAATGTGCCCCGCGCCATCTCCGATTTCGCCCGGTCCCAGCGGATCACCCAGATTTTCATGGGCCGCTCGCTGCCCCGCCCCGTCTGGAAGCGCTTCCGCGAGAACGTGGTGCAGCAGGTTGTGCGGCAGACCAAGGATATGCAGATCACGATTGTCGCCGAACGGCGGAAATAATTCCGGCGACCTGTCGATTTTCCGGAACCCGGCCGTCGTATCCAACAGGAGAGGAAATCATGAAAGACGTCAAACGATACATCCAGGATTCCCGTAACGGCCTCATTACGGCTACCGATGGCCTGCTCCCGGCCCAATGGGATTTCAAACCCTCGCCGGAATGCTGGTCGATCGCCGAGATCGTCGAGCATCTTGTGGTCACAAACGAACTGATCCTCGGCCCGGTATGCGACCGCCTGGCGAGCGCGCCCCCGCCGCCCGCGGATCACGACCGCCAGACGATCGACGAGCTGATCGTCACTGCCTTCCCCGATCGTGCGAAGAAATTCAAAGGGCCGCAGTTTCTCTGTCCCACGGGCCGCTGGATGCCGGCGGAGGCGCTCGGCCGGTTCAACGAAACCTGCGACCGGCTGGCGGCATTCGTGGAGTCTGCCCCCGGTCTGCGCGAGCATGCCGTGGATTCCCCGCCGCTCAAAGCCGTCTCCAACGGCGCCTATCAGTTCACCGACGGCTACCAGTTGATGCTGGCCATGGGCGCGCACATCGAGCGCCACACTCGCCAGATTCTCGAATGGAAGGCCGATGCCGGTTTTCCCGCCGGTGAGCCGGCACGCACTGCCGTAGCCTGAAGGAGCACCGCCGATGCGCTATATGATGTCCCTTCCCGATTCGGTTGGTATCCTGCTGCGTCGACAAGTAAAACCGCAGTTCTCTTCTCAGGTAGCCTGCACTTTGCATTTCCATCGCCGAGAGGCTGGCTTTGTAAGCTTCTTCACGATCTCGAGCCCACGTACGTAGTGTTTGTAGTGTTTTCTCGCGGTTCAGGAAACGCCTCCGACAGTCTCAGGCTCAATTTGGAAAACGCCGGCGGTCACCTGGTTGCCATTTTCGACGAATGGCCGAAGAATAGCATCCAGCAGACTGGCGACTGCCGCAACTTCCCCCTTCAACTCCGGAAAGCGGGGTCTCATCAAACCAGGAATGTCAAGCCGAAACCCAGCTTCACCATCGTAAGGGTCCCGAGGGTCTTCCGTGCACCACTCACTCCTGCCCAGACCAAGTCTTCTCAGGCTCTCATGAGCCGTCGCAGTTTCCCCGGTTGGCTCTCCGAAAAGTTCTCGGTATTGGCTTATCAGCCGCAACCCTATTATTGCGAGCATGGCTCCGGGATTCACGTGCAGGAAATCCGTGAAGTCCGCCGCCTCCATGTACAGATTTATGGCATCGGGGTGCCGTTTGAGCGTCTCCTTCGTCAGGAGCAGTTCGGTTGTTTTTCCCGATCCAACTCCCCCTACTAGCGCCATCTGAACGCCCGGCTGCAGCTCCGCTGCGGTCGCGAATGCCTCATGTATCGCTGGCTGCGTCGGGTCGCTTGGATCGCCGCCGGGCGTCACGATCAGTTCCTGTTCAAACACGGTGTGCATTGAGGCAATAGGATTAATCCGTTCCAGAAACGGCCGATAGATCTGTCGCCGGTCGAATACCGGCTGCTCGGGGGTCAGGATCGGGTCCATAGGCGTTGTTCTTCAGTATGGGCGCTTGGTAAGCTTGTCGCGCTCAGGGATCGGCAACCAGCGGATCGCCGCGCTGGTCCAATTGCGGATCTGAACCCAGACCCGCCCAGCGGTTGCCGCCCCTCCTCACACCCAGAAGCGCAGATACCGCCCGTCCTCGGCAATCCGCAGCAGGTACAGGCCAACCTCGCGCGCGTGGTAATCGCCCCACATGCACGATTCCCCGGAGCTGGCGCACCACCCGTTGGGACGGTGATAAACGGCGTGCAGAATCAGGCCCTGGTGCCATTCGTTGCCGCTCAGGTACGGCTCCTGAAACAGCGCCTGGCAAACGGTCAAGCCGGCTTGCCAGTAACGCTGGTCGTTCAGCCGCCGGCCGAGCCGCAGCAAACCCTGCGCGGCGATGGCGGCGGCCGAGCTGTCCACCGGCTCGAACGAATTGAACGGATCGGCGGGCCGCGACAGATAGTCGCCGAGACGCGCCAGCGCCGGTGCGCCCGTATCCCAGTAGGGTACGCCGTCCGACGGCGAATTCTGGATGTAGAAATCGCAGGTGGCGCGGGCCGCTTTCTCAAATGCTTCGATATCGGCGGCGTGGCCGGATTCGTTGTCCAGAAACTCACACAGCTCGGCAAAGCCGCACATCGCCCAGGCGAGCCCGCGAGTCCAGGTCGTAAACGGAGAATAGCCCTGCTGCGAGTTCGGGCACCGGTACTGGCCGTCGTTGGTGTTGAAGATGCTTTCGTGAGCCACGCGCCCGCGCACGTCGTAGGTGTCGCGGCCTTCGCCGTAGTACACCGCGTATCTGGCGGTCGCGCGGGCATGGGCAATCGCGCGTTCGAGCAGGCTGATGCGGCGATCGTTCTCGCCCATCAGCACGTGGCCCAGGTGATGGCTCACGGCCAGTGCGCGCAGCGAGCGGATGGTATCGACGAACAGCGAGTGCGGGCCGTTGAACGAATAGATGTACCCGCCGCCGTCCGCGGTTTCGGTCCAGCGGGCGGCCTGCACGGCGCCCGAGATTTTCAGGGCCAGTTCGTAGAAATGGCGCTCCCAGGGGTCGTCGGCGAGGCAGCCTTCTCCCATCAGGCGCAGCAGATTTCCGTACGTGCTGACATTGTTGAAGCCGTGGTCGTGGACGCCGGTGTGGCTGACGTGCGGAGCCATCCAGTTGACGGTCTGCCGCCGGCCGATTTCGAGAAACTCCTTTTCGCCGGTGGCATCGAACTGCAGGATCGCGCTGCCGAACTGAAAGCCCTGCGTCCATTCGGTCCAGCCGCGCGTGGTGTAGCGGCCCGCCGCCGTGAAGACCGGGGAACCGTGCGCCGGGTCCCAGGATTTTTCGAGCGACCGGATCTTGGCGGCCGAGCATTCGAACATGCGGCGGATCTGGGGCGCTAAGGACTGGGGGGTGATATCGTGGCGGATCTCGAGCATGCCTGCCTCCAGGTTAGCGCGCCCCGGAATCGCAACGCGGAGAGTCCGTGCACCGCTTCCGGCGGGCCGGTCGCTGCGCGGAGAGCTGGTCTGAGCACGTTCCCGCGGCTGGCATCTGCAACCTGGATCGAGGTCCCGCGCCTTCCGTTGGGCCGGGAATCGCATCGCGGAGAGGCGATCCGCCGGCGA
>Ga0335078_10014611_pt1 | contig 11649 bp, 11 predicted proteins | sample Lox_Sample_32_FD_206711 | JGI IMG/M metagenome (GOLD analysis project Ga0335078, IMG submission 206711) | Soil microbial communities from Loxahatchee National Wildlife Refuge, Florida, United States - Lox_Sample_3.2 | ecosystem: Environmental > Terrestrial > Soil > Wetlands | place: USA...
GCCGTGCGCGACCTGGTCAGCGCCGCCGCGGAGGAGGACGGCGTCGGGCCGCTGTCCGAGCACGTCATGCTCCACCTGCGGTACGGCGGGGATCCCCGTGCCCGCAACCTGCTGCTGATCCGCCGCGACGAGGTGGCGGGGTATGCCCACCTGGACCCGACCGACCCGGTCGAGGGGCCGAGCGGTGAGCTGGTGATCCACCCGGCGTACCGCAGGCACGGGCTTGGCCTGCTACTGACCCGGGCGCTCGTGGCCGAGGCCGGGGACCGGCCGCTGCGGCTGTGGGCGCACGGTGACCTGCCGGCCGCGACCCGGCTGGCCGCCGCGGCCGGGTTCGAGCGGGTGCGCGCGCTGTGGCAGATGCGCCGCTCGCTGCAGTCCCGGCTGGACCGGCCGCAGATCGCCGACGGCATCACGATCCGGACATTCGTGATCGGCCAGGACGAGGACGCGTGGACGGACCTGAACTCGCGCGCCTTCGCCCGCCACCCCGAGCAGGGGGCCTGGACCCGGGAGGACCTGGACCTGCGGGAGCGGGAGCCCTGGTTCGACCCGGACGGGTTCTTCCTGGCCGAGCGGGCGGGCAAGCTGGTCGGCTTTCACTGGACCAAGATCCACGGATTGGCCGACGCCGCCGTAGCCGAGACACCCGAGACACCCGGCCACGCCCTGGCGGCGGCCGGCCCGGCCGCTGCCGCCGCCCCAGCCACCCCAGCCGCCCATGAGCCGATCGGCGAGGTCTACGTCGTCGGCGTTGCTCCCGACGAGCGGGGCACCGGCCTCGGCCGCTCGCTTACCCTGGTCGGGCTGCGCTACCTGCGGTCTCGCGGTTTGTTCCAGGTGATGCTGTACGTGGACGAGGCCAACACGCCGGCCATCCGGCTGTATGAGTCACTCGGCTTCACGCACTGGGACACCGACGTGATGTTCGCGCGCGCCCAGGTTCAGCCAGCACAGTTAGCCAGCACAGTTAGCCAGCACAGTTCAGCCGGGGCCGACCGAAGCCCCTGCTACCGGGCGGACCCCGAGGACCTGATCGAGTTCCTCCGCGGTGAGCGGCCGGTCGGCCGCGGCCACCGCGCTCAGTACCTCGGCGTACAGCTCGATCTCATCCAGCGCGACTCGGTCGTGAACGCGCAGGTCCAAGTGCTCTCGCAACGCGCCCACCTCCATTGCCGAGCGGTTTCGCGGGAACCTGGCTCTCAGGCTACGGTGCGCACTCATTGCCCCGCATGACCCATCAGGATGATTTCCAGAACCATCTTCTCGTTAGGCGTACCCAGGCCCGGAGAACTAATTCAGCCGGATTTAAGCCTGATTTCAGCCCTGCTGTCCGGGTATCCCGGCCCAGGTCGCGGCGCGGTGCCGGGTAGCCCGGGCTACGTACCTGGTCGCCGAGTCGGCGAACGTCGCGCGGTCGGCGTCGGTGAGTTCCCTGACCACCCGCCCGGGCACCCCGGCGACCAGCACGCCGGCCGGCACCCGGGAGCCCGGCCGGACCACCGAGCCCGCCGCCACCAGCGTGCCGGCGCCGATCTGGGCCCCGCCGAGCACGACCGCCCCGATCCCGATCAGCGCGCCCGCGCCCACCTGCGCCCCGTGCACGGTCGCGTGATGACCCACGGTGACCCGTTCCTCCAGCCGTATCGGCTCCCCGGCGTCCACGTGCAGGCAGCACAGGTCCTGGATGTTGCACTCGGGACCGATCACGATCTCGTCGTCATCCGCGCGCAGCACCGCCCCGTACCACACGCTCGCCGCCCGGCCCAGCGTGACCCGGCCGACCACGACCGCACCGGGGGCCACCCACGCCTGCGGATGCACCGAAGGTACGAATCCGTCCAGCGATCCGAGGAAGCTCATCGCCTGTTCCTCCCTGGCCGGGCCGAAAGTACCGCGCCCAGGCCTCGATTACTCCGCCCGTGCCTCGATCAATCCAGACATAACTGGATACTCGGCCGTTTCGGTTGCGCGGATGGGTGCTTCGGGACAAGAGTCGTGCCCGTCATTTCATAACGTCGCGCCCGGCCCAGGCCACTGCCGCCCACGGGCCGCCTACAGTAGACAACATTCGCAGACCCGGCCCGCCCCCGAGCCGCTGGTGGCCGAACCAGCCGAGGGGCCGAGCCTGCCTGACCCATCTGACGGGTGGAATCATGACCGAGCACACGGACCGCGTTGCCGACCTGGGCCAGGAGGAGTTCGAACTGGAGCGGCGCGGCTACAGCCGCCGACAGGTGGATGAGTTCGCGGCCAAGGCCCGCAACCAGGCGCGCCAGGCCAGAGACCTTGAGAACCGGCTGTCCCACGCCCTCGACGAGAACGAGCGGCTGAGGCTGGAGCTTTCCTCGGCCCGGCAGGCGGCTTCCGCCCGCCCGCCGCACGAGGAGATCAGCGAGCGCGTTGGCCAGATCCTGAAGCTGGCCGATGATGAGGCCAAGTCGCAGCGCGACCGGGCCAACGAGGAGATTGCCGCCCTCCGCAACGACGCCAAGCAGGAGAGCGACCGGCTGCGCGCGGAAGCCAAGCAGGAGACCGATAAGTTCCGGGCCGAGGCGCAGAGCCAGGCCGAGCGCATGCTGCGCGCCGCGCAGGAGCAGGCCGAGAACTCCGTGGCCAGCGCCAGGTCCGAGGCGGAGAAGACGCGCAACGCGTCCCGCGCCGAGGCCGAGCGCTCGGTCGCCGACGCGCACAAGCAGGCCGAGACCGCGCTGGCCAGCGCCAAGGCTCAGGCCAAGCAGGTGCTCGACGAGGCGACCGCGCGCGCGACCGCGATCCACGACGGCGCGGAGCGCCGCCTGAACCTGCTGATGTCCCGGCACACCGAGGCGATCAGGCGGCTGACCGAAATCCGGGACGTGGTCACGACCCTGGTCGCCGGCGAGGTCGCCCGCGGCTCGCTGGAGGACGAGGTCGAGAAGGCCGTGGCCAACGCCCTCGGGGAGAACAAGGCCGCGGGCAGCCGCGGGCCGGAGGCCGGCCGGCACGCTCCTGCCGGACCCACCGGGCCCGGCGGACCCGCTGGCCCCACCGGGCCCGCCGGGCCGGCGATGAGTCCGGGCGCCGCGCCGTCCCAGGCCGTGGCGGCGGCTGCGGCCGCCGCGCAGCAGGCCGCCGGGCGCATCCGCAGCGCCGAGCAGAGCGCACGGCCCCAGCCCGGGCCCGCCGCCAAGCCGGCGGAGCCTCGGCCGGCCGAGCGGCCGGCCGAGCGGACGGCCGAGGTGTCCTCCGGGGCGGGCAACGGCCAGGGTGGCGCCGAGAACCCGGCCCGCCCCGGTCCGGCTGCTCCCGCGGGCCCGGCCGCCTCCCGGACGGCGAACGGCCAGCCCGGCGAGGGTGAGGGCCGGCACGCCGCCGACGGCGCCTAACGGCCAGGAAGCGCGTCGAGCCGCCGCAGGATGACGCCTTCTCGCAGGGCCCACGGGCAGACCTCGAGCTCGGGCAGGCCGAACAGGTCCATCGCCGCGTCGGCCACGATCGCGCCCGCGGCGAGCTGCGGGGCCCGCCCGCGCGACACCCCGGGCAGCGCGGTCCGGTCCGCGACGCTGGTCCGGGACAGCCGCTCGGCCAGCGCGGTGACATCGGCGTGCCGCAGGAGCCGCCGGATGTAGGGACCGTCGCTGGACGGGGCCGCGCCCGCGATCCTGGCCAGCTGCCGGAACGTCTTCGAGGTCGCGACCGAGTGGTCGGGCCGGCCGTCCCGCATCACCGTGCCGGCCGTGCCCGCGATCTCGGCCCGCACGTGCTTGCGCAGCTGACGCACCTCGTCCGCGGACGGCGGGTCGTCGGCCAGCCAGTCCCTGGTCAGCCGGCCCGCGCCGAGTGGCAGCGAGATCGCGACGCCGGGTTCCTCGTCCACCCCGGACGCGATCTCCAGCGAGCCGCCGCCGATGTCGAGGAGGAGCAGCCGGCCGGACGACCAGCCGAACCACCGCCGGGCGGCCAGGAACGTCAGCCGGGACTCGTCCGGGCCGGGCAGCACCTGGATGTCGACCCGCGTCTCGGCCTTGATCCACGCCAGCACCTCGTCGCCGTTGTCGGCGTCCCGCACCGCCGACGTCGCGAACGCCAGCAATTCATGCACGCCCTTGTCCTCGGCGATGCGCAGCGCGTCGTCCACGAACTCGCGCAGCTGAACCGCGCTTTCCTCGGTCAGCCGGTTCGACGCGTCCAGGTGCTCGCCCAGCCGGAACTCGGCCTTGTGCGAGAACGCGGGCAGCGGGCGGGCGCCCTGGTGCGCGTCGACCACGAGCAGGTGGACCGTGTTGGACCCGACGTCCAGGACACCCAAGCGCATACCCTGACGCTATCCGATAGCGACGGAGGGCCGGGGTGAGCGAGAGCGCACGGGGCAGCGTCCGGGTCGAGCAGGGACCCAAGCGGGTCCGCGTCTACCTGAACGGGGAACTGGTCGCGGACACCAGGACGCCGTTCCTGGTCTGGGAGCATCCCTACTACCCCACGTACTACCTGCCCGCGTCCGATGTGCGGGCCACGCTGATCGCCGCGGGCGAGACCGACCACTCGCCCAGCCGGGGCGACGGCGAGGTGCTGCACGTCAAGGTGGCCGCGTCGACCGCCGAGCGTGCCGCGCTGCGCTATCCGGACTCGCCGCTGGAGTCGCTGCGCGACCTGGTTCGCTTCGACTGGAACGCGATGAGCGAGTGGCTCGAGGAGGACGAGCCGGTCTACACCCACCCGCGCGACCCGTACAAGCGGATCGACATCCTGGCCAGCTCGCGGCACGTGCGGGTGGAGATCGACGGCGTCACGGTGGCCGAATCGCGCCAGCCGCGGATCCTGTTCGAGACCGGCCTGCCGGCCCGGTACTACCTGCCGCTGCCCGACGTCCGCACCGAGCTGCTGCAGCCGTCGGACACGGTCACGCACTGCCCGTACAAGGGCGCGGCCAGCTACTGGTCGGTGGACACCGGCCGGGGCCGGCACGAGGACATCGTCTGGATCTACCGGGCCCCGCTGCCGGAGAGCCAGAAGGTCGCCGGGCTGGCCTGCTTCTACAACGAGAAGGCGGACATCTACCTGGACGGCGAGCGGCAGGAGCGGCCCCGGACACCGTTCAGCTAGCCGGGCTCCTTCAGCAGGACTCAGCCGGCACGCTCAGCCGCGGCGGCGGCCTGGTCCAAGTCCTGGATCCTGGCCCGCGACGGCCCGCGGCGGGCCGAGATCGCCCGGGCGGCCGCCTCGGCATCGTACAGGGTGCGCAGCACGTTGCCGCTGGCCAGCTTGCCGCAGTCGGCCTCGCTCCAGCCCCGGTCGCGTAGCTCGGCGATCAGGGCCGGGTAGCAGGACACATCCTCCAGGCCAACGGGCAGCCAGTCGACGCCGTCGTAGTCGCTGCCGATGCCGACGTGGTCGACCCCGGCCGCCTCCCGGACGTGGTCGACGTGGTCGGCCACCTCGGCCAGCGTGACCACGGGCCGGGGGTGCTGCGCGATCCACGCCGCCCGCTCCGCGCGGACCTGACCCCGGCCCGGAACGTTGCGGAAATCAAACCCGCGTCGCTTCATGTCCTCGGCGAACTCCCGTTCCCAGTCCCGGCAGGCCTGCGAGATGAACGCCGGGACGAAGTTCACCATGCACGTGCCGCCGTTGCCGGCCAGCCGGGCCAGGATCTCGTCGGGCACGTTGCGCGGATGGTCGCAGATGGCCAGCGCCGAGGAGTGGGAGAAGATGACCGGCCCCTCGGCCGCATCCAGCGCGTCGGCCATGGTGCCCGGCGCGACGTGCGAGAGGTCGACGAGCATGCCGAGTCGCTGCATCTCCCGCACCACCTCGCGGCCGAACTCGCTGAGGCCGCCGAGCGCGGGCTCGTCGGTGGCCGAGTCGGCCCAGGGCAGGTTGCGGTTGTGGGTGAGCGTCATGTAGCGGACCCCGAGCGCGTACAGGGCGCGCAGCGTGCCCAGCGAGCCGCCGATGGAGTGGCCGCCCTCCGCGCCGATCAGCGAGGCCAGCCGGCCCGCGGCGGTGATCCGCTCCACGTCCGCCGCGGTCAGCGCCAGCTCCAGGGCGTCCGGGTAGCGCCGGATCAGCTCGTGCACCAGGTCGATCTGCTCGAGCGTGGTGGTGACCGCGGCCTCCCCCGCCAGGTCCGCCGACACGTACACCGACCAGAACTGGGCGCCGACGCCGCCCTGGCGCAGCCGGGGCAGGTCGGTCTGGATCGCCGGGACCGGACCGGCCAGGTCGGTGGTGTCCACGCCGACCTCGTCGGCGACGCGCAGCGTCCACGGCAGGTCGTTGTGCCCGTCCCAGATGGGATGGCGGCTGAGAATGTCGCGGGCGGCCTGGCGGGGGGTGGTGGTCATTGCGTCAGCTTACGGAGGCGTGGTCGTGCTGATCCCGTCAGGATTCCCGCCGCGGGCGTATGGATCCTGTTAGGGCTCGGCCCGGGGGTGACCGGGCGGGCCGAAGATAAGGCCATGGCTCGCTACCTGACCAGGGACCGGGTCGCGGTGGCGGCTGGGCTGCTGCTGCCCCTGGCCGTGGCGGCGGTGCTGCTGCCGTTGCGGTCAAGCTGGTCGAACACGAACGTGGCCCTGGTCATGGTGGTCGCGGTGGTCGCGGTGGCCGCGATCGGCAACCGGCTGGCCGGCGCGCTGGCGGCGCTGTCGGCCGCGGCCTGGTTCGACTTCTTCTTCACCGTGCCCTACGACCGGTTCACGATCTACCGGGCGTCCGACATCAGGACCTCGGTGCTGCTGCTGGTGGTGGGCGTGGCCGTGTCCCAGCTGGCCGCGCGGGCCCGGCGGCTGCGGGTGATCGCGGTCACCGACGCGCGCTACCTGGCCGAGATCCACGAGACCGCGGAGCTCGCCCACACGGCCCGGTCCCCCGACGTGGTGGTGGACCACGTCAGGAGGCAGCTCATTGGCGTGCTCGACCTGGCCGGCTGCCGGTTCGAGTACGGAGCCCTGCTCGGCCATCCGCCGCGGCTGGAGCCGGACGGCAGCGTGATGGTCGGGCATCACCGCCGTGACGTCGAGGAGTCCGGGCTGCCCGGCGAGGAGATCGAGCTGCGGACCTTCGGCAACGGCCAGTACTTCGGGCGGTTCATGCTGCGCCCCAAGCCGGACTCCCGGCCGTCCCTGCAGGCCCGCCTGGTCGCGGTGACCCTGGCCGACCAGGCCGGGCGCGCCCTCAGCGCCCGCTGAGCGCACCGCGCCGTGAGCTCACGACGTAGCCAGGCAGCACGCGATACAGTACGAAAAGCAGCAACATGATCAGCGATGGCGGACTCAGGAGGGGCGGCGGCCCGGCTGGTCACCGGGCGCGGAGCTGCCACGTTAGCCATGGAAATAGCGGTGATTGCGGCGGCGGTGGCCTGCTACATCGGCTGGCACGCCAGTAAGGCCCACATGTCGCACCGCGGCATCCCGGTCCGGCAGCGGCAGCTGCGCAGCTTTCGTAAGGACCGCACGCATCACGTGATCTGGTTCCTCGGGACCGCGATTGTGCTTCTGGTGATCTTTCTCCTCGTGACCGTCCGCTGAGCGGCGTCCTTCATCTGGCCGCCACACCGGCGGCACCCCCCTTCCACGGCGGTCGGGTTGGCTGAGCGGTATCCGACCGAGAGGACCGCCCGATGACCTACGCCCCGCCCGCCACTTCCTGGCGGCTGTCTCGCTCGGCGCCTCCGCCGCTGGCCCGCGGCGCGCTGCCGCGGGCGAGCCGGGTCCTGGCCGTCATCGCCCGCCCCGGCCAGGAATCGAGGACGGCATGGACCTGATCGCGGCGACGCCGTGGATTGCGTTCGCCGCCGCGCTGTCCGCCGTCTATATCGGGATGGTCCGCGCCCGCCGGGCCCCCAGGCGGCGGCGACGGTCCGCTGACCAGCAGGCTGACCAACAGGAAGCACGATGCACCAGAAAGAAAGCAATCATCCGGAGGCGGTAGCCGTGACCCGGCCCGCCGGACCGGGCCAACCATACTGGCGCGCGCTCCTGGAGACCCGGTGGCGGGCCCGGCTGCGCGAGGTCACCGAGTTGTCGCTCGCCTACCACGCCGCCGCGGCCGCCCCCGGGGGCCGCGGCGGCGCAGGCCAGGAGGCACGGCAGTTGCTACTGCGCACGATCGCGGTCCGCCGCAGGCTCGCGGACGTCGAGGACGCCCTGGCCCGGCTGGCCGCCGGGACGTTCGGCCGGTGCGAGCAGTGCGCGGCGGCGATCCCGGCCGAACTGCTGGCCGTCTTCCCGGAGCGGCGGTACTGCCCGCGGTGTCTCGCCGTGAGCGCGCCCGCGCCGGCCCTGGCCGGCGGCGCCTAGGCTCCCGGGGGCCCGGGTGAGCGTGCTGACCAGCCTGCAGGTCGGCTCCGTGATCTCCTACCTGATCGCAATCGTGGTTCCGGCCCTGGACGCGGTCTTCCCGGTGCTGCCCAGCGAGACCGCGGTCATCGCGCTCGGGGTCGCGACCGCGGGCAGCACCGATCCGCGCATCGCGCTCCTGGTCGCCTGTGCCGCCGCGGGCGCGTTCCTCGGCGACAACCTCTGCTACCTGCTCGGCCGCCGGTTCGGGCCCCTCGTGGAGCGGAGGTTCTTCGCGAGCCAGAAGGGCGCGCGCCGGCGCCGGTGGGCCGAGCATTCGCTGGACCGCTTCGGCATGCCGCTGATCATCGTGTGCCGGTTCATCCCCGGCGGCCGCACCGCGGTCACGCTGAGCTGCGGGCTGGTCGGCTACTCGCGGCGGCGGTTCGTGGCCGCGACCGCCGTCGCCGCGACCATCTGGGCCCTCTACGCGTTCTTCATCGGCCGCCTGGGCGGCAAGGCCTTCGAGGACCGGCCCTGGGCCGGGTTCCTCGTCGCGTTCGGCATCACCCTCGTCGTCACCGGGCTGGTCGTACTGGTCCGCCGGATCGTCCGGCCAACCTGGAGGGCCGGCACGCCGGGCCGATAATTGTCCGGTGACCGACAACGACGGCCGGGAGCCCTCGCAGGCCACCGGCGCGGCCGCGCTCCGGGCGGGCTGGTCGCACGGGCACCGCGACGTATCAGGGGGCTGGCTGCGGCCGACCGTGTTCGGGGCCGTCGACGGCCTGGTGACCAACGCGTCACTGATCGCCGGGGTCGGCGGCGGCGGCGTCTCGCCGCACGCGATCGTGCTGACCGGCGCGGCCGCGCTGGTGGCCGGCGCGTTCTCCATGGGCACCGGTGAGTACATCTCAGTGACCAACCAGAACGAACTGGTGCGCTCCGAGGTGGCGCTCGAGCGCACGATGCTGGCCCGGTTCCCGGCCGCGGAGCAGGACGAGCTGGCCGGTTACTTCCGCAGCTACGGTGCCGACCCCGACACCGCGGCGCGCATGGCCACCGCCGTGTCCCGGGACCCGCGCACCGCCCTGCGCCTGCACACCCGCGAGGAACTCGGCGTCGACCCGGAAGGCCTGCCCTCCCCGGTCCTGGCCGGGTTCGCGTCGCTGCTCGCGTTCTCCCTGGGGGCGCTGATCCCGCTGCTGCCCTACCTGTTCGGCCTGCCCGTGCTGGCCGTGAGCCTGGGCATCACCGCCGTCGCCCTGGTCAGCGGCGGAGCCATGGTCGGCAGGCTCACCGGCCGGTCCGTGGTGCACTCAGGCCTGCGCCAGTTCCTGCTCGGCGGCCTGGCCGTCAGCGTGACCTACGCGGTCGGCAGCCTCATCGGGGGCCACGTCATGTGAGTCCTGAGCCTGCCTGGTGGTAGTGACACGAAAGGGTGCGGACCGGCTAACTCCCTTCACGGCGGGCGCGGGCGCCGGGCAGACTGCGGGCATGAGCCGGCCCGTGATGCGGGTGGCGTGGTACCGGCTGCGGTCCACGCTCGGTGACCGCTGGCCCGGATACCTGGCCGTGACGCTGCTGATCGGGCTGATCGGCGGCCTGGCCCTGGGCGCGGTGGCGGCGGCCCGGCGGACCCAGTCGGCGTTCCCGGCCTACCTGGCCAGCACCAGCCCGTCCGACCTGACCGTGCTGACCGGACTGTCCGGCGTGTCCGCCCCCGGCCGGGGCTACGATCCGGCGCTGGTGCGCACGATCGCCCGGCTGCCCGGCGTGCGGCGGGTGGAGAGCTACGGGCTCCCGGACGCGGCGGTGCTGGCGCCCGACGGGGCGCTCAGATACAACGCGCGGGGCGTGCCGGGCAGCATCGACGGCGAGTACTTCAACCAGGACCGCGTCACGATCGTGCAGGGCCGGATGGCCGATCCGGGCCGGGCCGGCGAGGCCGTGATCGACGCCAAGGGCACTCCGGCCCGGATCCGCGTGGGCGAGGTGATCCCGTTCGCGTTCTTCACCAACGCGCAGGAGTCCTCGCCGGACTTCGGCCGTCCGGGCATGCGGCCCTACCTGCGGATCAACGTCCGGGTGGTCGGGAAGGTGATCTTCAGCCAGGAGGCGGTGCAGGACGAGGCCGACGCCGGGCGGGACGGCGGGATACTGTTCGCCCCGGCCCTCACCCGCCGGCTCGCCGGATGCTGCATCTTCGCCACCGAGAGCGCGGTGCGGCTGGCGGACGGCAGCAGCGGGGTGGCGGCGGCCGAGGCCCGCATCGAGCAGGCCCTGCCCCGTGGCTTCCCGGTCGAGTTCTACGTCACCTCGCTCACCGAGGCCAAGGCCGAGCGGGCCATCCAGCCCGTGTCGATCGCGCTCGCCGTGTTCGGCGGGATCGCCGGCCTGGCCGCCCTGATCATCGCAAGCCAGCTCATCGGCCGGCAGATCCGGCTGGGCGCCGACGACCTTGTCACCTTGCGCGCCCTGGGCGCGAGCCCGGCCATGACCGTCGGCGAGGCGCTGCCCGGCGTGCTGGCGGCGGTGCTGGCCGGCGCGATGCTGGCCGTGGCGGTGGCCATCGGCCTGTCGCCGCTGGCGCCGCTGGGCACGGTGCGCGCGGTGTACCCGTACCCGGGGGTCGCGTTCGACTGGACCGTCCTCGGCGGCGGCGGCGCGGTGCTGACCGGCGTGCTGGCCCTGGTCGCGGTGGCGCTGGCCTACCGGGCCGCGCCGCACCGGGCCGCCCCGGCGCGGGTCGCCGGGCAGGGGTCGGCGATCGTCCGCGCGGCAGCCGGGCTGGGCGTGCCGCCGCCGGTGGTTGAGGGCATCCGGCTGGCCATCGACCCCGGCCGGGGCCGCGCGGCGGTCCCGGTCCGGTCGGCCATCCTGGGCGCCGCGCTGGCCATGATCGTCGTCGTCGGCACCGTCACGTTCGGCGCGAGCCTGGACACGCTGGTGTCCCACCCGGCGCTGTACGGGTGGAACTGGACCTACGCGCTGAGCGCGGGCAACCCCGCATACATCTCCCGGGCGCGGGCGGCGGCCGCACTCGACCACGACCCGGCCGTGGCCGCCTGGACCGGGATCTACTTCGCCACGTTCAAGATCGATGGCCTGACCGTGCCGGTGATCGGCGCGAGCCCGAACGCACCGGTCGGGCCGCCGGTGCTGTCCGGGCACGGGCTGCGGGCCGCGGGGCAGATCGTGCTGGGCCGGGCCACGCTGGCGCAGCTGAACAAGCACGTGGGCGACGAGGTCACCGTGGACGGCGGGGCAACCCGGCGGGCCCGGCTGCGGATCGTCGGCACCGCGACCCTGCCCTCGTACGGGGTGTTCGGCACGCTGCACACCGAGATGGGCACGGGGGCGGTGGCCGATTACCGGCTGATCCCGG
>Ga0335078_10014612_pt1 | contig 11649 bp, 9 predicted proteins | sample Lox_Sample_32_FD_206711 | JGI IMG/M metagenome (GOLD analysis project Ga0335078, IMG submission 206711) | Soil microbial communities from Loxahatchee National Wildlife Refuge, Florida, United States - Lox_Sample_3.2 | ecosystem: Environmental > Terrestrial > Soil > Wetlands | place: USA: Florida...
GCTCCGGTTACGCCTTTGAGGAGATCCATATGCATGTGGAGCCCTTTAGCCAGGATACGACTTCAGCACCGTCGGCGCAGGGGAGCAGCCCGCGCCATTCGGCTCAACTTCGCTCCCGCGTCGATTTATCCCACGGACTGGTTTGGAATGCCTCGGCCTATTTTGTGGACCGCGTTCCCTACGAGAACATCCCCGCTTACACGCGAGTGGACACGCAGCTAGCCTGGAAATGGGGCGAGGGAGGAACATTCTCCCTTGTCGGGCAGAACTTGCAACAGGATCACCATTTTGAATTTCAGGATTTCTTGCACAGCATCAATGCAAATCAGGCCAAGCGCGGAGCCTATGCCATGTTTCGTTGGAGATATTGAATCCCATGACGGCCACGCCTTCCACTCTGCGATCGTCCGCCCGGGCCGGATGGATTCCCTGGTTCACGCGGAGGTACGGCCGAATCCTCCTCACGCTATCCTGCATGCTCCTGTTCGCACCCGCGCGCGCCATGGGGCAGGGAGCCTTTTCGGAATACCAAATCAAGGCGGCTTACCTATTTAATTTTCTCAAGTTCGTCGAGTTTCCCGACGACTCCTTCGCGGATCCGCTGGCCCCGATTGTCATCGGCGTGGTCGGCGACGACCCGTTCGGCAGCTCGCTCCCCCAAGTCGTGGTCGGCAAGACCGTGCAGGGCCGCGATCTGGTGATTCGCCTGTACCATCCCGGTGAAAATTTGCGCGGCGCTCACATCCTGTTCATCAGCGCCTCCGAGAGAAAAAGGCTCCCCATGATTCTCTCCGACTTGCGCGGATCGAGCGTCCTCACCGTGGCGGACACTCCCGGGTTCATCGATGCGGGAGGGATGATTCAGTTTCTGAATGAAAACGACCGGGTCCGCTTTGCGATCAATTTGGATGCCGCCACCCGGGCCAGGCTGAAATTGAGCTCCAAGCTATTAAGTTTGGCCAAGGTGGTTGGAGGAAGCGGCAAGGTACCCGGCAGCTGAGCCAGTCCTCGCGAATTACGCGTGGCGATTCCGTGGCGCTACAACGGGCTTGCGTTTCCGGCGCAGGTCGGAACGCCCGCGAGGTTTTGGCTTTCTCTCCGCGGACAGAGCAGGGGAGGCCGCAATGGGAGGCGCCGATCGGTTTTGGATGGCAAGCCCGGCGCCTTCACGGTGCAACGGTGCAGCGCTTATGGAAAAGGGGACAAATGGGTCATGGATTTGAGGGCCCATGCGCTTCGTGTTTCCAGGCGGCGGGGTGTGGCCTGCGATTCGCCTGCTTCGCCTTGCTTCTGTTGGGCATGCATTTTCCATTCGCGAAGCGCATGGTTTGCGCGGACCAAACCGCCACCGAGTATCAAGTCAAGGCCGCCTATTTATTCAATTTCCTGAAATTTGTGGAATGGCCCGACGATCCAGGCGCGGATCCGCATGGAAAGTGGGTGATCGGATTTGTGGGGGACAGCCCCATTGCGGACGAGTTGATGCGGCTGGTGGCGGGGAAAAACGTGCTGGGGCGCGAACTGGAGGTCAGGAAGTTTCACGGCTCGGACAACCTGCGTGAGTGCAACATTTTATTCATCAGCGAAACGGAAAAAAAACACTTGCCGCCCATCCTCGCGGAGTTGCGCGGATCCGCTGTTTTGACCGTGGCGGACATGAACAATTTCGTCGGATCCGGCGGAATGGTCCAGTTCGTTGTGGAGGATGCGCGGGTGAGGCTGGCCATTGACGTGGGCGCCACCAGCCGCGCGCGCTTGAAAGTGAGCTCCAAGCTGTTGTCCCTGGCCACCGTGACGGCGGGAATGGAACGAGGTGCGACGAACTGAAAATGCAATGGCCCCCGAAACTTTCGCTGCGGCGCAAGCTCATGTTGGTGATCATGATCAACACGTTCGTGGCGCTGTGCGTGGCCGGCACCGGCTTCGCAGAATACGGGGTGCACCGATTCAAGGAGTTGCGCCTCGAGGACTTGAACGCCCTCGCCAATATTTTGGGAACCAACAGCACGGCCCCGCTGGCTTTCAAGGATCCCAACTCCGCGCAAGACATTCTCCGGGCGCTGGCCGCCAAGCCTCACATCCTGGCTGCCGTCATCTACGACCGAGACGGCAAGCCCTTCGCCGTTTATCACCTCGGCCGGTCCGTGCCTCCTTATCTCGCTCCTCCGGTGGAAACAGATTCCAGCCGCTTCACCTCCAACCGCGTCTTGATTTTCCAGTCCATCGTTTTTCAGGGCGAAAAAGTAGGCACCGTATATCTGGAAGGGGACACAGTCGAATACAAAGAGCTCTTGAACGGCTATCTGCTCTTTTTCGCCATGATCGTCGCCGTCGTCTCTCTGGGCGCCTACGCCATGGCCGGGCGCTTGCAACGCCCAATCTCCAATCCAATCCTGGAGCTGGCCTGGACCGCGAAGATGGTCACCAGCACGCGCGATTATTCCATTCGCGCGGGGAAACGTTCCGAGGATGAAGTCGGGGTCCTGATCGACGGCTTCAACGAGATGCTCGGGCAAATCCAGAAACGCGACACCGAACTGCTCCATGCCCGCGAGGATCTGGAGCGCCGCGTGGACGAACGCACGCTCGAACTGGAACAGGAAGTGGGAGACCGTCAGCGCGCCCAGGAAGCGTTGCACGAGAGCGAGGAACGAATTCGTTTGCTCCTGGATTCCACCGCCGAAGCGATCTACGGACTGGATCGCAACGGCAGATGCACCTTTTGCAATCCCGCCACGCTTCGATTGCTGGGATACGAAGAGGGAGACTCCCTGTTGGGAAAGGAGATGCATTCGGCCATTCACCATTCATACCCGGACGGGACTCCGTATCCTGAGAAGGATTCCAGGATTTACATGTCATTGAGCCGGGGCGAAGGATTTCATTCGGATCAAGATGTTTTTTGGCGCGTCGATGGCACGAGTTTCCCGGTGGAATACTGGGCCTACCCCATCCGCAAGGATGGAGAGGCCGTCGGCGCGGTGGTCACGTTCCTGGACATCACCGAGCGCAAGCGGGCGCAGGCGGCCCTGACCGAAGCCAAAGAGGCGGCCGAAGCGGCCAACCGCGCCAAGAGCGAATTTCTGGCCAACATGAGCCATGAAATCCGCACGCCCATGAACGGCATCATCGGCATGACGGAATTGGCGCTCGATACTTCTCTTTCGACCGAGCAGCGGGTGTATCTGGACCTGGTCAAATCCTCCGCCGATAGTCTCCTCCACCTGATCAACGACATTCTGGATTTCTCCAAAATCGAAGCGGGCAAGCTCGAGCTGGAGAAGACCGAATTCGGGATTCGCGATTTGTTCGACGACACCCTGAAGACGCTGGCCATGCGCACGGAGAAGAAGCCCTTGGAGCTGACCGCGCGCATGTCGCCCAAAGTGCCGCGGACGCTCATCGGAGATCCCACGCGATTGCGCCAATTAATCGTCAACTTGGTGGGCAATGCCATCAAGTTCACCGAAAAGGGTTACATCCTTTTGGATACCGAATTAGATGACCTGTCTGGCGGCGAAGTGCGCCTGCATATATGCGTTTCCGATACCGGCATTGGCATTCCCCTCGACAAGCAACAAACCATTTTTGAATCCTTCGCTCAAGTCGACGGTTCCACCACGCGCCGCTTCGGCGGGACCGGCTTGGGCCTCACGATTTCGCGCCAACTGGTCGAGCTCATGGGCGGGCGCATTTGGGTGGAAAGCGAGATGGGGGTCGGCAGCAGGTTCCACTTTACCTGCAATTTTGAGCTAGGAACCGCTGCCGCGCCGGATGAGGAGCAAATTGCCGCGCAAATCCTGCCGGGGATGAATATTCTCATCGTGGATAATTACGTCGAAAACCGCAAAATCCTCGCCGAGATGGCCGCCAATTGGGGCATGCGCCCGACTCTGGCGGACAGCGGCGCCACCGCCCTGTTCCAGTTGGAAGCCGCGCGCGTTGCCGGCCGCCCATTTCCCATCGTGCTGCTGGATGGTTCCATGCCGGAGATCGATGGGTTCCAGGTCATGCGGCGGATTCAATCCAATCCCGGGCTGGCCGGCGCGGTCATCATGTTGCTTTCCCCCAAGAGTCTTCTGGTGGATACGGCGCGGTGCCTCGAGCTGGGTGTGAGGCGGTCCCTCACGAAACCCGTCGGCGATTGCGAGCTGCTCGACGCGATCCTTTTCGTTTTGGGATTCGGCGCCGCTGAGGCCAGCCCTCCAAAACCGGCGCCGGGTCCTGGCCGTGAATTGCCCCCGGCGCATCCGCTTAACATTTTGCTTTCCGAAGACAATCCCGTGAACCAGAAGCTCGCCATCCGTTTGCTCGAAAAGGCCGGCCATCGCGTCACTCTGGCCGGCACGGGCCGCGAAGCCCTGGCGGCTTGGGAAAAGGCCGGCGCGCCTGGATTCGACATTGTCCTCATGGATATTCAAATGCCGGAGATGGACGGCATGGAAGCGACGACGGAGATTCGCAATCGCGAAAAAAGCTCCGGCAAGCACGTCCCTATCTTGGCCATGACGGCGCATGCCATGCGAGGGGACAGGGAAAGGTGTCTGGCCGGTGGAATGGACGGATACATTTCCAAGCCCATTCATCCGGACGGCCTGTTCGCCGAAATCGAGCGATGTTTGCTAGTCAGCGGAGGAGGCAACGCCATGACGGAAAATCGTCAAGAGCCGATCGAGCAGATCGACCGCGAATCCCTGCTGGAGCGCGTCGAAGGGGATCAAGATCTGCTCAACGAAATGATTCATCTCCTTCAGCAGGAGGCGCCGCGCATGCTTGCCAAGATGCACGATTCCTTGGAACGCGGCGACATGGCCGGCCTAGAGCGCTCCGCGCACTCCCTCAAGGGAGCGGCGGGCAATCTCTCCGCCAAAGTGACGTCCGCGATCGCCGCGCAGCTCGAAAAGGACGCAAAAAACATGGACGCGGAAGCCGCGAAAACTAGTCTCGGTGAAGTCGAACGAGCCGTGAAAAATCTTCTGCCCCTACTCGCCGAACTCTGCCAGGGAGTTTCGAAATGAAGATCCTCATTGCCGATGACGAGTCCATCTCGAGACGCATGCTCCAAGGCCTGCTCGGAAAGTGGGGATACGAAGTCGTCGCCGCCGAGGACGGCGACTCGGCCTGGGAAATGCTGAAAGCCCCGGACGCTCCGCGCATGGCTTTGCTCGATTGGATGATGCCCGGACAGAATGGAGTCGATGTTTGCCGCGCCTTGCGAAAACTGCGCCCGGAACCCTACACCTACATTTTGTTGCTCACGGCGAAAGACGCCAAGGAAAGCGTCGTCGAGGGCCTGGAATCGGGCGCCGATGACTATTTGACCAAGCCCTTCCACCCGCAGGAACTCAAAGCCAGAATTCGGGTCGGTTTGCGCCTGCTCGACTTGGAAGACAATCTTGTGCAGGCCCGCGAAGCGATGCGCTTTAAAGCCACGCATGACACGTTGACATCGGTTTGGAATCGCGGCGCCATCCTGGATACGCTGGACCGGGAAGTCTGGCGTTCCCGCCGGGAGGGCCTCTCCCTCGGCGTCCTGATCGCGGACTTGGACCACTTCAAGTCCGTCAATGACACCTACGGACATCTGGCGGGAGACGCCGTCCTTCGCGAAGTCACCAAAAGAATGCAGGCCAATATCCGCCCCTACGATGCCGTTGGCCGCTATGGAGGCGAAGAGTTTTTGATCCTGCTTCCTGGGTGTGGTGGCGCGGAAACACGGGAGAAGGCCGAACGTGTCCGGGAAATGATTTCTCGGGAAGCCATCCAGACGCCTGCCGGCGCCCTGAACGTCACGATTAGTATTGGGTGCGTTGCTTCCGCGGATTGGCCGGAAGATAGTTCGAATCAATTCCTACAAATGGCGGACCTGGCTCTCTACCGCGCCAAGGAAGAAGGGCGAAATCGCACGGTGCAGGCGGGAGCGGCGGAACACGAAGAAGCGCATCACGCCCCTCTGGAACTTTCCGCGCACGCCCCTCAAAAGGAATAGCGAAATTTCTGTTGCGATCCCTCAGGAATCGGAACGCGCCGTAACTCCTTGCAAAGCCTCGTTTCCCACGATCTCCACGCGCTGCACCCCGCCCCATCGAATGTGTTCCTGCTCGAAGCGGTTTTGAATGCGCCGGCGCAATTCCCGCGCGGCGTCGTCCTGCCGTCCCGGGACTGTGCGCAGCTGCAGCCGCAAAATCACTCCAGCCGGACCGAGTGTTTCCACTCCGAGCGCCCGCGGCCCGTCCACCAAGACGGGCGACCAGGCGGCGTCGGTTCTCAGTTCCGCGCAGGCGCGTTCCAGGGCTCCGAGCGCCATATCCGACGATGTTTCGGGCGGGATGGAAATGTCCACGAACACTTGGCCCCAATCCCTGCTGAGATTCGACACCTGGCTCACTTCACCGTTGGGAATGGTGACTACGGCGCCCTGAACGTCCCGGATCACCGTGCGCCGCAGCGTCAGATGCTCGACGCGTCCGACGACGGTCCCGATCCGCACCGTTTCCCCGACCGCGAATTGATCTTCGACGATGATGAAAAATCCGTTGATGATGTCGCGAACGAGATGTTGTGCGCCGAATCCGACCGCCAGGCTCGCCAGCCCCGCGGCCGCCGCGATGGGCGTCACGTTGAAGCCGAACTCCGGCAACGCCGTCAAGACCGCTCCGATGATGATGATGGCCGTTCCCGCGCTGTAAATAAGACCCGCGAGGGTCTTTACATGGTGCTCGCGCATGCGCGCGATCCGGCCTATGCCCTCGGCCCCGGCGGCCGGAACCAAGCGGCGTGTCAGCGAACGCAGCAGCCGGTTCAGGATCAGAGCGATCAGCAAAATTGTTACGATTCGAATACCGCGCGCGACCGCAAAATCCGTCCATTTGAATACGATTGGGGTCATAATATGCGCCGACGATTATAGCACCCTGGGATTCGCCAGAAGACGAGGGATAGCAGCCGCGAATGCGGTTGCCGGAGAAGCCAATGAATAACGCACGCAGGTTATTCCTTTCGAACATTGCCGCGGCGCTGGCGGGAACGCAAGCCCTGCTGGCCGGCGCCCAAGGCGGGCGCCACGAAATGCCGCCCACAATTCCTCAAGGCTCCCAGATTCCGGGCGCCGTTGGCCCAGCCGGGCCGGACGAAGCGACGCTCCCTCCGCGAGCGGATCCGAAAGAGGTTCTCAGAGAAGATCAGAAAACGCTGAAACGCGACGTGGACCGCTTGCTGCAAATGGCCAAGGATTTGAAGGACGAATCGGATAAGACGCCGGAAACCGATGTCTTGTCGCTCTCCCTGGTCAAAAAGGCCGAAGAAATCGAAAAGCTGGCTCGCCAAATCAAGGACTTGATTCGCGCAAGTTGAGCGTTCGCCGCAAGATATTACTGCCTTTGGATTCTCCCACATCGACAAGCCCTCCGGTCTCATCCAACTGTGACACTCGTCACGCACGCGGGTGACGCAAGTCATGGCTGAATCCGGCTCCTGTGCGTAGCCTTGGGATTAGCAAAGGGCTACGAAGAAGTTGACACGGGTATTGGGACTGAGCTGCGAAGAGGCCGTGATGTGCCGATTCGGCGCACCTGCAAATGGGGGGTGATTCGATGCAAAACCAACATGTTCTGTTCTCTGATGAAGCGATTCCTGGTGCGAAGGAAAGGCCGCATGTCGTCCTCGCCCCGCCCAAAGTTGAGCCCCTGCACGAAGTATTTGCGGACGCCATGCTGGAAAATGCGTTCGCGCACGGCCGGCACGCCGCTCCGGAATCCGCGGCGAAGCTGGGCGCGCATATGATCCTGCCGCCGCCCAGAGTGCCGCCAACGCACGAAATGTTTGCCGAAACCATGATGGAAGACGCCACCGCACATCGCCGGCGAGGGGCGGCGGAGCCCGCGAGGGCACCGAGCGCCCACATGATTTTGCCTCCGCCTAAAGTGGACCCGGACCGTGAGGTGTTCGCGGAGGCGATCCTCGAGGACACCAGCGCGCACCAACGGCGCAGCCCGTTGGATTGGGCCGTGTCCTTGGCCGTCCACGCCGCCATCTTGTCCACGCTCTTGATTCTGCCGCTGTTTTACTCCGCCGGACTAGATTTCCACAAGTATAATTTAACTTTTCTGACAGCACCAGTGGCGCCCGGTCCACCGCCTCCGCCGCCAATTGCCTCGGCGCCGCGTCCGGCCCGCGTTGCGCCCGTGCGGGTGTTCAATGCCGCGAAACTGACCGCGCCCACGTTCATCCCGAAAGTTGTCATGACGGCTCCCGGTCCCGCCACGCCTCCCGATGAGGCGCTCATGGGAGTGCCTGGCGGAGTGCCCGGAGGAATTCCGGGAGGCCAAGTCGGAGGCGTTCTCGGAGGCGTGCTGGGTGGAGCGTTGAAGGGTGTGCCGGCGCCGCCCGCCCCGGTCGCGGAAGGGCCGAAGGCGCCCGTTCGCGTGGGGGGCAGTGTGAAGCCGCCGCGCCTACTCTATGGTCCGGATCCGGAATATCCAATCCTTGCCAAGCAGTCCCGCATTTCGGGGGTTGTGGTGATCGAAGCGATCATCGATGAAAACGGCAAAGTGACGGGGATGCGCGTAGTCAGCCGCCATCCGCTGCTGATTCCCTCGGCGTTGAGCGCGGTTTCGAAGAGAAGGTACGAACCGACGATCCTGGACGGAGAGCCGACACCGATCGACCTGAGGGTCGAGGTCAGCTTCAGCTTTTCATAGATTAGATCGCAACAACTCGGCAGGGCGGATCGAGAGACGGTCTCGATCCGCTCACTGCTTGCTGCTCAAGTGCCAGAAGCCGCAGTATTGGCACTTGTAAATCTTCAATTGCGCCGGCCCTGTCTCTTTATCGGCCATCCTGTGCGCGGCCGTTGCCTTTGCCTCGCGTTCGCCCCCGTACATTCTCTTGCCGGACACGGAACAGGTTTTTCTCGGCGCGTCTTGCTGGATGGCCCGCTCTTCAAGCGGGGGTTTCATGTGACGGTATTTTGTCATCGCCGCCTTTCCCGAGCCGCCTTCTTCCACCGTTTCCAACCACGAGCCGCTTCTCTTCGCAGCTTACTTCGACCCAGGTTGCAGAGACAACCTCACGCTGGAACCCTTCGATTTTTGGTCCGCAAGCCCCTGGCCCGTCTCACCGATCTCGGAGACCGTTCCCCCGGCAGCCTCTCGTTTACATCGGCGGGAACTGAGGGTAACATCGGGAACCCCTATCGTTCACTCTGGCCCGCTCGGAGGTGAATATGTACGCGAGAGTCTGGAGGGCAAATATTCTTCCCGGAAAAGTCGAGGAGTTCGCGGCCGCGATGAATTCCATCCGTCCGGTCCTTCACCACCTGCCCGGATTTTGCGGCCTGATCGTCCTGCGAAGCGGCCCGGGAGAAGCCTTGGAAACAACCGTGGTCTCCGCGTGGGCCTCGATTGAAGACCTTCGCAACAGCGAGACGCCCGCATTTCAGAAAGCCGCGGCCAGCGTTCTCGCCTATTGCGAACGCCATCCGGCCATGCGCGAAGAGGAAGTGCTGGTGAGCGATTTTTCCGCGAGTAATTTGGACGATACGGTGACGAGGTTCTAGCGCCGTTCCGATACGCTGCAAGGATTTCGCGGACGCATTCGTTCAACCGACTATCCTGCGACCAAGTTTTCAAGCCGGGTACATCGAGTCGCTGCCCCCTTGGCCCCGCTTATCAGCTACTCGACCTCACGGCTCCAGAAATCATCTGGAGATACCCTAACTGGCCGTCTAGTCCAGACATGCAGATTTCTATTGAACGGTTAGACCGTTCTCCAGCGTATAGGTAATCCCGTTGCCAGTGCTCAGGACAACATCGGAGGGCCTCGGAGAAACAGATGGCACTGTTAGCGTCAGCGTATTTTGGTCAACAAAGGTAATTGGCGCCACTTGACCGCCCACGGTTGCGGCGATCGAAGAACTGAATCCGCTACCCCTTACGGTTACTGTGGTCCCGGGCGCGGCGCTCGCCGGATTGAGAGAGCCTATCGACAGGAGGGCTTCCCCGAGATTGACAATGGTCAGTCCTGCGTTTGTTAACAGGTAGATGTATTGTCCGCCTGAATCCACGGCGAGAGGAGACGCGCCGCTGGATATCGTTTCGGTGAGTGAGAAACGCATTCGCAATGTGCCGTGCTGCACATCGATGATGTCCACCAAATTTGGGTGCGGAAAGAAATAAAGACTGCCGGATGCGTTGAATTGGGGATCGAGGAGCGAAGTGAGGTTCAAACTAACGTTGGGCGAATACGTCGTGATCGGCATGGGGAAACCTTGGAAATTGCCGGCAATTTGTCCGACGATGTTGGCTGACGAATCCGTGAACACGGTCTGCTGAGCAACGACATTGCCGTCGCCCGAGATTGCCACCGTGCCAGCCTGATATGCAGCCGTCGTGTTGAAAAGCGATTGTGACGTGGCATTGTAAACGCAGATGCCACCGCCGCCGATTGCGATCGTCGTGCCATCGGCGCTTGAGGCCACCGAATAGTTAGTGCCCCCGCAATATGCGGCCTGTGTGAAAGTTCTGGAAGCAAGGTTGATCGCAAAAAGATTTCCGCCAAGGCCGCAGTCAACTCCCGGTAGCGCTCCGTAGGCGACGTACGCCTGGTTGCCGGTGGAGGATGCGACATAGAGCGGACCGTAGTTGCAGCCTTGTTGCACCGATGGCAGGACAATCGGGACAAAGTAACTATTGGCGGGAATATCGGGATCGATGACCGCCAGGGAGCCATCGAGCAGGTCGGCCGCAAGCAACTGGCTGCCATCGGGCGTGAGCGCGAGTCCCTGAAATTGTTTCGATGCACCTTGCGCGGGGGGTGTAAACGGCGAAAGAAATTGATTTGAAGCGAGAGAAAATACGTCGATGTGGTCTCCCGCGGAAAGATAAAGCTGCTGGCGAGTGGAGTCGTAAAGAATCGCGGAGAAAGTATCGGGCGATGAATAATCTGTGACACTCTCCGCATAAAGAAACCCTTTAGGGAGGGTCGTAGCGCCGCTCGGCGTGTTGAGGGTGATATCGGCCCAGCCGGGGCTTCCCGCCGGCACGGTAAAGTTTAGGGCGCTCGACGGAAACGGCGAGGTGTATCGAAGCGGCTGCGGGATGATCGACGCCGACGCGCCACCGATTGTCAGTGTTCCTCCGGAGCCATCGGCCGGCATACCATAGCCGTCGATCATCCCGGGCGCGCCTCCCGCTGAAGATGCTCCTGAGATCGCGGCGTATCGGATGAGAGGGCCGTAAGAGAAAAATAGCGGATCAAAATTCTCGGTGCCATCTGGAAATAGAAATTTCAGATTCACGGGCCCTGGTACTGTGGCGGGCGGCGAAGTAATGGTAAGTTCACCGACGGAAACGGGTTGGTTGGCCGGAATCGAGAGGCTAGCCATTCCGCGGTTCGCGCCATACCAGACCGATGGGGTGATCGGTGGGAACGCGCATCCAAACCCGGTCGAGGCGGTGTCCCCCGCCAGGGGGCCGACATAGGCCGTCATATGCTGCATGTAGGGACACGGTCCAAGTTGCGACGTGACGAGATTTTGAGAATACGTGGAGTCGTCGAAAGCAATGCCGTAGTCTTCAATGCCAAGAACCATCCCCGTTGAATCGACGGCAAACGGTTGGGGCATGTAGAACGGAGGAACCAGTTCGGTCA
>Ga0335078_10014613_pt1 | contig 11648 bp, 12 predicted proteins | sample Lox_Sample_32_FD_206711 | JGI IMG/M metagenome (GOLD analysis project Ga0335078, IMG submission 206711) | Soil microbial communities from Loxahatchee National Wildlife Refuge, Florida, United States - Lox_Sample_3.2 | ecosystem: Environmental > Terrestrial > Soil > Wetlands | place: USA...
GCGTCGAAGTCGCCGGCGAGCGAACCGCCGGCATCGTCGACCGCGCCGGTATGGCCGGCGAGCCAGACGGTCTTGCCACCCTCGGTAATGACCGCCGGCGAATAGGCGCGCTTTTCCGCCCGCGGCGCGCGCACGAACGATTTTTGCATTTGTTCTCCCCTTGAACTCGGACCGCTGAGACACAATCGGTACGCCCGGATTAGGCTTACGTTTCCCGGGCGCAGCGCAGCACGTCGCGAAGCAAAGTGGTGCGCTGCAGACCCGGGATCGTCATGGGCTCCGAGTCTGCTACGATCCCGGATCAGCGGTGCACCGCTTACGCGCTGCACCGCATCCGGGAAACGTCGGTGAGATCAAGGTATGGCCGATCCCAGTGCTGCTGCCAACGCCACCCTGCCCCTTGCCGGCATCCGCGTGCTGGAATTCTGCCACACCATCATGGGGCCGACGGCGGGATTGATCCTGGCCGATCTCGGAGCCGACGTGATCAAGATCGAGCCGGTGGCCGGCGACCACACGCGAAAGCTTTATGGCTTCGCCGCCGGATTCTTCCCGACCTTCAACCGCAACAAGCGCAGCTTCGCGGTCGATTTGAAATCCGCCGACGGCCGCCATGTGCTGCATCGCCTCGCCGCCACGGCCGACGTGGTCCTGGAAAACTACGCGCCCGGCACCATGGAGCGGCTCGGCTGCGGCTATGCCGAGCTGGCGGCGAAAAACCCGCGCATCGTCTATTGCGCGCTGAAAGGATTTCTCAGCGGCCCCTACGAGCATCGCCCGGCGCTCGACGAGGTGGTGCAATTCATGGCCGGGCTCGCCTACATGACCGGCCCGCCGGGCCAGCCGCTGCGCGCCGGGGCTTCGGTGATCGACATCATGGGCGGCATGTTCGCGGTGATCGGCGTGCAAGCCGCCTTGCGCGAGCGCGCGCGCACCGGCCGCGGCCAGACCGTCAAGTCCGCTCTGTTCGAATCGACCGGCTTCTTGATGATGTCCCACATGGCCGGCGAGGTGGTCACCGGCAAGCCGATGCCGCCGATGCCGTCGCGCCAAGGCGCGTGGGCCATTTACGAACCCTTCAGAACCGCCGACGGCGAGCAGATATTCGTCGGGCTGACCAGCGACAACCATTGGCGGCGCTTCTGCGAGCATTTCGGACGGCGCGACCTGTTGGACGACCCGGCCTACCAGACCAACGAGGATCGCGTGCGCGCGCGCCCCGTGCTCGTTCCGCTCGTCGCCGCCATCGTCGCCCGGCATGAGCTCGCCGCGCTTGCCGAGGTGTTCGACCGTATCGACATTCCTTTTGCCCCGGTGGCGAAACCCGGCGACCTGTTCGAGGATCCGCAGCTCAATGCCGGCGGCCGCATGCTGGAGATCGCCTTTCCGAACGGCCAACGCGCCAAGCTGCCGCGGCTGCCGATCGAGATGAACGATCACGATTTCGGCCTGCGGCGGCAGGCGCCGCGGATCGGCGAACACACCAGCGAGATTCTCGCCGAGCTTGGGCTGGCCGAGGAAGAAATCGGGCGGCTCGTCAAAGGCGGCGTGGTAACCGCCGGAGAAGCATCATGAGCGATTTGCCGGCGGCCGTGCACATCACCGAGGAAGGCCCCCGCGAAGGCTTCCAGATCGAGAAAGGCCCGATCCCGACCGCACGCAAGATCGAACTGATCGATGCGCTGGCGCAGACCGGGCTCGACCGCATCCAGATCGTCTCCTTCGTCAATCCGAACACCGTGCCGGGCATGGCGGACGCCGACGCGGTGGTGGCCGGCATCACGCCGCGGCCGGGCGTCGCCTATATCGCGCTATGGCTCAACGAGAAGGGTTTTGAGCGCGCGCTCGCTTATTCCGACCGGCTCACCAATACCGGCACCATCCAGCTCTCGGCGTCGGAGAAATTCTCGATCCGCAATCAGAACCGCGACGCGGCGGCGCAGCTCTCGGGCCAACACGCGATCGTCGAGATGTACAAGGCGGCCGGCGTGCCGGTCGAGCGCGGCTCGATCATGGCAGCATTCGGCTGCAATTTCGAAGGCGACATTCCGATCGCGCGCGTCGTTTCGCTCACGCAGCAAATTCTCGACGTAGCGAAAGAGCACGGCGTCACGCTCAAATACATCACGCTCGCCGACACCATGGCCTGGGCGACGCCGCTGTCGATCAAGCGCACGGTCGGGAGCTTGCGCGAGCGCTTCCCGGACATGGACTTCGCGCTGCATCTGCACGACACCCGCGGCATGGCGATCGCCAACGCCTATGCCGGCCTGGAAATGGGCGTGACGCGCTTCGACGCCGCCGTTGCCGGGCTCGGCGGCTGTCCGTTTGCCGGCCATGCCGCCGCCGCCGGCAATGTCTGCACCGAGGATCTGGTGTTTCTCTGCGAGGAAATGGGCATTAAGACCGGCGTCGATCTCGACGCCCTGATCGCATGCGCAAAACTCGCCGAGGACATCGTCGGCCACCCGCTGCCCGGATCGGTGATGAAGGGCGGCACGCTGGCGCGGTTTCGCCGCTAATCAGTCGCCGCTCACATGCGCCGCGGCGGGAGCTTCGGATTGGCAACCTTCCGGGCGCTCTCGGCGCCGGTCACCGGCAGCCCCTCGGGATCGAGCAGACCGACCTGAACGAGAACGCCGGCCTGATCCCAATAGACATGCTCGTGGGAAATCTTGCCGTCTTTGAAGCCGACCACGACGGCCACCGCCATCTCCACCGGCCGGCCGGTCGGCGCGACCCCGGGCAACAGCCAATCGATCGCCATCGTATGGGTGAAGCTGATGACCATTTCCTCGACGATTTGATTGTCGCCGACAGTGCGCGACACGCTGGTCATGTTCACGTCCGGCGGAAAAAACCGGCCGACAAGATGGTCGCGATAAAATGCCCGCACGCCGTCGCGTCCGACGCCTCCGGCCATGGTCGGCACGTGATTGAGATGCGGATCATCGTTCATCGTCGCCATGGTGGTGTCCAGGTCGCCGGCGAGCTCGGCATTCACGTGCTTCTGAAACAATTCGATCATCGCTTGCGGGGTCATGATGTCCTCTCCTTGATAACGGGACTACTTCTCCCCCAGTATCTTCCAGATGCCGCTCGACGAGGCGACGATGCGGTCGCCGACTTTCAGTTTCGATTCGATGAACAGCACCGAGCGCGTCTCGCGCACCACGGTGCAATGCGCCTCGACGAAGTCGCCGATCTTCACGCCGGCGATGAACTTCATGTTCATCTCGATGGTGGCATGCGGCTTGTCGCCGGTGAGGCGGCGGCCGGTCATGCCCATGGCCTGATCGGCGAAGCTCATCAGCACGCCGCCGTGCAGCATGCCGCGATGGTTCCGGTGCTTGTCGGCGGTCACGATGCCGAACAGCCCGTCGCCTTTGCGCCAGACCGGCCCGATCAGTTCGCCGAAATTATGCGCCTTGACCCGTTCCCAGCCATTGGCGCCGGGATCGAATGTCTGCGCTTCGGCCGCCGCCCGGTCGTTCATGCCGGCACCTTGGCCGCGCTGCTGCGCCGCGCCGCCAGCCGCCGGCCGATATCGCGAATGAGCTTTTCGGCATTGACGCCGGCGCAAAGCGCGCGGCCGTTGCCGCCGAGCGCGCGCACCGCCTCGACATAGCCGGCGACCTCGCCCGGCTCGCGCACGGCTTGCGGATAGTCCGAAGCGAACACAAGCTGCGAAAAAGAGAGCTCGTCGAGACCGAAGCGGACCCAGTCGGCGCCCCACTCGGCGGCATGATCGGGCCCGGCCCAGCCGGCGATGTCGTAGAACAGGCGGTGGTCGAGATAATAGTCGAACGGCCGGCGCGGCTGCCGCCCGTGACGCGGCACCTGTGCGGTGCCCCATTTGCCGCGCTGCTGGAAGCCGCGGATGCGGCCGAGATAGCGGCCGATGCCGCCGGCGAAATGCGAGAACTGAATGCGCAGACCCGGCAGTTCGTCGAGCAGGCCGGAATTGACGATGCGCACCGCCGCGGTCATCAGCGAGAACTCCCAGCCGAGCATGCGGCCCAGATCGTCGGCATCCATGCGCGCCCAGCGGATGACCCGCGGCAGCGGGTGGATGAAGACGTAGAGATCGAGGTCGGCGCAAGTCTTCCAGAACGGCCTTAAATCTTCCGCATCGAGCGGCTGGTCCTGCAGCTCGGAGGCGATCACCGCGCCGGGAAAGCCGAGATCGACAGCGCAGCGTTTCAACTCCGCCGCCGCCTCTGCCGGTTTCAGCGCGGGCACATGGCCAAGGCCGATGAAGCGGCCGGGATGCGCCGTTTCCGCTTCGCGCATGCGGTCGTTGATTTGCCGGCAGATCGCAAGATCGGGCTGGTCGAAGCCCAAGCCGCAGGTGAGCACGCCGGCATCGATGCCGGCGGCGTCCATCATGCGGACATGGGCGTTCAAATCCGCGAGCAGCGGATTGAGCAGATAATTCGGATTGCCGTCGCGGTCGAGAGCGACGGTAGGCTTGCTCGGATCGCCCTTGAGCAATTCCGCCGGCGTATAATGTTGCTGGAAGTCGATGAGCATGAGGGTCCTTGCTGTCATTCCGGGGCCGAGCGAAGCGAGGAGCCCGGAATCCATATCCACGATTCGTGATTATGGATTCCGGACTTGCCGCTACGCGGCAACCCGGAATGACGCTCCGCGTCACATAATAGCAAATTCATTGTTGCGGCGGTCGGTCACCAGCATGGCGCCGGGGTAATGCGTGATGCAGAATTCCGGCTTGACCGCCATGATTACCGACTGCGGGGTGACCCCGCAGGCCCAGAACACCGGAATCTCGTCGTCGTGGATCGGCACCGCATCGCCCCAATCGGGCTTGGCGATGTCGGCAATCCCGATCAGGTCCGGCTTGCCGAGATGCACCGGCGCGCCGTGCACGGCGGGAAATCGCGTGGTGATCTGCACCGCGCGGATGGCGTCGGCGGGTTTCATCGGCCGCATCGACACCACGAGCGGACCGTGGAACGGCCCCGCCGGCACGGTCGCAACGGACGTGCGGTACATCGGCACCGTGCAATCCAGGGTCATGTGGCGGAGCTCGATGCCGCCGTCGATCAGCGCCTGCTCGAACGAGAACGAGCAGCCGATGGCGAAGGTGACAAGATCGCCGCGCCAGTATTTGCGAATGTCGGTCGGCTCGTCGGCGAGCGCGCCGTCGCGCCACACCCGGTAGCGCGGCAGATCGGTGCGGATATCGAGATCGCCGCCGAGCTCGGGAATATGCGGGTCGCCGGCCGCGGAAACCCCGATCAGCGGGCAAGGCTTGGGGTTACGCCGGCAGAACTGCAAAAAATCCTCCGCCAGAGCATGCGGCAGGATGGCGAGATTGGCCTGCACGAAGCCGGGCGCCAGCCCCGAGGTCGGTCCGCGGTGCGCGTTACGCCGGATGGCAAGGCGCGCGGCTTGCCCGGTGGCCGGAGCCGCGGACCCGTCCTGCCGTATCGCTGCCGTCGCCATCGCCTGCTCCATTTGCGGCCTCGCCACGCCGCTTTTGCTCATTTTATCATCATGGCGGCAAGGAAAAAGGCCTGGCATGAACGCCACTTGGCCGCGACGATGTTACGCGTCGCGCCATGGCGCCGGGGCGGGACGGGCTTTGCGAATCCGGTTGAAACGAGGACCAAGATCGCGTTTGTTATCCATTGAAACCGCTCGCCAAAAAAGCTCTGCTTAAGGAGCCGCGAGCGTGGGGCGACGACAGATCCAGTGGAGGGACATCCGATGACCGAGAAGTGGAAAGAAGAGAAATGGGCGCAAGACATTTGGTATAGCGGCAAGCTCACGCGCCGCCGTATCGTCGGTTGGGGCGGCGGCGCGATCGGCGCCATGATGCTGGTCCCCGCGCCGTGGCGCGCCGCGTTCGGCGCGGCAAAACCCTACAAGATCGGATCGGAGCAGCCGCTGTCCGGCGCCGGCGCCGCCGGCGGCAAGACCGCGGTGGTCGGACTGCAGATGGCGGCCGACCGCATCAACAAGAGCGGCGGCATCAACGGCCGCCCGGTCGAGCTCGACATCGTCGACGACGAAAGTTCGCCGGCCGTGGCCCGGCAAAAGACCGAGAAGCTGGTGCAGGAGGACAATATCGACGCTCATGTCGGCGGCTTTTTGTCCAATATCTGCATCGCCTGCATGCCGGTGTGGGAAGACGCCAAGATCATCAACATGATCAGTGTCTGCCTCGACACCACGCTGACCACCAGCCATTGCAACCGCTACAGCTTCCGCACCTACGATTACGCCCCGGCGCAGGCCGTGGCGTTCGCGCCGACGCTGACCAAGATGGGCAAGAAGTGGCACATCGCCTTCGCCGATTATTCCTGGGGCCAGTCGACACGCGACGCCTATATCGCCCACATCAAGGAAAACGGCGGCGAAGTGGTCGGCACCACGGGCATTCCGCTCGGCACGCCGGATATGACGCCGTTTTTGTCGAAAATCTCCGGCGATTTCGACGGCCTGTTCGGCATCTTCTTCGGCAAGGACGGCGTCACCATCGCCACCCAGGCCTACGACCTCGGCCTGACCAAGAAATACAAATGGGCCGGCGACGGCTCGATCTCGGAATCGACCAATCTGATCGCCATCGGCAACAAGATCGACGGCTTCACCGCGATCAACCGCTACATCCCGGTGTTCCAGGGCCCGCTCGATACGCCGTATCATCGCGCCTGGTTCGCCGAGGCGAAAGCGCGGCTGGCGAAGATCGATCCGTCCGGTCCGCTGCCCGACAAATACGTGCAATCGAACTTCGAGGCGCTCAATGCGCTCAAGATCGGCATGGAGAAGGCGAAATTCGAAACGCGCGCCGACACCATGAAAGTCGTCGAGGCGCTCGAAGGCCTTGAGCTCAAGGCCGGCCCCGATTTCCCGCAGGGCGACAAGACCATCCGCAAGCAAGACCACCAGGCCTTCCCGCAGGAATTCATCTTCGAAGTTTCCGGCGGAACCTATCACCTCAAAGAAACGGTGCCCGGCAGCAAGACCGTAGTGCCGCCGGCCTGCAATTTCTCCGCCTAAGTGAGCGCGGCAGCTTTGACGGACGTGCGCTCCCCGGTAACCGACCGGGGAGCGGCGTCCGGGCTTATTTTGACGACCGAGCGGCTGTCGGTCCGCTTCGGCGGGCTATCGGCGCTCGCCGACGTCAATTTCGAACTCGGCCGCGGCGAAGTGCGCGCCATCATCGGGCCGAACGGCGCCGGCAAGAGCACCTTCTTCAATTGCCTGACCGGCGTATTGCGGCCGAGCGGCGGGCGTATCGTGTTCGACGGCGAGGAGATTACCGGCCTGCGCTCCAATGAAATTTCGCAAAAGGGCATCGCGCGGTCCTATCAGATCACCAATATCCTGCCCAACGCCACGGTGTTCGAGAACGTGCGCATCGCCGCGCAATCGCGGCGTCACGGCTGGAACATGTTCGCGCATCACAGCGCGCTCGCCGACATCAACCGCAAAACGGAGGAAGCGCTCGACGCCGTCGGCCTGCTCAGCAAGGCGGCAGAGGCGGCGTCCAATCTGTCGCATGGCGAGCAGCGCAACCTGGAGATCGGCATCGCGCTCGCCACCGAGCCCAAGCTGTTATGCCTCGACGAGCCGACCGCGGGCATGAGCCAGGGCGAGACCGACGAGACCACCGAGCTCATCAGGCGCATCGGCAAAAATCTCACCATCCTGATCGTCGAGCACGACATGCAGATCGTGATGCAATTGTGCCACCGCATCACCGTGCTGCACTATGGCGCGATTCTCGCCCAAGGCACGCCCGCCGAAATCCAGGAGAACCCGCGGGTGCAGGAGGTCTATCTCAAGACATGAGCGCCGCGGCGGAGATTCCGGCAACTGCGAATGGCGCGCTCGTCGCCCTCGACGGCGTGCACACCTATTACGGCAAGAGCCACATTCTGCATGGCGTCTCGCTGACCGTCGCGCCGGGCGAGGTGGTCGGCCTGCTCGGCCGCAACGGCGTCGGCAAGTCGACCACGCTGAAGACCATCATGGGCCTGGTGCGGCCGAGCCAGGGCGCGATCCGGCTCGACGGCGAGATCATTGCCGGCGTGCCGCCGCACAAGCTCGCCCGCCGCGGCATCGGCTACGTGCCGGAGGACCGCCGCATCTTCCGTTTTCTTACCGTGATGGAAAATCTGCGCACCGGGCTCGACCGCGCCGGCATGACCGACGAGAAGCGCCGCGCGCTGCTCGACAAAGTGTTCGCGTTCTTTCCGGTTTTGGCGGAACGGCGCGGTCAGGCCGGCGGCACGCTGTCGGGCGGCGAGCAGCAGATGCTCGCCATCGCCCGCGCCATGATGCTGGAGCCGAAGATCATCCTGCTCGACGAGCCGACCGAAGGCCTGATGCCGCGCATGGTGTCGCAGATCCGCAACATCATCGAGCTCTTGCACAATGAGGGCGTCGCCATCCTGCTGGTCGAGCAGAACGTGCCGTTGACGCTGGCCGCGAGCCAGCGCGTCTACATCATGGAGAAGGGCACGATGCGCCACCACTGCGCCGCGTCGGAGATCGACGTGCACCATCCGGTCATCAAGCAATATCTCGGAGTGTGAGCGATGGGCGCGATCGGCACATTCCTGCAAGCCATCCCGTTCGATCTCATCGTCATCCAGACCGTGAATGGCATCGTCACCGGCATGATCCTGGCTTTGATCGCGTCCGGCCTGACGCTGATCTTCGGTATCATGGACGTGGTGAATTTCGCCCACGGCGAACTGTTCATGCTCGGCGCCTATATCGGCTTCGTCGTGTTCGTCACCACCGGTAATTTCTGGCTGGCCCTGATCGGCGCTTCGGCGATCGTCGCCGTTCTCGGGGCGGCGCTGCAGATCGTCGCGCTGCGGCCGTTGATCGGACGCGATCCGCTCAACACCATTCTCGCCACCTTCGGCATTTCGCTGGTGCTGCAGAATTATGCGCTATGGCAGTTCGGGCCGGTGGTGCGCAAGATTCCGGAGCCGATTTCCAGTTCGTTCACGCTGTTTTATCTGCAATATCCCTGGTATCGGGTGCTCATTACCGCGCTGTCGGCCGCCATCATCGGCGGCTTCTGGCTCTATTTGAAGCACGGCAAGCTCGGCGTGTGGATCAGAGCCACCGCGCAGGACCGCCTGATGGCGCAGGCGATGGGGATTCCGGTGCCGCTCGTCTATACCGGGGTATTCGCCATCGGCGCGGCGATGGCGGCGGCAAGCGGCGTGTTGTTCGCGCCGATGGTCGGCGTCAGCCACACCATGGGCTTGGATTGGGTGCTCAAGGCCTTCATCGTCGTCGTGGTCGGCGGCATGGGCAATTTCGTCGGCTCGATCGTGGCCGCCATCTTCATCAGCCTGCTTGAGGCCTATGCCGCGATCTGGGTCGATCCCTCGCACGCGGTGATCGTCTCTTTCGTCGTTCTGATCCTCACGCTTCTGTTCCGGCCCACCGGACTGTTCGTGGCCACGCCCCGATGACAGCCGCTCCGCTCGAAAAAACCGGTTCGCTGCCGGCCGAAAAGACCGGCCTGAGCCACAGCGTGATTTTCTGGATCGGCTTTTGCGCGGTGATGGCGCTTTTGATCGCCGCCCCGCTGATGCTGGGCGAATTCTGGCGGCGCTTTCTCACCGAAGTCCTGATCTGGGGCCTGCTGGCGATGTCGTCGGACTTGTTGATCGGCTACACCGGCATGATCTCGTTCGGACACTCGGCGTTTTTCGGGCTGGGCATGTACGGCGCCGCCGGAGCCTTATTGATCGTCAGTCCGCCGAACCTGTGGCTCGCCATCCTGTTCGGGCTCGCCGGCGCCGCCGGCGCCGCGCTGTTCGTCGCCATCTTCTCGACCCGGCTGCGCGACATCTATTTCGCCATCACCACGCTGATCTTCAGCCAGATTTTCTACGTCATCATCTTCACCTGGACGGCGGTAACCGGCGGCGAAAACGGCCTCATCTTCGACCGACCGCATTTCACCATTCCGTTTCTGGTCAATGTCCGTTTCACCTCGACCACGCTGCATTGGTTCGTGCTGACGGTGGTCGCCGGCTCCTATCTGATCCTGCGGCGGGTGACGCAATCGCCGTTCGGCATGGTGCTGCAGTCGATCCGCGAGAACGAGCCGCGCACCCGCGCCATCGGCTATGCGGTCGAGCGCTACAAGATGATGTCGGTGATGCTGTCCGGGCTGTTCGCCGGCTTGGCCGGGGTGCTCTATGCCATCCAGAACGAATTCGCCGCGCCCGATTTCGTCTATTTCTTGACCTCCGGCGACACCGTTATCTTCAACGTGCTCGGCGGCATCGGCACGCTGGTCGGCCCCATCGTCGGCGCCGGGTTCTTCCAGCTGGCGCGGCAGCTTCTGGCGCAATGGTTCGGCGACCAATTCCCTTATCTGATCCCGCTCGGCGTCGTCTTCGTCGCCGTCATCATTTTCCTGCCGCAGGGCATTCTCGGTTTCGCGCGGCGCTGGCTTAATCGCTAGCGTGCCTTGAATCGGCAGCCGCCGGCCTTCACCTGTTCGGCGCCTTGGCCAAGAACGCCTGCAGCGCCGCGGCCTGTTTCTTGTCGCCGCTCTCAAAATCGTCGGCGAAATGCTCGTAGAAATGCGCCGCGCCTTCGTAAAGATCGCGCGCCGCCGGATCGTCGCCGACGAAGCCTGAGATTTCCTGCATCTCCGCCACCCAGCGATAGGCTTTCGGCGGCATCAGTTCGAGCTGGCGCTTGAGCCAGGGAAACAATTGCTTCTGGCTTCCCTGCAGCTCGGCCAACAGATCGTCGGCGGAGCCTGCGCGCATCGCAGCGAGCATCATGGCCGCGCCGATCGCCTGGGTGCCCTTGGTGATGCCGGCATAGGACATTTTGAGAGCGGAGGCCGCGCTCAGCGCGCCGCCGAGCACGCGCACATCGAGGCCGTAATCCCGCAGGCGGGCAAACCGCGCGGCAGCCGGGCCCGATGCATAGAAGCGCGGACTGCCCTCCAGCCTTCCCTCCCCCGCTTGCGGGGGTGGGCCAGGGAGGGGGGTCGGCGGCGCCCCGATGATGCCGGCATCGACGAACGGGCATTCGGTCGGCACGATCGCAGCCGCGACGCGCTCCACCGTCGCCGGATTGATGGCGTTGCAATCGACATAGACCGGCTTGGCGTTGCTCGCTTGCAGCGCCGGCGCAAAGCGCGTCGCCAGCGCCAGGGCATCGCCCGGCGGCAAAATCGAGAGAATGAAATCGGCGCGCGCGATCTCCTCGTCGCTGGCGTCGGCCATGCCGGCGGCCTTCGCCCGCGCCACGGTCTCGGCGCTCCGCCCCTTGAGCGACGTGAGGACCTTGACGCCGTGATCGGCGAGGCGCTTTCCGGTTCCCGCGCCCATGGCGCCGGGAGCGATAACGGCGACGACAAGTGTCATAATCACCTCGATTGCCAGTTCGTCCGCATCATAGCAACTCGCGGCAACGGTGAAACGGGTTCACACTGTCGGAGCGAAAGCGGGGAAGACCCGATTTCGCGGTTCGGCGCCGTATCGGGCGTCATCGGTCTGTTGTTCGGCCGCGGAATGGTGTCAATGAGCGTGAGCAGACGCGCAAGGTTTATGAGCGTGAGTGAAACAACCGCAGCCCCCGCCGCCCCCGCCGCCCCCACCGCCGCAGCGCCGAAAGGCACC
>Ga0335078_10014614_pt1 | contig 11648 bp, 8 predicted proteins | sample Lox_Sample_32_FD_206711 | JGI IMG/M metagenome (GOLD analysis project Ga0335078, IMG submission 206711) | Soil microbial communities from Loxahatchee National Wildlife Refuge, Florida, United States - Lox_Sample_3.2 | ecosystem: Environmental > Terrestrial > Soil > Wetlands | place: USA: Florida...
CGACCTCCTCAAGAAAGCGGATCAGCGACACGATGCCCAGCTCAAAGTTCTTCAGGTTGAACTTTTCGTTGGGCGCGTGGAGATTGTCGTCGGGCAGACCGAAGCCCATCATCACGCTGGGCAGGCCCAGATGACGGTCGAAGTCGCCGACAATCGGAATCGATCCGCCGGAGCGGATGAAGACCGTGTCTTTTCCCCACACTTCATGCAGGGCGCGCGTGGCGGCTTGGATGTAACGGTTGTTGACGGGAATCAGGCAGGCGTCGCCGGAGTGGATCAGCCGCACCTCAACGTCGACGCCGGCGGGGGCGATCTTCTCCACGTACCTCTTGTAGAGATCGAAGGCTTTGGCCGGGGTCATGCCCGGAACCAGGCGCATGGAGACCTTGGCAACCGCCTTGGCCGGGATGACGGTCTTGGCTCCCGCGGCAGTAAAGCCGCCCGGCATGCCGTGCACGTCGAGCGTAGGCCGCGCCCAGGTGCGTTCCAGAACGCTGTAGCCGACTTCGCCGACCAGTTGCTTCGCGCCCACTTCGGTCTTGCGATACTCCTCCTCGTCGAAGGGAAGACTGCGCCATGCGGCCAGCTCCTCGGGGCTGGGTGGAATGATTCCGTCATAGAAGCCGGGAATGAGGATGTGCCCGTTCTCATCCTTGAGCTTGGCAATGATCTGGCACAGCGAGACAAATGGGTTGGGCGCTGCGCCCCCGTACATGCCGGAGTGCAAGTCGGTCTTGGCTCCACGCACTTCGAGCTCGGTGTAGATCATGCCGCGCAAACCCACGCAAAGCGTGGGCAGGCCAGGCGCGAACAGCTCGGTGTCGGAGACGAGCGCGAAGTCGGCCTTGAGATCGGCCGGCTTTGACGCAACGTAGGCCGCAATGGCATCTCCTCCCACCTCTTCTTCGCCCTCGAAGAGCACGCGCACGTTGATGGGCAGCTTGCCGTTGGCAGCCATGAGCGATTCGAGTGCCTTGACCTGGGCAACCACCTGGCCTTTGTCGTCGACCGCGCCGCGGGCGTAAATATTGCCGTTACGCTCGGTGGGCTCGAAGGGCGGCGAGAGCCACTCGTCGAGCGGGTCGGGCGGCTGCACATCGTAGTGGCCGTAGATCAGAACCGTCGGCTTGCCGGTTGCATGCAGCCAATCGGCATAGACCAGCGGATGGCCCTCGGATTCAATCAGGCGCGCGTTCTCCATGCCGATCCGCTTGAGCTCGGCGAGCAGGGTTTCGGCGGCCTTGCGGCAATCGTCCTTGTGCTCGGGCAGGGTGGAGATGGACGGAATGCGCAGCAGGGCCTTCAGTTCATCGAGAAAACGAGGATGGTTTTGGCGGGCAAATGCAATGGCAGAAGAAGACATGAACTCGCTCCCTTCGAAATTCGGACAGAAGAGAGTATAGACCGGCGAGGCGGCACGACGTATTGGCCCTGCGGCAGCGGCTGCGTTTGATGCGGAAAGCTTGCGCGCTTGGAAGGGAGTAGAATGGCTGGCAAATTCATCTTGCGAATTGGATGGGAGGCCGGATGCAGACCTGGACGAAAGGCGCATTGCAGGGCGTGGCGCTGATCGTGCTTCTGGCGGTTGCGGGCGCTGGAAGTGCATTGGCAGGTCAAAGAGGCAGCGACACGGCGCATCCTTCTGTGCCTGCTGTGAACGACCCCTGGCCTGAAGTAAATCTCAACGTGGTGGTGCTCAACAAACAAGGCGCCCCGCAAGCCGTCGACGTTACCGGGTTCCAGCTCTTCGAGGACAAATCGGAGCGGCCGCTCCACTTTCGGGCCACGGCAGATTCGCCGGTGTCAATTGCGTTCCTCATCGATACCTCGGGCTCAATGTACCAACGCCGCGAATTGCATGCTGCGGCCATAAAAGAAATCGTGAATTCCCTGCCCGCTGGCAGCGAAGTCATGGCGATTTTGTTCGCTGACCAAGCCTACATAGACCTCCCTTTTACGCCCGTTTCCAGCATTGACTACTCATTTCTGGACCGCCTCGAAGCCCGAGGCGGCACCACGCTCTACGACACCGTCATCGTTGCGGAAAAATATTTCGTTGCCCATGCCAGGTATGCAAGGCGGGCTATCGTTCTATTCAGCGACGGCGGGGACAACGAGTCAAAATCGCGGAGAGAGGACGCAATCCGCAGCATTGAAGGGCCCGGCGCACCAACCTTCTACTCGTTTTTTATTCCTGACGCGCGGACCTCGATCACCGAGACGGGGCGCGAAACGCGCGCGATGGAGGACTTCGCCAAGGCAGGAGGAGGCGTTGCACTCACGCCCAGACAAAAAGACTTCGCGCCAGCCGTAACTCGCCTCGCGGACATGATTCGCAGCCAATACGTTTTGCATTTTACGGCGGCCGACCCCACGCGCGATGGGAAGGCGCACAAGCTGGAGGTGCGGCTCCCTGTCAAGGACCTGCAAATTCACGCGCTTCCGGTCTACTACGCTCCCGCGAAGTGACGGTCAGTACCGCGCGACCTTCGGATCGATCTCGAGCGACCAGGCGTCGATGCCGCCGCGCAGCGACTGGGCCTTTTCAAAGCCCTGGCGGCGCAGCCACGCCGTCGCATTCATGGAGCGCACGCCGTGATGGCAGACGACGACCAGCCGCTCTTCAAAATCGAGTTCCTTGTGCGCTCGGGTGGCTACTTCACCCAGCGGCAGATGCAGGCTGCCCTCGATGCGCGTGGTGGCGAACTCCCATGGCTCGCGCACATCGACAAGCCGGGCGCCTTTTTCGCGCAGGATTTGCACAGCTTCGGCGGGGGAGATTTCGTAGGGCAGCATGCGTCCAGTCTAAAAGGTCCCGCGTCAAGTTGAGCTCAGCCGAAGGGATGTTCGAGCGATGGGCTTGGACCGGTGAAGAGCCTGGACCCGTCCTCCGTGATGAACATGTCGTCTTCCAGGCGCAATCCGAACTCGCCGGGAATGTAAATGCCCGGCTCGTCAGAACAGGTCACGTTTGCGGCCAGCGGCAGCGGATTGCCCTCGACCAGGTAGGGCCATTCGTGCATGTCCATGCCGATGCCGTGGCCAAGGCGATGCAGGAAGTAGGTATAACCGGGACCGAAGCCCGCATCGACGATCACCTTGCGCGCGGCCGCATCGACCGCCCCGCAGGGCGCGCCGGGCCGCGCGGCAGCCAAGGCAGCAGCCTGTGCGCGATGCACGACGTCGAAGCAGCGCAGCATCTTGTCGCTCGCCTTTCCGTAGACAAACGACCGCGTGACGTCGGATTGATAGCCCTCCACTGTGCAACCGTCGTCGATCATCACCATGGCCCCCTCGCGAATGGTCTGCGGAGCGATCGATCCATGCGGCAAAGCGGTATAGACGCCGGTTTCGCAGCTGGCCTCGCCGGCAAAGCCCACGCGATCGTACGCCGTGGCAACCAGGGCGGAGAACGCATGCGTGGTCATGCCCGGCGCTGCCGCGCGCCACGCGGCCTCATACACCTGGAGGGTAACGGCGTTGGCCAGTTGCATGAGTTCGAGTTCGGCATGCGACTTGATGCTGCGGCAGCCGAAGGTCACGGGTGTGGCACTCTCGAGCGAGGCCTGCGGCAAGGCACGCCCGATTCCCTGCGAGAAGACAAACGGCATGGTCTCTTCAATGCCGATGGCGGCGCCGGAAAGCGCGAGATCGCGCAGGCCGCCGGCCAGGCGCTCATAGGGATCCTCATCTTCCTGCCAGGTGAGCAGGCGGGTCGTGGCCAACGCGGGCACAAGAGAAAATTGCTCATGCAGACGTTGTTCTTCAAAGGCCGGACACACCGCAAAGGGACGCCCTTTGACGGGCAGAACCAACGCCATCAGACGCTCGCTCGGCCACCATTCAACGCCCGTGAAATAGCGCAACGTCGTTCCCGCCGCCATCGAGATCGCAGCCAGGTGATTCCGTCGCATCAATTCACGCGCACGGTTGAGGCGCGCTTCGCGCTCCTGGCTCGTGATGGGCGTGGCTTCGCGTCTCCGGTCCTTGAGAGCGGCGATGGAAGGCGGAACAGCATTCTGGGTGGTTTGCGCATCTGATCTTCCGGCGTCCCGCGCGACAAAGGCGGCGGCGGCCGCGCCAGCAAGAAAACTGCGTCTGGTGGGTTGCATCTCAAATTGGATCATACTGCGCACGCGCTCGACGAGCGAGACAGAGGGCCCGGGGTGCATAGTAGATAGGTGGACAAATAAGAGGTTTACCGGGTAAGTGGTGGGCATCCATGCAAAACGCCGTAAAGGTGTTGATCGCCGAAGACGAGCCCAACGCGCTGGCCGGCCTCGCGGAGCTGATCTCCGGATGGGGATACCGCACCGAGACCGCGCGCGACGGCGTGGAGGCGTGGGAGAAGGCCGTGGCCTGGGATCCGGCAATCGTGGTGACGGACCTGAAGATGCCGCGGCTGGACGGCATGGGGCTGCTGGCCAAGCTCGCCGAAGGCGGCGCGGGCTTGAACGCCAACATGGCTGTGGTGGTGCTGACCGCCATGGGCTCGATTCAACTGGCCGTGGAGGCCATGAAGCTGGGTGCGTACGACTTTCTCCAGAAACCGGTCGACGCCACGCGGCTCAAGACCATCCTGGCCAACGCCACCAGGCAGCGGGAGACAACAATCGAACTCGAAGTGACGCGGCGGCGCCTGCGTGAATCGGGTGTGCTGGGCGCACTCGTGGGCAGCTCGCCTCAGATGCGCGAGATCTTCGCCCTGATCGAGCAGATCGCCCCGTCGAATGTGTCGGTGCTGATTACCGGCGAGAGCGGCACAGGTAAAGAACTGGTGGCGCGCACCCTGCACGAGCTGAGCCCGCGCAAGGCGAGGCCCTTTGTTGCCGTCAATTGCGCGGCGATTCCGGAAACCCTTATCGAGAGCGAAATCTTCGGCCACGAGAGGGGCGCATTCACAGGCGCGGTGGAGCGCAGGGCCGGATGCTTCGAGCTGGCCTCGGGCGGAACGCTGCTGCTCGATGAGGTGGGCGAGATGCCGGCCGGCACCCAGGCCAAGCTGCTCCGCGTGCTGGAGGAGCGGAAGCTGCGGCGGCTGGGCGCGCGCACTGAGCAGGAGGTGGACGTGCGCGTGCTCGCCGCCACCAATCGCGACCCACGCAACGCCGTGGCCCAGGGGCATCTGCGCGCCGATCTCTATTACCGTCTGAACGTCTTTAACATTCACATGCCGGCGCTGCGCCAGCACATGGAAGATCTGCCCGCCATGGCGGAGGCGATGACCAACGACATGAATCAGAAGCACAGCCGCAAAGTTTCCGGCGTCTCGGCGTCGATGCTGGGGCAGCTGATGGCCTACAACTGGCCAGGCAACGCGCGCGAGCTGCGCAACACCATCGAGCGGGCAGTGGTGCTTTGCCCCGATGGCGCGCCCCTCGACGCGGGGCACCTGCCGCCGGGATTCGCTGCGGCCGATGGCCTGGGGTCGCAGGTGCTGGATGGAAGTGCAGTCACAGTGCGCGTAGGTGCGACGGTCGACGAGGCCGAACGCCTGCTCATCCTACGCACCCTCGAGGCCACGGGGCAGAACAAGACGCGCGCCGCCGAAATCCTGGGCGTGAGCCTGAAGACACTGCACAACAAGCTCAAGGAGTATGGCCGGGAGCGGGCGGAATCAAGAAGCCAACCGCAAATCTGACTTCGGGACGTTATTTCGAAGGAATGGCTCAGGCGAAAGGGCACGGCCCTAAACAACGGTTACCACTCCATTGGGAGCAAGGAAACGCGAAAGGGCGCGACCCGATTTACTGCCCAAAGCTTTTTTGGGAACCGCAAAACGCGAAAGGGCACGACTGAAATCGCGCCCTTTCGCGACATACCCATCCGGCGGCGATATTCGACACCCGAGGAAAGCCGCCCCTCGGTTGTTCATCGTGGTTGAAAACTAGAGTCCATGCGTCTCAAAACCAAACTCGTGCTGGCCTTCTCGGCCCTGGTGTTCTTCATCGCGGCGGCAGTGTCGTTGCTCTACATCCACCAGATCGTGAAAGCCGAGGTGCAGCAGACCTACGACACCAACCTGATGGTGGCGCAACAGGTGCGCTTCGCGCTGCAGAACGCCCTCGAGGACGGCCTCAAGGATCGCACCGTGGATCCGGGCAATCCCGGCGAGCTCCAGGAGCTCGTAGCGGAGACAGTGCGCAACGATCGGCCGCTCAACGCCGCGCTTGAGTCGGTGAACCGTTATGCGCCCACGGTGTACGACGTCAATATCGGCGACAGCCAGGGCATTACCTTGCTGAGCAATATTCCCGACAATGAGGGCAAGCCGCTGCCCTCCAGCCGCAACTACAAACAACTGCTCGAAGCCGGTCCGATTCGCATGATCGCCGAAGCCTTCGGCAAACCGAGAGTTTTTGACATCGTGCTGCCGCTTGAGAACAACGGCAAGCTTTTCGCCAACGTAAATGTGGGCGTGCGCACGTCGTTCATGCGCTTTGTGTACATGCCGCTGCTCAAGAGTGCGTTATGGCTGATGGCGCTGGCGCTGATCGTAGCTCTGGCATCGGCATTCCTGCTCAGCAACCTGGCCCTGCGGCCGCTGGCCGAGATCAGCCGGCAACTGGATCGCCTGACGGCGCAGGAAGAAGCGCCCGCCGATCGGAAGGCGACCGCAAAAAAGGACGTTGCCGCGCTGGTCTCGACAAAAATCGAGAAGATCGGCCAGCGCATGCGCAATGTGGAGGAGGTCTACTCGGCGCTGCGCGAGAACCTCGACCAGATTCTCGGCAATTTGCAGGATGGCATTCTTCTCTTCACCGAAGACAAGCGCGCCGTGCTGGTTTCTGAAGCCGCGCGCCGGTTTCTTGGCCTCGATCGCGACGGCATTCTGGGCCGCCGCGCGCGCGAGATTTTTCCCAGCGCAACCGTGCTGGGGCGGACGCTGCGTGAGGCCGTGGAAGCAGACGTCAACCTGCTGAAGGAGGAGATTCGCACGGAAAATGGGCGGCGCATCCAGGCCTCCGTGGACTTTATCTACGACGTTGGGACGCACCGCGGGCTAGGCGCCTTGGTCACTTTGCACGATTTGGAGTCGGCGGAGAAGATCGAGTCGGAGCTGGAGCTTTCGCGGCGCATGGCGGCCATCGGCCGGCTGACTTCCGGCGTCGGCCACGAGGTCAAGAACCCCATCAACGCCATCGTGGTGCATCTGGAGCTGTTGAAGTCGAAACTGGGCGAAGCGGAAGGACCGGCGGCGCGGCACCTTAAGGTCATCGACGCGGAAATCCGGCGGTTGGACCGCGTGGTGCAAACGCTGGTGGATTTTTCGCGTCCGGTGGAATTGCAACTGCACGAGCAGGATCTGCGGCTGGTGATCGGCGACGTGCTGGGGCTCGCGCGCGACGAATTGACCACGCGGAGTGTGAAGCTCACCAGCCGCATGCCGGAGAAGCCGGTAATCGCCAACATAGACGCCGATCTACTCAAGCAGGCAGCGCTGAACGTCATCCAGAACGGCGCGCAGGCCATGCCGGAGGGCGGGCGGTTGGAAGTTGTGCTCGAAGAGGAACGCAACGGTGATGCCGTTTCGCTCGAGCCGGCGCGGCGGAACGGGCTCGAAGCTGTGCGTTCGGCGCACCTGGCGCCGCAGTTCGCCGTGCTCCGCATTGCCGACGAGGGTCCGGGCATACCCGAGGAGATCCGGGAAAAGATCTTCGACCTCTACTTCACGACCAAGAGCGGGGGCAGCGGCATTGGACTCGCGATGACTTACCGCATCCTGCAATTACATCACGGTAGCGTGGACGTACAATCGAGGGAGGGACGTGGCACGGAATTCCGGCTGCGCATTCCACTCACCGCCGCGGACCGGGGACGCCGGATTCCACAATCAGCGAGCATTCGAAGCGAGACGGAGTTGAGGACATGAAGCCGTCTGTCAGGCACGTTCGATGGCTGCTGCCGTTCTTGCTTGCGGGCTGCCTTGGGCCGTTCCACAAGAAGCAGCCGGCGCAGGACCGCACGCTCGCCGCGCGCGTTCAGCCGTCACAGACCATTCCACTGGTCGCCATCGAGTTGCCGCCTGAGGATTCTGTCATTGCCGCGTATGCCATTTACAACTTCAGGGAGGGGGACCAGCCGATCCGGCCGCCGGCGCGGCGCCGGAGACTGCCGAACGAGAATCCCGAAGACGTTGTGAGCGCACCGGATTCGCCGCCTCCCAATCCTGCTGTGAGCGCGATCGGACAACTTTCCTCGGGTGATTCGGCGAACCTCCGCCAGCAGACCGAGAATGCGATCGCCGACATCGAACGGCGGCTGAACAGCCTCAAGCGCACGCTGAGCGATCCCGAAGAAAAGACCGCCGGTCACATCCGGGAGTTTCTGAAGGAGGCCCGGGCCGCTCTCGCCTCCGGCGATGTGGAGGGAGCACACACACTGGCCGCCAAGGCCCAGGTGCTGCTGGCGGAGCTGACGAGGTAAGACTCGTTCCCGCACCCCGCCTATTGCTCTCCCCAACTCAATTTGCTGCGCAATGCGTCGAAGAAACCGCTGTCGCCCTGGCGGACCAGCTTGACGGTATGGATGGAGCGGCGGCAGCGCATCTCGTCGCCGCGGCGCAATTCGATCTTCTGCTGGCCGTCGATGGTGAGTAGTGCGACATCGGGAATGCCCTCGACGCGCACCGTGAGCGAAGCGTCGCCGCGCACCACGATGGGGCGCAGCGTCAGCAAATGGGGACAAATGGGCGTCACCACCAGCGCGTCCACATCCGGCGTCAGGATGGGCCCATTGGCGGCGAGCGTGTAAGCCGTCGAACCCGTGGGCGTGGAGACGATGACGCCGTCGGCGCGGAAGCTCGCCACGCTCTTGCCATCCAGCTCGACGGCAAAATCGCCCATGCGGGCGATATCGCCCTTGGAGACGACGATCTCGTTGAGCGCTTCGAAGCTCGCGATCTCGGCGCCGTGGCGCCATAGCTCGGCGTGCAGCATGGCACGTTCATCGAGACTGTGGCAGCCGGCGCACCAGTTCTCGAGCGTGGCGTAGAGGTCGGCAAGACGGACTTCCGTGAGGAAACCGAGAAAGCCGAGATTCACGCTGAGAATGGGTGTGCCGACGGTGGCAAAGATGCGCGCCGCGGCCAGTAATGTGCCGTCGCCGCCCAGTACGATGACCAGATCCGGAGACTGCGTTGGCAGCTCGGCGCGATCGACCGCCGGGGCAGCATGCGTGTAGCTTCCGCTTTCGCAGTCGAGCACCGCCTCGTAGCCATGCTGACGCAGCCATGTAATCAGTTCCGGCAAGAGCCGCCTGAGCTCTTCGCGATGCGGCTTGGAAACGATGGCGACGCGGGTCATGGCTTCGAGTCTATCGGATCAGGCCGAATACCTGCTGTGTTCGGCGTAAAGCAGGAACTCCCGGTTGCCCTCGGCGCCTGCGATAGGCGAAGGGATGGTCTCGACGGCCTGCCAGCCGAGCGAGCGCACGCATTCCGCCACGCGATCGATCGCAAGCTGCTGCGCTGCAGGATCACGCACGATGCCGCCTTTGCCCACATGCTCGCGCCCCGCCTCAAACTGCGGCTTGACGAGAATCACGGCCTCCACCAGCGACGGCGCGGCGGCGAGCACCGGCCCGAGGAGAAGCGTTGCGGAGATGAACGAAACATCCATCACCAGAAATGTGATCTTTCGGCCGTCAACGGGTTCTCCCAGTGCGCCGGGCTTAAGCAAGCGTGCGTTGGTGCGCTCCAGGAGTTCGACGCGTGGATCGTTGCGCAGCTTCACGTCGATCTGCCCGAAGCCGGTATCGATAGCGGTGACGTGCGCGGCGCCGTGCTGCAGCAGGCAATCGGTGAAGCCGCCGGTCGAGGCGCCCACGTCGAGGCAGGCGCGGCCCGTGATATCGATCTTCCAGTGTTTGAGGGCTGCGGCCAGCTTCAGTCCGCCGCGGCTTACGTAGGGCTGGTCCTCGCCGAGGAGGCGGACGGGTGAGTCCTGCGGGACCGAAGTACCCTGTTTGTCGATCTTCTGCTCTCTGACCAGTACGCGGCCGGCGAGGACCATTGCGCGGGCGCGCTCGCGGCTCGAGATCAGTCCGCGCTCAACAAGCAGCAGGTCAAGTCGCATTTTCGTGGCACGCGGCGCGCCGGGCCGCATTTTCTCAGGGCGCATTCCGGTCGCATCTGTCATGGCGCCGCGACTCCCGCAAAAATCAAAGGGCCACTCCCACGCAAGCAATGGCCCTTGAACTGTTCACTACCGGCTTAAATAGCCGCGTCGCAGCGATGGCGCCTACTGTTGCTGGCACTCCGCCAGCGTGAGCGTGGAAAGGTAGTTGGTGCCGTAGAGATTTTCCAACTGCGTAGCTGACAGATTGCAGGGTTGCCCGTAGCCCGGCACCCGGCTGCTGTAGTTGTTGCTGCCGCCCGAGCCGTTCTGCGTGGTGGTGCGGATATCGATTGGTAAACCCTGCAGCAGAATCGTGGTGTCGACCAGGTCAGTGACCGTCGGACTCGATTCGATGATGGTGATCTGAGGGCTGTCGGGCGAGACCACGTAGATCTTGGCGTACTCGGAATTCTGCGTGTTCACCACAGTGCGCGGATGGCCGACCACGGTGATGGTCTTTTCCACGGTATAGGTGGACAGGTTGACCACTGTGACGGTGCCGTTCAGCGCGCCGTCGTTCTGATTTGCGGTGTAGGCCTTGCTGCCGTCGTAGAGGACCGTCACGCTGGCCGGATTGGGTGTGGCCGTGTTGCCTATGGCAATCGTGTGTACCGTTCCAAAACCACCGGTAACCAGACAGGTGCTCGTAGGCGGGGTGGGATTGCACGTGCTGTTGGTGTAGGTGTTGGAGTCGTTGCCGTATTCATCCAGGGGGACATCGATCACGCTGATGGTCCCGCCGTCATAGTTGGCCACGACGAGTTGCTGAGTTGCGGCAACGTACTCCCCGTAGATTGGTCCCGAACCCGCCGGAAGCTGGATCGTTTGATGGCAGGTGACCCATTGCCCGTTCTGATTCTGAAAGGGCGTGCAGGCATCGAGCGTGTTGTTCCTGCTGTTGATGACTGTGATCGTGTCATCGCCCCGGTTGAGCACAAACAGGCGCTGCTGATCGGTGGATGGCACGGCGTAAACGGGGCATTTGCCCACCGGGATGGCCGGATCCGTCGTGTTACTGGAAATCTCGATCGGCGTGGCCACGCCATTCAGCGCGACGGTTCGCGGCGTTTGGTTGCATGTCATGGGCGCGTTATTCGCCACATCCTGGCTGATGACGTACTCGCGCTGGCCGGTAAGGGTCGGGGACCCGGCGATAAACATCGGCATGGTCGCTGCGCTGCTCGACGTTGCCACCGGAATGGCCAGCTTGAAAGCCTGGGGCGATCCCTGGAAGAGATCGACCACATCACCATTCAGATCGGTGATCCAAAGCCCCGAAGATGGCGCCATCAGGTTCACAAGCTGCGATGTCGGCGACAGCGTGGAGAAGGAAACGTTCTTGGTCTGCAGCGAGGTCGTGATAGCAAAGTTAGAGAGCGTGCCGTCGCTATTGACGGTATAGCCCGTGCCGCCGAGCTCATCGAGGGTGAAAGCCGTCGGTCCGGGACCGATGGTGGCCTCCACCATGATGGAGTCGCCCGAGTAATCGATGATGGTGACCACGCCATCCTCGCTCGCGCCCGTCGAGGA
>Ga0335078_10014615_pt1 | contig 11648 bp, 10 predicted proteins | sample Lox_Sample_32_FD_206711 | JGI IMG/M metagenome (GOLD analysis project Ga0335078, IMG submission 206711) | Soil microbial communities from Loxahatchee National Wildlife Refuge, Florida, United States - Lox_Sample_3.2 | ecosystem: Environmental > Terrestrial > Soil > Wetlands | place: USA...
AAGGCCACACAATCGGCGGTCGCGTTTCCTTGAATTTCTCCTTCCAAGCTGCGCTTACGGCATTTTCCAGTTTTTCGCGCAAATCTCCTCGGATATTTTGTCCATCCAAAGCTTTTTTTAGCCAGCCCATTTTGGTGTCGGTGCAATCACACATCACGTCCAAACTCCATTCCATTTCAGCGCGAACTTTTCTTAAAAAAATTGCCCATTCCTCATGTGGCCCGCGAGGTTGCTTTGCTTTTGTTAACCTCCGCGAATTCGATCTAGCCAGCGTGACTTTTTCGTAACCTTTGCATGTCTTCCGCGGTGGCTTGAACTGCTTTAGCTTTTTCACGTCGGATGGCATTGCGGAAAAGAATACCAAATGCCAACGACGCAGACAACCGCTCACCGGTCGAGTGGCCGAGTGAATGAAAGCGGGTCTGGAAACAAAGCGAAGAAAGGCAATCGTATGAGCCGAGAAAAAGTAAGCATCGAAACCACAAAAGACACGCCCGGTGTGGACGCAGTCCTCGGGGATATTGCGACCCTAGGGATTTTCGGAATGTCTGAAACCAGCTATACGACAAAGGTGAGCGTCGGGGATCGTGAATACAAGGCGACACGTTCCACAATGGCGGAAAGCATTCAAGCCGCAAAGGAGCGCGCCCATATTAAATAAAACGACCAAATTTTTCTCGCGTAGTCCCTCGTGGCCGAGGCGGTCGAGACTGCGCACAATAAACTGTTAAATGGAGTAAGCCATGAAAGAGATAAAAAAACTGCTACCGATTGTGGTTCGCTGTGATGATGACGGCCCCGACCACGACGATTACTCGGAGGATTCATATCCGTAAAATCAAAACACACACGCGCTCCGCCAATCCGGGGCGCGTGCTTCAATGGTTCGCCTTCCATCTGTGGAAAGTGGATTCTTGATGTCATTTCATGTGCGCGGCAAATCCAATCGAAGATTGTGTTGGATTTGCTTTCGCCAATTATTCATCACCTGCGCCTGCTCCGCGTAATCCGGCCATTTTGCCACGGCAGCGCGGACTTCTTCGACGATGGCTTCGGCGCGTCCACGTTTCATCAAGGCGCTTTTGGCGCAGGCGCGAAAATCGGCCAGCGTGAATCCATCACGTTTGCCGTTCATGGTCATCTGATGCCGGGCAGTCCAGTCGCCGGTCGGATTGTAACTGTAAGTCACGTCGAAGGCGGGCGCGAGCGACCAGCGACCAGCCTTGTCCATCAGGAAGGCGATATTCTTGACGTGATCATCCTGATTGCGGGCGATGATGTAAAATACCATTCGCCGAAACTGTTCCTCTACTGATTCCATCGGCAGATTCAACTGGCGGATGACCAGCAACGCCTGTTCATAGGCATACGCGCCTGCGTTGTTAAAATCAAAATGCGCCAGCGCGCACAGCGATTGCATATGCAATTTCTCTCCGCCATCCAGCCGGTCAAAACGCCGCGTCATGAAATGCCGCCGTCCATTTTCTTCGAGCAACCGGCACTCGCTCATCGTGATGCCAGCCGCTTTCGCCATTAAATAATATGCGTATTCAATCGCACCGTAACCTTTCGGGTCTTCGAGTTCCTTGTCTTTGTTGCCGCTGACGCCGTCGAATTTTAACAGCCAATAGTCGAATCCTTTTCCCGCCGCAATCTGCCCGGAACGAACTTCGTTGGTCTCGCGATTCCAGGCAATGACCGCCTTTGCCCGCGCGCCGCCGGCGGAGGTGCCGACTCGCAGGATGTCATTCAAGGCGCTTTTCCTGCTCGCGCTGGCAAAAGTGGTTTTCAGATTCTTGCGATGAGTCAAAACTTCCGATGCCAATTTGACCAGGGCATCAATCTCAATTTTCTTTGCCTGTTGCGGTTTTGGCCCGATGGCCGGCGCAAATTCCAACGCCCCCATGCCGCGCGCGCCGATGTAACAAAGCCGTTCCACCGCATTGAAACTGCCGGGCGTCCGGCCCTGCGTCGCCAGCCACGCATCAATCAGGGCGTTGCCGAACCGGTCAGGCAACGAGTCGGCCAGCAGGCCGGGCAAGCCATGAAAAGTTCTTTGCGGCAGATCGGGAAAAGCATACACCCGATCACTTAATGGCATCGTAATGGGAGAAACTTCAATCCCGCTCTGTGCGAACGCCGGGTCATACTGAAACGCCGCAAACTGATCTCCGTCCTGCAACGAGACCGCGCCGATGGTTCGTCCCCAAAGTTTGACTTCGGCCAACATCATGATTCATCTCCCCATTGCCATTTTTTGGCCGAAGGTTTGGCGACCTTGGTTACGGAGGCGCGTTGACGCTTCCGTCCGGCCATTTTTAATTGCGCGACCGGGCTGGGCACCGGTTCCGGGATGAGCAGATTGAAACGCTCAATCACGTCGAGCACGCGGCACACGCGGATGAAGCCGGACAATTGCGTCGCTACCGCTCCTGATTCCAGACGCTCCACCGTGCGTTTCGAGACGCCCGCCTGCGTCGCCAGTTGTGCTTGCGTGAGGTTGCGATCCAGCCGGATTTTGGCCAGCCGTCCGCCCAATTCGCCGAGAATGGCCTCGTCTGTTGATTGTTTTGTTATTTCCATAACACGTCATATATGGCGAATTAACGCTTAAATGTCAACTAAATCGTCACTAAAGGCGATTTTTGATAATAAATGCAAATCGTCATTCTAGGCGAATATCATTCATCAAGGCGTTCATTTCGCCTTGTTTGGCGACTCGCCAATCGCCGTGATCAGCGGCATTCATAGCGCATCGCATGTTCCGTCTGCGGCTCGGTGGCGGGCCTCCACTCTACTTTTCCTGTTCGCTAACCGCAGAACGGAGCACTCCAGATTGAAACGAAGGTTGGACTGTATTTGTCCTACTTGGTTTTGTTAAACTTTCGAGAAATGGATCAGGCCACAAAGTTAAGTGACCGGCTTGCCTCAATTGTGGAAGGCGGACTTTTTCGTCCACTTGCCAGGCCATCCGCGCCAATTTACATCGATTGCGCTGACAGACTGGCACAAAGCGCCGACGAAGGCGGACAGCTTTCGCACAACGACACACTGACGCTCATTCGCGAAGTTTTAACATTGCATCCGCGCGCCCAGCTTGGTGATGACGAAGGTGCGCATCTTGCTGATTTGCGCCAACGAGCCGGTCAAATTTTCAACAAACTGTTGGAGGCCGGCTGGCTTCAAGAACGAACCGTCAGCTTGGATGAACGCTGGGTATTACTGACGCCGCGTGTCCGCCCGCTCATCCGTCTGCTGCGCGAAATTGCCGAAGACAATGTCGCCGAATTGAAAGATTTCGCAGCCACGCTGCGTTCAATTTGCCAGACGTTGCTGTTGGATGGGGCGCTTGATCCGGCACATCTGACGCCGGAAGAATTTCGGCAGACCGTCAAGGAATTGCTCGACCGTGTTGAGCGGGCGTCCGAACAAATGCACGCAGTCGAATCGCTCATTTTACGACACGAAGACCGTCAGCGCGCCAGCGCCAATGCCAGCGAAACGCTCAATCGTTTACTCGTGGAATTTCACGCAGGCGAACACATGGTTTGCTATGATGCTCTTCAGGAAGGGGGTCTCATCCCGCGTTTGCGGCAGGCGCGTGCCGTCGTGCAGGATGCTTTGGCAGATCCATTCGCAAAACAACAGTTGGCGGACGGGCTGGCAAAACATCGCTGCATTGATGCAAATGATGCCTACATTGAAGCGGAAAGATTGCTCCGCAAATTGGAAAGCGGACTTGCCGCGATTCCAACAAAACAACGGCTGATTGACGGACGTATGGCGGATTTTAGCCGACTGTCCGCCCAGCGATACCGTTATCAAACAGAAATTCGCGGGCGGCGCCCGGAACTGGTGAAAAAATATCTAAACACGGCGGATTCAATTTTCGCCGGGCAGTCGTTCGCGCAACTTCGGCGTGAGCCGGGTATGGCATTGCTCTGTCCAGACGTGGGCATTTTCTTCGGCCAGGATTCACTCGCGCCGGTGCGAAGGATGAGACCGCCTGTTGATTTATCCATCGTTGAACCACCGCCGTCTGATGATGTTTCGCAGGCGCAGGACATGATTCGTCATCTGAACCTCAATTTGATTACGCCACAACGGGCGGTGCGCTTCATGGAAAAACATCTCCCCAACAAAGGCGCGAGGATTTCCAGCGCAGAACTTGCACTGCATACGGAAGATGACTTGTTCGATTTGCTGGCGGTCTTGGCATTTGAACGCGCCAGTAGCAGCGCGCCTCACCACCAATTGCGGTGGACCGTGATCCCTGCCCGCAACAACGACGGCGTTGTGCCAGCCAACATCCCTCTGGATTCGTTGGCAGGCAAACGAGTGGAACGATTTACCCTTGAACGTATCGCATGACATTGCCTTGGCCAACCTTTTGGGCGCACATTCCTGAAGACGACCGCCCCGCCATCCGAGAAATTCTAGCTGAACTGCTCGGCACAGGAGTTTTATTCGGCGATGATGGGCGTGCGCGACAACTCTATCTTGTAGCGCGTGAATTTGAAAAAGAACTGCGAGAATATCTCGCGCCGCTCAATCTCGACCTGGTTCCAGACCCGGATCGGCCGCTTTATCAGGCTCGACCAATTCCAGGCGAGTGCAATCTCACCAGCCGCTTCACAAAAGATGAAACGTTGCTGCTGCTTACGCTGTGGCGGATATACGACGAAGAACGCATGGCGCGCTCGGTGGAAACCGTCGTTGTGCCAGCCAATGTGATTTTTGCCCGGCTGAAACTCTATTTTGAACACATCGAACCGCCGACCTATTCACATTTCGAGCGAATCATTGCCCGACTGCGTTCCAAACGGCTGATTCGGTTTCAACGCCACGATGACCCTCAACGATTTGGTGACTCCGTGGTGGAGATTCTGCCAACTTTACAGCGCGTGATTCCGTTTGAAAGCACGGAAGCCTGGGAACAACAAGCTGCGCTCTATCGCACGACTGAACCAGAATCCGACGGAGAAGAATCATGAACGACCGCCGCATTTCGCTCACCCGGATTCTCGCCATCCATTGGTATGGCTTCCGTCAAATTTTGGATGTTTCAAATGACGTGCTGATTTCCGGCAAATTCGGCACCGGCAAATCGGCATTGCTCGACTTGATGCAGTATGTCTTGCTGGGCGAAAATTGGCGTCCCAATCGTGCCGCCGCCGGCAACGCGCGCAGCCGCTCGCTCGTAAGTTATTGCTTATGCGCGACGAATCTTTTCAAAGATGGCGAACCACACTTCACCCGTTCCAGCGGCGTCTCGGTGATTGGTCTGGAATTCACCTGGCCTTCGGAAAAAGGCAAGAGTGAACCGCGCCGGGAAACCTGGGGCGTTCGCATCGAATTCAGTTCCTCCACGGCCGAACCGAAACCGACTTATTTTTTGATTCCAGAGCGTGTCGAATGGGCCAATCTTGCCCCCGATGGGCAAATGCTCGACGAAGAATCATTCCGCACATGGATTCGCCGCGATTATGGCCGCGAGTATTTATTTGGACGCCAAAAGGATTATCTCGCGGAAATGGCGACACCGCATCACCTTTATTTCGACGCTGACCAGTTCCATAAAACGTTTCCCAAAGCGATTGCTTTTGAGCCGGAAGAAAACGTCGAAAAATTCATCCGTGAGTTCATTCTCGAAGATAACCCGTTAGATGTTCGTGATGTAAAAACGGCCGTCGGTGCCTACCGCGAAACGCAGGCACGGCTGGAAACGCAGGAAGACGAAGCCACGTATTTGAAACGTATTGTGCAACATCATGCCGATTTTGAAAAGGCACAACGAGACGCTGCGCTTTTTCATTATACGGAGCAGGCATTGCAGCACGCGCGTCTGACTGAATTGGTTGAACGTCACAAAAACGAAATCAAAATTCTTGAGGGGAAATATGCCGATGACAACAAGCTCTTTGAGGAAAAGGTCAAGGAACACGAGTCTTTGGACCGGTTGTTGAAAGAGTTTGTTCTCGACGCCGACGAAGCACAACTTGTGCAGGCGGAAAATGACAAGCGAGAATTGGTCCGCGACGTGGCGAGTCTCAAGGAAGCACAAAAAACAGTCCGCGACCGTCTGCGCAATCGGGCAAGCAGTTGGTCGAACTGGCTCAAGCGTGGTGCAACAATCCAACTCGACGGGCTAAAAGATTCGCTGGTGGTTGACGACGATTTGTTGGCCGTGTTAAGAAGCAACGACGAAAATCAAGGGTTGAACGCCTTGCCGACAATGGCCGAAAAATTCAACGAATTGTTTCAACGGGTTGGCAAAAGTCTTGGCTCCATTGAACGTCAGGTTGAAACCATCAGTGCTGATCTTCGGCAATTGGCCGAAGATTTGGAGCGACTGGAACGCAATGAAACGCCGGGAGCTTTCCCGCTGTTTCAAAGTATCAAGTTAAAACTTGCGAACTCTGCCACGCCACCAGAACAACTGTGCCGGTTGGTCGAAGTTAGACCCGACGAAGAAGATTGGCGGCAGGCGTTGGAGCTTTTCCTTGGTCGAAACCGTTTTGCCGTGATTGTTTCGCCCGCAGATTATCGCGCGGCGCTCGATGTGCTGAAAAAGACGCCTCCAGGGCGCGAGCCTGAATCGCTGGTGCATCCTCGCGAAGCGGCGGAACTCCGCGACGATGTCCGCACCGGCTCGCTGGCGGAAAAGGTCGAGGTTAAACATGCAGTCGCAGGAACATTCGTCCGGCATCTGCTCGGAAATGTCATGGCCGCGGATCGTGTTGAAGATTTGGACAACGTGGAGCGCGGCATCACGCGCGACGGAATTCTGAAACAAGCGCCCACACGCCGCCGCTTGCGGCAGTTACCAGGCTTTGAATTCACGCTCGGCACAGAAGGACTCAAGCGATTGAAATCTGCCGCGATTGCCAAACAAAAAGAATTGATGGCAATTCGCGCAGCGCGTTCGGCGCTGATTGAGTCGGTTCATCAATGGCTGGACAGCGGGAAACAAGCCGGTTTGGGTGATGCGCGTTTGCCGGACCGCAGCACCGAGCTTTCACGCATCCCGCACCTTGTTGAAAAGTTGGAGTTGCTCAAAAAGAAAATTGATTTGCTGGCGACTGATGAACGAAAGGCGCGCATCAATAAGCGCGACCAAATGCAAGCCGGGCTTATTGCCGCAGGCAAGAAAATTGGCGAGCTAAATCAGGCACGGCAGGATTTTAATCAAAAACGCAAGGAGCTTCAGGATGCTCTCGATAACGCGGCAGACGAATCGGAGGCCGCAAGAATCGAACTTGAAACTCGCCGTTCTAAATTGCCGTCCGGCATTCTCAATGCAGAGTTGGATGTAGTTCTAAAGAAATTTCTCGCGGAACATCAAAAATGGGTCGAACGATTCGATGCCGCCCGAAAGGCAAGCGAAGAATCAAAATTGAACGCGGTGAATGCGCGTAATACCCGCGATGCCGTGCGGCGCGAGCTTACAACCAGTGAACGGCACCCTGAATACCGCCACGATTTTCCGGTGGACGAACCCGACAACGCCAGATGGTCGGCGCGTCTTGCCGAGTTGGACCAAATCGTTCTGCCGAAATTTCGCGCTCTGGCCGCTGAACGCCGAAAGGATTGGGAAAAACGATTGCAAGAAAGTGTTCTTGACCGGCTCAACGAGCGATTGAAAGATGCCGAACGGACTGTGAAGTTGCTCCGTGATTATCTTGACCGCGACATCGGCAAGCATCGTTATCGAATCAGCCAAAAACGCGATTCCGCTTTCGCTCCGCTGTGGAAATTGTTGGATTCTGGTTTTGAACCGACCGATGAATTGCTCAAAGCAAGCCGCAGCGATGAGGTCCAGCAGGCGCTTAATCAATTGATGGCTGCTGTTGAAGCCTCTGAACAGCCTGACGAACGTGCAAAACGTCTGCTCGATTATCGCTTTTATCATCGTTACGACTTGGAAATGGTCCTAGCGGGTCAGCCCGACGCGCCGGCAATTTCTCTCGGACGCAGCGGTCGCAGCTTGTCAGGAGGCGAGAACCAAGCGCCATTCTTTATTTCCATGCTTTCGGCATTTCATCGCGTTTATGATCTTGGACCGGGTCGGTCACAACACGTCGGCCTCGTCGTAATGGATGAGGCGTTTTCCAAATTGTCAGCCGACGGCGTGGAAGATTGTTTGGATCTGGCGCGCAATTTCCAATTGCAACTGGTGCTCGCCTTTCCACCGGAAAAGCTCGGCGTTATGGCACCGTATGCCGACACGGTTATAATGTGCCGCAAACAGGAGGAACGTGACGTCGCGGGCTACGTCACGCGCATTGACAACGTGCCCACGCTGCTGACTTCGGAGCAAGTTGCCGAATCACTCGTATGAGTGACGACCCAAAATGGCATGAACTGCCAATTCTTCGCGAATTGCACAGCCAGTGGCTTGTGAACCGGGGCAATGCTTCATCGGATGGATTTCAACGGCCATTTTCACGCGATTGGGAATCTCTGCTCACAGATGCGGAACTTTTTTCGGCTGAATCTCGCAACGAGGCGACTCGTGACGCGCGATTGCTCGCAGCGGCTGGTCTGCTGGCCATTAAAACAGTGCGCCATCGCCCCGAATATATTCAGCGAGTCTCCGTTCCACTCGAAGCTGAAAGCCGGTTGCGAAATCTCTTTCCAGAATTTCATGCAGGTGCGAGTGAAAAACTCGATCTGACAACAGTTCCGTGGGAACCGGAAATGAAATTCGTCGTCGAAGCGAGGGCGACGGTGAATCCAAATGATCTGCTTCGGTTAAATGCGTTCTTTCGGAATCGAGAACAACATCGTTCGATGGTTCCTATCAAGGAGCGGTCGCTTCAGATTTTCGGCGATGAGAAACGGCTGGATTTACTGCTAGATTCCGCTCTTTTTCGGTCAAACCGATTGAATCTTGATTTGCTCAAATGTGAAATTGTTGGCGAGCCATTCGGCTGGAAACGCGGCCCGACTGATACCGGAAAAATTCTCATAATTGAAAACGCTGCGACTTGGCACTCGTATTCGCGCTGGAATGCAGCCGTGCGGCTATTCAGCGCGGTCATTTATGGTCGCGGAAATTGTTTCGCGGAAAGCATTCAACATCTGAAAGGCATCCTTGCGGAATTTTCATCGCCACAGCGGATTTTGTATTTCGGTGATCTTGACACACAAGGATTACGCATTCCTGTTCAAGCCTCTGCCAAAGCCGCCCAAATCGGATTGACTCGTGTTGAACCGGACTTATGGAGCTACGAGCGACTGGTGGAAATTGGTCGCGGAAAAGAAGTCTTATGTGACGCGACAACACCGGCTTCGCAAGACGAATTTAGATGGTTATCACACCTTGCGAAACCGGCGGAGGCGATTCTCGGCGCGGGTAAGAGACTCGCCCAGGAACATGTTGGATGGGAATTCTTGAGCACACGAGCGTCTGGTTACTATTGCTGATAATTTTTATGAATGGCCCAACTGAAAAAACCGTCAAGCGCCTCTTTGCGCTGTCACAAAATCGTTGCGCTTACCCGAAATGCATAACGCCCATTGTGAACTCGAAAACCGGAACGATCACCGGAGACATCTGCCACATAAAAGCCCAGAACGCTGGCGGGCCGCGTTTTGATCCAAACCAAACCGATGAAGAACGCCATTCCTTTGAAAATCTGCTTCTCCTGTGCAAAGTCTGCCATCGAATTGTGGACGATAGGCCCGACATTCACACAGTCGAGCTTTTGCAAGAAATGAAGGAGATGCACGAGCGAAACGGTGATATTGAACTGTCCATCGAACAGGCGCAAATGGCCCAGAGACTTTATGCTCAATCGCAACTTTACGTTCACGCATCCGGCAATGCGCAAGTGATGGTAGATAGCCCTGGAGGAATTCAAGCGCAACAGGTCATACTCAAGACTACGAAAAAGAAAGCACCGGCGGTTCTCCCAACCCAAGGTGCGATTGGCCACAATCTTGCAAAACGTAATTACACCCTCCATTTGATGGAGCGTTACAACGATTTCCAAAAATGGGATTCGTCGAAACAGGGAGTGGGCAAATATATTGTTCTTGGCCGAGCGATTAAGAAGCAGTTTGGTGCGAAATGGGACTTGGTTCCTGAAGCGCAATTTTTTCGTCTTACTGACTTTATTCAAAGGCGTATTCTAAATTCAAAACTCGGAAGAATCAAAAATGCTCGCGGTGAAAAGTGCTTTAGCACTTGGGAGGAATGGCATCAGGAACATTTCGGCACTGCTCCGATTGATTCGCCGTGACCAACGCGCGGTTTGCTCTGCTCCACGGGCCGACCGTCGCCCTGACACCCTTCGACGACGCCCGTTTCACTTCGCGAAGCCGCGCGCTCGTCACGAGCGGACGTTCTGCCCCGCAAGCGTGGCAAGCTTCCGTCTGCGGCTCGGCGGCGGGACGTTACGCTTCGGCTGCGATTCACTAGGCGCCCCTCTCCGCCTGCGCTCCACTTTCCCCGCTCGCCGACCACAGACCGAAGCCGAGACCACCAACTTGGTATCGGTTATTTTGCCTGTATCGCATCAAATGTGTTGTGAGCTTACACTGCGCGCCACCTATGGATACACTCAATGCCGCAATCGAATGGTTTCTCGCGCACTGCGCCGACCACCGCAAACTCAGCCCTCACACCCTCAAAGCATACAGACGCGACCTCTCACATCTTCGTCTGTTCACAGTTGAACACCCCATTGTGTCGGCGATTTCAGCCGCTGACCGCAATCTCGTGCAAAACTGGCTTAAAAACATGAGCGGCGCGAAGCCACGCACCATTCGTCGGCGTTTGGCAACTCTTAAATCAATGTTTGCCGCGCTTGAGCGCCACGGACGTTTGGAAATCAACCCATTAGCCGGGTTTCGCAGCGAGGTGAAAGTGGGCGTCAGTTTGCCGCGTATTGTGGCCCGCTCTACCATCAGGTCGCTGCTTCGCTCACCACGAAAATTGCTCGCAACTACGGCAAATTCAAACCGGCGCAAAATTCGGGACACAGCACTGATCGAATTATTGTTTTCTACCGGAATGCGGGTCAGCGAGGTGGTCGCCCTAAACATTTTCCACTTGGATATGCAAAGGCTTGCAATTTCAGTGCATGGCAAAGGCAATCGGGAGCGTGAAATTCCGATTGTGTGTGACGGCCTTCGTGAAATTTTAGAGCAGCATATTTCAGAGCGTCAAAATCAAGGAGCCGAGCCAAATGATCCGTTGTTTATCAATCGGTGGGGAAACAGAATGTCGGATCAATCAATCAGGTCAATTCTCCAGCGATATGGCACCTCGGTAGGGGCACGGCGAATCACGCCTCACATGTTGCGGCACACAGTGGCGACGCTGCTTTTGGAGGACGGCGTTGATTTAAGACATATTCAACGACTCCTGGGCCACAGCTCAATCACGACCACCACAATCTACGTCCACGTCAGTGAGCGCAGCCAGCGCCAAACGCTTACCCGTCGCCATCCGCGCAACAAAATGGGTTTTGGAGGCCGGGTTGAGGACCTCGATCAACAAAAAGTTGCCTTTGACACGCAAAAACGCGAAAATCAGTGATAACTGATAATTATCCATGACTATCGAGGAACTCGCCGCGCCAAGCGCAATGCACAGCCTCACCACTGATGGCTTCCTTCTGGTTTCAATCCCGGATGGA
>Ga0335078_10014616_pt1 | contig 11647 bp, 14 predicted proteins | sample Lox_Sample_32_FD_206711 | JGI IMG/M metagenome (GOLD analysis project Ga0335078, IMG submission 206711) | Soil microbial communities from Loxahatchee National Wildlife Refuge, Florida, United States - Lox_Sample_3.2 | ecosystem: Environmental > Terrestrial > Soil > Wetlands | place: USA...
TCCGAGGGGACGCTGCCCAGGTCGCAGCGGATGAACGCCATCACCGGGCCGCGGTCGCGCTGCCCGTCCAGGTACAGGAAATCCGACACGATCAGCCCGAGCGTGTCCAGGTACCAGTCCAGGGCCTCGCGGAACCGGGTGGTGCCCAGCGCCACGTGTCCCAGCCGCTCGATCTCCGCCGGCCGCCGGGCCGGCCGCTGGGTCGCGTTGGCCCGCACCGGCCCGGCCTCCGATGGCCCGAAGTTCATCGGCAGCGGGGCGCGTTCGGGCAGCGCGGCCAGGTCCGGGACGCCGTGGACCACGCGCACCGGGTACCCGCTGGGGTCGCGCAGCAGCACGGTATGGCCGCCCCAGTGCGCCGTGACCGTCCCGCCGGTGCCGCGGGCCAGCCGGTCCAGGTCATCGCGGGCGGCGGCGGCGAAGGCCGGCCCGACGAAGCGGGCATGCGGGCCACGGCGCACCACCAGGCACGCGGCAGCCGCCTGCCGGCCGCGCAGCAGCAGCGTCTCGGCGGTGCGGTCCGCCACGGTGAAGCCGAAATCGGCGTAAAACCGCTCGGCCCGGTCCAGGTCCGGCTTCTCGAACTCCAGCCAGGCCAGCCCGGCCGCCTTGACCAGGGGATTGCCCGACCGGCCCGGGTGCTCCCCAGGCCGCGCCCCGGTCTCGCTGTGTATTGAACGATGCGGGTCCTGGACCTGTGTCTGCGTGTCTTGTTCCATCACGATCGCTTCCTTCGCGCCTGACCTTTCGTCAGGAAACCTCAGTCTTGTGATGTAGTATCAGTCATGATTAACTAATCGTCAAGTCCGGCCGCGGACTGGATGCTCCGGCCCCACGGCTGGCCGGGAGGAAGGCAGTCAGCGCTGGCCGCACGGTCCGGAGGGCCGGGACCTTGGGTCCCAGGCGGAACAGTGCGAGGGCTAGAGCATGGAGAAGCTGATGAAGCGAGGTGACCATGGCAGTTGCCGTCCCTAGCCGCGAGGAAGGCGCCGTCGTCCCGTCACCGGTGTCGGCGGCGGAGGCCGCCGCGCTGCGAGCCGATGATGTCCTGGCTCGGCTGGGCAGCGGAGCGCCCGGCCTGCCGGAAGACGAGGCGGCGCGGCAGCTGCGGGCGACGGGCCCGAACCCGGTGCGCTCGCACCGGGTGCACGCCCTGTCGGTGCTGGCCGGTCAGCTGCGCTCCCCGCTGCTGATCCTGCTGGCGGTCGGTCTTCGTGGTCAGGATCCTGGCCTGGATCTGGCTCGGCATCTCCCCTGGCACGTGCATGACCGCGTCGCCGCGGGCGGCCGGTCTTGCCGCGCAGGGGGCCGGACGGGACAGCCGGGCATCCCTTCCTGGAATAACTATTCATTACTGATAGTACGTCACAGGCTTGATCAGGTAATTGATCCTGGCTGCCGCGCGGCGGGGTCAAGCGGGCCGGGGAGGCGGAGGCGCGCCGAGGGCGACGCGCCCGGATGGCGCGAGGAGATCCGGACCCGCAGCGCGGCCGGCCGGATGGCGAACCGCAGTGGCGGGCTGAGGTTCACCGCCTCGCCGTCGACCCCGGCGTGCACCGCCGCCGGGCACTGACCTCCAGGCGGGGCGCGGTCCAGGCCTGTCCGGGGCGGAGGGCGGTGTCGCCGGGTGCGCCGAGGATGACGATCCCGAGCCGGCCGGTGTCCAGCGCCGGGCGGGTGCCGGGAGCCAGCGGGTTGTCCAGGGCATAGGGATTGTTCGACACCAGGACCACGGCGGGATCGCGGTGCTCGCGGCCCGCGTCGTCGACCAGGCGCAGCGCCGGCGCGGCGGGTCGGCAGGCCGCCAGCCTGAGGCGGCACTCATCGGGGTGCTGGGCAGATTCACCACGGGTTCCTCGGGTTGCCGGTCTTCTGATTCTCCGTCGCGGCGGCGCGCGGCGGGTCGGGGCATCCGCCCTGGCCGGCCCGGCCGCGCGCATCGCTGTTTTCCGTCAGCCTGTGACAGCCGTGCCATCGGATCAGGCCGCCATCTTCTCCCTTCCTGTGACGGCGGAGCGGATGGTGTTGCCGGTCCGGCGCAGCTCGATGCCCTGCACGAGCGTCCGGGCGCCGTAGACCAGGTTGTACAGGCCGAACAGCAGCGCCAGGGTGACCGCGCCGACGCCCGGGCGGGCGAACAGCACCACGCCGAACGCGATCGACACCAGCCCGCCGAGGATGAACAGCGTCCGTGTCCCGGCCGGCTCGCCGGCCGCGAAGGCGGCCGCGATCTCCACGCCGCCGGCGATGACCGCCCAGGTGCCCACGATCAGCACGAGCACGAGAGCGGTGGGCCCGGGCCAGGCCAGGGCGACCACTCCGGCGGCGAGATCCACCAGCCCGAGGAGCAGGTGCCCGAACACGGGCCCCGCGCTGCGGCTGCTGAACGCCCGCACGGCTTCCAGGCCCGCCGCGATGAACGCGTATACGGCGAACACGATGACCAGGGCGAGCACCGTGACCTGGGGCCAGGCCAGCGCCATGATCCCGACCGCGACGGCGAGGATGCCGCGCAAGATCAGCGAGGTGCTCAGTGACTTGAACATGACAGGGTTCCTTTCCTCTGCTTCCCGCAGCCCACCAGCTGCAGGCAGCTATCACTTTTGATTAACTATCACAAAAATGATTTATCATGTCAAGTCTCGTGCGACGGCCGCGGACCGACGAGAGATCGCCGCCTGCCCGCCTTCGCCGCGGCACCATGGCCGTTCGGGGGCTCGCACCACGGCCCGTTCGGATTAAAGGCCTTTACTTCCGAACGGACCTGGTGCCACGGACCTCTGCCGGCGCTCGCCCGGCCTGGCCCGAACGGGTTCTATCAGGCTGCCGATGCGACGGGCGCGCCGACCGGCCGGGCCAGGGGATGAACCGGTCCGGGCGCACCAGGACCGCGCCGCCGCTGGCGATCTGCCGCTGGCGCAGCCAGGTGCAGCGCGGATCGTACAGGTCGCCGTCGAGGTGGCCGATCCGCTCGAGACCGGTCAGCTCGTGGCCGAAGCGGATCCTTCCCGGGGACAGCTCCTCCGCCCGGGCCTTCAGCAGCGGCTCGAGACGGATCTGCGGCAGGTTCAGCTGCCGCCACAGGCTCGCCGCCCGCCAGCTGTCATCGGCCCCGCCGGCCCCCCAGGACTCCAGGCGGGCCAGGCGGCGCCCGTAGTCCGGGTCCGGGCCGGCGGCGCCTTCGTCGCCATCCAGGCCGACCACGGAGCCACGCTCGGACGGCTGCTCGGACCGCTCGCGCCCGCACTCGTGGCGTCCCGGCAGGTCCTGCTGGCCGGAGAAGGCCGTGCGGGCCGCTGGGCGCAGACAGAACGCCGGACCTGATCAGCTCAGGCCGGCTGCTTTTCCGGGAGGGCGGAGTCCAGCGTCTTGCCGGTGCGGCCCAGCTCAATGCCCTACACGATCATCCAGCACCATGCCGAACGCGATCGAGATCAGCCCGGTGAGGATGAACAGCGCCCGCGTCCCGGCCGGCTCGCCGGCCATCCCGAGGACGCCCCGTGCCGACCGCTGCGGCGTCGCCAGCCAGCGCGGCCAGGTTCTAGCCCGGGGCGAGGATGACGGTCTCGGTCCGCGTGTCGTGTGCCCGCTCGGCCAGCCCTGCACGCGCCGTCTTTTCGGCTGTCACCAGTCCTCAATGGGAGGGAGCGGGCGGGCGGCCAGGCGGGCGGCTTCATCAGCAGGGACGCCGAGCAGGCGCAGCACGGCCCCCGCGAGCTGGTCGACGGTGGCCTCGGTAACGCGCTCCGGCCGCCGCTGGCACATCCGCAACAGCCCGAGCATGCCGCCGGCCGCGGCGCTGAGCGCGATCTCGGCATCGGGCACTGTGAACCGGCCCGTGACCTGGCCCGCCTCGATATCGTGCAGGGCGCGCGGGACCAGGCCACCGGGGATGTCCAGGACATCCAGGCCGGTGCCGGTGAGGAACCCGGCGATGTCGGGGTGGGTCCAGCCGAGCCGCCCGGTGATCCGGGTGCCCACGGCGTACCGCTCGGCCGGGTCGGTGATACCTGCGCTGGCGCGGTCGATCAGCTGACCCCAGCGTTCCAGCACCTCTTCGGAGGCGGTCTGGAACAGCTGCTCCTTGCTGTCGAAGTGGTTGTAGAACGACCCGAAGCCGATGTCGGCCTCCTCGGTGATCTCGGCGATGCTGGCCCGGTCCCCGCGGCCCTCGGCGATCAGCCGCACCGCGGCATCGATGAGCGCCTGCCGGGTTCGGGCCTTGCGCCGGTCCAGCCGCGACAACTTCGGCGCGCCTGCTGCCGATGCTGCCTCTGCCATCACTGCTCCCTCCTGCCGTCCCGCCTTGAACACTAGCGAGCGCGCTCCCCCTTGCCAGCTCGCAGCCGCTGCTTGCCAGCCGTCGCCCCACGCTCATCTCGGCGAATCTATCAATACTGATTATTCATATCAGTATTGACTATACCTGATATGAGACCGTTCCACACCTCCGTCGCCAGTGCAACGTGGGGATGCGCACACGGGGCTGCGGCTGCAGCAGGTAACGCAGGAAAACGTCCGGGCTGCCTGCAAGCTGGAGATGCGGCCTGGTCAAGAGGGCCTCGTTGCCCCGGTCGCCTGGTCCCTGGCCGATGCCTACACAATGCCCGATATCGCATAGCCACGGGTGATTTACGACAGCGGCCAGCTAGTCGGCTTCATCATGGCCGCATTTGCCCCTGAACATCAGAATCCGCTGTTCCACGGCTACCTGTGGCGGCTGAACATCGGCGCCGGGTGCCAGGGCCACGGTTACGGACGGTTCGCAGTCGAAGCCCTCTGCCGTGAGGCCATACGGCGCGGACAGCGCCGGCTGACGGTGTGCTACCACCCATACCAGCACGGCCCGGAAGGCTTCTACCGGCGCCTAGGGTTCCATCCCGCCGGGGAGCACAACGAGGGCGAGGTAATAGCCGAACGCATCCTCTTCCTTGATGCGGCAGCTAGGACAAACCGGTGAGACAGGGTTGCCGACGGCAAGAATGTGGCTGGAAGCATGGGGGTCAGCCTGCCCGACTTATTTCCGGTCAGCAGGGGCTCAGGCCGGGCCGTCCGCTGCCGCGGAGTCCTCCAGCTTGACCTCATCACGCAGCACGCTGAAAAGCACCTGGTCGTGCCACCGCCCTTGGCGGAACGTGGTGCCGCGCAGGATGCCCTCGCGGGTGAACCCGGCCTTCTCCAGGGCCCGCTGCTCGGCCACGTTGGTGATCTCGGTGGTGGCCTCGATGCGGTTGACCTGTGTGTGGGCAAACAAGTAGCGGACCAGCAGTCGCTGCGCCTCGGAACCGTAGCCGCGTCCCCGGAACTCCGGCGCCAGGCCGATGCCGAGGGCCCAATTGCTGGCCGTCGGCCCGGTCTGAACCCGGCGCCAGGAAACAGTGCCGACCCGATCGGTGTCGTGCACCACGACTAGCGTCCCACCGCTATCGCAGAGCAGCCCCGACTCGGCCCATCGCTTCCGCTCCCAATGGGGATCGCTCCAGCCATGCCACTCATGCGGGCCCGTAGCGGACGGGCTATTCCTCAGGCTGGCGAGCCAGGACAGATCGTCCTCGACCACCGGCCGGAGGGTCACGTGGCCATCCATGCAAGCGAGCCTACAAGCTGACCGCGCCCGAGTTCGGACAGCTGTAGGCCGAGTGGGCCGGAGTCAGCCCTGCGACCTGGCCAGCACCGAGTCGGCTAGCTCCGCCGGGGTGAGCCTGTCCGAGCGCAGCACGAGCGTCCCGGCCGGCTGGCGGGCAGCGGCAGCGGCCATCTCAGCCACGCCGGTCATGCCGAACTCGCTGGCGGCGTCGTCCCATTGCCTGCCGGGGTGAGTCACGCGGGCATTGAGCCGTTCCCGGAGCACGCCGGCGTCCGCGTCCAGGAAGACGTGCAGGACCGCCTCGCCCGCGTCGGCCAGGCCGCCGAGGATCTCGGCCCGGTAGCCGTCGCGGATCAGCGACATCGGGACGATGAGCGTGTCCGCGTGGTGCCTGCGCAGTGACAGCGCGGTCGCGACGACCAGTTCGCGCCAGCTCGGCAGGTGCTGGAAATCGCCGTCCGGCCGCAACTGCTTCCACAGCATGAGGCCGACGTCCTCCGGGTTGTACAGAACCGCGTCCGGGAGCCGCCGGTGCAACTCCTCCGCCAGCGCCGTCTTGCCCGCCCCGAACGCCCCGTTAATCCAGATGATCACCGGCCCCAAGCTAGCCGGGAAGTCCCCGTTCCGTCTGGCGTGCCGTGTCGAGGGCCGATGAGATCCGGGCGCGCTTAACGTCATCAATACAGCCTGGGATGACAGGACGCGAAGGTTCTTCGGAGGAGTATGGTGCGCGAAATGAGCATGGGAAACGGCAAGGTGGTGGTGAACAGGGCGATGTCGCTCGACGGGTTCATCGCCGGTCCCGGCGACGCGATGGACTGGATCTTCGATTTCATGGCGCCGATCGAGAAGGAGTTTCCCGAGATCATGGCGGCCACCGGCGCCATGCTCGTCGGCCGGCGGACCTACGAGGTGGCCAAGCGCATGGCCGAGAATCGGGACGAGGCCACCCCGGCCTATGACGGGGGAGCTGAGTTCGTCCTCACCCACGAGCCGCCGGACCCGCCGGACCCGGCGGTCACGTTCCTCACCGGTGACATCGGGGAAGCGGTCGCCACGGCCCTGGACGCCGCAGGCGGCAAGAACCTCGAGATCATCGGGTCTGACGTGGCCCGTCAATGCCTGCGACGGGGACTCGTGGACGAGATCCTGGTTTATGTCCTGCCGGTCCTGCTCGGCGACGGCATTCGCTTCTTCTCGTGCCCGGGCCTCGCCCGGATAGACCTGGAACCGCTCGACTGCACACGGTCGGGAGCCGTCACTATCCTCCGGTTCCGCGTCCGCAAGTAGGGTCAGATCTCGATCCTCCGCCACCAGGCTGGTCCCATCGTCCGGCCGCGCTGTGCGTCCCATCGGACGATATTGCTCTTTGCTAGTGCATTTCCCTAGACTGAGCGTGGCTCAGCGGCGGACTAGGAGGACGCATGCCAGTCGACTGGGTTGTCGTTGGCCTGGATAACGGCGGGACCACCAACAACGGGACCATCCTCGGCTCCGGCGGCCGGTTCCTCCTCGACCGGATGGCCGAGGTGCCGAGCGAGGTCAGGGAGGGCCCGGACAAGGCCATCCGGTCCCTGGTCGTCTCCGTCGAGCAGGTCCTCGGGCTTACCGGGGTGCCGATCACGGCGGTCCGGGCGGTGGGCCTGGACACGCCTGGTCCCGCGAGCGCGGATGGGGTCATCTCGTCAAAGGGCGCGACCAACTTCGGTCATGTCGGCTGGCGCGGCTTCGACATCCGCGCTGCCCTGGCCGAACGGCTCGCACTCCCGGTTATCTATAACAATGACGGGAACGCGGCCGCGCTCTACGCGCACAACGTGCGGTTCGGCGCGGAGTCCGGGCAGCGCAGCTCGGTGGCCGCGATCGTCGGCACCGGGCTCGGAGGCGGGATCATCCAGACCGGGAGGGTCGTCAAGGGCGCGGCCGGGATGGCCGGGGAACTCGGCCACGTCCCCATCCCGCTCGACGGGCTGCTCGGCGACGGCCAGCCGATGCCCGCGTGCAACTGCGGCCAGTCCGGTGACGCGGAGAGCGTGGCCTCGCTCACCGGTATCCAGAACAACCTGCTGCCGTACTGGCTCACCCGGTACAAGGGGCACCGGCTCGGCGAGGTGCCGCTCGGCGTGGCGGCCAAGCAGGTCCGCACCTACGGCGAAGACGGCGATGAGATGGCGCTGGCCATCTTCCGGCAGCAGGCGATGGCGCTCGGGCGGCTGTTCACCATCGCGGCGAACTTCCTCGATCCCGACGAGTACTTCCTCGGCGGCGGCGTGGTCGAGGCCGCGCCGCACTTCCGCGACTGGTTCTTCGCCGAGGTGCGGGCACACACCGTGCTGCGCGAGGAACAGGCCAGGGCCGCCAAGATATCCCTGGTGCCCGACCTGGACATGGCTGGCGCTCGGGGGTCGGCCTACGCCGCCCGCGACTGGGTCATCGGCCAGGAACACCAGGAGGCTAGCGCGGCTGCGCTGTTATCCCTGGGTCGGCGGGATGACCACGACCATGGTCAGGCGAGCGGGCTGATCGCCCGCGTTCTCGTACCGGTGCGGGCGGCTGGCCGGGAACCGGGCACACTGGCCCGTGCGGATCTCGTGGCGCTCACCCGCCACCGTCAGCGTCAGCGTGCCCGACTCGACCCAGACCATCTCCCGGGTAGCCGGCGCGTGCGCGTCACCGCCGAACGTCTCGCCCGGCATGACCTCCCAGCGCCAGAGCTCGACCGCCCACGGCGGGTCGGTGGCGCCGATGATCGTCCCGGTGCCGCCGGAGGGACCGCGCCAGAGCACCCTCGAGACGTCCGGGCTGCTGATCTGCACGGCGGGCTCGCCGCCCAGATCGACGAGCAGGGTCACCGGGACGCCGAAGGCGTCGCCGATGCGGGCCAGGGTGGCCAGGTTGGGATTGGAGCGTCCCTGCTCCAGCGCCACCAGCACGCCCTTGCTGACGCCGGATCGCGCGGCCAGCTGGTCCAGCGACCAGCCACGGTCCGCGCGCAGCGCCTGCAGGGTCCGCGCGACCGCGGCCGTGATATCGGGCACCTCTGCCATGTCTCCCCCTCCGGGCCCGCTCGCGCCGTCCGGCACTCGTCGAACGCCCGCCCGTTCGGTCGATATAATGAACTATATAGAGCAATATTCTGACCGGTATCGTGTCGTTCCGGGGGACGCTGACCGTGGTAACCATCCTGGCCCTGGCCGCCGCCGGGCTCTACGGCACCGCCGATTTTCTCGGCGGAGTGGCCTCACGGCGAGCGAGCGTGTTCGCCGTGCTGGCGACGACCGTCCCGGCCGGAGCGGCGGTCGTGCTCGTGGTGGCGCTGCTCGGCGAGGCGCCCGGGCTGGGCAGCCTGCTGGGGCACGGCCTGGGCTCGCCCACCTCGATCGGGGGATGGGGTGCGGTCGGCTGGGCGGCCGTGTCCGGCATCTGCGGCACGGCCGGCCTGATCGCCTTCTACGCCGGCTTCGCCGCCGCGCCGATCAGCGTGGTGGCCCCGGTCGCCGCGCTCGTCTCCACGGTGCTGCCGGTCGGCATCGCGATCGCGGGCGGTGAGCGCCTCACGGCCCGGATGCTGGCCGGCGGGCTGATCTGCCTGGTCGCCATCGCCGGTGTCAGCATGCCGGCCGGCCGCCGGGGCCGTCAGGGTCAGCGGGACCGCCTCGATACCGGCGCCGCCCGGCTGCGCGGGCTGGCCTACGGCGCCGCCGCGGGCGCGGGGTTCGGCCTGTTCTTCCTGTGTCTCAAGAACGCCGGGCAGTCCGGCGTGCTCTGGCCGGTGGCGATCTCGCGGACGACGGGAACCCTGGTCGCCGTGGGCCTCGCGGTGGCCACGAAGACCCGCCCGTGGCGGCGCGATGGCGGCGGGACGGGCGTGATCGCGCTCGTTTCCGGGGCGGTCGACGCGGCCGCCAACGTCTGCTACGTGCTCGCCACCCGGGCCGGCCTGTTCGGGCTCGCGGTCGTGATCACATCGTTGTACCCGGGCATGACGGTGCTGCTGGCGCGGTGGGTACTCGGCGAGCGGATGCGCTGGCTGCAGCGGGGAGGCTTGCTGCTGGCCGCGGCCGGGGTCGTGCTGCTGACTACCTGAGCGAGCACGCCCTAGTCGGGGCTCTCCTCCTTGTCCTTGAAAATCAGCCCGCACACCTCGAGGTAGAGCTGCTCCGGGTAAGGCAGGTAGTCGACATTGGTCAGGGCCTGATCCTGCCCCGCCGACTCCAGGATGAACTCGCCGTAGCCGAGGAGCCGGCCCATGGGGGAGCGCTGGAAGGTCATGTCCGTCACCTTGGGGAGCGGCATCATATTCACCTTGCGGGTGACGACGCCGCTCGCGAGCACGAACCGCTGGGAGGTGACGACGAAGTAGGTTACCGCCCACTCCCAGACCTTCGCCGCCAGGTTCAGGAAGAGGATTCCCCACAGACCCCAGATCACCAGGAGGGCGATGCCGTTGCCGTGCGCGAGGGCACTGCTCAGCCAGCCGGCGACGGCCAGCCCGATGAGGACCCAGAAGATGGGCTTGATCAGGATGGCCGGGTGCTGGTGGACGGTAATGACCTGGCGCTCGTTGGGAAGGAGGTACCTGTTTACCGAGGCAGGCACCGTGTCGGTGTTCGGAACCAGCCTCATCCCAGCGCCTGACCTTAAATCGACGCGAAGAACTGTGTAATCCCGCTTGCCGCCGACGACAGGAAGGTCCCGATGTTATGAACCACATGCGCAGCGCTCGCGGGTGCTTCGATCACCCACCAGATGACCAGAGCGAGCGCGAGCCATCCGGCGATGGTCTTTGCATTCAACGTCGCCTCCCAGGGCGCCCAGACTGCCTACCTGCCAGAGGAGCTATGTTAACTTGCACTAATTTACCGCCAACGGCCTACGCGGTGAAGCCGTCGTGTCGGCATGAGTATGCCCCCGTGCACCTCTCAGTATGCCCGATCGGCGGAAGCAGTGCGTCACCGGATGTACCACTCGCGCCGGCATCGGGTCGTGAACCGGCCGTCCGCGGCCTTGATCGGCGATTTTGCCCTCGGGCGGGTCGGTCATCTGACAGCATTCCCTCCGTGCGGAGCATGCTGGTGAGATGTCGGTGACAGACGTGGGTGAGACGGACTTCGCGGTCATCGTCTACCGGGAAGAGGACCAGTGGGAGGCCGACGTCCTGCCGTCGGCGGTTACCGCCGACCTCGACGACTTCGTCCAGGCCCTGCGCAGGCAGCCGAGTAGGGGCGGCACCATCGGCTTCGCCGGCGTCGACGACTTCTTCTTCGTGGCGGTCCGGGTCCTCGGCGATGACGTGTCGATGTTCCTTTCCGACCTCACCGCGGCGGTGGACTATCCGCTGGCCCGTCAGGTACTCGAGGCCCTGGACATTCCGGTGCCCGCGGACGACGAGGAACTCGACCAGGTGCTCCCGGCCGGGGACATGTCCATCTTCGCGGACCTCGGCCTGGAAGAGATGGAACTCGGCGCGATCTCGGCCGACCTCGACCTCTACCCGGAGGACGCGGTGGCCCACATCGCCGACCGGCTCAGGTTCGGCGATACGGTCGAGCGCGCGCTCGATCTAGCGCTTGGCTCGTGACCGGGTATACGCGGTCCTTCGAGCCGGCCATGCGGCTCGCGCTGGCGGAGGCGGCGGCCGCCGGGGAAGACGTCCCGGTCGGGGCCGTCATCCTCGACGAGGCGGGTACGGTCGTGGCGCGGGCGCGCAACCGCCGGGAGGCCGACCGTGATCCCACCGCGCACGCCGAGATGCTGGCGATAAGGCAAGCCGCCGCGGTCCTCGGCGGCTGGCGGCTGACCGGGCTGACGCTGGTCGTCACGCTCGAGCCGTGCACGATGTGCGCGGGCGCGGTGACGGTGGCCAGGCTGGCCCGGGTGGTCTATGGCGCCGAGGATCCCAAGGCCGGGGCCGTGGTGTCGCTCTGGGACGTGCTGCGCGACACCCGCCTCAACCACCGCCCGGAAGTCATCGGCGGCGTCCTCGCCGCTGAGTGCGGTGACCTGCTGCGTGATTTCTTCGCGGCGCGACGGGGGGATGCCGGATAGGTCATTCCTCGC
>Ga0335078_10014617_pt1 | contig 11646 bp, 12 predicted proteins | sample Lox_Sample_32_FD_206711 | JGI IMG/M metagenome (GOLD analysis project Ga0335078, IMG submission 206711) | Soil microbial communities from Loxahatchee National Wildlife Refuge, Florida, United States - Lox_Sample_3.2 | ecosystem: Environmental > Terrestrial > Soil > Wetlands | place: USA...
GCTGCGGCTGCGCAAGCTGGAGATCAAGCCGGGCGGCGTCGTGCCCTGGCACAGCCACGGCGACCGGCCGGCCATCATCTACATCATCACCGGCGAGATCACGGAATATGCGAGCAACTGCGCGGTGCCGATCGTCCACAAGGCCGGCGACGTCGCGCGCGAGACCAGCGCCACCGCGCACTGGTGGAAGAACACCGGCACGGAGACGGTGGTGCTGCTCTCTGCCGACCTGCTGCACGACGCCACCGACAAGAACATGTGATCGTCGCGAGCGCGGCGATCGGCACCGCCGTCGTCGCGCCTCTCGCACCGGGAGCGCCCCATGTCACCCATCACCTCCACCTCCGCCACGACCATCGGCACCGTGCGCCGCGACGCCGGCGCGCAACTGCGCAACGCGGTGATCGCCCTGGTGGCGTTCCTTACCGTGGTCGATCTCTTCGCGACCCAGGCCATCCTCCCTTCCCTGGTCCGCGCCTACCGCACCACGCCTGCCATGATGGCCTTCGCGGTCAACGCCAGCACCATCGGCATGGCGATCTCCGGCCTGGCGGTGGCGCTGCTGAGCCGGCGCATCGATCGCCGCCGCGGCATCTGGGTCAGCCTCGCCCTGCTGTCGGCGCCGACGGCGCTGCTGGGATGGATGCCTGATATCGCCATCTTCACGCTGCTGCGGATCATTCAGGGCATCTTCATGGCCGCGGCTTTCACCCTCACCCTCGCCTATCTCGCCGAGCAATGCAGCGCCGAGGACGCCGCCGGCGCGGCCGCCGCCTACATCACCGGCAACGTGGCGAGCAATCTCTTCGGCCGGCTGATGTCGGCGGCGATCGCCGATCATCTGGGCCTCGCCGCCAACTTCTATGTCTTCGCGCTCCTGAACCTCGCCGGCGCGGCGCTGGTGCTCGCGAGCCTCGCGCGGACGACGCCCATGGCCGCGACAACCTCCCAATCGCCCTCGCCGCTCGCGAGCTGGGCCGAGCACCTCCGCAACGGCGCGCTGCGCGCCAGCTTCTGCATCGGCTTCTGCATCCTCTTCGCCTTCATCGGCACCTTCACCTTCGTCAATTTCGTGCTGGTGCGGGATCCCTTTGCGGTCGGGCCGATGATGCTGGGGTTCGTCTATCTCGTCTTCCTGCCCTCGATCCTCACCACGCCGCTCGCCGGCGGGGTCGCGCGACGGCTCGGCACCAGGCCCACCTTCTGGCTCTCGCTGACGGTGGCCGCGGCCGGCCTGCCCCTGCTGCTATTGCCAAACTTCGCGGCGCTGCTGCTCGGTCTCGCCCTCGTCGGCGTCGGCACCTTCTTCGCCCAGGCGACCGCCACCGGCTTCGTCGGCCGGACGGCGACCAGCGATCGGGCGGCCGCGAGCGGCATCTACCTCGCTTGCTATTTCCTCGGCGGCATCGTCGGCAGCCTGGTGCTCGGCCAGGTCTTCGACCGCTTCGGCTGGCCCGCCTGCGTCGCCGGCATCGGCGCGGTTCTGCTGGTGGCGGGGCTGCTCGCCACGCGCCTGAAAATGCGGGCGCCGCCGATCGGCGCCTGAGCCCATCGCTCTTGCGACGTGAACGGCGAGCCGCCGGCACTCGCTGGGTCGCGGCAAAAAATGGTGGGCGCGACTGGGATTGAACCAGTGACCCCTACGATGTCAACGTAGTGCTCTCCCGCTGAGCTACGCGCCCACTGGCGGCGCCCTCATGCGGGAAGGGCGTCGCGAAACGACCGGCGATGTAGCCCAAAACCGGGGGACTGGCAAGCCTGGGGGCGGCGCGGTCGAAGACGGCGGGTCAGGCCGCCAGCATCCGCTCCACTTCCTCCACCAGCTGGCGGAGGTGGAAGGGCTTTGCCAGCACGGTCGCCGGCCGGTCGCCCATCTCGCGCTGGCGCAGCGCCACTGCGGCAAAGCCGGTGATGAACATGACCCGGAGCGTGGGCCAGCGCTTGGTCGCCTGGCGGGCGAGCTCGATGCCGTCGAGGCCGGGCATCACCACATCGGCGAGCAAGAGGTCGACGGAATCATCGATCAGCATGTTGAGGGCGGAGTCGCCGTCGCCTGCCGGCAGGACGATGTGTCCGGCCCGACGCAGCCCGCGGGTCAGGAACTCGCGGAGGTTGTCATCGTCCTCCGCCAGCAGAATGCGCGCCATGGTGCTTCGCTTCCCTAAAATGCCGCATACATCCATACGCCTGGAGCCCCCAAGGGAACGTTAAGACGCCGAAATGGTCGCCGGCGCCGCCGGCACGCCGGTTGCAGGGAGGTCGTGACAGGCCTGCCCGATTGCCCGTAATCTCAACGCCGTATGGAAGGCATGTCCGAGACCAGCGCGGCGGTCGAACCGCCCCTCGAGGTGGCCGCCCCGACCGCGCAGACCCGGGCGCTGGTCTGCGCCTCCCCCCATAGCGGAACCCGGTATCCGGCGGAATTCCTGGCCGCCTCGCGGCTGGACCCGCTGACGCTGCGCCGCTCGGAGGACAGCTTCGTCGACGAGATCTTCGGCGGCGCCGTGGAGCTCGGCGCGCCGCTGCTCTCGGCGCAGTTCCCGCGCGCCTATCTCGACCCCAATCGCGAGCCGTTCGAGCTCGACCCGCAGATGTTCGAGGACGCGCTGCCGCCCTACGTCAACAGCCGCTCGCCCCGGGTCCAGGTCGGGCTCGGCACCATCGCGCGGGTGGTGGCGACCGGCGAGGAGATCTATGCGCGCAAGCTCCGTTTCGCCGATGCGGTGAGCCGGATCGAGCGGCTCTATCGTCCCTATCACCGGGCGCTGCGCCAGCTGCTCGCCACCACGTGCGACCGCTTCGGCGGCTACCTGCTGATCGACTGCCATTCGATGCCCTCCTCCGCCGGGCCTGGCGAGCGCGAGGCGAAGCGCGGCATCGACATGGTGCTGGGCGACTGCCACGGCACCTCCTGCCATCCGCTGTTCACCGAGCGGGCGCAGCGGGTGCTGAGCGCCAAGGGATACCGCGTCGCGCGCAACACGCCCTATGCGGGCGGCTTCACGACAGCGCATTACGGCGCGCCCGCCAGCGGCCGTCACTGCCTGCAGGTCGAGATCAGCCGCGCGCTCTACATGGATGAGCGCAGCATCGACCGGAAGCCCGCCCTGCGGCAGCTCTGCCAGGACATGAGCGACCTGATGGCCGAGCTGGCGGAACTCGAGCCGCGCCGTCTCGCCGCCGCATGAGCGCCCGGCCCGCAAGGGCAGCCGCAGCGATCGCGGTGCGCGCCGCCGAGAGCACGGACATGCCGGCAATCGCCGCCATCTATGCCCACCACGTGACGCACGGCTTCGGCTCCTTCGAGGAGGTGCCGCCCGACGTCGCCGAGCTGGCGCGGCGGCGCGCGGAGATCCTCGCCAAGGGCCTGCCCTATTTCGTCGCCACTGACGAGCGCGGCCAGGTGGCGGGCTATGCCTATGCCTCGCCCTACCGCGCGCGCTCGGCCTATCGCTTCAGCGTCGAGGACTCGATCTATGTGGCGCCCGACACCGCGCGCCAGGGCATCGGCCGGCTGCTGCTGGCGGCGCTCATCGAGAGCTGCACCGAGCTCGGCTACCGCCAGATGGTCGCGGTGATCGGCGACAGCGGCAACGAGGGCTCGATCGGCCTGCACCGCTCGCTGGGCTTCGCGCGCGTCGGGCTGCTGCCCTCGATCGGCTTCAAGGCCGGACGCTGGGTCGACGGCGTGATGATGCAGCGCGCCCTTGGCCCCGGCGACGGCACGCTGCCGGTGGAGCGCGGCTAGAGCTTTCCCGGCCGGTTGAAACCAAGCCCCGCCGCGCCGACTTCTTAGCCAGAGCGGCCAGTGCCAGAGGATGGTCCCATGTCTCCGACGGCCTACGCAGGCGCCCCGGCGCCTACCGGACATCGCGCGCCTTCCACCGAGGCGGATTTCACCATCGCCCAGGATTGGGCGAGCTATACCGCGGACGAGCACGACATCTGGCGCACCCTGTTCCGCCGCCAGGAGGCGCTGCTCGGCGGCCGCGCGGCGCCGGAATTCGTGGCGGGAATCGCGGATCTCGGTGTCGCCGCCGACGGCATTCCCGACTTCCGCCGTCTCAACGAGGCGCTGGGCCGCGCCACCGGATGGTCGATCGTGGCGGTGCCCGGCCTGGTGCCGGACGCGATCTTCTTCGGGCATCTCGCCAACCGGCGCTTTCCCTCGACCTGCTTCATCCGCCGGCGCGACCAGCTCGACTACCTGCAGGAGCCGGACGTCTTCCACGACATCTTCGGCCATGTGCCGATGCTGATGAATCCGGTGTTCGCCGACTATATGCAGGCCTATGGGCAGGGCGGGCTCAAGGCGCTCGGCCTGGGCGCGCTCCACAACCTGGCGCGGCTCTACTGGTACACGGTGGAATTCGGGCTGATCGAGACGCCGGACGGCCTGCGCATCTACGGGTCCGGCATCGTCTCCTCGAAGGGCGAGTCCGTCTATGCGATCGAGGATCCCCGCCCGAACCGGCTGGGCTTCGATCTGATGCGGGTGATGCGGACGCAGTACCGGATCGACGATTTCCAGGCGACCTATTTCGTGATCCGCGATTTCGAGGAGCTGTTCGCGGCCACCCGGCCCGATTTCACCCCCTACTACGCGGAGCTCCGCCAGCTCAGCGATCTCGCGCCCGAGACGGTGCTGACAACCGACCGCGTGCTGCACCGCAGCGGCGCGGGCTGAGCACAAAAAAATTGGGCCGTGTTTGCACACGGCCCAAGTTTAGGGAGGAAACGCCTAGAAGACGTACGGCAGGACAACGTCCATGCCGCACTGCACAATATGACGACCAAGACCCCCCAAATCAAGGCCCAAATCGCGATTTTCTTCGGGTCCCGGAAACCGTGGCAATTTTGCCACAGTAGGCGGCGCATAACAGTTTGATTCTGCTAGGAAACTTGCCAATCTAAGGAGATCATCGGGGGTGGCCGGCTCGAGCGGCTGCGGGGGATCTTCCCGCCATCTGTGCTGCACTTGCACATTGCAATGTTCTGGATAGAACGAAAGTGACGCCTCATCAGCCCCAGAGCGTCGATTTCGGGGGGAAGATCACGCTGCCGTCATAGCGCAGCCCCGGCTGGCGGTCGCGCGCCAGCAGCAGCGGCGCGTCGAGATCGACGAACTCCGCGTCCTGCGCCAGGAACACCGCCGGCGCCATCGCCAGCGAGGTGCCGACCATGCAGCCGACCATGATGCGGAAGCCCTTGGCGCGGGCGGCGCGCGCGAGCGCCAGCGCCTCGGTCAGGCCGCCGGTCTTGTCGAGCTTGACGTTGACGAACTCGTACTTGCCGACGAGGCCGTCGAGATCCTCGCTGGTGTGGCAGCTTTCATCGGCGCAGACCGGCACCGGATGGGCGATGCCGGCGAGCGCATCGTCCTTGCCCGCCGGCAGCGGCTGCTCGATGAGCGCCACGCCCAGCTCCGCGAGCGCCGGCGCATAGCGCTGGTAATGCTCGGCGGTCCACCCTTCATTGGCATCGACGATGAGGCGGGCACCCGGCGCCGCCTGGCGCACCGCCTGGACCCGCTCGAGATCACCCTCGCCGGTGAGCTTGAGCTTGAGCAGGGGCCGCTGCGCCTGCTCCGCTGCGGCGCGCCCCATCGCCTCGGGCGTGTCGAGGCTCAGCGTATAGGCCGTCGTGAGCGCGTGCGGCGGCTCGATCCGGGCCAGCCGCGAGACGGATTTCTGCGCCGCCTTCGCCTCGAAGTCCCAGAAGGCGCAATCGAGGGCATTGCGCGCCGCGCCCGGCTGCATCGCCTCCTGCAGCTCATGGCGATCGAGGCCGCCGGCCACGGCTTCCGCCATCGCCTCGAGCGCGGCGACCACGCCATCGACGGTCTCGCCGTAGCGGCTGTAGGGAACGCCCTCGCCGCGGCCCTTGATCGCGCCCTCGCTGAGCTCGGCCACCACCACCTCGGCGGTGGTGCGGCTGCCGCGTGAGATCGCGAAGGCGCGCGCCAGCGGCCAGGATTCCCGGTGGATGGTCAGGCGGCGCATGGCTCGACCCTAAGCGATGCGGTCGACGATCGGGCCGACGCCGGTGCGCACGGGATCGACGCAGGGCAGGCCGAACTGATCCGCCGTCTGCTTCAGCAGCTTCTCCGCCGCCGCGCTGTCGAGCGCCGAGGTGTTGATGGCAATTCCCACCATCGCGACCTCGGGGCTGGTGAGGCGCGCCGCCTGCAGGTTCACCTCGATGCAGGTCTTGAGCGCCGGCAGCGGGTAATGCGGCAGGCCGCGCATGTGGGTGCGGGTCGGCTCGTGGCACATGACCAGCGCGGTCGGCTGGGCGCCGTGCAGCAGGCCCATGCTGACGCCCGCGTAGGAGGCGTGGTAGAGCGAGCCCTGCCCCTCGATCAGGTCCCAATGATCGGGCTCGTTGGCGGGCGCCAACCATTCCACCGAGCCCGAGATGAAATCGGCGACCACCGCATCCACCGAGATGCCGTCGCCGGCGATCAGGATGCCGGTCTGGCCGGTGGCGCGGAAATCCGCCTTCATCTTGCGCCGGCGCATCTCGCGCTCGAGCGCCAGCGAGGTGAACATCTTGCCGATCGAGCAGTCGGTGCCGACGGTGAGGAGCCGCTTGCCCGCGCGCGGCTTGCCGTTGGCGACCTCGAATTCGCGGGTCGGATGGCGCACGTCGTGGATCTCGCGGCCGTAGCGCTCGGCGGCGGCCTTGAGCGCCGGCACCTCGGTCAGCCGCCGGTGCAGGCCGCTCGCGAGATCCATCCCGCTCTCCAGCGCCTGCACCAGAACCGGGATCCAGTTCTCGTTGATGACCCCACCGCGATTCGCAACCCCCACCACCAGGGTCCTGGCGCCCTCCTTGGCGGCCGCCTCGACGGTCTTGTCGGGCAGCTTCAGATCCGCCTTGCAGCCCGGCAGCCGGAGCTGGCCGACGCAGGATTCCGGACGCCAATAGGCGACGCCGGCGGCGGTCTTGGCGGCAAGCGCGTCATGGGCATCGCCGAGAAAGAGCAGATAGGGGGTTTTGAGCATCGCCATGGCGGCGTCCTGTTCTTGGCTGCGTGGAACGAGGAGCCGAATATGACGGGAAATCCCGCCGAAGGAAACGCCATGGCATGCCGCGCATCGCCGCATGGCCTGCTGCCGCGGATTTGAGCAGCGCGGCGGCGCCCGGCTGGCCGCGCAAATATCGCCGGAAACTAGGTTAATTCAGGGGTTAAGACACTATTGAGACTTCCGCCCCTATTGTCCGGCGCATCCCTTTTCTCTCGCGCCGGGACCTCCGCCCTTGTCCATCTCTCGCACCACGTCCAAGGATCCAGCCGCGGTCGTCGCGCGCGAGGATGATGTCGATCGCGAGCTCGAGCAGGAATTCAAGGACGAGGCGCTCGACACCGTCGGCAATCTCACGCTGGTACTGCATGCGGTGCGCGACGGCCAGATGACCGCCGCCGACGCGCTGACGCGCATCCGCCGCGAGATCTCGACGCTGCGCATGCGCGGGCGCTCGGTGAAGCTGCCGACGCTGACCGTGATCGCCAGCCGCCTCGAGGACTACGCCTTCGAGCTCGACAAGCTGGAGCCGCAGCACCTCGCCAGCCTGCAGACCTTCCTCGACCAGATGAGCCGCGCGCTCGATGGCAGCGAGGCGGATGCGGCGGATATCGTCCGCGCGCTGCCGACGAGCCCCACCTTCGATCCGAGCGAAGTCACCGTCAGCAACATCGAGATCCTGCTGGTGGAGCCGCAGCGCACCACCGCCCAGATCGTCTCGCGCGAGCTGAAGGCTTGCGGCTATCGCGTCACCATCGTGAGCGGCCCCTTCGAGGCGCTGGAGCTGGTGACCCGCATCAAGCCGGACCTCGTCATGGCGTCCGCGATCCTCGGCGACATCTCCGGCATCGACCTCGCCTGCGCGCTGGCGGCGATGCCGACCACGCGCCACATCCCCTTCGCGCTCCTGACCAGCTTCGGGCGCGAGAACACCTCGCTCGACGAGCTGCCGGCGCGCGCCGCCATCCTGCACAAGGGTGCGCGCTTCGGCGAGGACCTCGCCGAGGCCCTCTCGCGGCTGGGCATCACCTGATCGGATAGACTGCCGGCGGCGGCTCCGTCGCCGCCGCAAAGATCGGCGGCCAGGCTAGCGGCCGCCCTTCCAGTCCTGGCGCTGCGGGAAATTCTGCGCGACGAAGCGGTAGAGGTCCTTGATCGCCTTCTCCTGGACCTCGCCCTTGACCGGCGTGACCGGCTTCCAGATCTCGATGATATCGTCCCACTGCATGAGCTTGCTGTGGAGATCGTCGCGCATGTTGCGGACGAACTCGACCGTCGCCTCGTACTTCTTCAGCACGGTGAGGATCTCGCCGGTCATGGCGTCGCATTGGGTGAAGAGGCTGTCGAACTCCTGCTGCGGCCGCATCAGCAGGGTGCGCACGCGGGAGATCTCCTGCGTCGTGGTGCGGTCGGTACGATAGGCGCGCACCAGGCCGTTCAGCTTCTCGATGATGGACTTGACCTCGCCGTAGCGGTCGCGCAGCGCCTCGATGTAGGAGAGCTCGCGGGCGAGATCGTCGATGCGGTCGACCACCTCCTGCTTGCGCGCGCGGCCCATGCCCAGCTTCTCGGCGACATCGCCGAAGGCCTGGTCGATGCGCGACTTGGTGGAGGGATCCTCCACCAGCTGCTCCAGCTGCGCGAGATCGACGATCACCGACTCCTCACCGGCGAGCCAGGACGCGAGCTGCAGGCTGAGGCGCCCCTTGGCGATCATGCGATGGCGCTCCTCGACCGACCAGGAGGCGCTGCCGTCGAGGATCTCGCGCGGAATGGAATCGTTCGGCCGGATCTCCTTCACGTAGCGCAGGCTGCGCTCGATGACACCCAGCAGCTCGGCGTCGACGGAATCCGGCTTGATGTTGAATTCCTGGCGGACGGTATCGAGGCTGAGGGCGACCTGGAGATCGCCCAGCAGCACATGGAAGGCCGGGTCGCGCTGTCCCTTGGTCAGCGCGAAACGCGCGCCAGGCACGGTGAAGACCTTGTTCTCAAAAGCGAAATGCGTGCTGCGCGGACCCCGCTTGCGGTCCATCGTCGCGGCTTTGGCATCGCTCATCGCGGCCTGCCCCGGCCCGCCGGCCGGCCGGCCGTGGATCGGCCCGATGTCCCAGCCAGAGCGAAGACGCTCGCCATAATACCTGTTGCTCCCGAGGGCTTTACCCGCCCGGGCAGCCTAGACCAGGGTGGTAAACACTCGATGAAGTGGCTGTTCCGGCACTGAAATAGGCAGTCGGCACAGGACCTAAGCCCTAATACTCGCCGAACAGGAAGGCGAGCAGCACGAAGCGGCGCCCGGCCCGCACCTCCAGCGCCTCATGCAGCATCGAGCAGGAAAAGACGATCGCAGCGCCGGTGGCCGGCCGATAGAGCTGCTCGCCATATTCGGGAAAGCGCAGCTCGCCGCCCTCGAACTCCGGGGTATTGAGGTTGAGCGACATGGCGAAGCGGCGGTGCGCCGCGATCACCTCGGAATCGTCGCGGTGGCCATGGGCCTCGCCCCCGCGCATGCCCGTGTAGCAGCCGATGCGCATGCGCTCGCGGCGGGTCACCGGGTACTGAAAGGCCTTGCGCACCTCGGGGAAGAGCCGGCTGCCGAGCTTGCCGTCGATGAAGGAGGTGGTGTCGCGATCGACGACCCAGTGGTCGATACGATCGCCGCGCCCATAGTCGGGCACCCGCATCTTGTAGTCGGTGGTCATCTTGTCGTCGCCGTGGCCGGGCTCGAGGAACGCCTTGCCGCGGGTCTCGTAGACCTGGATGAGGCGGCGGCACTCTTCGGGGCTCAGCACATCAGGCACCACCAGCACCGGCGGATGCGGCACCAGGGCCGCGGCACGGTGCTCGGCGACGACGGCACCGACCGCCGCCAGCGCGCCCTCGGCCTGCTCGGCAGGCGCGCCCTTCAGGATGCGGGCGACATGATAGCTGTGCCGCAGCACGATTGTGGTGGGCTCCCGCGTGCTGGCGCTGAAGCCGGCGAACGCCTTGCCGTCGCGATCCAGCAGCACGGGAAAAGGCAGCGGCGCCTGGCCGGCGGGCGGCGCCGCGGTCGTCACCGCGAAGACGCGCGCGCCCTGCTCGCGCAAAGCGGAATGAACGCCGGCGAGCGCCGATGCCGCGCTCGCCAGCGCCGCCGGATCGAGACGCGGCCAGAAGACGAGCACCAGCGGATGCCCCGCAACATCGTCGCCGCGCAGATCCACCGTGTCACCATCGCGCGTCGGCAGCGCACAGGGCGGTGCGATGTCGCCGACGGCGAGCGGCGCGCGGAATGCCGGGGAATTGCGGGAAGCGGTCGGGAGCACCATGCGAGCCTCGCGCCCTAGGTAACAGATCGCCTTGCCGGCGGCAATCGAGGCGCCGCTTGGGCCGCGACGCTCGCGGCGGCCGGCATTGCGATGGATCAAAGACTTCCTAGATCAGTAGAGGCTAGGAAGGATGAAATTTCGGGAGGCCCTTATGCAATTGCCGCTGCAGATCACCTTTCGCAACATCGACGCTTCCGAAGCGGTGGAGGCGAAGGTGCGCGAGCGCGCGGCCGAGCTCGACCAGTTCTATGATCGCATCACCGGCTGCCGGGTGACGATCGAGGCGGCGACCCGCAAGCGTCAGAAGGGCCGGCTCTACAACGTCCGCGTCGATCTGACGGTTCCCAACCGCGAGATCGTGATCAACCGCAACTCCGACGCCGACCATTCCCATGAGGACATCTATGTCGCGGTCCGCGACGCCTTCGACGCCGCGCGCCGACAGCTGCAGGATCACGTCCGCCTGAGCCGCGGCGACTGAAAAGTCGGCGCCCCGAGCCGCATTGCCGGCCTGCGCAGCACCGAAGCCACCGGCCTGAGGCGCTGCAGCGCGGCGGCGAGCCGCTCCCGGCATGGCGTCTGTCCCTGAAAATCATGGCTGTCCACCCGTCGCGACACGCAGCCCGGCAATAATCGTTGTGCATCGCAACAGTATTTCGCAATGCGGCACGCTCGGCGCGAAGTTGCTTTAACAATAATTTATCGAGACTCGCACGAAAGTTCAGTTGACCTAGATCAAGTCTTGAGAGAAGAGCAGTTGGTATGAAAACGAACATATCTGGCGCGCACGAGGAAACGATGATGAAGACCGGCACCAGCGAGCGCACGGAGAGCATGGAGCTCGAACAGCGGCACCGCATCCAGAAGCTGCGGTGGCTCGGCATGCACGAGGAGGCGGATCGCCTCGCCACCGCCACCGCGCGGCCGGCGCGCAGCGAGCGCAAGGTGCCGTTGCCGAATGCCTGCCCGGACACGGATTGAGCGGCGGGCCGGCGCCAGAAGAGGCCAAGCCGCAACGCCCGGACTCCCGCCCGCCCACCCAGGCGCAGGATGAGACGATCGCGTTCCTCGCCCAAGGGATGAGCTACGGCGATGGCGCGGCCGTCGTCGAGCGCGTCGACACGCACGTCTCCCTGATCTTCCTGGTCGGCGCGCGCGCCTTCAAGATGAAGCGCGCGGTGACCTTCTCCTATCTCGACTACGGCACGCTCGCCCAGCGACAGCGCTATTGCGAGGCGGAGCTGGCGCTGGGAAAGCGCCTCGCGCCGGCACTCTATCGGACGCTTCACGCGGTGACGCGCGAGGCC
>Ga0335078_10014618_pt1 | contig 11646 bp, 14 predicted proteins | sample Lox_Sample_32_FD_206711 | JGI IMG/M metagenome (GOLD analysis project Ga0335078, IMG submission 206711) | Soil microbial communities from Loxahatchee National Wildlife Refuge, Florida, United States - Lox_Sample_3.2 | ecosystem: Environmental > Terrestrial > Soil > Wetlands | place: USA...
GAGTGGCAAGCTCGAAATCATCTCCACTGCCAACCAGGACAACCCCGTGATGGAAGGCGCGGAGCCGGTCTTCGGGCTCGATGTGTGGGAGCACGCCTACTACCTGAAGTATCAGAACCGCCGCGCCGAGTATGTCGCCGCGTGGTGGAACGTCGTCAACTGGGCCGAAGTCGAGAAGCGTTTCAAATAAACCGGGCAGGCCCCGCCTGCCCCCCCACGATAAAGCCGATCGCTGAAGGCGGATCAGTCAGCTATCGGCTAACCGTTTTCTCACAGCTCGCGCTAACGCTACCACCCCCAGCGGCGCAAGCGTCGTTGCCGCTATCGTTCCCCATCCCATCCCCTGGCCGCGCATGATCGCTGCCGACGTCAGCACGGAAGCCACGCCGTAGCCAATAAGCAGAATCCTCCCCCGCGAGTCCAGCCCCTCCGGCCCCCGTCGTACCTTGCGCATTAGCCGCCGCTCGAAATCGGCCGGCAGGCTCGGTACAGGCCCGCTCATCCACCGCCGGAGCAAACCATCCATCTCGCCCTGCTGGTGTTCCATTTCACTCACAGGAATACCCTTTCCCCTTCAACGAGCCGTGAAGCAACTGCCGCGCGCGATGCAGGTACGATTTCACGGTGTTCTCCGGTACGCCAAGAACCTCCGCCACCTCGCCCACACCCGCGCCCAGCCAGTAGTACAGTCGCAGGGCCGATTGATAAACCTCCGGCAGCGTCCCGATGCACTCGGCCAGCGCCCGGTCGCGTTGCGCCGTCTCCGCCTGCCGCTCCGGTCCCGGCCCCGCAGCTACCGCCTTGTACAGAACAGTCTCATCGGTGTGCGGCTTCCGAAACCGAACGCGCTCCTTCCGGTTCAGAGCCTGATTGAACGCGATTCGATAGATCCAGGAGCCGATCTCCGATTCGCCGCGGAACGACTCAATGGCGCGATGAACCTTCAGAAACACTTCCTGCGTGACGTCTTCAGCCTCCGGAACGAACTCCGCGCCCAGAATGGACACGGCGAGGCGAAATACCTGATCGCGGTGCCGTCGAACCAGTCCCGCGAACGCCTCCTCGTCGTACGGCGCTGGGGCCGCTATTTGAGAATCCCTTTCCACGGACGTTAGCCGCGAGGCTCGACCTTCAGGAAGTGGACAGCAATCAGGCCCGCACCCAGGAAAGCGATCGGCAGTGGCGCAACCCAGAAACTATGTGATGTCCCCGGCAGACTCAGGTTAAGCGCAATCATCGCCCCTGCCGCGAGCGTCAGCAGCACCGTGCCCAGGATCGGCAGCACCCGCGGATCCGGCGCCCGCCGCTCCTCGGACGGTTCCAGCGGCAACTCGGGCAGGGGAATCCCCTTGTCCATGGCCGCCAGCCGCTCCTGATGAATAATCTCCATCCGCTTCTGGCGCGTGCGGTGGATTACATAGTAGTAGCCGACAATGCCCCCAGCCAGAGCCAGCGTCACCAGACCATCGCCGATTGAGTAGCTCATTTTTCTTTTCTCCTCACCCTTGGGACAGGGTGTGCCGCACTCGTGGTTGCGGCGTTCGGAAGAAAGAAACAGCCTTATGCCCGGCCGTGAGACCGCGCCCGCCCTGACAGCTAATAGCCGGCGGCTGAAAGCGGATGGCGGAAAGCTACGATGGCGTCTGTGGACTCTCCGGCGCCGATGGCTTCGGCGATTGTGGCGGTCCGCCGCTTGCCGCCTTCTCCTTCGCCGTCTTTGCAGGACTGATCAGCACGTGTGCGTTCCGGCCCTCCAGCCGCGGCTGCCCTTCCACGGTTCCCACCGATGCCAGGTCCGCCGCGAAACGCAGCAGCAGCTTCTTCCCCAGATCGACGTGAGCAATCTCCCGTCCGCGAAACTGCACCACGGCTTTTACGCGATTGCCCTCTTTCAGAAACCGTATTGCGTGGTTCTTCTTGAAATCGTAGTCGTGGTCGTCCGTGTTGGGGCGGAACTTCAGCTCCTTCACCTGGATGACGTGCTGCTTCTTGCGCGCCTCGTGCTGTTTCTTCTTGTTCTCGTACTGCCACTGGCCATAATCCATGGCCTTGGCGACAGGCGGCTCGGCGGTCGGCGCGATCAGGATAAGGTCAAGCCCCAGTTCCTGCGCTTTGCGCACCGCCGCTGGCGTTGGCATCACCTCGACTGTGCCGTCCGGAAAAACCGCGCGGACTTCGCGAACGCGAATCGCCTCATTCACGTTCTCTCGAATCCTTGGACGGCGCGGAGGAAACTGCCTGGGAGGGATCATCGAGCGATCCTGGAGCGATCAACGGCTGTGCCGCCGCCCCGGGAAACAAAGGTGTTGCTGGTCTGCAATCGGATCTCCGTGGGAAAAGCGCGCGCCGGAACGGCGCCGCTGGGTTGGTACTGCAATCGGACTAACGTCAAGTTCGCCTTGTTAATATACTGCCAGAAACCCGCCTGGGGGGCAAGCCGCCACCGATAAGTGCGTCAGGAATATGGCTCAACCAGACCGTGGCTTAACGCACTGTTAGCGAACGAGCCTCTTTGCTATACTTTCTCGACCGGCGGCATCGCCCCGGGCCGCCATCGCGAGATGTTTCTTGTCCACCATTGACTATTACCTGCGGATGGACGGCGTCGTCGGCGACGTCAAAATGCGGCCTTATGTTGGATGGATCCACTTGGACTCGTTTTCCGAGGCCACAAACCGGCAGCCAACTTCTGGCGCCTCCTCCGTCGGCAAAACCGCCCTTCAGGGTTATCGCTTCACCAAGCCGCCCGATGGCGCCTCTACGGGCCTCCTGCGTTTCAGCCAGTCGAACCAGGCAATCCACACTGCGGAACTCCAGGTGGTGAGATCCGGCAAGGTCATCCTCACTATCAAGCTCTACGATGTCCACATTACATCGATGTTGTGGTCTCGCGGACATGAAAGTGTGGAGGTTGAATTCGAGCGATTCTCGATCACCGGACAAAAGGAGCCGGTCTCGGACGCAGCGGAGATTGGCTGGCGTTATTAGCAACGCTCTTGTCCTTATGCCGCCTCCAGTTCGCCCTCGCGGTAGGCCTGAGGGTACTCCACACACCCCGCGTCGTGCCCCAGCAGCATCTGCTCGGCAAGCTGATACGACGGCGTTTGCCGGTCAGCCAGGAACACCTTGTTCAGATTCGTAGTGACCGGGTCCATGATCGCGCTGTCGGCTCCCGCTTCCACCGCGAGGTTGAGGAACACCTCGTTGATCAGCCGGCGGCAGGGCATGCCGAAAGAGACATTGCTGAAGCCGCCGGTGAGATGGATGCCCCTACCGTATCGCGCGCGCAGTTGCCGGAACGCATCCAGGCATTGCATCACAAACTGATTGTCCACGGAGATGGGAAAGACCAGCGTATCCACGTATAGCCGCTCCAGCGGCATGCCTCTCGCCAGCGCCGCCTCAATCATCTGCGAAGCGTGATCGACGCGGTCCTCGGTGCCCTTCGGCATTCCGCTCGCTCCCGCCGCCGTCGCCACCATCGGAAGCCCGCCAGGATTGTCGGTGATGCTGAGAGCGTCGAACCGCGGATGCTCCGCCAGCGACCGCGCCAGCCCCGGAATCCGGTTCCCCCCCCGCGGTAGTGATCAGCCCGCGCGACGTCACCAGCTCAGCGATCTACAACACCGCTGACCAACCGAACCGTCTCTCACTCTGCCCTCAGCTCCGCCTCGCGCCTCCAAATCCCACATACTGCACCTCTTCCTCCAGTTCCAGCCCGAACCGCTTCCGCACCCGCGCCTTCAGATCCCCTATCACCTCCACCACCTGCGATGCAGTCCCCGCGCCCGCGTTGTAAATGAGGTTCGCGTGATAGTCCGCTACGTGAATGTCGCCGTTCGCTAGTCCCTTCGCGCCCACCTGCTCCAGAAACCACGCCGACGGAACCTTGCCCTCCTTCACCACCGCCTCCGGCACCACGGCTCGCACCCCATCGGTCAGCTCACTCAGAATCAGGTTCTTGAAAATGCTTCCCGCGCATTTCATCGTCGGCGGGTATTTCCGATTTCGCACCCCCAGAATCTCGCCCGCCACTCTCCCTAACTCCTCCGCCGTCGCTTCCGCCAGCAACAACTCCGCCGATAGCACCACCCAGTCCTTGTTCCGCTTGAACACGCTCTCGCGATACCGGAACTCGCACTCGGCGTTGCCCATCTCCCGCACCTCCACGCCGTCGAAAAACCGCACCCGCCGCACGCTCTCGCAGATCGACCGCCCATACGCGCCCGCGTTCCCATACACCGCGCCGCCAACCGTTCCAGGAATCCCGGTCATCGTCTCCAGCCCGCGCAGCCCGTGCCCGACCGCGAAATCCACCAGCGTCTGCAGATCGCCGCCCGCCGCCGCGCGCACGCACGTCCGGCTCTGTTCGATGGCCGAGCCGGTGAAGCGCAGCACCACGCCGTCGAATCCGCTGTCGGAAACAACCAGGTTCGTTCCGCCGCCGATCACCGTGCTCGTGCAGCCCTGGGCCGCCCGCAACGCTTCGACGAATCCGTGCTCATCGGAAGCCTCCACCAGATATCGCGCCGGCCCCCCGATGGCGAACCGCGTGTGCCGGCTCAACGGCGCGCCTTCGGAGACAGATACGCTCGCTATTCCCTGCAGGCGAGACACCGCCTCGGCAAGAGAGTACATTGACTTCAGAGTAACGCGACGTTTCACCATGACGACGATGACAGAAACCAAAACGGCTTTTGAACAGACATTGACCGCTCCAGGGCGCTCGCCCGACATACCGGAATCCGCCGACGTGTATGGATGGCTGGTGGGAAGTTGGGAGATTGATGTCTACGATTACGACGAGGACGGCGCGGTACGCCGCGGCAAAGGCGAGGTTCACTTCGGATGGGTACTCGAGGGTCGCGCGGTGCAGGACGTCTGGATCATGCCCGCGCGCTCCCAGCGCCCCGACAATCCCGACGCGATTCGCAATCGTTACGGAATGACGCTGCGCGTGTGGGACCCGTCGATTCAAGCCTGGCGGGCGACGTGGATCAACCCAGTATCCGGCGCGCGCAACGAGTTGATCGGACGGCGAATCGGCGATGACATCGTCCAGGTGGGAACGCACCCCGACGGCGCCCCCATCCGCTGGATGTTCACCGAGATCACTCCCGATTCGTTCCGCTGGACCGGCGATGTTCTCGACAAGGACGGGAAGACCTGGAGGCCCGAAGCCGTGTTTCGCGCCAGACGAATTCGGTAGCACAGGCTTCAGCCTGTGTGGCTCCTCAAAGCCACTCCCCGAACCAGTCCCGCGCCAGCGCCGCCACCCTGTCCATGGCGCCCGCCTCTTCAAAAAGGTGCGTCGCCCCCGGCACAACCTGCAGCTCCTTCTCGCAGCGAAGCTGCTCGAATGCGTGGCGGTTGAGCTCCAGGACCGTGTAATCCCGCCCGCCCACAATCAGCAGCGTCGGCGCATCCACCAAAGCCAGCATCGTTCCCGCCAGATCCGGCCTGCCCCCGCGCGACACTACCGCCTTTACTTTGTCCGGCCGCCGCGCCGCGGTCACCAGAGCAGCCGCCGCGCCGGTGCTTGCTCCGAAGCACCCGATGCGCAACCGTGCCGTCGCCTCATTCCCCTCCACCCAGTCCACCGCGTCCGTCAGCCGCGCGGCCAGCAGTTCAATGTTGAATCGCAGATGGCTTCCCTGCTCGTCTTCGGCGCCTTCCTCGGCCGTCAACAAATCCATCAGCAGCGTTCCCAGCCCAGCTTCCTGCAGCCCTTCGGCCACCTGCTGATTCCTCGGGCTAAGCCGGCTGCTGCCGCTCCCGTGCGCGAACACCACCACTCCTCGCGCGCCGGCCGGCACAACCAAATCCCCTTCCAGTCCAACCGGTGGAATCTTCATCGCGGCTGCCTCGCCGAACCTGCCAGCAATGCTCGCACCTCGTCATCGCTGGTCTGCGAAAAATCGTCGTACCAGCTGCTCACCGCCTCCAGCGTCTCCGGCTCCCGCGCGCACACAAACCGGTTCGCCATGCGGCGGAATTCATCCGCCATGTCCGCCGCCGCCACCGGCACGGCCACCACAATGCTCCTCGGATTCTGCTGTCGCACAGCGCTGACAGCCGCTTTCATCGTCGATCCGGTGGCCAGCCCGTCGTCCACCAGAATCACCGTGCGCCCGTTAACCTCCGGCCGCGCTCCCTCGCCTCGATATTCCCGCTCGCGCCGCTCCATTTCGCGCGCTTCGCGCTCGACCACTGCGCCGACAATCCCCGGACCGATGTGGAAGTGCCTTACCACGTCATCGTTGAGCACTCTCACGCCGCCGCTGGCGATCGCGCCCATGGCCAGTTCTTCGTGGCCGGGCACGCCAAGCTTGCGCACAATCAGAACGTCCAGGGAAATGCCCAGCTCTCGGGCCACTTCGTAACCCACCGGCACTCCGCCGCGCGGCAGCGCCAGAACCAGCGCCTCGGGGCTCCCCCGGTAATGCTCCAGCAAGCCGGCCAGCGCGCGGCCTGCCTCCGAACGATCCCGGAACGTGCTCAGCATGGCGCACCTCGATCGGCAGATGCGTTTTGAACGATTGTGTTACCGCGAGCGTCCCGCGCCCGTGGCCGCGGGTTTTGGCGTTGCGGCCGGCGCTTCGGCGGCCCCGTTGCTTTCCGCTTCCGCCTTCAGCAGTCCCAAGGCCTTCCGCAGCGTGGTATCGATTTGCTGGCGAATGTCTGCGTTGTCCTTCAGGAATTGCCGCGCGTTCTCGCGCCCCTGTCCAATGCGCTCGCCGTTGAAGCTATACCATGACCCGCTCTTCTCGACGATGTTCTGTGCCACGCCGAGGTCAATCAAATCGCCTTCCTTCGAAATCCCTTCGCCGTAGATGATGTCGAACTCGGCCTCGCGGAAAGGCGACGCCACTTTGTTCTTCACCACTTTCACTTTGGTCCGGTTGCCGATCACCGTCTCGCCGTCCTTGATGGCCGCGATGCGCCGGATGTCCGCCCGTACCGAAGAGTAGAACTTCAGCGCCCGGCCGCCCGTCGTCGTCTCCGGATTGCCGAACATCACACCGATCTTCTCGCGAATCTGATTGATGAAAATCAGACACGTGTTCGATCGCGACACAACCCCCGTGAGCTTCCGCATGGCCTGCGACATCAGCCGCGCCTGCACGCCCATGTGGCTGTCGCCCATTTCGCCGTCCAGCTCCGATTTCGGCACCAGCGCCGCCACCGAATCCACAATCAGCACATCGATCGCGCCCGATCCGATCAGCGCGTTGGTGATCTCCAGCGCCTGCTCCGCGTAGTCCGGCTGCGACACCAGCAGATTGTCCACGTCCACGCCAAGTTGTCCGGCGTACTTCGGGTCGAGCGCATGCTCCACGTCCACGAACGCCGCCACCCCGCCGTTCTTCTGTGCCGCCGCCACCACCTGCAGCGCCACCGTCGTCTTGCCCGACGATTCCGGTCCGAAAATCTCGTTGATGCGGCCCCGCGGAAAACCCCCGACTCCCAGCGCATAATCGAGCGAAATCGATCCGCTCGAAATCACCGTGACCGGCACAATGGCTTCTTTCGAGCCCAGACGCAGGATCGATCCCTTGCCAAACTGCTTCTCAATCTGGCTGAGCGCCGCCCCCAGGTTGCGTGTCCGTTCTTTTTCGTCCATGTATGAATCCTACAATTGCGGCGCGTAGTAGCCCCTGCGCGCATGTACCACAACGTCTTTGCGTCCCCGCACCCGCACCATCACCGGATGATAGCGCCCGTCGGCCACCAGCGGTTCGGGCCGGTAATAAACGTTGTACTGGTGCCTCAGCTCATTCGCCACGTTCGTGAAGTCCTGCGCCAGATCCGCCGCCTCGAACGGGAAAAACGCCACGCCGCCCGTCTCTGCCGCGTAGTACTTCAGAATCTTATCGCCATCGGTGGGAATGTGCGAGATGTTGGTCGAAATCGTGTAGATCACCACGTCGCCCTTCTGCGCCATCTCCAGCGCCTGGTCGCGCGTGTAGCGGCTCTGATTGTCGTCGCCGTCGCTCAGAATCACCATGGCGCGCCGGAACTTGTGCATCGGCTGGTCTTGCATCAGCTTGTCTCGGCAGGCGAAGAACACCGCGTCGTACAGCGACGTGCCGCCGCCCGGGCGCAAATCCTCGATGGCCTTCTCCAGTGTGTCCAGATTCGACGTGAGATCGGCCACCAGCTCCGTTGAGGAATCGAAACTCACCACCATCGCCTTGTCCTGGTCCGGCCGCAGCGCCGTGCGCAGGAACTCCTCCGCCGCTTGCTGCTGGAAGTGAAAACGGTCGCGTATGCTGTTGCTGGTGTCGATCAGAACCGCCAGCCGCAGCGGCAGGTCCGATTCGGCAGTGAAACCGATAATGTTCTGCTGCTTCTTGTTCTCGTAGATCTCGAAGTCGTCCTTGGAAAGGTCGGTCACGAACCGGCCCTTTTTATCGGTCACCGTGAACAGCAGGTTAACCCGGTTCACCTCGAGCACGATGCGGCTGCTGTCGTCGGGAGCTTTGGGCGTATCCTGCTGGGCCCCGGCAAAGCCTGCGAACACAGCAAGAATCGCGGCGGGTACAACGATTTTCTTCATGGCCGGACGCTACCAATTATACCGGGGCGAGGAGTGGCCAGAATCAGATCCCGCGGCCTGGAGCCGACCGGGCTTCCCCGTTGGGGCGCACAGCCGCGCGGTCGTGGAAAGCAGGCTTCAGCGGGCCCTCCGGCCAACCCCTCACCGCGCCAGCGTCATCTCGATGTGCCGGTGGATCGTGTGTTCGCGCGCCTCGCCGCACCGGGTCAGCGCCGCGTCATCGCACTCACGGCTGGCCGTGACCACCGGATTTTCCATGTTCACCGCGAGCATCCTCCCGTCGGCTGTGCTGACGGTGATGGAGACGTCGAAGGTCTCCTTGCCCGCTCCCGCCTGATACTTACCGTCCGTGGTCTTCACTACTTCCATCCAGTTGTTCGGTGTGTCCGCCACGGGTGTCTTCATCCACGCCGCGGGGAACTGCAACTTCGGTTGCGCCGGCGGCACGTGTCGGACCTTCACCACCGCCGTCTGCTTCGCCGCGTCCATCGATTCAAAGGTCAGATCGAAGTCGATGTGATCGCTTCCAGTCAGCACCCGCGTGCCGTCGGCCCACGAGGCCGTTTGCGGGTTGGGAACGTGAAAATGATCGCCCGGACGCCGCAGCATCCCAATCCGGTTGACCAGCCACATGTCGACATAGAAGGTCATCAGATCCGTCACCGGCCCTGTGAACCGGCGATCCACCTTGCTCAGATCCGAACCCGCGGGCGTCCAGCCGGAATCGAGCGAGAGCATCTGCCGAAAGTCGGCCATGGCCGGCGGCAGCGTCAGAGTCTTCCCGTCCGAAGTCATCGCCGTCCAGCGGAACTCCTCCACATATTTCCCGTCCGCCCTCGTTTTGACAACGGCGCTGGCGTCGGCCGTGTAGTGCCAGTCGTCGTTGGCGCCGGTCATGTGATAAGCCAGCGTTTCTCCGTCGCGATAGTGGCGCGTCAGCGGACCGCCGCCCGCGGGGGGCGCTTGCCCAGTCATGATGCCGAAGCCGAGAAGAACCATCACGCTTACGTACAATCGCTTCATTGTGCCTCCCTCAGGGTGCTTCTGCGACAGTCTCTCCTCACCCCTCCACCTTCCTCATCCACTCCTCCAGCTCCGCCGGTAGCGGCGCTTCCACGACAATCCGTTCCCCGCTCGACGGCCCATCGAACGCGATCCGCGCCGCATGCAGGAAGAATCGCCCGCTGTCATCCGCCGGCGCGCCATAAAGACGGTCACCCGCCACTGTATGCCCAATGCTCGCCAGATGCACCCGGATCTGATGCGTCCGCCCGGTCCCAATCCGCACCTCCAGCAGCGTGAACTTCCCGATTCGGCGCAGCACCTTGTATTCAGTCAGCGCCGTCCGTCCCGCCGCCAGCCGCGTCGTCATCCTCGTCCGCCGCGCCGGGTCGCGCGCAATCGGTTTCGTGATCCTCCCGCCCTCGCCCGCAATCCCGCCGCACACCAGTGCGATGTACGTCTTCTCCACCGTCCGCGAAACGAATTGCCGTGCCAGGTTCCGATGCGCCGCGTCCGTTCGCGCCACCAGCAGCACCCCGCTCGTCAGCTTGTCGATGCGATGCACAATCCCCGGCCGCATCTCCCCGCCCACCGCCGACAGCGCCCCGAACCGGTGCACCAGCGCATTGGTCAGCGTGCCTGAGTGCGCGCCCGCACCTGCGTGCACCACCATCCCCGCGGGCTTGTTCACCGCCACCACGTCGCTGTCTTCGTAGAGAATGTCCAGCGGAATGTCTTCCGCTACCGCCGAGAGCGGCGCCGGTGCGGCCGGCGACACTTCAATCCGTTCTCCCCCGTGCAGTGCATGCGATGCCTTCTCCGCGCGCCCATTCACCGTCACGCGGCCGGCGCGAATCCACTCCTGCAATCGTGCCCGGCTGTAATCCTTCAGGTCCGCCCGCAGAAACTGATCCAGCCGCCAGCCGGCATTCGCCGCGGGCACGCTCAGGATGATCGGTTCCACCGAATCACCGCCCCGATGTCAGGCTCAACACCAGTTCTTCCATTACCACGCGATCGTCCGGCCGCGCGTCACGCAGCGCCCGATCCGCCTCGAATAGCTTCGTCACTGCACGCTCCAGCTTCGGCTTCGGAAACGCCGCCACCGTGGCGGCCACCTGATCCGCCCGGTCCCGCCACATCCGCACGCCCTCGCGCGAAGCCCATCCCAGAATCTGCTGTGAATTGCGCAGCCCTGCATCGTGCGCCGCCAGCGCCAGCCGGAATTGCGTCGCCAGAAAACTGAGCGCCAGCGGCAAATACTCGCCCTCCCTGAGCAGCGTGTCCAGCGAATCGAGTGAGCGCTTCCGGTCTCCCCGCCCCAGTGCGTTCACCAGCGCGAAAATCGTCGTTGCCTGCGCGTTCGGCACCAGTGCGGCAATGTCCTCCGCAGTCGCTTGCCTCTCCGTCCCCACGTACAGCGCGAGCTTCTCGATCTCCCCCGCAATTCGCCCCGCGTCCGCTCCCAGCGACTCCACCAGCAGCCCCAGCTCCGAAACGCCCAGCTTCAATCCCCGCTCCCGCGCCACATCCTGCGCCACCCGCCGCGCCGATTCCGCCGTGTGGGGACGAAACTCCACCACGTCCGGAATCGCCCCGTAAAACTTGGCCACCCGCTCCAGCTTCGCCTTGTCCTCGCCCTCGAATTCGTAGCGTGCCGCGTCGAACACCACCACGGTCCCGGGTACCGGGTTCTTCACAAAATCCGCCAGTTCCCCCGCTGCGCCCGAATCCTCGGAAACCGCCCGTCCACGCGGCAGCGCTCCTTCCGCCGACGCCACCCAGATCACTCGCACCGGCGCGAACAACGAGAATGACCGCGCGTCGTCCAGCACCTCCACCAGCGTCGCCGAATCCAGATCGTGCCGCGTCAGCGCCTGCTCTCGATCGCCGTCCTCGCCCAGCACCTTCGCTATCAGTGCGCGCCGGCACTGATCCCGGCTCCACGTCTCCGGCCCCAGAAACAAATACACGGGAGCGGGCTGCTGCTTTGCGATGCGGCTGAGAAAAATCTCCGGGCTCAAAAGTTCTCCATGATCCCGCTCACCACCGAGCTGGCGATGTCCTGGCTCATGCGCAATTCC
>Ga0335078_10014619_pt1 | contig 11646 bp, 10 predicted proteins | sample Lox_Sample_32_FD_206711 | JGI IMG/M metagenome (GOLD analysis project Ga0335078, IMG submission 206711) | Soil microbial communities from Loxahatchee National Wildlife Refuge, Florida, United States - Lox_Sample_3.2 | ecosystem: Environmental > Terrestrial > Soil > Wetlands | place: USA...
GCAACGCCCATCAGGATTTTAGTTTCGCCGCGCGGCAGCCGAAAGGAGATGCCCTCGAGCACCGGGTTATCAAAGCCAATCGCAACGTCTTCGAAGCGCATGACGCAGCCGTCCGCCGGTGGAGGCAGCGACGACAGCGGGCTCTCTTGTGGCGGAGCGAGGATTGGCATGGTCAGTATTGGAAGAATCCCATAAGCAGCCGGGTGAGGAAGAAATCGCTGACCAGGATCAGGACGGATGCCGCCACAACCGCCTGCGTGGTGGCGCGTCCCACGCCTTGCGTGCCTCCTTTGGCCGCCAGCCCGTAGTAGCAACCGATGCTGGCGATGATGAACCCGAAGACCACCGGCTTGCACAATCCCATGAGCACATCGCCGAAGCGTAACGCCTGATATGCGGTGGTCCAATACTGATTGGCATCCAGTCCCAGCAGCGTATAGGAAATCACGAAGCCGCCGGTGAGTCCCACCAGGTCGGAGATGATGCTCAGGAAGAAGAGCATGACGACCGACGCGATCACGCGCGGGGTCACCAGTTTCTTCGAGGGATCGACGCCCATGGCGCGCATAGCGTCGATCTGCTCGGTCACTTTCATGGAGCCGAGCTCGCTGGCCATGCCGCTGGAATTGCGGCCCGCCACCATCAAGCCCGTCAGCACCGGGCCGAGTTCGCGGACCATCGACAGCGAAACCAGTTTGCCCGTAAGCGACAGCGATCCGAACTGCTGCAAGGTGCTCGAGGTTTGTAGGGCAAGAACCGCTCCGGTGAAAAAGCCGGTGAGAACGACAATGGGCAACGAGCCAACGCCGATCAGGTCAGCTTGCAGGAGCGTATCGGCAATGTAGCGCGGCTGCGCGACGATATTGGAGAGCGAGCGCCCGGCCAGCAGGGAGTACTCCTGCACTGCCAGTACTTGTTCCTTCGCAAACTCCGTGGGCGAAAACAGTGGCATGCTTGGGTCAAAACGGCTATCACCGCAATATACCAGAGCGGGCGCCCGAGATTGATTTTGTTACGGCCGGCTGCAATGGAACCTTTGTGATATTGCAGGGGGCACTGGAGTGATTTAGTATGCTTTTCCAAGCTGTGCGAGTGCAGGGAGGCGCACTCATGGCATTTCAAGTGGATCGAAGCCCGTTCGATCCCGAGTCCGGGTTCGAGTACTACATCTGCTTCAAGCCCCAGGTTGAGGTGGAGGGGGACGAGGTCACGTCGCGAATCTCGATCGAGGCCGCAGTGTCCGTCTCCGAGACCGGCGATGTCGCCGACCTGAGCTTCATGCTGCCCAAGATATGCCGCAATGATTACGCGCTCTCTTTCCTGAAACGCGACCCGACGGCGACCTGCGTCGAGAACCGCGTGTTCATCTCGCTGCCCGGGCTCAGCGGCGACGCCGTGTTCACCGCGCCAGCCACCCTGGAGCTGGACCACGCCGGGCGTATCGTCGCCATCGAGATCAACGGCTGCATTCCGAAGACCAGCACCTTCAAGCCGGCCCACGCGTAGCGGCTGCCGCCGCGGGCTCTTAGCTCTTAGGTAAACCTTCCGCGTGCTGATTCTGCTTCCGAGTTCACATTTGTCGATTCGAATGATTCGCGTCAACGAAGTCGAATCGATCGCGGTAACGGGCCGCCTGCTAAGAGCCAATAGCTAAGAGCTAAAAGCCTGCCTCAAATCGGTTATCATTCCCACGTGGATGGCATAACTGCATTTGTGCTTGCCGGCGGTCGCAGCTCGCGTATGGGCTCCGACAAGGCCCTGCTGCAGTTGGCCGGATTGACTCTACTGGAGCGTGCGCTGCAGGGCGCTCGAGCGGTAGCTGAACAGGCCTACATCGTAGGTCCGAGGCAGCGATATGAGCAATTCGGCGTTGTCATCGAGGATGTCTACCCCGACTGCGGGCCATTGGGCGGGATTCACGCCGCACTGAGCGCGACAGAGACCGATTTGAATCTGGTGCTCTCGGTCGACATGCCGCTGATGACGGCGAGCTTTCTGGCGTGGCTGGTTCGGCAAGCACAGTCGACGCGCGAGTTGATCGTGGTTCCGAACGCCCTGGGCGGTCTGCAGCCGCTGTGCGCAATTTATCGCCCGCAGGTGCGAACGGTCGCCGAGGAAGCGTTGAAGCGAGGCGAGTACAAAATCAGTCAGCTCTTCGAAGCGGTCCCGACACGCCAGATATCGTCGCAAGAGATCGAGACGGCGGGATTCTCGGTGGGCCTCTTCCGCAACGTCAACACCTCCGAAGAATATCGAGAGCTGGCAAATCAGAAAGCACCGGAACCCGAGCCGCAGCCCAAGGAAACGGAGAAAAAATCATCGATGCAAGAGCGGAAGCCCTACATCGAGTTCCAGAACGTACACAAAGCATTCGGCAGCAACGTAGTGCTCGACGGGGTGAGCTTCGACGTCATGCCGGGCGAGACCGTCTGCATCCTTGGCCGTAGCGGCGTGGGCAAATCGGTTTCGCTGCACAACATCATGGGCTTCCTGAAACCCGACAGCGGGCGCATCTGGGTGGCTTACGAGGACGTTACCGACTACGGCGAAGCCGAGATGGAGCGCATTCGCAAGAAGGTGACGATGGTGTTTCAGAACGGCGCGCTGTTCGACTCGCTGACCGTCGGCGAGAATGTGGCCTTCCCCTTGCGCGAGCGCGGAGGGCTGCAGGAAGAGCAGATCTACCAGATCATCGACGGCCTGCTCGATATGGTGGGAGTGCGCGAGTTTCGCGATCTGCTGCCGTCGGATCTGTCGACCGGGATGAAGCGCTCGGTAGCGATAGCGCGCGCCCTGGCAGCCCAGCCGGATGCGGTTTTGTACGACGAGCCCACGACGATGGTCGATCCTTTAATGGCTCATCTACTGGGCGATTTGATCCAAAAGTTAAAGAAACAGTTGAAGCTGACAAGTATCGTTGTCACCCACGACATGGCCCTCGCCAAAAAGCTCGCGGACAGGCTTCTGTTTCTGCACGAGGCCAAGGCGATCTTCTTCGGAACCTTCAAGGAAATGGCCGTCTGCCAGGAGCCGATTGTGCAGGAATTCCTGGAGCTCGACTCCATGGACTTCGAGCACTACTTCGGCGCCCAGCGGCCCCAACACCAGCCGCGATTTGGCACGCCGTAAGACAGTAGCAATTCACCACGCAGAACACGGAGAGCACGGAGGCTGGCGAGCAAATGATCGCTTAACCCAGCTAGCATCGGCTCGCCGCCGGCGCTGTTTTCTCTTGCCTTGCCCGGGCTATAAGTCGAAAATCTCGAAACAGAATCAGGCAGGGCCGCAGGAGGAATCTGTGTACTGGTATGCGCAGGTGATGAAGAAGTACGCTGTCTTTTCAGGCAGAGCGCGGCGAACAGAGTATTGGATGTTTCAGTTGGTAAACTTCCTTATCGCCCTGGCCTTCGGCCTGATGCTGGTGCCGCTTATACCCTCCGCGCCGTACAACCCAAAGCCAACCGGGTTAGCGGTGTGGGCGCTCACACTCTGCGCTTACGTGCTCGTGACAATAGTTCCAGGGCTGGCGGTATGCGTGCGCCGGCTGCATGACGCGAATCTCAGTGGTTTGTGGTTGTTGCTATGCCTGGTGCCGATGGGCAGCGTTGTGATCCTGGTGTTCTGCCTGCTGGATGGCACAGCGGGCCCAAACCAGTACGGACCAGACCCCAAGGGCCGGCACACTTCATCGGCTGCAATGCAGTATGCTCCCGGCGGGTACCAAGCAATGACGACCGCGGCAGGTGCGGGCATCGCTCTACCCGGCGGCCAACCCTTGATCGGTTTTTGCACCACTTGCGGAACGGCCATGCAAGGCGGCGCGAAGTTTTGCCCCAACTGCGGGAAAGCCTACTAGAATCCCTGCGCTACCAATCGATCCACAGTGACCGAGCCGCTCTGCTCGTCGCGATGCGTCCACTTCTCCAGATATTTGGCAACGATGTCGGTTTCGATGTTGACCGGGTCGCCAGGCTTCAGCGAACCCAGGTTCGTCATCTTCACCGTGTGCGGAATGATGGCAATGGTGAGGCGCAGGCCTTCGAGCTTCGCCACCGTCAGGCTGATGCCTTCAATTGCAATCGATCCCTTGAAGACGACATACTTTTCGAGATCTTCGGGAATGTCGAGATGCAGCCAGAAGTCGTCGGCGTTGGGGATCGGATCCAGGGCAACGAAGCGCGCCACGCCATCGACGTGACCCTGCACCATGTGGCCACCCATGCGCCCGTCGGCTTTCAGCGGCAGTTCAAGGTTGATCTGCGCGCCTTGGGTGATGCGCGAAAGGGAAGTGCGCGCCCAGGTTTCGGCCGCGAGATCGGCACAGAAAGACGTCGGCGTGATGTCGAGGGCAGTGAGACAGACTCCGCTGACTGCGACACTGTTGCCGGTGTGCAGTTCCTTCGCAGTGTTGGGAGCGTTGATGGTGATGCGGTGGTTGCCGCCGCTTTCCACGATGCTGGCGATGGTTCCGACTTCTTCGATAAGACCGGTGAACATGAACACCTCGGAAGCAATCAGCGATTGGCAATTAGCAATTAGCTCAGGACACTATCGGGCGAGCTCACGCGCTGCCTGCAAGCAGTTCAAAGCTAATCGCTAATTGCTAATCGCTTCTTCATACACATCCCGTAGATACCCCTCCACTGCGAAATCTTCTCCGAAGCGATGCAGCGTGAGCGACTTGACGGACGCGGCCTCACTGATACGGCGATAACCTGCGCCCAGCGCAAAGGGAATCGAGCCAGTTCCCGCCAGGATCTTCGGCGCGTAGTAGAAGAAAATCTTATCCACGATCCCCGCCGAGAGCGCCGCCCAGTTCACCATGGCGCCACCTTCGATGATAAGGCTGGTGATCGCACGCTCGCCAAGGTTATGCATCACACGGTCGAGGTCGGGCCGGCCATCCACTGCGGGCGCGCCGGTAGGGAAGACGATAGTGCCGTCCGCGGACCGCTGCATGGGAACCTGTTCTACGGCGACGCCGCGCGATTCCAGCTCACGCCGCTTGTTCTCTTCGGCGAAGCAGCAGAAGACGACGAGGTCTTGTTTTGCGGTCTTCACGACGCGCGCCTCCATCGGCAGACGCAAACGCGAGTCGAGAATGACGCGCATGAGCGGTCGGCGCCGGGGCAAGCCGGTGCGGTCGGTGAGCAGAGGATCGTCGGCGATGACCGTGCCAACGCCCACCATAATGGCATCGCTGGCATGACGCAGCTCGTGCACATGAGCGCGAGCGGCTTCGCTGGTGATCCAGGTTGACGACGTCGATGGGGACCCTGGGTCGGATGCCTGCAAAGGCGGCGCCGCAATCTTGCCGTCGAGCGTCATCGCGCTCTTCAGCGTGACGAAGGGAATCTTGTGACGAATGTACTTGGCGAAAGCCTCGTTGAGCTTCTTCGCTTCAGCTTCACAAAGCCCTTCGTGGACTTCGACACCGGCTTCGCGAAGCCTGGCGAAGCCGCGGCCGCTGACAACAGGATTCGGATCGCGCATGGCCGCGAAGACGCGCTTAATTCCCGCGGCAATTACGGCGTCGGCGCAAGGACCGGTGCGTCCGACATGGGAGCACGGCTCGAGATTGAGATACAGCGTCGCGCCGCGCGCCTGTTCGCCCGCCTGTTCGATCGCGAGAATCTCCGCGTGCTTCTTGCCTGCGTAAGTGTGCCAGCCGCGGCCGACGATCTCGCCACTGGGACTGACGACAACCGCGCCAACACGAGGATTCGGCGAAGCCAGCCCGATGCCTTGCCGCGCGAGGTCCAGCGCTTGCTGCATGAACTGCTCGTCGGTTGGGGTCGGCTGGACTCTCATAGTCAATCAGTAAAGAACCAAGGTCTTAAGTCGGACTCCGGAATGTAGTGAGACGCCTGCCGAAACACGGCGTGCAGCATCCCCGGGCGAACTCTCTTGTGCAGTGGTACGGTAAGCGTCTGGGGCTCGCCGGTGGCGAGAACCCGCCGGAGTTTGCAGTGGCTGCCACGGATGGAAGCGATTCGGAAACCAAAACTGCCTAGCGCTTTAACCACGTCGCGTCCCGACAATTGACGCAGCTTCGTCACAGCGCGAGCGGTTTCTCGATGATCAACTGCAGTCTCGGATGACTCGATAACCCCAGAGCGGCTAGGTCTTCTCCCTCCAGATGGAGGCTCAGCGCTTCATCCAAGTTCCGGATTAAATCATCCAGATTGTCGCCTTGAGTAACCACCGCGACTTCCAGGCATTCAACGTAATAACCGTCTTCGTCAGGGTGAACGACGGCGTGAATCACATCACGCCTGAGGGGATCCATGGTCTTCCCAAAGTGAGGTGCTGAGACCGGGTAGGCTAAGGAGGTTGCAGTAGCCCGATCTCCTTCCCGGCTGCGATATTTCGAGACCACCTCGTACTTTCCGCGACTGACGCGGCGAAAGTAGTCCCACCGTCGCAAGTGGTTGGCGGGAGCATTAACGCAACAACGGCTCACAATGTCGGTGCGGACAGAATATTCGTTAAGATTCGGAAGAGCCCTGATTATTTCGTCGGGTGTGAATGTCCAATCTTTGCGCTGACCGGCGATTCGGTTCGCAGCGGCTAATACCTCGTGATGAACCGGCATTGCGCCCCCTTACTTGGAGCCTAATTTGATAATCACTTATTGTCAAGTGATTATCAATAATCAATCGAAGAGTGAGTTCACGAAATCCTGCGGATTGAAGGGCAGGAGGTCGCCGGCTTTCTCACCAACTCCAACATAGCGCACCGGCAGGCCGAGCTCTTTGCAGATGGCGACGACAACTCCCCCCTTAGCCGTACCGTCCAGCTTGGTCAGGACGATGCCGGTGACTCCCGCCGACTGGGTGAACAGTCGCGCCTGCTGCAAACCGTTCTGGCCGGTCGTGCCGTCCATCACCAGCAGGGTTTCGTGTGGAGCGCTCGCGCTGAAACGCTGCGCGGTGCGTCGCATCTTGGCCAGCTCGTCCATCAGGCTCGCCTTGGTGTGCAGCCGGCCGGCAGTATCGACGATGACGTAATCCGTGTTGCGAGCCTTGGCAGCTTGTAGCGCGTCAAAGAGCACCGCCGCGGGATCGCCGCCGGGCTTGTTCTTGATAACTTCCGTTCCGGTGCGGTCACCCCAAATTTCCAGCTGCTCGATGGCCGCGGCGCGAAAGGTATCGGCGGCGGCCAGCAGGACGGTCTTGCCTTGCGAACGCAGCAGGTGAGTGAGCTTGCCAATCGATGTGGTTTTGCCGGTGCCGTTCACACCAACGACCAGAATCACTTCTGGTTCGCCGTCGACTTTCTGCACCGGCCGATTCTCGGCGGCATTGAGGATCGCCAGCAACTCGTCCTTCAGCACGCGCTTAAGCTCCTTGACATCGCCGATCTGCCGTCGATCGACCTTCTCCCGCAGCGCGGCAAGGACCGCGGTTGTCGTCGCGGTACCGAGATCGGCCGCGATGAGCGTGGCTTCAAGGTCGTCGAGCGTCTCGCGGTCAATTTCCTTGCGGAAGGAGACGGCGTCGTCGATGCGCTCGCTCAGGCTTTCACGCGTGCGCGTGACCGCCTCTTTCATGCGTTGCAGAAAGCTGGGTTTTTCTTCGGTGCTGCCGAACAGGGTCTGGATCATAGATAGCTTTTGGCTGTTAGCTCTTAGCTGATAGCAGACGCGGCTCCAGTTTGCCCGCTAAGAGCTAAGCGCCACAAGAAGCGAACATTACGCCACGCCCGATATTCACCATGATGGTTACCAACGATTATAGACAAGCGACGATGTCGGATTGGGTGACATTCATCGGAATCCGACGCCTGCGGCGAGTCATCCAAACAACTTATTCTCCAGGAGCTCACATGGCGAAGTGTGAACACGTGAAACAAGCGGACTCAAACGTTCCAGCGAGCCATGACGGCTGCGCGGAATGTCTCCAGACGGGCGCGCGCTGGGTGCAATTGCGGAAATGTCTTAGCTGCGGACACGTTGGCTGTTGCGATTCCTCTCCGGGCCAGCACGCGAACAAGCACTTCCAGGAAACCGGACACGCTGTGATGCAGGCGTTTCAGGCAGGCGAATGGAAGTGGTGTTACGTGCACGAGGCGTATGTGTAGGACAACGCTATTAGCCTTCGCTCTTCGCTTGGGACTCTTAGCTTTTGGCAAGCAACACATCACGATCTGCTGCGAAGGAAGAAGGCTTATAGGGGCCCAGTTTCTCTGAAGATGCACACGTAGCAGAGTGTCGAAAAGCGATAGCAGCTTTGCTGGCCAAGAGCTGAAAGCTGATAGCTAACAGCCCGCAGCCAATCGCGCTCGTTTTGTGTACTCTGTTGGAGCTGTCATTAACCTTCACTAACCGATGACCTTTCCGATTCGCACCATACGCCGAGGCCTGCAGATCGGCGTGGCCTCAGCCATTTTGTTGGCGCTCTGCTGGACATCGGCGCCGGCACAAGTTCCATCGCCGTGGGTTGACACCAAGCCGCTCTCGGTCGACACCGGAACCACCGGACTCAAGCTGATGCTGCGCCGCCTGCACACGACGGCGCGGCTCATGCACACCGTCGCGCATCCTGACGACGAAGATGGTGGCATGTTGACGCTGGAGTCGCGTGGGCACGGGGACACGGTCTTGCAGGTCACTCTGAATCGCGGTGAAGGCGGGCAGAACAAACTCGGCAGCAATCTCTTTGACGAGTTGGGCATTATCCGCACGCTGGAACTGCTGGCTGCCGACCGCTATTACGGTGTGGAGCAGCGCTTCACCCGCGTCGCTGATTTCGGATTCTCCAAGACTCCTGAGGAGACGTTCGAAAAGTGGGGCGGACACGATATCGCGCTGGGCGACATGGTGCGCGTGATCCGGACGTTTCGGCCGGATGTGATCTGCACGCGGTTCCAGGGGACCTCGCGCGATGGACACGGCAATCATCAGGCGTCGGGAATCCTGACGCGCGAAGCGTTTCGCGCCGCAGCCGATCCCACGCGCTTTCCCGACCAGATTCGCGAAGGCTTGCAGCCGTGGCAGGCGAAGAAGCTATACATGGACAACGTCGGCGCCGACGAGCAGTGGACCATCAAGCTGGAAACCTCGCAAAACGATCCATTGCTGGGCGAGACCTATGTGCAGTTTGGCTGGAAGGGATTGAAGCATCAGTTGTCGCAGGGTGCGGGTGGTTGGACTTTTCGTGAAGGGCAGCGCTTCAGCTATTACAAGCTGATCGATTCGGCGATACCGAATCCTCCCGCTGCAGGGGCGCACGAGACCGACTTTCTTGACGGCATCGACACGTCGCTGCCGGGACTGGCAGCGCGGCTGGGCGCGGATCAAGCGAAGGTTCCATGGCTGCGATTGCAGTTGCAGGCAATTGCGAAGACGGTGGATCAAGCCACAGCGGCGGCCGACAAAGATCAGTCGCTCGCGGGCGCGTCGCTGCTGCGAGGATTGGATCTCACCCGGGCGCTGATCCAACGTGTAGAAGCATCGCCGTTATCGGGCGCGGAGAAGGCCGATCTGCTGGCCAGCCTGCACACTAAAGAGCATCAGTTTGAAGAAGCCGCGAATCTGGCCTTGGGAATGGATCTGCAGCTCGGCCCGGGCACGCCCGACGGACGGCCGATGGCGGCGAGGTTTCCTACCGACCAGGGCGATGTGCTGGCTGGGGTGATCACGGCGGGCAAGCCGTTCCTGTTGCGCGCGACTTTGCACAACGGCAGCGCAGCGCCGATGCTGATCAAGCAGTTCGCCGTCGATGTGCCCGAGGGCTGGAAGTCGGAGCTCTTCATGGACAAGCTGCCGAAAAGCATTGCGGCAGGCGATGGTTGCGCGCTGACTTTTCGGGTGACGCCGCCGATCGATGCACAGCCGACGAAGGCATACTTCCATCGCGATGAGCCGGACATTGACGCGATCTACAAAATCGACAATCCGAAATATCTGACTTTGGCGTTGCCGCCGCCGCCGGTTTCGGCTCGTGTGGAGTACACGATCAACCGAGCTGAAGGCGAGATTCGCAGCGTGGCGCGAACGCCGATGCACGATGACAAGGGTGAGAAGTGGTCGATGCCGCTGGCCGTGGTTCCCCCGTTTTCGGTTGAGGCGTTGCCGGCAACGCAGATCATGCTGGCGGGAGCGAATCCGTCGGCGCAGTTGAGTGTTGGAGTTCGAACGACCGCAGATCGCGGCAACGGTACAGTTCATCCTGAGGCGCCGAAGGGCTGGACGACCGAACCGCAATCGGCGGATGTGTCGTTTGCCGCGCCGGGGCAGAAGAGCGTCGAGTTCAAGGAGCTGCCGGATGGCGCGAAGGAAGCTCGCTATGAAGTTCACGCGCTCCTGAAGGCTGACAGCCGCGATTACAGCGACGGCTACACGCTGGTCACGCGTCCCGATATTGGCGGTTTTTTCTACTATCAACCTGCGCTGCAACGCGCCAGCATTGTCAACGTCAAGGTTCCGCAAGGCCTGAAGATCGGCTACATCATGGGTGCGGGTGACGACATTCCCGACGTGCTGCGCGAGTTGGGGTTGAATGTCACGATTCTCACGCCTGAGCCATTGACGAGCGGCGATCTGAGCAGCTTCGGAACGATCGTGCTCGGCATTCGCGCCTACGACACGCGCGACGACGTGAAGAAGAACAATCAGCGGCTGCTGGATTATGTGAAGAACGGCGGCACCCTCCTGGTGCAGTACAACACCTCGCCCAGCGACTTCAACGAGGGACATTACACGCCATATCCCGCGCAGCTGAGCCGCGATCGTGTGACCGTGGAGCAGGCGCCGGTGACGATCCTCGATCCGCAGAATCCCGTGTTTCACTATCCCAATCCGATTACCGAGCACGACTTCGACGGCTGGGTGCAGGAGCGTGGACTGTACTTCATGGATCAATGGGATTCGCACTTCACGCCGCTGCTGGCGTGTAACGACCCCGGCGAGCAGCCGCAGAAGGGCGGCCTGCTGCTGACGCCATACGGCAAAGGTTATTACCTCTACGCGGGCTACGCATTCTTCCGGCAATTGCCGTTCGGCGTTCCGGGCGCGATTCGTCTCTACGTGAATCTGCTGAGCGTAGGCCATGAGCCAAAGTAATCCGGAGAAGCCTCCGGGATTTTCAAGCCACGGCCCATCTGTTCGCACAGACGACAGCCAGCTTGTACGCGGCATCGGGCTGATCGAAGCAGCCACGCTGAACATGATCGACATGGTCGGCGTGGGGCCGTTCATCACGCTGCCGCTGGTGATCGCCGCGGCCGGCGGACCGCAGGCGCTGCTGGGCTGGATCTTCGGTGCGATCCTCGCACTGTGTGACGGGCTGGTGTGGGCCGAACTGGGCGCGGCGATGCCCGAAGCCGGCGGCTCGTATCGTTACCTGAAAGAAATTTACGGACCCAGCTCAATGGGCCGACTGCTGTCGTTTCTCTTCATCTGGCAGCTGTCGTTCAGCGCGCCGCTGTCGATTGCCTCAGGCTGCATCGGCATGGCGAGCTATGCAGGATACCTCCGGCCGAGCCTGGAGCGAGTTATTGTCGCCCACACGCTCCATATCGGCTTGCCGCTGATTGGCACGCTGGAGGTGAACGTGCTGCTGATGCCGGCGACCTGGGTTGCCATAGCGACCGCGGCGTTCGTGACCTTTCTGCTGTATCGGCGCATCACCGTACTGGGCAGGC
>Ga0335078_10014622_pt1 | contig 11645 bp, 4 predicted proteins | sample Lox_Sample_32_FD_206711 | JGI IMG/M metagenome (GOLD analysis project Ga0335078, IMG submission 206711) | Soil microbial communities from Loxahatchee National Wildlife Refuge, Florida, United States - Lox_Sample_3.2 | ecosystem: Environmental > Terrestrial > Soil > Wetlands | place: USA: Florida...
CGTTTTGATCAGCGTCGTTACATACCAGTCGGTGATCGCCTTCATGAGCTCCGGATGTGCCTGGAAAATGTCGGCGCCATGTCCGCCGTTGGGATAGTGCACCAGCTTTTTGCCGGGATTGGCGGTAAGGCTGTAGAGCCACTGGATGTCAAACACCGACGGCGCAAAGGGATCGTCGGCGGCGTAAGCAAAGAAGACCGGAGCGGTCTTGTCGCGCCTCAGGTACTGACGTCCGTCGTAGTTCGTATTCCCCGACAGCAGCACCAGGGAGCGCACCTCCGGATGCCGAATTACGGCCTGCATCGAATTATTGACTCCACAACTGGCGCCTCCCAGGCCGATGGCATCACGCTCGACGCCCGGCTGCGACAACAGGTATTCATAGGCCGCGTCGATATCGCCCGGCCACTTCGCTACCAGGTCCGCCTGTTGCTGAGGTGTGGCCTTGTCATGAGGCAGGCCCGCACTTTCGCCGAAGCCACGATAGTCGAGCGTCAGGACGTTGATTCCGGCGGCGCTGAGCTGCTGCGCCAGCCCGTCCCAGGCCTTTCGGTCGCGATTGCACTGGTGCAGCAGCAGAACGCCGGGACCAGGCTTGCTCGCGGCAAAATAGCTCGCCTTCAGCTTGACGCCGTCCTTGGCCGTGAGATCGACCACGCGTTCGGCTGCGGGCGCGATCGACACGGCAATGAGAGCGAAAAGAAGCGATGGAATCGAGTAGCGGGCGAAGGCGTTTCGCATGGCAAACCTCGTAACCCGCAATATTCTACAGAGCCGGACGGAAGTAAACCCGGGACGTCAAATTCTGCTGTATGGCGCTGGGAGACTGTGACAGACTACTGCTTCCCCGATCGAATCAGCACATTAACGATCCGTGGCAACGATACCCGCAGCATCGCTGCTGACTTTTCTGATATCTCTGCCGCGCTCGCGGAGGTGAGTGCTGGTGTGCCTGCCCCAGGTTCTTGCTACTGCGAAAGCTCCTCCACCCTCGATCGACTGGGCCTTGAGCGAAGCGAATGGATTCGTTTCCGCGCAGCAGTTGCGCCGCTCGCACATCTTTATGCTTATCTCCTGGCGAGCAATTTCCTAGTCCCGATCGAGCAGCGCTAGCCGAGCACTCATAATCAAGCATCCGATGTCTTCTTCTGCTAGCATTCCTGCGTTATGGCGACACTCAGGTTTGCATGCGCGCTAATCCTCAGCTTCTTGGTATCGGGCACACTCCATGCCCAGGCACAGCCGCAGCCTGTGGTTCTGCACGCTGCGCGACTGCTCGATGTGGAAAGCGGCGAGATTGTTACACCGGGCGAGATTCTTGTGCAGGGTGAGCGAATTGCCGAAGCAGGGCAGAAGGTCACCCATCCGGCGAGTGCCGAGATCATCGATCTGGGTGACGTCACACTGATGCCCGGCCTGATCGACGCTCATGTTCATCTGTTCTTGCACCCCGGTGCGGAAGACTTGCAGACGGTCGCGGAGTCGGTGCCGCAGCGCACGATCCTTGCGACGCTTGCGGCCAAAGCCGATTTGATGGCTGGATTCACGGCTGAACGCGACATGGGCACGGAGGGCGCCGGTTCTGCTGACACAGCTGTACGAGATGCGATCAACACTGGACTCATCCCAGGTCCGAGGCTGCGCATCAGCGGCAATGCCATCGACATTCTTGGCGGGCACGAAGACGCCAATCACTTCAATCCGGCGCAGCACGTGCTGTCCAACGCCACTTACGCGAATAACGCGGATCAATTAGTTGAGGCCATTCGTGAACAGGTGAAGGAAGGTTCAGATTTCATCAAGATTTATGAGACAGGCCGCGATACGATCGTGAATGGCAAGCTCGTGACGCCCTACCAGTACACCGAGGCGCAATTGGCCGCCGCAGTTGCGGAAGCGGCGCGAACCGGAAAGCGGGTTGCGGTCCACGCCACCGGCGATCCCGGCGCACTGTATGCAGCACAAGCGGGCGTCGAATCTGTCGATCACGGCTTCCAACTCAGCGATGAGACCATGCGAATTATGCGAGAGAAGGGCATTCCCGCCGTTCCGACCTTTACCGTGGTTGAGTACTTTGCCGATCATGCCGCGACTCCTGCGGCCGGCGAGCGTGAGCGGAAAATGCAGGATCTGCACGCGCAAGAGTTCAAGAAGCAATTGGCTGCGGGTGTGCCGATGGCGGTTGGCTCGGATGTGGGGCCATTTCCCCACGGGACACAGGGGCGCGAATTTGTGTTGATGGCGCAGTACGGCATGAGCCCGACGGTCCTGAAAGCCGATCTCATCAATGGAGCGAAGCTGCTCGGGTGGGAGGGGCAGATCGGACAGCTCAAACCCGGCTACTTCGCGGATATTGTCGGGGTGCCCGGAGATCCGACCAAGGACATCAGCGTCGTGGAGAAGGTGAGCTTCGTGATGAAAGGTGGCGTGGTCTACAAGAAGTGATCCGCTGTTCGGCAATCGTACTGGCTGAGCAGAACGACTGGCGAAATATCACATAGCGGTGCCGCGCGATTTCTTCAGCACCGCAGAAATCTTCTCGCACATCGCTACCGGACCTTCGACTTTGCTGAGGAATAGATCGGCGCAGTCGGCATCCTCAGGAACCTCGTTGACTCCAGACAAGAGAACGATCGGAAGCGCGGGAGTGAGCTCCTTGATCTTTCGCGCCAGTTCCAGTCCGTTAAGTCCGGGCATGAGCAGATCGGTCAAGACCAGATCGACGGCCTGTGCCTTCAGAACCTCTAGCGCCTCCGCGGCGGAACCTGCCGGTATGACCTGAAAGCCCGATTTCTCCAGCACGAGCCGCCTCAGGGTTAGAGGAACGGTTTCATCGTCGACGCACAGAATCACAGATCTCGCCTCAGGCATGGCCGCCCCCACTCGCTTGGCTCAACTCGCCGGAGCTGGCGGCCTGCACAACCTCGCGAGAAACGGCTTCGGGCAGGAAGATGCGAAAGCAGGTTGCGCAACTCTTCGAGCCGCGAACGCTGCGGAAGTGAATCGTGCCTTCGTGCTTCTGGATGATGCCTTTGCTGATCCAGAGACCGAGGCCGGTACCCTTTGCTGACTTCGTGCTGAAGAACGGCTCAAACAGGCGTTTGGCGTTTTCCGGTTTAATGCCCGAACCGTTGTCGCAGATGCCGACGGCAACGCCTTTAAGCTGGGTTTTGGGATCGGTGCATTGCCGAACGCGCAGCCGCAGACGTCCGCCTTCCGGCATCGCCTGCACGGCATTGCCTATGAGGTTCAAGAAAACTTGCTTCAGTTCGGCAGGGAAGCCGTAGATGGCCGCATTACCGTCATAGCGCTTCTCAACGACGACGCGATTCATCTGCAGGTGTCGCGCTTGCAGTTCCAGGACATTATTCAGCAATTCTGGAATCGAAACCGGAACCGGCTGCTGCGACTCGCGATAGAAGCCCAGCGTCTGCTTGACAATGTGGGCCATGCGGAGCAGTTCGCCCTCGCCCAGACTCGCATAGGTGCGGGCTTGATCGTCCAACGAGGGATGATCGCGGAGCAGATAGAAGGCATTAATGATGGCTTCGAGCGGATTGTTAATCTCGTGGGCGATGATGCCGGCAACGCGGCCCATGGCGGCGAGCCTCTCAGCTTTGCGCAGCGCTTCTTCGGTTTGTAGAGTGGCAGTGATGTCGCGGTTGATTTCCAGGACGGAGCCGGCCGATCCATTACCATCACACTTCAAGGCTTGCCGGCTGGCGACAACGATCTCACGCCCGTCCCGGTTGTATTGGACGAGGTTACCTTCCCAACGCCCGTTGGCCAGGAGCGCGTTTTGCCAATCGCCGTTTACACCGGCAGTTGACCGGGTACACAACACATCATGAATGTTCTTACCAACCACTTCAGCGCGGCGCCAACCATACAGTTCCTCCGCACCCGAATTCCAGAACTGAACCGTGCCGTTGAGATCGCGCACCATAATGGCTTCCGATGCGAGTTCGAGCAGGTCGGCGCGCTCCTGCAACTCTTCGGTACGTTCAGCGACGCGCTGCTCGAGCTGGCGGTTCAGCACTTCCAGCTGTCGTCGTTTGCGATGAAGCTCGGCGAAGATGCTGACCTTGGCACGCAGCAGTTCAGGAACAACAGGTACGGTGATGTAGTCAACCGCGCCCTGGCGGTAACCTTTGACACGATCCAGATCGGTGAGGTGAACACCGGAGATGAAGATGATGGCAGTCTTCTGAAAGCGCGGGTGCTGGCGGATCATCTCCGCCAGATCGAAGCCATCGATGTCCGGCATGCTGACGTCGGTTAGGACGACTGCAACATCTTTCTTGAGCAGGTGTTCGAGCGCTTCGGTCGCAGAAGTGGCCTTGATCAGGTTCTCGCCCAAGTCGCCCAGGATCACCTCGTAGCTGAGGAGCTTCGCAGGCTGATCGTCGACCATGAGAATGTTCACCTTCTCATTGGCGTCCATCGGCATTGCGTGGTCCTCGTGCGACATAGGTCTGGCCTGAGCAGGCGCTGTCATATACGTTCCTTAGCGGTGCAGCCACATGCGAAGCGCGGAAAGAAGCTGATCGGTATTGACCGGCTTCGCCAGGTATTCCGATGCGCCCGCCTCCAGACACTTCTCGCGATCACCTTTCATCGCTTTGGCGGTCAAGGCGATGATCGGCAGCCGGCGGAAAGCCTGATTCTGGCGAATGACCTGCATCGTCTCGTAGCCATCCATCTCCGGCATCATGATGTCCATCAGAACGATCGTAACGTCGGAAGTCGATTCCAGCGTGGCGATGGCTTCGCGTCCGGTGCTGGCGGTGAGCACTGTCATCCCACGCCGTTCTAGAACACTGCTGAGCGCGAAGATGTTGCGGACGTCATCGTCGACAACCAGAACCTTCTTTCCGACAAGCGCCTCGTCCGATCGATGCAGGCGATCCAGCATGCGCTGCTTCTCGGCCGGCAGATCGGAAACCACGCGGTGCAGGAACAGCGCCGTTTCGTCCAGCAGACGTTCCGGTGATTCTACGTCTTTCACGACCACGCTGCGCGCCAGCGTGTGCAGACGAGCGTCCTCCTCCGGCGACAACTCCTTGCCGGTAAAGACGACCACCGGCAAATCGCTGAGCGAAGGATCGTCGCGAAGCTGCTCCAGAACCTCAAAGCCGGTCATGTCGGGCAGACGCAAATCGAGCACCGCGCAGTCGTACGCCTGCTCCTTCATGGCCTCGAGTGCTTCGGCCCCAGTCGACACAACGGTAACGTCGATATCGTCATAACCCAACAGCTCTTTGACGCTCAACTGTTCGGCGGGATTGTCCTCCACGATCAGCAGCCGCTTGCGCCGAGGAGCCGTGTATTCCTTGATTCTCATCAGAGCGGCGTCGAGCCCCTCGGTCGTGGTCGGCTTGGTCACGAACGAGAACGCGCCACGCGACAATCCATGGTGGCGATCTTCGTCCATGGTGAGCATCTGCACCGGAATATGCCGCGTGCTCGGGTCCTGCTTCAGGTGATTCAGCACGGTCCAGCCGAGCATGTCGGGCAGAAAGACATCCAGCGAGACAGCGGTGGGATGATACTCGCGCGCCAGGGCGAGTGCCTCGGAGCCTTTCATTGCGGCGAGGACTTTGAAGCCCTTGTCGTGTGCGAGATCGCAGAGAACGCGAGCGTAGTGCGGATCATCTTCGACAATCAGCAGCACGGCTTCTCCGGGCTGCAGCGTGTTGCGATCATCCTCGATTTGTTCGGTCGGACGCTCGGCAACGGTTGCCGCCGTCATCTGCAGCGCCGCAGTGGCAGCAGCGCTGGACTTTTCCGGCGCAAGTCCGGCGCTGGCGGGACCGACATAAGTTTGAGGCAGGTACAGAGTAAACGTGCTGCCCTTGCCGAGAGTGCTGCGCAGCTGGATTTCGCCACCGAGGAGCGTGGAGAGCTCCCGGCTGATGGCAAGTCCCAGACCGGTGCCTCCGTACTTGCGGCTGGTGCCCGCGTCGGCCTGTTGGAAGGCCTCGAAGATGATCTTCTGTTTCTCCTGCGGAATTCCAATGCCACTGTCTGCGACCTCGAAGGCGATCACGGAAGCGGCATTGCTGAGGATGGGATGATTCTCGCTCCAGCCGCTCTCTGCCGTGAAGACCGAGAGCCGCACGCCTCCCTGGTCGGTGAACTTGAAGGCGTTGGAGAGCAGGTTTTTTAGCACCTGTTGCAAACGTTTCGAGTCGGTGACCAGGCTGCGTCCGAGATGCGGATCGGTGTGCACTTCGAACGACAGCTTCTTGTTTTCGGCTTCGTGCCGGAAGGGCCGCCCGGTCATCTCCAGCAGTCCGGCGAAGAAGACTTCCTCGGCGTCGACGGACACGGTGCCGGACTCGATCTTCGACAAGTCGAGAATGTCAGAGATGAGGTTGAGCAGATCGGTTCCCGCGCCGTGGATGGTGCGCGCGAATTCGACCTGCTTGCCGGTGAGATTGCCTTCGGGATTGTCGCCGAGTTGCTGGCCCAGTACCAGAATCGAGTTGAGCGGCGTCCGCAACTCGTGCGACATGTTGGCCAGGAACTCGGATTTGTACTTCGAGGTGAGCGCCAGCTCTTTGGCCTTCTCTTCCAGAGCGCGGCGGGCCTGCTCGATTTCCTGGTTCTTACGTTCGACTTCGACGTTCTGCTCGGCAAGCTGCTGTGCCTTCTGCGCCAGCTGCTCGTTGGTTTGCTGCAACTCTTTCTGCTGCGACTGGAGCTCGGTGGCCAGCTGCTGCGACTGTTTCAACAGCGCTTCCGTCTGCATCGTGGCTTCGATACTGTTCAGCACGATACCGATGCTGGCGGTGAGTTGTTCAAGAAACGAGAGGTGTGAGGCAGTGAATGCGCTCAAGGTCGCAAGCTCGATCACGGCTTTCACCTGATCTTCAAAGAGCACCGGCAAGACGATTACGTTGCGTGGAACCGCTTCGAACAAGCCGGAACGAATTGGAACGGTGCGATCAGGCGGCAGATCGGCGATGAGCATACGACGCTTTTCGGCTGCACACTGACCGACCAAGCCTTCGCCAATCTTGACGCGTTCCAGATGACCATCGGGAGCATTGGCGTAGGCCGACAGCAGCACCATTGTTCCGGATTCTTCAGCGTCGGTTTGGTAAATCAATCCCTGCTGCGCGTTCACCAGCGGCGCCAACTCGGATAGCAGCATGCGTCCTACCGTGGTCAGTTCGCGCTGACCTTGCAACATGCCGGTGAAGCGGGCGAGGTTGGTTTTGAGCCAATCCTGCTCGGTGTTGCGCTCGGTGGTGAGGCGCAGGTTGTTGATCATGGTGTTGATGTTGTCTTTGAGTTCGGCAACTTCGCCTCGCGCTTCCACCTGAATTGATCGCGTTAAGTCGCCCTTGGTCACGGCGGTGGCGACTTCCGCGATCGCGCGTACCTGGTTGGTCAGGTTGTCGGCAAGCAGGTTGACGTTGTCGACGAGATCCTTCCAGGTGCCGGCGGCACCGGGGACGTTGGCCTGGCCGCCGAGACGACCTTCGACGCCGACCTCTCGGGCGACCGTCGTTACCTGATCGGCAAAGGTCGCCAGCGTGTCGGTCATGTTGTTGATGGTGTCGGCGAGAGCCGCGACCTCGCCTTTGGCATTCACAGTCAGCTTCTGCGTGAGCACACCGTTGGCGACAGCCGTCACCACCTTCACGATGCCGCGTACCTGTTCGGTAAGGTTGGCGGCCATGACGTTGACGTTGTCCGTGAGATCCTTCCATGTGCCGGCAACGCCAGGCACCTGTGCCTGACCGCCAAGTTTGCCGTCGGTGCCGACCTCGCGGGCGACGCGAGTAACTTCGGCGGCGAACGCGTTGAGCTGGTCGACCATGGTGTTGATGGTGTTTTTCAGCTCCAGAATTTCGCCCTTCACGTCGACGGTGATCTTGCGGGATAAGTCGCCGCGAGCGACGGCGGTCGTCACCTCGGCGATGTTGCGAACTTGAGCCGTGAGGTTGCCGGCCATGGCGTTGACGGAGTCGGTAAGATCTTTCCAGGTTCCCGCGACGCCGGGGACGTTAGCCTGGCCGCCAAGGCGGCCGTCAGTGCCGACCTCGCGAGCCACGCGCGTGACCTCGGCCGCAAACGAGCGCAGCTGCTCGACCATGGTGTTCAGCGTTTCCTTCAGCTGCAGGATTTCGCCGCGCACGTCCACGGTGATCTTCTTGGACAAGTCGCCGTTGGCGATGGCCGTCGCGACCTCGGCGATGTTGCGCACCTGGCCGGTCAGGTTCGAGGCCATGAAGTTTACGTTGTCGGTGAGGTCTTTCCACGTGCCGGCGACGCCCGGCACTTCAGCCTGCCCGCCGAGCTTGCCGTCGGTGCCGACCTCGCGGGCCACGCGGGTGACTTCGCCGGCGAAGGCGTTGAGCTGATCGACCATGGTGTTGATCGTGTTCTTCAGCTCGAGAATTTCGCCTTTCACGTCGACTGTGATCTTGCGCGACAAATCGCCGCGGGCCACGGCGGTGGTCACCTCGGCGATGTTGCGGACCTGGCCGGTAAGGTTGCCGGCCATCGAGTTTACGGAGTCGGTCAAGTCCTTCCAGGTGCCGGCGACGCCGGGCACGTTGGCCTGGCCACCCAGGCGGCCTTCGGAACCAACCTCTCGGGCTACACGGGTGACTTCGCCGGCGAAGGCGTTGAGCTGGTCGACAGTGGTGTTAATGGTTTCCTTTAGCAGAAGAATTTCGCCGCTGACGTTCACCGTGATCTTCTTGGAGAGGTCGCCGCTGGCGATGGCGGTCGAAACCTCAGCGATGTTGCGGACCTGGTTGGTCAGGTTGCTGGCCATCGAATTGACGGAGTCGGTGAGATCTTTCCAGGTCCCGGCGACGCCAGGCACCGCAGCCTGCCCGCCGAGCTTGCCGTCGGTACCGACTTCGCGAGCCACGCGGGTGACTTCGGAGGCGAAGGCACGGAGTTGATCCACCATGGTGTTGATTGTGTCCTTGAGCTCGAGAATTTCTCCCTTCACATCGACGGTGATTTTGCGTGACAGATCGCCGCGAGCCACAGCCGTCGCGACTTCAGCGATGTTGCGCACCTGCGCCGTCAAGTTGCCGGCCATGAAATTCACGTTGTCCGTGAGATCTTTCCAGGTTCCAGCGACACCCGGCACTTCGGCCTGACCAGCAAGTTTGCCTTCGGTTCCGACTTCGCGGGCGACACGCGTGACTTCGCTGGCGAAGGCGTTGAGCTGATCCACCATCGTATTGATCGTGTTTTTCAGCTCGAGAATTTCTCCCTTCACATCGACGGTAATCTTGCGCGAGAGGTCGCCACGAGCGACGGCCGTCGTCACCTCGGCGATGTTGCGGACCTGCGCCGTTAGGTTACCGGCCATGGAGTTGACGGAGTCGGTGAGATCTTTCCACGTTCCAGCCACGCCGGGCACGTTGGCCTGACCGCCGAGACGCCCCTCCGTTCCGACCTCGCGAGCCACGCGCGTGACCTCGCCAGCGAAGCGGTTGAGCTGATCCACCATGGTGTTCAGCGTTTCTTTCAGCTGCAGAATCTCGCCGCGGACATCGACGGTGATCTTGCGGGAGAGATCGCCGTTGGCGATGGCCGTCGCCACTTCGGCGATGTTGCGGACCTGACCGGTCAGGTTCGAGGCCATGAAGTTGACGTTGTCGGTAAGATCCTTCCAGGTTCCGGCGACGCCAGGCACATTGGCCTGCCCACCGAGTTTGCCTTCGGTTCCGACTTCGCGTGCCACACGAGTCACTTCGCCGGCGAAGGCGTTGAGCTGATCGACCATCGTGTTGATGGTCTCTTTGAGCTCGAGAATTTCACCCTTCACATCGACGGTAATCTTGCGCGAGAGGTCGCCGCGGGCCACAGCAGTGGTGACTTCGGCGATGTTGCGGACCTGCGCCGTCAGGTTTCCGGCCATTGCGTTAACCGAGTCGGTAAGGTCCTTCCAGGTTCCAGCCACGCCGGGCACGACAGCCTGTCCACCGAGCTTGCCGTCGGTTCCGACTTCGCGAGCGACGCGTGTCACTTCCGAGGCGAAGGAGCGCAGCTGGTCGACCATGGTGTTGATGGCTTCCTTCAGCTGCAGAATTTCGCCGCGGACATCGACCGTAATCTTGCGCGACAGATCGCCGCTGGCCACAGCGGTCGCCACCTCGGCGATATTGCGCACCTGGCTGGTGAGGTTGCTGGCCATGGAGTTGACGGAGTCGGTGAGATCTTTCCACGTGCCGGCTACCCCAGGCACGAGAGCCTGGCCGCCGAGCTTGCCGTCGGTGCCGACTTCGCGAGCCACGCGCGTCACTTCCGAGGTGAACACGCTCAGCTGCTGAATCATCGTGTTGACAATGTTGGCTGAGCGTAAGAATTCGCCTTCCAACGGACGGCCATCGACATCCAATCGCACGGTCTGGTTGAGATTGCCTTGCGCCACAGCAGCGATAGCGCGGGTTACTTCGGTGGTTGGGCGAAGCAAGTCATCGACCAACGTGTTGACGGAAACTTCCATCTCGCCCCAGGCACCCTTCGCCGTCCGGAAGCGCGTGCGCTCGCGGGTACGGCCTTCCTTGCCGACAGCCTGCCCAACGCGCTTGAGCTCCTGCGCCATCTGCTCATTGGCAGCGATGATGTCGTTGAAGGTGTCGGCAATCTTTCCGGGCAGTCCGGTCCACGATCCCGGGAGGCGAACGGAGAAGTCACCTTGCTGCATGCGTTGCAAACTGGCCAGAATCGCGCTCAAGTCGGCTGCTGACGGTTCCGCCACTGCGGTGGCGTGTCCATTGCCCGGAGCTGTAACGCTATCGAACGCGGCAACCGGCGCGGACGCAGAAGCGGTGCTGGAGCTATCCTTCTTCATTATTCTTTATCTCCGTTGGCGCAGGGAGTGAGCGCTGGCAAGTCGGCGTAAGGAAGGGAACTGAACAACAAGAACGTGGCTCGCGATCACGTTGCGGAGGCATCATTATTGAATTCCCTGAAAGAGAACCAGCCCGCAGCAGAGCGGTACGAGCTAACGGTGACCGCGATCGGAAAATGATAAATCACATCCTTCGCGCTCAGCTAAAGATGTTATTCGTAGTACGGGCTAAGCTACTCGCGACGTGCTGCTTTGTCAGAAAATGACGCTCCCGCGTAGCGGCGGAGCGTCCGTCGGCCAGTACAGCATGAAGCGCAAGATTAGATGCGAGTCATTGAGGCGAGGTTGGCCCCGGTCGACAGGAATGATTCCAGTTGGCAAGGAATTCTCTTTTAATGAGCCCCCGAGCTTGGCTCTGTACTCGCTTTGCGCCGTTCGTGTCGTTGGGCTCGCACTTGTTCAACAACTTGCCGGTGAGCCGTAACCATGTCGACCAGCGCGCTGGTGGTCCAGGCGAAGGTAAAGAGACCGGAGATGCCGATGATGGGGCTGATGAGACGCCATGGCCGATCGAGCTCCATCTTTCCCATGCCCAGCGTGGTATAAGCGTTGGCGCAGAAATAGATGTCGTCGTGAAGGTTCTTGATGAGACCGAGCCGGCCGAGAAAGAGCGACCAGATGAGGATCTCAAGGATTTGGAGAAAGAGCATGAGAAAGACGCCCCAACCAAAGATGAGTGCGGCGCCGGTGAGGTGAGGGTGATGAGCGAAGAGGCGGGCCCGCCAACGGTCCTGGCCGACCATGATGCTGT
>Ga0335078_10014624_pt1 | contig 11645 bp, 10 predicted proteins | sample Lox_Sample_32_FD_206711 | JGI IMG/M metagenome (GOLD analysis project Ga0335078, IMG submission 206711) | Soil microbial communities from Loxahatchee National Wildlife Refuge, Florida, United States - Lox_Sample_3.2 | ecosystem: Environmental > Terrestrial > Soil > Wetlands | place: USA...
GGTGGAGTCGTTCCTGTAGAACTTGATGCCGAGGTCTCTCGCAAACTGGATTACAGTGTCTCGGGTTATCCCCCTGAGGATGCCTGAGCTGGCAGGAGGGGTGCTGAGGATGGTGTCCTTCACCCTGAAGATATTCTCTCCCGGACCTTCGGCCACGACCCCGTTGGTGTTCAGTAAAATCGCCTCGTCGTATCCGCATGCGAGCGCTTCCATCTTGGCAAGAGCAGAATTGGCGTAGTTGGCCGAGCACTTGGCCTGCAGTGGGAGGGATCTTGAATCGATCCTGACCCAGCTGGAGACTGTGGCCCTCACCCCTTTCTTGGTCGAATCTGCCCCCAGGTACGCGGCCCACTCCCAAGAGGCTATTCCGATCGATATCTTGCTCGTCAGCGGGTTGAGCCCCATCTCGCCGTAGGAGGTGTATGCGATGGGTCTGATGTAGCATTCCTTCGCAGGGTTGCTCCTCACTAGTTCGACGCAGGCCGCGGCCAGTTCCTTACCAGAGTACCCCAGGTCCATCCTGTAGATCTTGGCACTGTTTAGGAATCGCTCGATGTGCTCGTTGAGCCTGAAGATCGCCGTCCCGTTTGGAGTGTGGAAGGCCCTGATTCCTTCGAAGACAGCCATCCCATAGTGAAGTCCGTGCGTGAGGATGTGTATCTTCGCGTCGTCCCATGGGACCAGTTTGCCATCCATCCAGATCTTCTCTTGTGGCTTCAAGGTGCTTGAACAGCCCGCGCTCCACGGTATTTAGGGGTGGTGGCCAAAAACGCAAACGACGCGGCAATCTGGGCCTGTGTTAGGCCCCGACGGGTCGCTTAATATCGCGGGCCTATGAACCCGCTGACAATGGAGAACCCCGTCATCATCTCGGCGGTCAGGACCCCCATAGGCAAGTTCGGGAAGAGCCTGCTGGGCGTGTCAGCACCACTTCTGGGGGCGGCGGTGATCGAAGAGGCTCTGAAGAGAGCGAAGCTGGATGCCGGAGACGTCGACGAGGTGATAATGGGGAACGCCATATCTGCAGGCCTCGGACAGAACCCTGCGAGGCAGGCGGCTATCCACGCGAGGATACCGTTCCGCACGGGCTCTGTGACCGTCAACAAAGTGTGCGGCTCGGGGCTGAAGGCGGTGATGCTCGCTGCGCAATCAATCAAGGCTGGAGACAACAGGGTGGTGGTCGCGGGCGGGATGGAGAGCATGAGCGGCGCCCCGTACCTCGCGAGAGGCGTAAGATGGGGGACCAAGTTCGGAGATGCGCGCCTCCTCGACGGCATGGTGGCGGACGGCCTCTGGGACGCCTACCACAACATCCACATGGGGGTGACCGGCGAACTCGTGGCGAAGAAGTTCGGAATCGGAAGGAGGGACGCGGACCAGTTCGCCGTCGAGAGCCACATGAAGGCCCACAGGGCTTCCGAGGAGGGCGATTTCGACCAGGAGAAGGTCACCGTGAAAGTAGAGCGCGAAGGCGAAGTCGAGGAGGTAACAAAGGACGAATGCATCCGCGGAGACACCAGTCTGGAAAAGCTGTCGAAGCTGAGGCCTGTGTTCAAGCCGGACGGCATCCTCACGGCCGGCAATTCCTCCCAGCTGAGCGACGGCGCAGCTGCCCTGGTGGTCGCCTCCGAGGAGACAGCCGACAAGATGGGGGCCAGACCGTTGGCGAGAATCATCGCCTACGGGACAGGTGGGCTCGAGCCTGCGAGGGTGATGGAGGCCCCTATTCCGACGACCAAGGCCCTGCTCAAGAAAGCGAAAATGTCCATCGATGACATCGACCTCGTGGAGCACAACGAAGCCTACTCGACGGCTTCCATCGCCGTGAGGCGGGCGCTGAAGATCGATCCGTCCAGGTTCAACATCAGCGGTGGCGCGGTCGCCCTGGGACACCCGATCGGGTGCAGCGGAGCGAGGGTACTGACGACCCTGATCTACGGCCTGAAGAGGACGGGAAAGAGGACTGGGCTAGCCACCCTGTGCCTCGGCGGCGGTAACGCGGTTTCGATAATCATTGAGCGGTAGAGAGCTCCCTCAGCTTCCGCCTCAGGACCTTCCCGACAAGTGACTTCGGAAGATCCTGCACGAAGTCGAGCTCGCGCGGGACCTTGTAGTCCGCGAGCTTTGTCTTGCAGAAGTCTAGGATCTCTCCCTTCGCCGAGGCACTCTTCCCCGGGTCCTTTAGGACAACGAAAGCCTTCACGGTCTCCCCCATGTACTGGTGAGGTATCCCGATCACGGCTGCCTCTTTGACTGCCGGGTGCTCGTAGAGGACCTCCTCCACCTCCCGCGGGTACACCTTCAGCCCGCCCACCGACACCATGTCCTTCTTCCTGTCTACAACGTAGAAGAAGCCGTCATCGTCCATTCTGGCGATATCCCCGGTCAACAGCCAGCCGTCACGTAGGACCAGATCTGTCTCCCCCTCGCTGTTCCAGTAGCCCTTCATCACCTGCGGTCCTCTGATCGCGAGCTCCCCGACCTCTCCTGGTCTCAGTGTAACGGCCGGGTCGTCCAGGGAGACAACCTTCGCGTCCGTGGAAGGGAAGGGCAGTCCAATGGACCCGTCCCTCGGTTCTCTTTCCCTGAACGGGTTGGTGGTCCCTACGGCTGACGATTCGGTGAGGCCGTATCCTTCCACGAGATTCCCCCCGGTGAGCTCGTTGAACCGCTTCCTAACGGCGACCGGGAGAGGAGCCCCTCCGGAGAAAGCGAGCCTGACAGTCTTCAGGTCGAACCTGGCGACGTCGGGGTGGTTGTTGACCGCTATGTACATCGTCGGGACCCCGCAGAAGACTGTGACCTTCTCCCTTTCTATGGTGCTCATGACCTCGGCGATGTCAAAGCGCGGAAGGAGCACTATGCACCCACCACCGCTGAAGGGGGCGTTCATGACCCCCGTCATTCCGAAGATATGGAAGAGCGGAAGGACTGCAAGGTGGATGTCTGTGGCTTCCATCGGAAGAGTCGCAGCGGCGATCATGGCAGCCGACAGAAGGTTGCCGTGGGTGAGCATCGCCCCCTTCGACACACCGGTCGTTCCCCCCGTGTACTGGAGGGCGGCGATGTCAGAGGCAGGGTCCACTTCTTCCGGCTCCGTGATGGGAGGGTTCTTCCTCACTATCTCGACGAAGGGGATGGTGTCTCTCCTCCTGACGTTCTTGACCTTGGCGAGGCCGGCGAGCCTTCGCTTGACGGAGGGGAGGTAGTCTGTCACGCTCGCGGTTATCACGTGCGAGAGCTGGACCCTCCCTCTGCATCCCTCGAGGCTTGCGAAGAGGTCGATTCCCCTTACCACGTCGTTGGCCGCGACCACCATGGTCGCACCTGAGTCGCGGAGCTGCGCCTCAAGCTCCCTCTCCTTGTAGAGCGGGCTGCAGGGAACCACGACGCCTCCCGCTCTGAGTATTCCGAAGTAGCCGAAAACGAACTGTGGGATGTTCGGGGCGAATACAGCGACGCGGTCTCCCTTCCTGAGGCCGAGCCCCTTCAACCCTGACGCGAAGCGTGAGGCTAGGTCGTCCACCTCGGCGTAGGACAGCGTCCTTCCCTGATACCTGATGCATGGCCTGGGACCGAAGCGGGAAGCGGCAGAGGAGAGCATCCCGTGGAGAGAGAGATTGGGGGTTTCGACCTCCTTCGGAAGATAAGAGGGCCAGGACCTGTACCATGCCCGTTCCCGTAGCAAGATTACAACCCGCGGGGCGGTCTTCCCCTGCCTTTAGGTTCTGCGACGCTCCAGCTTTCCCACCTTGGGGCGTAAGTATAAACGGGAAGGGTTTTGATTCGAAGTGGATGTCCCAGGAGGAAGAGAAGTACCTCGTCCTTTGCGTGGACAGGGACGACGACCTTGGGACGAAGGCAAAGGTCGAATCCCCGGTCGTCGGGAGGGAGTCGGCTGTAACTGCTGCCACGAAGCTCGCCCTCGCTGACCCGGAAGAAGCCGACGCGAACGCCATCTTTGCAGCCGTAAGGAAACTGGACGAGCTGAGGCGCGCCAACACGGAATGTGAGGTCGCCGTCGTCTGCGGAGACTTCGACCGAGGCTTCAAGGCAGACCGGAGGATCGGAAAGCAGGTCGGGAGCGTTCTCGCCGGCGGGAACTACTCTGGCGTCATCCTGGTTTCGGACGGCGGAGAAGACGAGCAGGTGATCCCCATCGTGCAGAGCCTCAAGCCCATCGTGTCGGTGCAGAGGATCACGGTGAAGCACAGCCAGACTGTAGAGGAGACATACCAGATCCTCGGGAGATATCTCAGGATGCTCATCTTCGACCCTCATTACTCGAAGTACGCGCTCGGGGTGCCTGGCCTCATTCTGGTCCTCGCCGGGGTCCTTACGGTCACGGGGCACGCGTTCGAAGGGGCCCTGGCCGCCCTCCTGATAATCGGAGGCGCGTTCCTTGTCAGGGGGTTCAGCATCGACAGGACCGTCGCCGGACTGCTCCACAGAGGGCCTACGGGGTACATACGCTTCGTCTCGATGATCTTCGCGGTGATCGTCGTTATAGTGGGGATCGACTCTGGCTACCTTGCCATGACCGGGGCAACCACCGCGTGGGAATCGGTGCTCGCTAACCCTTCCCAGCTCCTGGTCTACGGAGGCACCCTGGTGGGATACATGCTCCAGGGGAGCCTGAACCTCGTCTGGGCAGGACTGGCGATCTACTCCATAGGCGCCCTGCTCTCGCACATCGCCAGGGACAGCATCAGGTGGAGGCGGGACGCGTATACGCTTGCGATACTTGCCCTGCTCTACCTGCCTGTGCAGACTTTCTCTGCCTTCCTTGTCAGCGGGACCGAGCAGGCCACCTTCCTTCTCATCTCCTATGTCCTGCTGGGGCTGGTGGCTGTCTTCCTCCTGAGCATCACCCTTTATCCGCGGGTGAGGACGAGGCCCTCTGCCGAAATCGAGTAGCAAATGCTAGAGTCAGCGCTAAGATACCTGGGAGCCTACAGGATCTACGAAGGGAGGCTGAAGGCCCAGGTAGAGGGAGACGAGATACCGAGCCACATAGGGATAATCCTGGACGGGAACAGGCGGTGGGCCCAGAACCAGGGCGTCTTCAGGGGGCTGGGACACGAGGAGGGGGCGAACAGGGCCGAGGAGCTGCTAGACTGGTGCCACGAGCTCGGAATCAAGACGGTGACGCTGTATGTTCTCTCGACAGAAAACCTCGACAGGTCTCCTGAAGAGCTGACAGAGCTCTTTGAGCTCATCAAGGCGAGGCTGGAGAGGCTCCTCAGCGACGAAAGGATCATCAGGTACAAGGTGAACGTCAGGGCCATCGGCCATCTCGACCTCCTCCCGCACTCCATCATCGAGCTCCTCGACGCCATAGAAAGGAAGACCTCCGACTACAGGGATCACTACCTGAACATAGCCGTCGCCTACGGGGGGAGGGCAGAAATCACGGACGTCGTCAGGTCTGTCGCCCAGGACGCCAAGAGCGGGAAGCTGGAACCAGATTCGATTACGGAGGAGACGGTGTCGCGGCGCCTTTACACGTCCTATCTTCCGAACCAGGAGCCCGACCTCATAATCAGGACTTCGGGGGAGGAGAGGATGAGCGGATTCCTCCTTTGGCAGGGCGCCTACTCTGAGCTCGTGTTCGTAGACGTGTTCTGGCCTGCGTTCAGGTTCATAGACCTGCTCAGGGCCATCAGGACCTATCAGAAGCGCAGGCGGAGATACGGCAGGTAAGAGAACGATTATAACTGAAGCCTGAGAAGGGGCGACCAACTTGAAGGTAACCCTCGGCACGCTCAAAGACAAGGGTGAGGACTTGGCTGCCTTCTTGGAGCCAAGGGTCGGGACCAAGCCCAACCTTTCCGGAGGGGAGATCGAAATCGAAGACGACCAGGTAAAGGAGGGGGTCAGGCCGCGTCATGTGAAGACATACATCAAGAGGTTCCTCTACATGAACGGGGTGAGGAAGAACTACCGTGTCTTCGTCGCGGGCAAGGAGTTGACGATACAGGAGATAGAACTAGGCGAGAAGGCTGAGGAGGAAGCGGAAAAGAAGCAAGAAAAGAAGGTCGTAGAAGCGCCCGCCCCTGCGCAGGAAGCCAAGCAGGAACCGGAAGAGGCGCCCAAGGAAGGGGCAGACGAGAAGGCGAAGCCCAAGAAAGCCGCGTCCAAGAAGCCTAGGCCGAAGAAGAAGAAAGCTGGCGAAGAGGACTAGCGTCCCCGGGCCTTCCGCGCCCTTTCCAGTCGCTTCCTGCGTAACAGCGCCCTGAGGTAGTTTCTGGATTCGCGCAGTTCCTTCAGGGCCCTGGTGAAGTCTCCCAGGGAGAATTCGTCGGTCCCCTTTTTCAGGTACCTGAGCGCGAAACTCAGGGACTGCCTCTCGTCAGGGACTTCGTAGTTCTTCAGCCTTATGAATCGCCCGGGGTTCTCTTCGTCGATGTCGAACCTGATGAAGGCGATGCTCTTCTCCACTCCGATGTAGGCCAACCAGACGAGGCGGACCTGGTCTGCTGTCATCTTCAGCGGAGGGCCTCCGAGAGCGAGTTCAATCCTCTTGGCGGCGGTCGAGAGGTCGTCCGCCGTCTCCGCCCTCCATTCGCTCACGCCCGAGCGCTCCTGCCTCCACGTTTAGTCGGTTTCGCCAGTTTCGTCGTCACAGACTTATAACCAGCATGGGCGCGGGCGCAGAACAGTTGCCGAAGAAGGAAGAGCAGAGGATCGGAGGGGCTTGCTACGTGGGCCTCGACTCTCTGCTCGAATTGGGCAGGCTTTCGTGCGCACTGGAGCGCGCACCTTTCCCGCTCTTTGCCTTCAGGCATGGCAAGGAGACCAGAATCGCGGCCCAGGCGGACCTCTTCATGGGGACCCCTATCTTCTACTACTTTGACAACGGGCGGGTAGACGAGTTCCTCGCGTACCGGATCACCGGGGAGGGGGAGGAGGTGCAGCTGGTAAATTCCGCCAGCAACGCTTCATACCTTTACGCGCCTGTCATCAGGGTCCAGAAGATGCCGAAGAGCCTGGACGAAAAGGAAGGGTTCCAGGACAAGTTCATGGCCATCGAAGTGGAGAACATACCCAGCCTCGTAAAGGTCGGGGCGTACAAGACCCTTTTCGAGGAGCCTCCGCTGCCGCTTTTCGCTTTCAAGGACTCGAGCGGGTGGGTGGTCGGGACATTCGCGCGGATCGATGACTACGAGGAGGCGTCCATCTTCTTCTATACCCGGACGAAGGAAGAGCCTTCCGGATTCCTCCGCTACTCATATGACAAGATAACGGAGACCACGTACGTGAGGCGGACAGACGAACCCGGCTACCACTACATCAAGGTGGTGAAGCTGACTGCGCCACATCCGCTCGTCGACTTCTAGGATTATCTTGGATGAACCTCTCGGCCTCGGTCAGTGTAATCTTCGAATTGCCGTAGGTAGCCCGAGCCAGCGCCATGTCGTATGGAAACCACCCGAACCCCTGATGCTCGAATGAGATCTTGACTTTTTCTTCTTTGGTTGACGCCAGAAGGTAGACGACCTGCTTGTGTACGTTCTTCCCGTCCCTCCTATAGAAGTACTCGATTACCTTCCTGAACCCTGTTACGATCTTGATGTCCTTGAGCCCGGTCTCCTCCTCGACCTCTCTGTTGACGGTCTCAAGTTCACTCTCCCCCTTCTCGACACCCCCCTTGGGGAAGTCCCACCGTCCGGCGTTCTGCAGGAGAAGATACATCCTTCCCCCATGGGTGTCCCTGAAAACGACCGCGCCCGCGGACTTCTCCTCCATCGCTCGGGCGACTTCCTAGGACAGATTAATAGCGTTCGCCCGGAACGGCTTGACCCTTGTCGCAGCGCAGGCCGGACGGTCCCCCGGTGTAAGGCTTGCACTTCGTCGACAGGTTGAAGGAAAAGGTCCAGAAGGAGAACCTCTGGTTCTTCATTTTGGTGCTGCTCTCCCAGAAGGAAAGATACGGCTTCGAACTCCGCAAGCTGATCAACGACAGGTTCGGGATTTGGAGCGGCAACGTCACCGCCTACCGGGTCCTCTACGACCTGGAGAAGGCGAAGTTGGTGAAGGCGGAGATGAAGGACAGGAGGAGGTACTACACGATAACCGACCTCGGGTCGGCGGAGATGGAGGCGGCGAAGTCGTACCTGAAGGGGCTGCTGGAGGAGGTAACCTGATATTTTACAACGGTAAAATAGGGGGCTGATATACCCTTCCCCCGAGGGAATCAACGTTGGCGAAGGTCAAGATAGCGATAGCGGGCGTCGGAAACTGCGCCTCTGCGCTCATCCAGGGCATCCAATACTACTCCAAGAAGGGACCCGACGAAGGACTGACCTACTGGGACGTCGGAGGATACACACCGAAGGACATCGAGTTCGTGGCTGCGTTCGACGTGAACTCGAAGAAAGTAGGAAAGGATCTGTCCCAGGCCATATGGCAGCCTCCGAACAACACTTTGAAGATCACCGAAGTCCCGAAGCTTGACGTCAAGGTGAAGAAGGGCCCGGTCCTCGACGGCATCGGCAGGTACCTGAAGGGAGTGGTACCGCTCTCGGGCCAACCGGACCAGGACGTGGTTCGGGAACTGAAGGACTCGGGCGCCCAGCTGCTCGTGAACTACCTCCCCGTGGGGAGCACCGAGGCGTCGGGTGCCTACGCGGAGGCCGCAATGAAGGCAGGCGTTGCCTTCGTCAACGCGATACCTGTGTTCATCGCTTCCGACCCCAAGTGGGCCGCTCGCTTCGCCAAGGAGGGCCTCCCCGTCGCCGGGGACGACGTCATGAGCCAGGTGGGGGCGACCGTCCTGCACAAGACCCTGGTCAAGATGGCCGTGGACAGAGGGGTGAAGGTAGACGAGACATACCAGCTCAACATCGGTGGAGACACGGACTTCCTGAACATGCTCGAAGAGAGCAGGCTGAAGGACAAGCGCGAGAGCAAGACCAGCGCTGTCAGAGCGATGTCCCCCTATGAAGTCCCAACGCGCATCGGTCCGAGCGACTACGTACCTTTCCTGCGCAACGACAAAGTCTGTTACATCTGGCTGAAGGGGCGTTATTTCGGCGGGACTGTGGTGAGGATCGATGTGAAGCTCCACGTGGTGGATGCGTACGACAGCGGAGGGGTCATGGTGGATGCAATCCGGGGGGCCAAGCTCGCCCTGGACAGAGGAGTGTCCGGGCAGCTAGAGAGCCTGTCGGCATACTGCTTCAAGCATCCGCCGGTCCAGATGCCCTATCCAGCGGCCAAGGCGGCCTTCGAAGAATTCACTTCGGGGAAGAGGGAACGGTAGGGCCAGCCTTCCTCCTGAGGTAGAAGGCGGTGAACAGGAGGACGAGGAAGATGAAGGCCGTCGGTATCAGATACCTCGTCGTTATGTCCTCGGAGATCGCTATGCCGGAGGCTGAAGGGACAAGCCCGCTGATTGTCGTCCCTCCGTAGGCGAATGTCAGCTTTGCGTTGCTGAACGGGACCGTTATTCCCGAACTGGCCACGGCCACGGCCGTCGCCTCCACCGATGAATGAGCCCCCAGGTCGCCTGGAGAGATGCTCAGCGACCCAGACGAGACCGTGGCGTTCGTGAGGCTCGACAACTCCAGTCCGGACGGCACGGGGAGGGTGAACTGGACGCCCGTGACAGGGACCCCGGTGGGGTTTGTGATCTTGAAGGTGATGGTGAAACTCTTCCCTTCCTCCGGCGTGGTGGGATAGGTCGAGATGGTGACGCTCAGGGGCTGGTAGACGACTACCTTCGGTGACGCGCCGCTGATTGTGAAGATCGACCCGCCGAAATAGAAGCTGGCCGTCGGAGGGGTCCCCGTGAGGTTCCCGAATGTCTCAGTGGCGGTGACCCCGTATGTTATGGTGGTGTTACTCCCGGCTCCGATGGTCGGGGAGTTCTGGGTGAGCGTCGCGGAGCTCGATAGGGTGTCGAACGAGTCCACGGTGGAACCCACGGTAGCGTTGTAGAGGGGGAGCGGGCCCGAGTTGGTGGCTGTCACCGTCACCTGCGAGTTCATCCCCCCGAAAAGCTGGGCAGGAGTGAATTCCTTCGAAATCGCGAGCCCAGCCGGAATCGCGAGGGCGTTGGACACCCCGGTGAAGTTGAATCCGGACGTCGACCATTTCAGTTGGAGGGGGGCCATCAGATAGTTGACGGGGGATGTCAGGTTGTACATCATCGTGGTGGTGAAGGTCGTTGACTGGTTGAGGAGGGGGTAGTCGACCGTGACCCTTCCGGCAGAGCACGAGAGCCCGGTCCCGTTCGTGTCTCCGCAGCCCAGAGACCGCGGGAGGATTCCAGTTGCCTCGAAGGAGGTCACGTTGGCGAACCCACCGTTCGTGACCGTAAACGAAAGCGTCAGGTTGGTCACCTTGTTGGAGAGGGCGGCCTGATTGGCGCTCACTGACACCGCCGGGAACCCGATGGTCATCGAGGTGTGGGAGAAGATGTCAGAAAGCACGTTCGTGGTGGCGTTGAGGGAAGTCCCTGAAGGGTCTTGATAGGTAGTCGAGAACGAGCCGGTGACGTTCACGCCGAGGAGGCTCATGGCGCTTCTCGTGACCGTTACGGTCGCAGAGCCACCCGGCAGGCCCCCCGATTTCCCCGCCAGTCCCGAGATGGTGTTCCCTGCCACGTTGACAGATGAAGCCGGGAGCGTACCAACGTTGGTTACCGTGACGTTAAACTTCTGAGACGAGCCCACGGTCGGGTCGAAGCCTCCTATGGGGGAGACTATTGCATAGACCACTGCGTCGTCCTGTCCGAGTGAAAGGCGTATGGGGTTCATGGTCGCCGTCGCGTTGAATGTCCTGCCGCCGACGGTGTATTGGTACCTTACTACGGATGCGGGGATGGTCATTGATCCCGTCGTTGTGCCTGTGTACTGGAGCCTGTAGACCGGGGTCACTGACCCGCCGGGGGAGATGCTGGAAGATGGGACGGTGTAAGATCCTCCAAGGAGCTTGAAGTCTCCGGTCTGGTTCCACCAGGTGTCGGAGTAGGTTACTTCGGTGATGGTGTCGGACGGGGATAGGTTGTTGAGCCTGAGCGTTATGGCGATGTCGTCGTTAGTCCTGAGGACACCGGTGTCGACCTCCCTCTGGGCGAGAAGAGGCGCCGGCTGCTGGACCACGGTGGCGTTAATGCTGAATACGGTGTCCCCCGCCGCTACCGCGAGCGTGTAGGAACTCGTGAATGCCTTGGTGTTGCTCGTCAAGATGGCCTTGTCGGTGGTCTGGACGATCCCGTCGAGGAAGCTGTAGCGGATTACTGATGAGGTGCTCTGTGCTGAGGCAGAGAGGGCCGAGACGGTCCCTCCGAACAGGCTCGCAAGGTTGGGCTGGCCGGTGGCGTTCAGCGCCGACGCGCTCATCGACCCGATCTCGAGCGAACGAGAGAAACCGGAGGACCCTTTCTGGCCGCTGAGCACTATGAAGGGCGCGTCAGTGGCCTGCCAGGATGCGCTGGTTATCGCCTTCGTAAAGCCCCCTTCTGATGTGGGGAGGAAGGTCAGGAGGGTCGTCGGGATCAGATTGTTGAAGGAAACTGGGCTGTAGAAGGAGTAGACCCCTGTCCCGTTCGTAAGGGACACAAACGAGGTCAGCAAGTAGGTGTCGAGCGCCTTGGCGGCGGAAGAAGCGTCCCCGAATGAGTCTGATCCCACGGTCAG
>Ga0335078_10014626_pt1 | contig 11644 bp, 6 predicted proteins | sample Lox_Sample_32_FD_206711 | JGI IMG/M metagenome (GOLD analysis project Ga0335078, IMG submission 206711) | Soil microbial communities from Loxahatchee National Wildlife Refuge, Florida, United States - Lox_Sample_3.2 | ecosystem: Environmental > Terrestrial > Soil > Wetlands | place: USA: Florida...
GCAGGGATATCCCCCCGGCAGAATACGAGAAAGCCTGGGTAATGGCCCAGGCCCATACTATAATGAACCCGGAAGCCAAAGCATCGTAGCCTCCAACGAACCCGGGTCGGCTCACTCCGGCGACCATTCGTGATCGACCAGCCAGGCGTATGTCTTGCCGAAGAGCCTTGCCTCGGGACGCTCGAAGAGACCAGTCCGGCCGCCCGGCTGGACGGGCACTCCATGCGCGTCGAGGGCATGCAGCAGTGCCGGGTATGCGGCCCGGGTGCGGACGAGTACCGCGATGTCCCGGTATGGCAGGCCAGCGACGTGCAGCCGCTGGATCGATTGCGCGATCCGGGCGCACTCGTCGGCTTCGGTGGGCGCGGTCCAGCTAACGATCTCCGGCGTCGAGGGATCGCGGATGGCGCGCATTTCCTTGTTCAGCCGCCCAGGAATCGAGCGCGCGAAACTCGCCGAGGCGGCAACGATGCTGGGCCTGCTTCGCCGGTTCGCGGTGATCCTGAATGTGCGCACACGCGGATAGCGGTCGGCGAAGTCGACGATGTTGCGCACGTCGGAGCCACGCCACTGGTAGATGGCCTGGTCGTCGTCGCCGACGACGCACAGGTCCACTTGCGGCCCCGCCAGCATTTCGATCAGCCGTTCCTGGGCTGGGTTGACGTCCTGGTACTCGTCGACGATCAGGTGCCGGAGCGTGGCATGCACGGAATCAGCGATGGCGGGATCCTGGAGTGCGGCCACCGCGTGCGCGATCTGCTGACCGTAGGTAAGCAGACGGTACTGCTCCAGGGTGCTGTAGAAGCGTTCTGCCATCTCGCGGAACGGATCGGCCAGGCTGGTGAGAGGCAGCAGCTCGTTCTCCACTACCTCCAGGTTCGACAGGAAGGCCTTTATCGAGGTGAACAGCTTGCCGGTCAGGTCCTTGAGCCCCATCCGGTTTGCCTCCCGGCAGAGGAAGGCCGTCAGCCGCTTGTCGTCGAGAACGTCGTATGTCTCGTATCGCGGCACGCGCTGCTGGAGCAGCCGGAAGCAGTATGCGTGGATGGTGCCGACGAACGCTGAGCCGAGCCGGTCGAGCGAGTCAGCACCAAGCCGCTCCTCTACCCGGGCCGAGATCCGAGCCTTCAGCTCGTCGGCGGCCCGCTCGGTGAAGGTGAACGCGATGATGCCGGCCGGATCGGCACCGGTAGCCATGAGGTCGGCGACTCGCTGGGCGACGACCTCGGTCTTCCCGGAACCGGCCGAGGCGATGATCTGGACGTGAGATCCGCGGTGGCGGACGGCCGCTAATGCGTCGCCAGAAAGAACGGGCCCGGTCATGCCTGGATCACGTGCGGCTCCAGGAGGCGGAACACGCCCTCGTGGGCGTCCCAGCCGTCGAGTACAGGATCTGGGTCCCAGCCCAGGAAGCCAGGCGTGGCCGGCGGAACCCCCTCGAGCAGGGCGCGGTCGGTGTCGCGGCCGACGACGACGCAGGCCTGGCGGTGCCGGGTGAGCAGCACGCATAGCCTTCCCGGGTCGAGGTGGAACGCGTCGGTAACGGGCGATCCGGCGAGCGGATGCCAGGCCACCACGACCTCGAAGGTGAGGCCCTGCAGGCGGTTCGCCGTGTCGACCGTCACCCCGGTGAGCCCGGCATCATCCAGCAGAGCCCGCAGGAGATCTTTCTGGTCGTTGTGGGACACCCCGACGGCGACATCCGCCGGCCGGAGATCGCTTGCCGAGTCACGGTTTTCGCAGTTCGCGCGGGCGCTGCGGGCGAACAGCCGGTGAACCAGATCGCGGATAAGGCTTGCGGTCACCGGGTCAGCGGTCAGGACCGGCGCGCCGGGGAGCGTGACATGCGCCCACCCGTGGGTTGCCGCCTCGTCCAGGGCATGGTCGACGGCGGCGAGGGACCTGCTCCCCGGGCCGGGGCGGGTAAGCCGGAGTTCGCGAACGCCTGGCCGGACGGCCGCGCCGAAAGCGTGCGCGGGATAGAAGCACCGGGCGACTGGCACGGCGCGGGGATCCAGCCGCCAGGTAATGGGTATGCGGTGAACGACAGTGGCCGGGTGGTTGCGCAGCAGGACGCCGACCGCGGTTTGCAGCGGGTCCTCGGGGCCGCCCCGCCAGTAGGTGGCGTCGTCGATGGGTGAGAACGGGTCGAGCTGTCCTGTGTCCCCGACCAGCAGGTGGGTGGGGGCGACGCCTGCGGCCGTGTAATAACGAGCCGCGTCCGCCTGAAACGCTTCGTCGATCACGAGGACATCGAAGCCGCCCAGGCCGTCACGGAGGAACGCATCCGCAAGCTTGTCCACGGTGGCTATCACCAGCTTGTCGCCGTGGGTCTGCGCGTCGGCCGCGCTGGGCTGCGTGACACCGGGAAGCGCGGCGATTGCGGCCGGCAGGTCGCGGCCGTGGGCGTGGACGAAGGCGACCGGGAGATCAGGATTCAGCTGCTTGACCCGCGCGACCAGGCTCTGAACCTGCTCGTTGGTGGGTGCCACGAGCGCAACTCTGAGCCCTTCCGCCCGGAGCTGGCCTACAGTGGCTGAGACGAAGTGGCTCTTGCCAGCGCCAGCCGGGGCGGCGGCGACCACAGCGGCCTCCTGGCCGAGCCGGGTCAGCAGGTCGCTGCGCATGGCGTCCTCGACCGCCTCCGCGGCGGTAATGACAGCGCCGTCGAACTTTGACTGAGTGATCGTGCCGGGGGGAGTCACGTGTACCTCCCGGGGTCGGGCAGGGCCGTGCCGTCGACCGCGGCGGACGGCGGCTCGGCGTCGCCGGTATCGATGGGTTCAGGCAGGGGTGGCGGCAAGGCCGGGCGGTGGGTCCAGGGCGCTTCCAGCGGTGGTGCAAGCCGGTAGGCATCCGGCCGCGTGTGCAGGACCGACAGCGTGACGCGATCACCCGCGCCCGGCAGCCTGGCGGGTGTCGGAGCGGCGTCCAGCATGAGGGTGATCCGGGAACCAAGGCCGTGCGGCTGGACCGCCTGCACTTCCCAGGGATGGTCGTGTGCGGTGGCCGTCCACCACAGCCTCTTGTGCGCCGGCAGGACCGCCGGGTCGTCGGTGTCGAGTGTCATCAGGGCTCGGCGCACCGACCTGACCCGGGCAACCACCCGGTGCTCGTTCACGGACGCGACCACCCCGCGGACGGCATCCCCGTCCAGCAGGTACGGGACCATGCAGGCCGCATCCTCGACGGCCTTATCCGCGTCGTAGCGGGCCAGGGCATCCTCGAGACGGCGCAGCGTCATTGCGGCCTGCCGCGGCGTGTCAGTCGTCCGATACCGCCCTCCACCGGCCATCCAGTCAACATGCCGGCCGAACGCCTCACGGTCTCCCTCAAACCGGCGCTGCACCGAGGGAGCGGCCGGAAGCCGACGCTCACGAGCTACGGCGTGGTCCATGAGCTGCCATACGGGCTCGATCAGGCGCCGGTAATGGTCGCGCAGGGGCCTGGCCAAGGGCTCTACCACGGCCGGGTCGGTGCTCCCGCCACGGGCGGTGTTGAACTCAGCCAGGAGAGCATCGGTCACCCGGTCGATGTCCTCGGTGGGCTCGGGGCCGATACGCGCCAGCGCCTCCGCAGCAGCGGACGCATGGAACGCATGCGTTCCGGCTGGCGGTTCTATCTGGGCATCCAGAGCGGCGAGGTTGGCCTGCTCGAAGGGGGACAGCAGCGTGGCCCAATGCTCGGCAACGAGACGGTCGAGCGGAAGAAGAAGGGCCTGGCCCGGCACGCGGGCGTGCCGGGCGTAAAATCGAAGGTGTTTTCCCGCCTCGATGAGGGCTGGGTCGGGCGTGACCCCGCCCCGGTCGGAGAGGTAGGCGAGGTAGCGTCCCAGCAGCCCCAGAGCTCCCACGGTAGTGCGGTTGGGAACGACAACCTGCAGGGCGCCGGCCGGCAGGAGCTCGGTGCGGCGGCCGCGCTGGCGGGCGACCTTGGCGTCGGCTGCGCTGCGCACGCGGAGACACAGGTCAGCGGCGAACGGCGCGAGCGCCGCGAAGTACAGGTCGCGGTTGCGCGGCTCACCCGCCACAGCGAGCTCGAAGGGCCCGCCCAGCGGCCCCCAGGCAATCGCGGCGGCCCGGAATCGCTCGCCGCCGAGCCGCCACATGGCGATCCCGAGCGGCTGGTCGGCGAGGTGAGTGTGCCTGAGGGTCGTGCGGCGCATCGCGCGGCCGCTATCGTAGATGCGGCCGACGAAGAGTGCGTCCAGCGCGGTGCTCATGCCGGCCTCCTCAGACCGGGTCGGCCCGCGGGCATCACCTCGTCGTAGAGCCGTCCCGCCCGGGCGATCGGCACCGCCGCAGGCGCCTCAGTGACCGAGGGCGGAGCACCCCGCCCGAGTTCGGCGACCCGCCCCAGGCTGGCGACGCCGGGGAGCGCACGAGCTACCGGTCCACCGGTGATGGCCGGGTCGCCCGCCCCGAAGACGCACTGCCGGCACGCCCAGGCGAAGCCGCAGGACGTCAGACAGCTCGCAGGCTCATAGACTCGGCCCAGTTCCTCGGTAATCTCGGCGAAGGCCTCGAGCCGCGCCTCCTCCGGCAGAGACACGTCCGCAATCCGATCAAATGTGACGGAGGGCGGGACCGACGCCGCGATGTCGCTCACCTCGGGCACCGCGTGGAGCAGGCGCTCGACCCGACGGACGCGGCCGTCTACATTCTGGCGGTGGAGGACCGGAGCCAGGCCCGTGTTGCGCGGGGTGATCAGCACGACGTTGCCCGACACGCGCCCGGGGTCGACACCAGCCTGGTCGAGGGCCCGGCGTCCCAGCAGGACGTAGGTAGCCGCCTGGTCGAGGGCGGCGCCGAGTGCGTCCTCGTCAGTGGGCCGGCCGTCGACAACCGGCCAGGACTTGTTCTCCCCGACGATGATCTCGCCGGCCACGCCGATCGCCATCTCATCGGCCTCGAAGAACGCCGCTAGGCCGCCGATGTCCGCGCGCAAGACCGCGCCGTCCAGGACGATGGGCTCCGGGGGCGCTGCGACGATTTCGGCCATGCGCGTGCGGGTCACCGACGCCCGCAGAGTCAGGCCGGTCCGGTTGGGCTGATATCCCTCGCGAAGGTTCTCGATGGCTGCGATGGTGAAGTCGACGCCGAGCCCGTCGGTGAGTACCTTGCGCAACTCGGCATGTCCGTACCGGCGCAGCAGCGCCTCGAAGGCGACGCCGCGGCCGATGGCGAACGGTGACTGCCCGTACGGCACCTCGGCGCCAGTGCCGGCAAGAGCGCGGTTAGTATCGACCCGCGCTGCGAACGCGACTGCGGCGGTCGGGCAGGAGTGGACGTTGGCGAACGCGGCGAGCCGGCGGACGTTGGGCCGGATCGTGGGAGCCCGGCCGCGAACATGATCGAGAGCAGTCCCCGCCCCCGGATCCGGTCGGCTGCGGCGGCGTGACATCACTGCCGCCCTTGCCGATCGCCCTCGGCGACGACGCCGATACTGACGCCCCACAGCTGATGCTCCTCTGCCAGCTGGGCGCGAGCCCGGGCGGCTGCCTGCCTGCGCCAAGGCTCGTCCCTCACGGCGAGCGGAGCAAGCTCGGCCGCGGCGGCCGACTCCACCCTCGCAGTGTCTACGTCCCGGCCGTCGAGCGCGCCGGGGATCGAGTGCGCCATCCCGGCCACAACCGACGCCAGCCGCTCGGCGACCGCGGGATCCCGCTCGCTGAGCCATGCAAGCTGCCTGGCGAGCTGCGCCGTGACCGCCAGGTGGTCGGCCCGTTCGGACCACGGACCCAGAAGCCGTCGCTCGAGCGGCCAGTCAGACAGTGTCAGGAACCCTCGCACCGGCTGGAAAAAGTGGCCCTCCAAGGCCGGGACGATGTAGGTCGGACGAGCGCTGCTCTTCGCCCACGCCAGCCGCTCATCACGACGAAGCGCCGCGAGTGCCCGCGGCTCGACCCGCTGGCCAAACCTAGCTTCGGCGTAGTCGGCTAGAACCCGGGCACGACATGGCACGCCGATCTCGGCCAGCGCGCCCGCGACCACCTGCCGACCGCTGCGAGTCGAGCGAGGCGTCTTCGTGCTCCTCACCGGCACGACCGTCGGCGGGGCCTCGAAGTCCGGCGCGTGGCCCTCTGACGGCTTGTGCTCGGTCGTTTCAGCGAGCCGCTCTTCCAGCTGACGCGTCAGCCGGACAGCCTCAGCATGATTACCGGCCGCGAGAGCGTCGGCCACGCGGCGGGCGAGGCTGACTGCCTCATCATCCTGCCTCTGTGTCATGTTCTCATGATATACAGCATGCTCCATGCTTCAACATGTTTTCCATGTCATCTCTCCTATAGACTAGCGGTGCGAGGGGAGAGCGATGAACAGATCGATGACGCTGGCCGCGGTCACCGCGCCCGGCTCGGGCACGCCACGCAACCGTGGCATCAACTATCTCGGAAACCTGGGCCGGGTGCTGCGGGACCTGACCGGCTTTGCCACGCTCACCTTCGAGCTGCTGCAGAACGCCGACGACGCGGGCGCGAGCACGCTGCGGATCGACGTCGGCCAGGAGTCGCTTGTCGTCTTCAACGACGCGGAATTCTCGGACTGCGGCGACCAGGACCTTACTTCTGAGAATTGCCTGTACCTCGCCCAGCACGGCCACCGGTGCGACTTCCACAGCTTCCGTGATGTGGCCAGCGGCGACAAACGCGACCGTGCTGACACCACCGGCGCGTTCGGGATCGGCTTCATCGCCGTCTACCAGGTCGCAGACCACGCAGTGCTGATCTCCAGCGGTCGGCGCTGGGACATCGATGAGATGCGCCAAGAAGCCGACAGGATTCTCGAGACTCCCGCGCCGGACGCCGTCGGCACAACCTTCATCCTGCCGTGGGCGCGCGACCCTGACTCCCCCTTCCGTCAGGCAACCAAGAGCGCCGCCATCGGGCCGGACGATCCGCATCGGCTGCTCGACGTCCTGGTCGCGACCCTGCCGACCGCCATGCTGTTCCTGCGTAACGTCCGCGAGGTCGAGCTACTGCAAGACGGTCAGACCGCCTGCCGCTATCGCCGCGAGGACGCAGGCGACATCTGCGAAATAACCGGCGGGGACCAGCCACGCCTCTGGCTCATGCTTCGAGGAGACTTCGCCGAAGATGCGGCAGCGCTCCGCCGCGAGTTCCCCGGAAAGATCGAAGACCGGCGCAGGGCTGACGTGAGCGTCGCGATCCCGCTGGATGGCGAGGTCGACGGCCTGCTCTGCGCTTACCTACCGACCGACGAGCGCAGCGGCCTGCCAGCGCACATCAACGCCGACTTCTCCCCCGAATCCGACCGCAAGCACCTGATCACCGACAGCTTCCACGGCCGGTGGAACCGGCTCGCGGTGCGCGCCGCCGCGAGGATCATCGCCCGGCAACTTCCCTACCTCGCCTCCCTTCTCGGACACGAGCAGCTCTGGCGACTGATCTTCGCTGCCTACGAGGCCCATCCCGCCGGGCCCGACACCGGAATCGCCGCCTATTGGCAGGAGATCGCGCCTCTGCTGCCGACGATGCCGGTGATGTGGACAACCACCGGCCAGTGGACCACCCCGGAGGCCACGGTCTTCCTCTACTCAAGCGACGAGGACGAGCTTATCCCGGTCCTCGAGCAACTCGGCGTTCTGGTCATGCATCCGCAGGTCGGCGCCTTCGTGCGGCGCATGACCGGGCGAGCCGGAGCCCATCAGCTGTCGATCGAGATCCTCGCCACGGCGCTGCAGGACCACGGACTGACCCGCCCGACATCCCTGGCCAATGCACCGCCAGCCGTAGCCGCGCAGGAGTCACGGAAAATCTTGTCGAGCGAGCTGGAACGTCTGCTCAACCGCAAGGCGCCGGCGAGCGACCGCGAGCTACTGCAGCGCACGGCCGTGATGCCTGGCACGGACGGCCGATTGTGGCCCCCCGGCCAGCTCCACTGTGCTGACCTGCTGACGGGTCAGCTGGTCACCGATCTTGGCCTCGTCGCTGCTCTCCTCGACCGCGCTGCGCTGCCAGACAATTGCGACCACCTTGCTGCACTGTGCCCGTCGCTGGACCTGCCATTTGTTTTTACTCTTCTGGCAAGTGGCGATGGAGCGCACGCTCTCCGCGATGCGCTGGACAGCGGACGGGTCAGCACCGCGCGGATCCTGTCCTGGCTGCGGGGTCACGAGCAGGCGATCCTGGCCAGCCCGGCCCTGCGCTCCCGGGTCCGGGCACTGCCGATCTACCCCGCCGGCACCGGGTACAGGCCGCTGGACGAGGTAATGCTTCCCGGCGGCTTTACCGACCGGCTCGGCATCGCCGAGGTCATCGACCGCGAGCAGGTCAGTGAGCACATCTCCTTCCTTCAGCGGCTCGGAGCCAGGACGCTGACGCTCCACACCTATCTCACCGAGTCCGTGCCATCTGCAGCGCGCCGACCCGAGATGCTGACCGATCCGCGGTGGCGGCAACTGATCCTTGAGCTCGCCGCCCAGCTTGACGACTTCGACCAAGACGCCGAGGTGCGCCAGGCGCTGACACCGCTTCCCCTCGTCGCCTGCGACCGCGGGTTCCTGCCAGCATCGTCGTGTTACTTCGCGAGTGAGACCGTGACCGCAGTGCTGGGAGCGCACACGCCGGTCGCCCGCCCGCCGGGCGGCCACGAGCGGTCCACGACATCGCTGTATGAGTGGCTCGGCGTGGCCAAGGAGCCGCGGCTTCCGGACGTGGTCGCAACGGCCCGGCAGCTCGCCGCCACCGACCAGGACCTCAGATCATTGCGTTCTGTGGCTGCGATCATTGGCTACCTGGCCCGGTTCGTGCCGGACGGGCGGACCCCCGCACCGGATACCCTCGCCCCGCTGCGCAACCTCGCCTGGCTGCCGGTTCGCGGCGACCACGCATGGCACCGGCCAGCCGAGGCCAACACGGTGTTCCGCGAGACAGTGTTCGCCACGCAGGGCCGGTTTCTCGACGTGCCGGTGAAGATCCAGCAAGGCGCCGCTGATCTCCTGGACTGGCTCGGCGTGAAGACCAACCCGTCCGTGGCCCAGGTCGTCGCTCATCTACTGGCCCGGGCCGACCAGAGCCTGCCGGTCACTCGCGACGTTTACGTAGAGCTGAACCGCAACGCCGCAGACCCGGCGATCGGTCGTCTTGTCGGCACTGCGTGCCTGCTGCTAGACGGCGGATACGTCGCGCCCGCCACGGTGTTCCGGCAAGACAATCCGTTCGGGCGGTTCCGGCAGCTCCTCGGGCCCGATTTCGACGCAATCGGCGCTCTCCTCGACAGGCTCGGTGTCAAGCGCGTCCCTGACCACGAGGACGCGCGGAGGGTCCTCATCGACATCGCCCGAGAGGAGCAGGCCCGCTTCCACCTGCCGGTCGAGGACGAGGACGATCTTGCCGTGATCTGGCGATGCTGGCAGATGCTGGACGGGGCACTGGCACGCGACGAGGTTGACGCTGAATGGTTTGCGCAGCTGCGAGAACTGCCCGTCGTACCCAACGCAGCGTCCGTGCTTACTCCGCCGACCAGACTGCTCATCGACGACATGCCCGGCGTCGCCGCCGCGCTCAACGTCGGCGACGCCGTCATCCGGCGCAAGGAAGGCATGTGGCGGGCCTTCCAGTCAGCCGGAGTACGAAGCCTGACCGAAGCGGTCGAGGTCGACATCCTGCAAATCGAGGAAACAACTCGGCACGGGGACGTGCGCAACCGGATAGACACCCGGCGGTCCGCGCTGGCACGGGTTCTCGACGAAGACCCCGAGGGAATTCCGCGACTCGCGGCGACCATCACGCAACTGGAGTTCCCGCAGAGCCCTGTCCTGCGGGTCCGCTACCGCCTGCCCGTTTTCGGTCTGGTCTCGGACGAAGCATTGCTTAAGGCTTTGTACGTTCCGGCCGAGCGCGCCGACTGCCATGGCGCTCAGCTGATCAGCTGCCCTCAAGGTGACGGCACCTGGCCGTGGATGCTGATCGCGAAGGAGTTCGCCCGGGCCCTGTATCCGGGTGAGTCGCCGGGCCCCCTGGCCTCGAGCCTGTACGTCGTACTGAGCGCACCGTCGCTAGACGCGGCCGACAAAGCACTTGACGACGCTGGATGGCCCCAGGTGGAGCATGTCGAGGTCGCATCGCCGGGCGGTGGGCCAGGGGTGGGCTTCGGCGCAGACATCGACGCGAACTGGCCAGAGCACAGCCAGCCAGGCATTGCTCGCGATAGTGCTAACGCTACAGCCGCGCCTCAGCCACCTACCCAAGGAACCCAAACGGCGGATGCACGATCCCACGAAGAGGACGACGACCGGACAGCATGGGCCAGTCGGGATGAGGGAAGTGGCTCCATCGCTCATCACGGGGCAACCGGTGATCGTGACGCCCTGCGAGACCGTACCCGCGACGATGAAATCCCTTCCTCTTCTCGGCGACTGTCGGCTGAGAGAGGCTCTCCTCCGGCCAATCGCGGTCGCCTACGTTCCTATGTGATGGTTGGTGATAGTGAAGAGACCGAGCGGACGCCGGTCGACCATTCGCCCGTCGACCAGGCCGGCGTCCGCCGGGTAGTAGAGGTCGAGCGCGCAGCAGGACGCCACCCAGAAGTAATGCCGCACGAGAATCCAGGCTTCGACGTCATCTCACGCGACGGTACGGGCCGAATCCTGCGGCACATCGAGGTCAAGTCAACCGCCAGTGGCTGGGACGACATGGGGGTCGGACTGACCCGAACACAGTTCGATTTCGCACAACAGAACCGTGAGACGTTCTGGCTATACGTGGTTGAACATGCACTCGACGACAACGATGCGCGCGTTATGCGCATCGCCGACCCCATCGGCCGTGCGGACGAGTTCCGCTTCGACGACGGATGGTCAGTGGTCAGCGAAGACGTGGACACCACCGACCTACAGATGGCAGAGGATACTGTGCCCGAGGCCGACTCCATCCCTGAAGGGAGCATTCAGCGCATCGTGATTCGGCTCACTCAGGGCAACCTCAGCAACAGCCACGTCTACTTGCGAAATCACCTGGACTTCTTCCCCGCGGATGCGATCGGCGCTGCTAATGCGAAGGATGGGGAGGGCAAGCTGCTCACTGTGTACTTCGCAGGGCTCGCCGAGCCTGTGGAGACCGACATCACAGGCGACCACAAGTCCTTCCGCTGCCGGGGTGCTTGGCGGGAGTTCTTTGCTCACCATCGCCTAGTCGAAGGCGACAGCGTTGCTATCGAGCGGCAATCCGCATACGAGTATCGCGTCGTTTCCGCTGGTTGAGTCCGCAGCGGCTCGATGCTGCATGATTGCGCGAGACACCTAGCAGATGGCGGGAATCAGACAGCATCCCATGTGTGGCCTCGTCTTGCCGGGCCGTCGCTGCGGCACCGCAGCTGGCGCGGGCGTGGCCGACTGCACGAGACAGCGTCCGCATATGCAACCAAGCAGGGCAGCCTCCACAGGCTGACGCCACTGTCCACAACCTGGCGCTCAGCTGGGTACTGTCTAGCCCAGGTCCACTTGGCCCCCGGAATGGCCCCCAGCTACTGTTCGGTTGTTCGAATTTGCCTTCTGACCTGGAGAGGTCTTCACATTTGGCTGTGACCTGCGCGGATGCGCGTTCCTGACGGTGGCGTCCACGGGTTAAGCGGGCGGCGTCCACAGGGTTATGCGGGTGTTTGCCGGGTTCAGGTGTCGTCGGCGT
>Ga0335078_10014627_pt1 | contig 11644 bp, 12 predicted proteins | sample Lox_Sample_32_FD_206711 | JGI IMG/M metagenome (GOLD analysis project Ga0335078, IMG submission 206711) | Soil microbial communities from Loxahatchee National Wildlife Refuge, Florida, United States - Lox_Sample_3.2 | ecosystem: Environmental > Terrestrial > Soil > Wetlands | place: USA...
CCTCGCGAGCGCCCGCCGCGTGCTCGACTTTGGGTGCGGCTGCGGCCGCACGATAGGGTGGTTTCTCCGTGGCGGCGGTCCTGTGGAGTTCCACGGCGTCGACGTTGATGCGGAGGCTGTGCGTTGGTCACCGCCATCTCCCCGGCGGCCATTTTCTGCCCTGCGCGCCAACTCCGCCGCTCCCGTATCCGGCCGCGCATTTCGATGTCATTTACTGCCTGTCCGTGTTCACGCATCTGGACGAGCGCATGCAGGACGCTTGGCTCGCGGAGCTCGATAGGATACTCGAGCCTGGCGGAGTTCTGCTGCTCACCGTTTATAGCGAAGCGGCTACCGGAGTCCTCGGTGCGGACGGCCAGGAAATGCTTCGAGATTTTGGGTTTGTGCATAAGCGCTCTTCCAAGCTCAGGGGCCTCTTGCCGGACTGGTATCAAACCACGTTTCATTCTCGCGAATATATGGTCAGGCGCTTGTCACAGTGGTTCTCCGGCATCCAGTATTTCGCAGTTCCCGGTGGCGAACAGAATGTGGTAACAGCCAGAAAGGTCCCCGCTGGCGTGTTACTCCTCTGACAGGTCATTCCGGGCAGTTACTTCCGGAGTGAAAGCAGAGTTATGTGGATGCTTTTCGCGTGAAACAAATTACAAACGCACGCGGCCGGCCCTTCGCCCTGAGCGCCTTTCACCGGCGCCAGTCCCGCCAACAAAGCTACCGCAGGTTGTTTGACTTTAGGGCTGGTTTTCGGTCCGGGCACGAGATTTTTTCGCTCGTTTGAGGAGAAAATCGATGCGGTTTTCCACATCCAGGTTCTTGTCACGCGTAAAATGCAGCTCGGGAACATGGCGCAAGGTCAGGCGGGTGGCCAGTTCATGGCGGAGAAAGCCGCGGGCGTGCTCGAGCGCCGCAATCGAGGCATCCTGCTCGGCCCCGGTGCCACGCAATCCCACGCGGACGGTGGCGTGGCGGCCGTCGGGGCTGATGTGGACCTCGGTCACGTCCACCGCCAGCAACCGCGGGTCGTCGGTTTCGAAGCCGACGATCTCGCTCAACTCCTCGCGGAGGGCCTCGGAAACGCGAAGTGAGCGGCGTTCATCCATGGCGGCTCGCGTCGCCGGCGGGCCTCGCCGGCAGGAGCCCGGGCCCCGGGCTCTTCATGCCAGCCACTCCACAACCGCGCCGGCCAGTTCGCCGCCAAGCAGCGAAGCCGCTTCCTCTTCCACCGAGCGCAGCACTTTTTCCGCATGCACGTGGTCGCTCGAAACGGTGACGGCGGCCACCGCGGCGCGCTGCCAAAGATCCTGGTGATCGATTTCCGCCACCGCGACGTTGAATTTGCCGCGCAGGCGGGCCTTCAAGCCCTCCACCACGTGACGCTTGTCCTTCAGGGAATGGGAGTTTTCCAGCCGTAATTCCAGGGTCAGCACGCCGACGCAGGCCATGGCATCAGGCAAAGACCTCGCTCGCGACGCGCTCGGTGACGAACGCCTCGATCACATCGCCCTGCTTGATGTCGGAAAAGTTTTCGAGGGTGATGCCGCATTCCTGGCCGCTCTTCACTTCATTCACGTCGTCCTTGAAGCGCCGCAGGGAAGCGACCTTGCCGGTATAGACCACCACATTGTCGCGCAGCAGCCGCACTTCGGACCGGCTGGGAATCACGCCATCCTGTACGAAGCAACCCGCCACGTTGCCCACCTTGGAAATGCGGAAAGTTTCCTGCACCGCGGCCTTGCCCTTGTAGATCTCGCGGAAAACCGGCTCGAGCAGGCCGCTCATGGCGGCCTTGATTTCGTCGGTGAGGTTGTAAATGATCGTGTGCAGGCGGATATCCACCTTCTCCTGCTCGGCAAGCGTGGCGGCGGCGCGCTCGGGCCGCACGTTGAAGCCGATGATCACGGCGTTCGATGCGGAAGCCAGCAGCACGTCGCTTTCGTTGACCGCGCCAACGCCGGAGCGGATCACGCGCACCTTCACCTTCTCGTTGGAAAGCTTCTGCAGCGCTTCCGACAGCACTTCGGCGGAGCCGCCCACGTCGGCCTTGAGGATAATCGGCAACTCCTTGATTTCGCCGGCCTCCATCTGCTTGTGCAGTTGATCGAGAGTGAGCCGGGCGGATTTCGCCATCGCCGCCTCGCGGTCTTTGAGGTCGCGGAACTTGACGATCTGCTGCGCCTTGGCGGTGTCGGTCACCACCTGGAAATCGTCGCCGACCTCGGGCAATGAGCCGAGCCCCAGCACTTCAACCGGCGTGGCGGGTTCGGCTTTGCGAATTTGCGCGCCGCGGTCGCTGATCATGGCGCGCACCTTGCCGAATACCGCCCCGCAGATGAAGAAATCGCCCACGGCGAGCGTACCGTTGCGCACCAGCACGGTGGCTACGGGACCGCGGCCGCGGTCGAGCTGGGCTTCGAGCACGGTGCCCATCGCTGGCCGCTGCGGATTTGCCTTGAGGTCCAGCATGTCGGCCACCAGCAGAATCATCTCGAGCAGCAGGTCCAGGCCCTTTTGCGTCTTGGCGGATACCGGCACCATGACGGTGTCGCCGCCCCAATCCTCGGCCTGCAGGCCGCGATCGGCGAGTTGTTGCTTGATGCGCTCGGGTTGCGCGTCGGCCTTGTCGATTTTGTTGATGGCCACGATAATCGGCACGCCGGCGGCTTTGGCGTGATCGATCGCCTCGAGCGTTTGCGGCATGACGCCGTCGTCGGCAGCCACTACCAGGACGACGATGTCGGTCACCTTGGCGCCGCGGGCGCGCATGCGGGTAAACGCCTCGTGGCCGGGGGTATCGATGAAAACGATGTTACGGCCGTTCATCTCCACCTGATACGCGCCGATATGCTGGGTGATGCCGCCGGCCTCGCGCGCGGCCACGTTGGCCTCGCGGATGGCATCGAGCAGCGATGTCTTGCCATGATCGACGTGGCCCATGATGGTGACCACGGGCGCGCGCCTCACCAGGTCCTTGGTCTCTTCGGCCTCCTCGACCGCCTGCATCGCCTCTTCTTCATAGCTCACGGTGGCGGTGGATGCGCCGAACTCACGCGCCACCTCGGTGGCCAGTTTCACGTCCAGCGTCTGATTGATGGTGGCGAAAATGCCGCGATCCACGAGCTTCGAAATGATGCTGGCCGCCTTGATATCGAGCTTCTCGGAGAGTTCCTTGAGCGTGATGCCTTCGGAGATGGTGATTTCGCGGCTGATCGGCGGCGGGCCCGAAGCCACCTGGCGGCGCGTGGCGGGCCGCAGGACTTTCTCTTCCTCGATGCGCTCGCGCTGTTGGCGGGCGGGACGCTTGTCGAACCGGCCGCGAGGCTGTTCGAGTACCGGCGGCGCCAGCCCCGGTCCCAGCGGACCTCGCGGGGTGGTGGGGTGCTGGGGGCGCGGCCCGGTGCGGCTGGCCGGAGCGCCGGTGCGCGGACCCTGCCTTGCCACCATGGGTTGTCCGGGGCGGATCGGCCCGCGGTAAATCGGTTGACCGGGGGTGGGCGCACCGGGCGCGCGAGGCACTCCGGGACGCGGCACCGCGGGCATGGCAGGCATTGCCGGACGGGGCGCGCTCAGTCTCGCCGCCAGGTCAGGGCGCGGCGGCACCACCGGGCGAGCCGCCGGCTGCCCCGCCAAGGGCCGCGCTGGGCCTGCCGGAACCGGACCACGAGCTTCGACCGAAGCAGGCGGGCGCGCGGGCGCAGCCGGCCGCGGACCAGCAGGCGTGGGACGCGCGATGTCGGGCAACGTCACGGGCATCGGCGCCCGGGGCCCGGATAGAACCTGGCCGGGCCGGGGCGCGGTGGGACCGCCCGGAATTGGCTTCGCCGGCAGCGCCGTCGGCCTGCCTGGAGCGATCACCGCCACCGGGGGCATGGCGGGTTTGGGCGCGCCCGGCACCGCGATTGGCGGGTGGATCGGTTTCCCGGTAGCCAGGGGAGGGCGAATCGGCGCGGCGCTGGGGATCGGCCGCGGTTCGACGTGCACGGACGCGTCCGGCTGCGCTTCTCCCGGTTCCGCGGCCGCCTCCGGTACTACCGTGTCGCGGGGGCTCGCGGCTTCCGGCGCGGCGTTCTCTGCGCGCGCGGCCGGCTCCTCAAGGGCGGGTTCCTCTTCCGGAACTTCGCGGCCCAATAAGCGGCGCAGCCTGATCGCGACGTCTTCGTCGATGGAACTGGAGTGCGTCTTCTTTTCGGTGACGCCCAACTCGGGCAGCCGGTCCAGAATCTCGTGGGCTTTGACTTCCAGCTCCCGCGCCAGCTCGTTGATTCGAATCTTCTTCATAGAAAAAAGCAACTGTTTCTTGCTACTTCAGACACAACTCAGCCGCCATGATTCTCCGGGGCACCCTCCCCGGCATCGCCGGGGCCGACCTCAGGGCCCGCGCCTGGCTGATTGTGAGTAGGGGAACCCGCGCCTTCTATCGTATCAGACTGCTCCGATTCCACCGCTTCCAAGGCGGCTGGCTCCAACCCGCCGGCCGCCGCTGCGGGTTCATCGGGCGCAGCAGGTTCGGTTTCAGCCGCCGGCGTTTCGGCTGGCGCCAGCGCGTCCGCTGGCGCGCTTGCTTCCCCTTCCTGCGGCTCGCCGCCGGTTTCCGCTGCCGGCTCCAGATCCGCCGCGGCGCCAGCTTCCTCCACCGGGGGCTCGAACTGGGCGTAGTAAGCGTTCACGCACTCGAAGATCTTCTCCACGCCTTTGGGTCCTATGCCCTGAATTTCTTCCAGCTGTTCCGGTGTCATGCCGCCCAGCTTCTCGATTGTGCCCACGCCGTTCTCGAGCAGCTTCTCGACCGTCTTTTCCGCCAGCCCGTAATCGATGAGCACGGAGACCGGCGCGCCTGGCGCCACCATGGCGGCCATTTGCGATTCCACTTCCTGCCGCTTCTCTTCCTCGCTCTTGATGTCGATCTTCCAGCCGAGCAGTTTGGCCGCCAGGCGCACGTTCTGCCCCTTCTTGCCGATGGCGAGCGAAAGTTGGGAGTCGTCGACGATCACTTCCATCTGCTTTTCCAGCGGATCGACGATGCTGATCTTGCTTACCTTCGCCGGGCTGAGCGCATGGGTGGCGAACACCACGGGGTCCTCGGAGTACTCGATAATGTCGATCTTCTCTCCGCGAAGCTCGCGGATGATGGACTGCACGCGCATGCCCTTCATGCCGACGCAAGCACCGACGCTATCCACGTCGCGGTCGCGGCTCTGCACCGCGATCTTGGTGCGTTCGCCGGCTTCGCGCGCGCATCCCTTGATGGTCACCGTGCCGTCGTAGATCTCCGGCACTTCCTGCTCGAACAGGCGCATCACCAGTTCCGGCGCGGCGCGCGAAACCAGCACGCCCGGGCCTTTGCTGGCTTTATCCACCAGCCGGATCACGCAGCGCACGCGATCGCCCACGGAATAGCTTTCCAGCCGCGACTGCTCCTTCTTGGTCAACTTGGCTTCCGTCTTGCCGAGATCGAGGACGTACTCGGGCCCCTCCACCCGCTTCACCGTGCAGTTGACCAGCTCGCCGGCGCGACCGGAGTATTCGTTGTACACGGTTTCGCGCTCGGCCTCCCGCACTTTCTGGAAGATTACCTGCTTGGCGGTCTGGGCGGAGATCCGGCCCAGAGCGTCGGTCTTCTTCGGGATGCGGATTTCGGAGCCGATTTCAGCTTCGGGCAGGATGCGGCGCGCCTCGGTCAGGGTCATTTCGTGGTCGGGATCGGCCACCACCTCGGCCGCCTTCTTCACCGCGAACAGTTGGATGGCGCCGGTCTTCGGATCCATCTCCGCCAGGTAGTCTTCGTTGGTGCGGTAGTGTTTGCGGGCCGCGATCAGCATGGCGTCCTTCACAGCGTCGAAGACGATCTGCGGATCGATGCCCTTTTCCTTGCTCAGGATTTCGATGGATTGAAAGATGGTTTCCAAAGTGCCCTCGTTCTTACAATAGAAATTTCCGTTGGTATCCGGTCTCCGGCGGGCTTACCACTCGAACTTCAGGTTGGCCTTCTGGATCTCGTCCAGGCCAACCTCAAGGGGCGGGTGGCCGGCGGTCTCGATGGTCACGCGGCCATTTTCGAAGCCGGCCAGCGTGCCTTCCCAGTTGCGGCGCCCCTCCACCGGCTGGTGCAACACCACTTTGATTTTCTTTCCCTGGAAGCGCCTAAAGTCGGCCGGTCTGGCGAGTTTCCTCTCCACTCCGGGAGAGCTGACTTCCAGTGTGTAGCGGCCGCCCGGCATCACGTTCTCGACATCCAGAATGGTCCCCACCTGCTGGGAAACCTTTTCGCAATCGCCGTGGGTCACGCCTGTGGGCTTGTCGATCGAAATGCGGACCAGGCGGCTTGCGCCGCCGCCCTTCACCGCGACCTCGACGACTTCCATACCCTCGGAAGTCGCTACCCGCGCAGCGATTGCTTCGATCTTCGATGCCACGTCTTCCAGCATTTCCTGAAAATTATCGATCGCCAACAAAAAAGTGGGCTTTCGCCCACTAACTTGGCTCGCCGATACGTTTCCAGTATAGCGCGTGCGGAAGGGAATTGTCAGCCTGGACCGTAGTGCCCGGATGCCGGGAGTGCGGCGGCACGCCGGCGCGACCCGCCGCTCAGCCACTGCCCAGGTGACAAATTGGCAGTGACAGGCTTGCTCGAGCCGGTTCCGCCTCCATTTCCTTCGGAAGTTATCTCCACCCGGCTATGGCTTCATACTGTCCAATTGCAACTTGAAGCAACTCGGCTGTAGCCACAACAATAGGAGCGGCGGATCTGCGATCCCAGCCCCGTATGCAACTATCCGAAGATCAGAAACAGCAAATCCTCGAGGAAGAGAGTAAGCGCCTTGCCGAAGAGTATCGGGCCGAGGTGCGCAGAGAGCTGCGCAGCCAGGCAGGGGCAGGCGATGCGGTAACCGGGCCATCGCCGGAGACCGCACAGCGCGAGGTCGTTTCCAGAAAGTCCCGGAAGCATTTTCTTCTCCTGATTATCCCGGCCGTGGTTGCGATCCTGTGGATCGCCCGGAAGGCCCTCGGGCTGTAGGGAAATACGCCCATCCGGCATGCAAACCGATGCCAGCCGCGGGACCCTTATCAGCCGCCATGCGATTGATTCGATGAGGTTCAGCCCACCGTCATCGATAAACTAACAGCGGCCGTTTACAGCTTAACAATCACTGAAATCCACAACAGACACGCTGCTTATTTTTCGCTGTCTTTCATTTCGGGGCCGCGCCGGCGCTGCCTTCGGCCGTGCCGCGCGGTGAATTCGGGCGCGCTACAATGATCGCTCGGGGAGCACAAGAGCCGTGCCTGACATCATCATACGTCCCACCGCGAAGTTCCTGAAGGCCGCCGCAATCGCCGCCGCCCTCGTGTTTCTCTGCTTGGAAATCGCGTATCTGGCGGTTTGGAAGGAGCAGTTTCCCCATGACTGGGTGATGATTCTTCCGCCTCTGCTGCTGCTCTGGCCGGGCTCCCGCTGGCTGCGGCGTCAAGCCACGCGGACGGTAGTGACGGGGGACCGCCTGCGTTACGAAACCGGGCTCGTTTCCAAGTCCACCCGCACCATCCAACTTGCCAAGGTCCAGGATGTGCGCGTGGAGCAGCGCCTGGCGCAGCGCTTGTTTAATGTGGGCAATCTCTCCATCGAGACCGCGGGTGAGGCGAGCCGGCTGACGCTGGTCAACGTCGACGAACCACACAAGTTGGCCGATGAGATCATGAACCGCTCGCAAGCCGGGCAGGCCGCCGGCGCCGTTTAGATCGCAGCGCCACGTTTTCGCCCGCCCGCAGGGTTTACCCCGGCTTGCGCAGCCAGAGGTAGCAGTGGTTGCCGATACGGCCGGCGCGCGCCGTGCCTAGCAGAAGCAGGTCAAGGTACCGTAACGGAAACAGCAGCCAGCCAAGCACTCCGTGAACCACACCCCGCCATGCGCGCCACGGCAGCAAGAGCTTCGCGTATTCGATCGTGAACACCAGGAGCGTTGCTGTCGGGCCGGTGCGCCAGCCCTCAGCGACCGGTTCGAAACTGCGTCCCAATTCCTTCAGCCCGTCCAGGGTGTAGCGGCGGTAATCCTTCGGATACGCGTGGAAGGGGTGACAGAATGGCGTCACCAGGTGCAGGTGGCCGCCGGGGGCGAGGACGCGCGCGATTTCCGCCATCACCAGTTCGGGACAGCGGACGTGCTCCAGCACCGCATCGCATTCCACGCGCTGAAACAGATCGGCGGCGAAAGGCAGAGATTGCGCGTCGGCCGCCACATCCACTCCCGGAAGAGCAAACAAATCGAGATTGACATAACCGGACGGGCGGCGTCCGGCCCCGCCGAGGTAAAGGTTCCAGCGTCCCAAGGGAAAACCCTTGGGCTCGGTGGGATTCATGATATACGGCGGCGGCGGAGCGAGCAGGCGGAGCAGCCGGTCCTGCCAGCAGGTGGACGCGCGGCGGCGATAGAGATCCTCAAGCGAATCGGAATGCACTGACCTCACACGTCGTTGGAAGAGAGTTCATCATAACAGACGCCCCGGCGAACTCCGAGGGACGACTCTCGCTCCGCGGGGGACAAGGCGGGCCGGGCTAGATGGTTCTTCCCACGGCGGGGGCGATCATGCGCAATTGCGCCATCAGTTCGCTGAACTGTTCCGGACGCAGGGATTGCGCGCAATCGCTCCAGGCGCGGTCCGGATCGGGATGGACTTCAAGCAGCAGGCCGTCGGCGCCGGCGGCGACGGCGGCACGTGCCATGGGAGGAACTTTGTCGCGGCGCCCGGTCGCGTTCGATGGGTCAGCCACAATCGGCAGGTGCGATAGTTTCTTGACCACCGGGATGGCGGAAATATCCATGGTGTTGGTGGTGTAGGTCTCGAAAGTGCGGATGCCGCGTTCGCACAGAATCACCTGGTAGTTGCCGCCGGCGAGAATATACTCGGCCGAGAGGAGCAGTTCCTCGATGGTGGCTGCGATGCCGCGCTTCAAGAGGACGGGCTTCGGTTGCTTGCCCAGCTCGCGCAGCAGGTTGAAGTTCTGCATGTTGCGCGCGCCAATTTGCAGGATATCGGCATACCGGTTCACCAGGGCAATCTGGCTGGTGTCGATGACTTCGCTGACCACGAGCAGGCCGCGGCGATCGGCGGCGGCGCGCAGCAGCGCGAGGCCCTCCTCGCCCAGGCCCTGGAATCCGTGCGGCGCGCTGCGCGGCTTGAAGGCTCCGCCGCGGAGCACAACGGCTCCGGCGGCAGCCACGATGTCAGCGGCCCGTTCGATCTGGTCGCGGCTTTCCACACTCGATGGTCCGGCCATCACCACCACGCGGCTGCTGCCGAATTCGCAGCCGCCCACTTTTACCACCGTCCCGCCGGGGTGAAAATGGCGGCTGGCGAGTTTGTACGGCGAGGCGATGCGATGGGCTTCCTTGACGCCGTCCATCACCTCGAACACCGCCAAATCGAACTCTTCCTTGCCGCCCACTCCGCCGAGCACGGTGTGAATGACCCCTGTGGAGCGGTGGACGTTGAAGTTCATTTCCACCATGCGGTCGATCACCGCCTGGATGTTCTCTTCACTGGCGCCTGCCTGCATGACCACGATCATGGTTTGTCTCCGTCCGACTCCATGCGCAACCGCTGGATGGTGCGCATTTCATCAATGATGCGCTCGAAAACGCGCCGCAGGCCGTCCGGCGTCAACGGGCCCGCATTCGAGTGGATGACGTTGGCGAATACCTGGTCTTCGCGCTTTGGCTCGTAGATGGGCAGGCGGGCCAGCCGCTTGACGCGGCCAATATCCTCCACCACGCGCGTGCGTTCGTTGAGCAGGCCCACTATGCGCCGGTCGAGTTCGTCGATCAGCACGCGAAATTCCTCCAGCTTCGCCTGCGCTTCTTCTTCCGTCATGCCAGCGCTCCAAACCCGTGTTTCAGCTCGCGGATGAAGCTCTCCAACTGGATTTCCAGCGACGCATTGCCGGTGTTCCGCTCGATCAGGCGGACCAGGGCGCTGCCCACCACCACGGCGTCCACCTGGCTGCTCAAATCCGCGACGTGCTCCGGCTTCGAGATGCCAAAGCCCACCGCCAGCGGCAAGTCGGTGATGGCGCGCATGGCGCGCGCCAGCGGTGCGGCCGCAACCGAAAGCGAATCGCGCTCCCCGGTGACGCCGGTGCGTGACACCAGGTAGACGAAGCCGGTGGAATAGCGCGCCACCAGCTCGAGCCGCCGCGGGGTGGAAGTGGGCGCTGCCAGAAACACGGTGTCGAGGCCCTGCCCGTGCATCGCGCCCACATATTCGTGCGCCTCTTCCACCGAGGCGTCGGTGAGCAGGCAGCCATCGATGCCGGCCCGGGCGGCGTCGCGCGCCAGGTTTTCGAGGCCGTAGCGCAACACAGGATTGAGATAGGTGAACAAAAGCAGCGGGACCTCGGAGCGTTGGCGGATTTCGCGGGCGATCTCGAGCACCGAACGAAGCGACGTGCCGGCTTGGAGTGCGCGCTCGCCGGCGCGCTGGATCACGGGGCCGTCGGCGATCGGATCGGAAAACGGCACGCCCAGTTCGATCAGGTCCGCGCCGCCCCTCTGCAGCGCTTCCACCAGCGCGGGCGTGCGCTCCGGGGCCGGGTCGCCCGCCGTGAGATATGCGATCAGACTCTTCCGCCCGGCGCCTTTGCGCGCTTCGAACATGCGGCCGATGCGCGTCATGATTCATCCAGCTCCTTGAGGTTTTCGCGGTAGATGTCGATGTCCTTATCGCCGCGGCCGGAGAGGTTGATGAGGAAGATCCTGCCCGAGGCGCCGGGCGCGCGGCGAATGGCCTCCGCCGCCGCGTGCGCGCTTTCGAGCGCCGGAATAATGCCTTCCACATGCGAAAGCTGGACCGCTGCGGCCACCGCCTCGGCATCGGACGCGGCCACATACTCGGCGCGTTGCTGGTCGTGGAGCAGGGCGTGCTCGGGACCGATCATCGCGTAGTCAAGGCCCGCCGATACCGAATGCGTGAGCGACACCTGCCCGTTCTCATCCTGCAACAGGTAGCTGTACGCGCCCTGGAGCACGCCGGGAGCGCCGCCGCGGAAGCGCGCCGCATGCTCGCCCAGCGCTTCTCCGCGGCCGCCGGCTTCGACGCCGATCAACGCCACGGTAGGGTCCGGCAAAAACGCGTCAAAAATCCCGATCGCGTTTGAACCTCCGCCCACGCAGGCGAAAACCGCGTCGGGCAGGCGGCCCTCGGCGGCGAGAATCTGGCGCCGCGCTTCTTCGCCGATCACCTTTTGAAAATCGCGCACCATCATCGGATAAGGGTGGGCGCCCAGCGCCGAGCCCAGCAGGTAATAGGTGTCGCCGACGTTGGTCACCCAGTCGCGCATGGCCTCGCTGATGGCGTCTTTCAGGGTACGGCTGCCCGCCTCCACTGGCGCCACCTTTGCGCCCAGCAGCCGCATGCGGAAAACGTTGAGGCGCTGGCGGCGCATATCTTCGGCGCCCATATAGACCACACACTCGAGGCCGAGCAGCGCGCACACCGTCGCGGTGGCCACGCCGTGTTGTCCCGCGCCGGTTTCGGCAATGATGCGGCGCTTACCCATGCGCCGCGCGAGCAGCCCCTGGCCCAGGCAGTTGTTGATCTTGTGCGCGCCCGTGTGTAACAGATCCTCGCGCTTCAGCCAAAGGCGGGCGCCGCCCAG
>Ga0335078_10014628_pt1 | contig 11644 bp, 14 predicted proteins | sample Lox_Sample_32_FD_206711 | JGI IMG/M metagenome (GOLD analysis project Ga0335078, IMG submission 206711) | Soil microbial communities from Loxahatchee National Wildlife Refuge, Florida, United States - Lox_Sample_3.2 | ecosystem: Environmental > Terrestrial > Soil > Wetlands | place: USA...
GTGCTGTTCTGGCTGCAGTTCATCCCGTCGCCGCCGTTCCGGATGCGGATGCCGCCCGAGGGCCAGGCGGTGGCGCTGGTCGCCACGAACGTGATCATGTGGATCCTGGCCATGTCGATGAGCTTCCTGACCCAGGTGTCCTGGTACCCGGTCTACGATCACATCCCCGGGGTCACTCTCTCGCCGTTCGCCAGCCAGCAGATCGGCGCCGGGATCCTGTGGGTGTGCGGCGACTTCTGGGCCATCCCGATGCTGATCGTGGTGGTCCGCCGGATCATCGACGCGGACGGCAGCGTGGGGTCGGCGCTGGACAAGATGCTCGGCCGGGACCGGGCCGCTCGCCCGGCCGACGGCACCGGCGAGGGCGGCGGCGCGCGCTGGGCCAGCCGGGCGGGCCGCTGACCGCGGTCCGCCGGGCCGGCCGGCCGCCCCGGCCTGCCGCGCTCGCCCGGGTCGCCGTGGCCGCGGCGGCCGGGCTCGCGGTGGCGCAGGCCGGCCCCGGCGTCACCGGGCTCGGGCCGGTCCGGCGGGCGCTGTTCCCCCGGCTGGCCGGCCGGGGGACCGCCGACCACGTGGCCCTCACCTTCGACGACGGCCCGGACCCGGCCTGGACGCCGCAGGTGCTGGACCTGCTCGCCGGGCGCGGGGTGCGCGCGACGTTCTTCCTGCTCGGCTCCATGGTGGCCGCGGCGCCCGGGCTGGCCGCCGACATCGGCGCCGCCGGGCACGAACTGGGCGTGCACGGCTGGGACCACCGCTACCTGCCGCTGCGCGGCCCGGCCGCGACCTGGGACGACATCAGGCTGGCCCGGGACATCGTGGCGACGTCGACCGGGACCGTGCCCCGGCTGTTCCGGCCGCCGTACGGCGTGCTGAGCACCTGGTCGCTCGCGGCCGCGCGCTGGCTGGGCCTGACCCCGGTGCTGTGGACCTGCTGGGGCCGGGAATGGGCGCGCGGCGCGACGCCAGAGTCGGTTTTCGCGGTCCTCGCGGCCGGCCTGGACGGGGGCGGCACGGTCCTGCTGCACGACTCGGACTCCGTCGCGCCGGCCGGGTCGGCCCGGGCGGCCCTCGGGGCGCTGCCGGTGCTGCTCGACGAGTGCGGCCGGCGCGGGCTGCGGGTCGGCCCCGTGGCCGAGCACGGCATCGGCCGCTGACCCCGGCCGGGACGGCATCAGCCACTGACCCCGGCCGGGACGGCATCAGCCACTGACCCCGGCCGGGACGGCATCAGCCACTGACCCCGGCCGGGTCACGCCCGCTCACGCCCCACCCGCCGCGCGCATGGTGTTCCGCCGCCCGGGCACCAGCCGCCGCTCTGGCATCAGAGCCCGTCTGCCCCGTGCGCCACTTTCACCCCGTCCGCCGCCCGGGCTCGGCCAACCGGGTTCGTGGTTGTACCTCCGCACGTGCTATAGGCCATGCGGAGGTACAACCACGGTCCGGGCGGACCGCCGCGCGGGCCGGGGCGGCCCGGTTGAGCGGTATTGATTCGCGCTCAACCCGCCGCGCGGGCCGGGGCGGCGCCCTCGGGCGGCTCAGCGCGCCTTGCGCGCCTTCCAGACCTCCTCGGTCGGCCAGTTCCGGGCCCAGTCGATGGTGGCCAGCGGCCAGCGCGTGGTGGCGCCGGCCGGCGGGCGGATCTCGATCAGGTCCTCCACCTGGAACCCGCAGCGGCGCAGGAGCCGGATCATGTCGCCGTGGCCGAGGTGGAACTCCACCGAGTCGTCGCCGGGCCACTCGAAGCGGTGCATGCCGAAGAACGGGCGCAGCAGCCGTTCGGTGGCGGGCCGCCCGTCCTCCTCGGGGACCGACAGCATCAGCTGCACCGAGTTGACCAGGAAGATCAGCCGCCCGCCGGGGCGCAGCAGCCGGGCCGCCTCGGGAATCCACTCGTACGGGTCACACCAGATGCTGGCGCCGTACTCAGAGATGGCCAGGTCGAAGGAGGCGTCGCGCAGCGGCACCTGCTCCGCGCTCGCCTGCACGAGCGGGAACGGCAGGCCGTGATGCTGCTGGAGCTTGCGGGCGGTGGCCAGCTGGGCCGCGGAGTTGTCCAGCCCGACCGGTCGCGCGCCGCGCCGGGCCAGCCAGGCCGAGACGTAACCGGTGCCGCAGCCCAGCTCGATGACCTCCTGGCCGGCCAGGTCTGGCGGCAGCAGCCCCACCTGCTCCTCGGGGACCGCCCAGATGCCCCAGGTCGGCTTGGCCGCGGCCCAGCCGCTGGCGCCCGGCTCCGCGTACCAGTCGGCCCAGCTGTCCCAGGCTGCCCGGTTACGGATCACGTGATCAGGAATGTCGGGCACAACGGCCAGCGTCCCCGCTGGCGGGGCCCCCCGTCAACGCGGTTTCCCCGCCAGGTAGTCGGGCGTCGCCGGCTGACCGGGCGGCGCCGGTAACCCGGTGAAGATCTCCCGGGCCTCGCGGACCGCGTAGACCACGATGACCAGGGCGGCCAGCGGATCGGCCCGCCACAGGCCGGCCGCGGCGTTCAGCACCAGGCCGGCCAGCACCGCCACGGCCAGGATCCCGTCCACGAGCGTGACCCGCCCCTCGCTGACCAGCACCGGGTTGCCGAGCGCCCGGCCGGTCCGGGCCTTGCCCGCGGCCAGCGCGAACATGACAGCGGCGGTCACCGCGGTCCAGCCGATGCCGAGCGGGCTGGGCCGGGGGTGGTAGCCGGCGGCCAGCACGATGGCCGACTGGACGGTGAGGTAGGCGGCCAGGGCCAGGAACGCGCCGCCGATCAGCCGCAGCGCCCGGCGCTGGCGGTCCTCCCCCGTGCCGGCTAGCTCCCAGAGCACGACCGTGCTGGCGCCGATCTCGATCAGCGAATCCAGGCCGAACCCGGCCAGCGCGACCGACCGGGCCGCGATCGCGGCGATCGCGAGCACGACGATGCCGGCGACGTTCCAGCCCAGGGTGATGCCCTCCAGGATCCGGCCCCGGCGCAGGAGCACGGCCGGCCGATCCGATTCATTGGTCACTGAGCGTTCCGTTCACCGATGGGCGGCGAGCGCGGCGTGATGGTCGGCCCCGTGGCGGGGCTGTGGATCAGCATGCACCAGCGCGGCGGTCAGGCGCGGGAGCGCATGCAAGAATTCATGCTCGGCGCCGACCGCGACCTGGCGCGCCTCGCGGCTGCAACCCGGTCGCGCAGGTCGGGCCCGGCCAGGATGCGGGCGGCGGCCGGTGCGCCGCTAGCTGGGGCCGGATTCGGCGAAGACCCGGCGGGACACGATGCCGTGACCGGTGCTGCTGCCCCAGATCGTGAACTCCTGACCCGGCCCGAAGTAGGCGGCCGCATCCTCGTCGGTCACGGTGATGGTGACGGTGGCCAGGTCTCCCGCCTGCAGCGGACGCTGGTCGTCCCGGGAGATCGCCGCCGGGAAGATCTTGGCGCCGGTTGAGCGGTCAAGAGGCCGCGCGCTGATCATGAGCGCCCGCGACCCGCTGGGGTATAGCCGACCGGGGTCAAGCCGGCTGGGCGGGTCGAGTTCGACCAGGGCCCGGAACCGGAATCGCATCGTCTCGTCTCGCTCCCTCCTTGTCCGGGGGAGTCCCCGCCGCTCCCAGCGCCCGGGCCGCGGCCCGGAGCACGGAGGCCCGGGGCCCGCCAAGGACCCCTGGGCTTGGTCTATACAAGTCTTGTCGATTACAATACTTTCTCATGAAAGGGTCAGCAACCGCGGCCGGGAAACCGGGCGGGCCCGACGCGGCGATCGTGGAGGTGCTGCAGGCGGCCACCCGGGTGCTGGCCGGGGTCGCGCTGCGCAGCGTTGACGTGCTGCACGGGGCGGTATCGCTGCCCCAGTTCCGGGTGCTGGCCGTGCTCGAGGATCTCGGGCCCTCCCGCTCCGGGCGGGTCGCCCGGGCGCTCGGGCTCGAGCCGTCGACCGTGACCCGGCTCGCCGACCGGCTGGTCGCCTCCGGGCACATCATGCGCGGCCGTGATCCCGGGCACCGCAGCGTCGTGACGCTCGAGCTCACCTCCAGCGGGCGGCAACTGGTCACCCGCGTGCGGGAGTGGCGGCACGCCGAGCTGTCGCGGATCCTCGGCGGCCTCGCGCCGGCCGACCGTGAGGCCACCGCCCGCGCGTTGCGCCTGCTCGTTGACGCCGCCGGGGAAGGTTACGGCTCACTGCGCCGCGGCCTGGTACCGCTGTGAGCCTCGCCCCCGCTGACCCGGCCCGCCGCGGTTACTTCCGCCGCCGGGCCCGCACGACGGTGTCCTTGACGGTCGTGAGCTGACCGTCCAGGTCGGTCGCGGGCCGCTCGACCGCGGCGGACACCACGATCTCCCAGCCCCCGGGATCGAGGGGCGCCGTCAGTTGCTCAGCGGTGGGGAACAGGCCGGGATGCCCGGCGGGGCGCCCGACGTTCGCGTGAAGGTCGTCGGCATGGTGCATGACCACGAGCAGGGTGCCGCCGGGGCGCACGGCCGCGGCCAGCCGGCGGTACACCGGGTCGAGCAGGTCGGGCGGCAGGTGCAAGAACTGCATCGAGACCAGGTCGAACCGCTGCGGGCCGGGATCCCAGGACAGCAGGTCCTCATGACGCCACGTGATCCGGCGCGCGATCGGATCGCCCTGGGCCGCGGCGTGGCCGGCCGCCCGCTCCAGGGCCACCTCGGACAGGTCGACCGCGGTGACCGTCCACCCGCGCGAGGCGAGCCAGATGGCGTCGGCTCCCTCGCCGCAGCCGACGTCCAGCGCCTGGCCGGGCGTGAGGTCGCCGGCCTGGGCCACCAGCTGGGGGTTGGGCTGCCCGCTCCACAGCCTGGTGGCCGAGCGGTAGCGCTCGTCCCAGAACTCCTGGGTGTAGCGGATCTCGCCGTCGGCGCCTTCGCCGTGGTGGTGCCCGTGGTCGTGACTCACGTTCAACTCCGATCTGCTCCGGCGCCGGCCGAGGCCCGGGCCGCGTCCGCGGCCCCGCTGGGTGTCCCGCGCGATCAGGTCGGCGTTCACGGCCGCGGCCGCCATCAGGCCCTGGCTGGCGGCCGTGATCACCTGGGCCTGGATGTCGGTGACGTTACCCGCCACCCACACCCCCGGCACCGAGGTCTGGCCCGCCGGGCCGGACTCGATTGTGGCCCGACCGGCCTCAGTAGCCGCCGCCTGTCAGCCGCCCGGGCGAGGCCCGGGCGAGCGCGACCCAGGACGCGGGCCGGACGGCACCTGCTCGGGCTCGGGGGCGAGCAGGCTGACCCGGTCGCCCGGGGCCAGGGCGAGGTCGGGGTCCGGCTCGCGGAGGCGGCGGTCATGCAGGACGGAGACCGGGATGCAGCCGGCCGGCCAGGTCACCGCGCCTAGCGCCCGGCCCGCGGCGGGCGAGCCCGCGTCGATGGTGACCTCGACCACCTCGTAGCCGGGCAGCGGCGTCGGCGGCGGCGCGGGGGCGGCGTTGGGGCGGGGCGGGGGCGGCGGGGCGCTGCCGATCTCGCGGGCCACGGCGCGCAGCACGCTGGCGTTGGTGATCCAGCCCCGCACCTGCCGGCCGTCGCCGGACAGCACCGGCAGCCCGTCGCGGCCATAGGTCTCGAGCTGGCGCAGGGTCTGGGCCAGGGACTCGCTGGCGAACACCGCCTGCGGGTCGCGGCGGTAGGTGACCCGGCCGGGCAGCCCGGCCGGTTCTGGGCCGCTGCCGTCACCGTCATCGTGGCCGGGCCCGCTGGCGACCGCGAGTGGCATCCGGAACGGGCGCATCGCGTCGGCGGCCTTGAGGTCGCCGAACGCCCGCCAGGGCGCGGCGCGGTCGACGTCCTGCCCGCGGCGCAGCAGCTTGGTGGTGTAGATGGTGCCGTAGCTCAGCCCGCGCGACAAGGCGGTGGCGATCGCGACCGCGAGCATCACCGGCAGCGTCAGCGCGTAGTCGCCGGTCATCTCGACCACGCTGGCCACCGAGGTCAGCGGCGCGCGGGCCGCGGAGGCGAATACCGCGCCCATGGCCACGACCGCGTACAGGGCCGGCTGGCCGGCGCCCGGCCCGAAGGCATGACCGGCGATCTCGCCGAAGGCCATGCCGGACGTGACACCGATGAACAGTGACGGCGCGAACACCCCGCCCGAGCCCCCGATGCCCAGGGTCATGCTGCACGCGATGATCTTCCCGGCGGCCAGCACGAGCAGGAACCACAGCGCGTAGTTCCCGGCCACGGCCTTGTACATCACCGGGTAGCCAACGCCGTACATCTGCGGCAGGGCCAGCAGGACCAGCCCGAGGGCCACCCCGCCGACGCCGGGCCTGGCCCACTCCGGGCGGTTCTTCCAGAGCACGTCCCACAGGTCTTCGATCTTGTAAAGCACGTTCTTGAACAGCAGCCCGATCAGGCCGGCGACCACGGCCAGCGCCGCCACCAGCAAGTAGTTGCGGGGATGGTGCAGAGCGATTCCCGGCGGGAACCCGCTCAGGAACGGCCGACTCCCCAGGAACGGGATCGCGACCACGTCGGCCAGCATGGCCGACAGCATCACCGTGAACAGCGCGTCAACGGAGAACTCCCGCAAGATGATCTCCACGCCGAAGAACACGCCGGTGATCGGGGCGTTGAAGGTGGCCGAGATGCCGCCCGCGGCGCCGCAGGCGACCAGGATCCGCATCCGGTTCTCCGGCATCCGCACCCACTGGCCGAACGAGGAGGCCAGGGCCGAGCCGATCTGCACGATCGGGCCCTCCCGGCCAACCGACCCGCCGACGCCGATGCACAGCGCCGAGGCCACCGCCTTGACGGCGCTGACCTGGGGCCGGATCCGCCCGCCGTTCTCGGCCACGGCGACCATCACCTCCGGCACCCCGTGCCCCCGCGCCTCCCGCGCGTACCGGTAGATCAGCGGGCCGTAGACCAGCCCACCCACCACGGGGATGATCACGAAGAACCCCAGCCCCAGCCAGGGCAGGTGCGAGCTGCCCACGTAGCCGTCCTGGCCGAACTGGGCCTGGCCGGTCGCGAGCCAGGTGAAGAAGTAGATCAGATAGCGGAACACCACCGCGCCCAGCCCGGATCCCACGCCCACCAGGACCGCGATCACGAAGAGCCCGGCTCGCGAGCCGCGTAGCCATCCGGCTGCCCGGGAGAGCGTTCCCGGCCGTGCTGACGCTGCGTTACTGGTCATCGTCGGTTACCGATCCATCGTTGCTGCCGGTCATCGGTCACGCCAGCGAGGCGGGCTGCGGACGCTCCGCCGGGGGTAGTTCGGCCGGCCACTGGCTGTCCGGGATCTCGTCGGCCGCCCGGGCGAAGGCGCGCAGCGCGGCGGCGACGGCGGCCTGGTCGGCCTCGGGCAGCCTGCCCAGGATCCCGGCCAGCAGCGCCCGCCGCCGCGCGGTCGCCGTGTCCACGACCTCGCGGCCGGCGGCGGTGATCGACACCTGCACGGCCCGGCGGTCGGCGCGGGCCCGGTGCCGCCGGAGCAGGCTCTTGCGCAGCAGCCGGTCGCACATCCTCCCGGCCGTCGGCGGCGTGACGTTCAGCGCCCGGGCCAGGTCTGTCATCCGCTGCGGGCCGCGCGAGGCCAGCACCACCAGCGCCCGGTACTGGGCGATCGTGATGGCCTCGGCGGTGGCGCCCAGCGACTGCGTGGCCACGGCCACCAGCGTCCGGCTCGCGGTCAGCACTGCGTCGACCGCCGCCTCATCCACCGCATGCCCGGTCACGCGTCACCCGCCAGCATCCAAGTCCAGCCTTACTTTCCTACTGCAATCATTTCATTATCACTCTATAAGCCAATGCAGCTAACTGACGAGCGGGGCCTGGTGCGGTGAGGTCGGATGCCCGGCGGGTGCGGCGGGCTCGGTGCTGATGACCGAGCCGGGAACGGGCTATCCCGTCAGGCGCGGACGGCGACCTCATAGACGTCGACGTCCGGCACGGGCACGCCGGCTGACTGTGCCATCCGGCTGCGCAACTGGGCGGCCTTCGCCTCGGCGGCGAGCACGTCGTCGCGCGTCTCCCACAGCGAGATGGTCATGAGCCGCCCGGCCTCGCGGTCGGCCAGGAGGTAGAAGCCCGTGAATCCCGGCTCATCCCGGGCCTCCGGAAGCTGCTCGTGAGCAACCCTGATCACAGCGTCCACCCCGCCGGGGTCAACCTGGGTCGTGATCACACGCGCAAACACAAGAACCTCCTCCATAGCCTTGAACCAGTGTCTGCGCGGGGCTCCGGTGTCGTCACATCCGGAACGGCGGGGCTCGTCGGTTGGTGGCGGTGACGGTCCCCTTTGGGTGCAGGGCGGCTAGCCTACCCAGGTCACGTCGGTGAGCGTGACCGTCTCGCGGGCGTCATCGATCACGTAGGTGACCAGGCCTGCTGCGCCGAACTCGGCGCGCCGGACATAGGGATCGCTTGTCGGGAAGGTCCGTAGCGGATCATCCGGGTATTCGACCACCGCGGACATGGTAGCGATCAGAGCATCGAACGCCTTCGCCGGGAAATCGCCGAGTTGCCTGAGGACGCGATCACTTAACTCGGCCCGGTACGTCACCGGGCCTGAGCCCGCGCAGCCGCCAGCCGCTCCCGCCAGTCCGGGATGGCTTCCTCCGCTGGCGTCGTCTGCGCGGTGCCGTTACCCACGGCCTCAAGTTCCTCGTAGTAGCCGGCCCGGCTGGTCGCGATGACCGTCAGGCGCCAGGCACGCAGGAGCTGCTGAAGCCGCCGGTAGCCAGCGGGATCATGCGCCGCGTCCACGGCCTCGTGATACTGGCGGAGGAACTGGCCGCGCTCCTGCTCAGGCAAGTCCCGGAGAATGACCTCAGGGTCATTGGGATCCTCAACCTGAACCGGCTCAGCGGACATGCTTTAAACGTACAGCAGGGCCCGGACACTGGTTGGTCGTGTCCGCCGGCCAGGCCGTGGCCGACGGTGCCGCAGGGCCGGTGGAAGCCGACGGAACCCGGCGGTTGTCAGCGCACCGGGTTACGCCGGCTCTCACCCGTATCGAACCGGCAGGTCGAGGTGGGACTCACTGCCGAGCCCGAGGGTGAAGGTCTCCTCCGCCGGGCCGTACCTGGTGAAGCTGGCGGCATCGTGGCCGGCCATAGCGACCCTGACCCGGTGGCCGGCCCGGACGACGGCGGAGACGGGCAGCAGTTGCACGGTCAGGCCCATGGGATTCCCGGGAGCCACGCGAAGGGCATCTGACCGGGCGAAGGTTCGCGGTACCCCCAGGCGCGCCGGCTCAGCCGGGCCGGCCGTCCTGCGGTGCAGGAACCGCAGGCAGCCCTCGGTCAGGTAGCTGACGTCGCCGTCGGGATCGACGTCTTCGAGATAGACGTAGACCGCGCCGTCGGTGCCGGACGTGGCCAGGCGCATCGTCACGACCGGGAACCCGAGGACATGGATATCGGCTGGCAGCGGCCCGCTGGTGAAGGTGAGCAGCGAGTCATCGGCATGCTTGCGGCCGGGGTAGGCGGGCGCCCTGTCCATGTCGATGGCCAGCCACCTGTTCGTGGCCCCGGTGGAGGCCGTGGCGTCTACGCGGTGGGTCACGGTCCCGGCCGGGCCCGCCCCGCGGGTCAGGCCGGCCATCGGACCCAGGTACCACCGCTGCGTTCCAGTACCCGCAGGCGGCCAGGAGGTGACGGTCTCCCATGCGCCGGTGCCCAGGGTCCGAATGTCAGGGTGCTCGGCCTCCCGGGCTTGCCGTGGCGCTCCAGGTACCTGGCGAAGAACTCAACGAGGCGGCGGTCCTGGCTTCCGGGGCTCAGCGGGTCGTGCTCCGCGGCACCGGACCGGTCGCAGGGTGTCGGCGAAGCTGCTGCCGCCGTGGCCCCAGGGCCCGATCTCGACCTGCTGATCGCCGGCCCGGGTCACGAACCGGGCCAGCGCCCCTGCCGCGAAGCCGCCGTCGAACCAGCCAGCGCGTACCAGCATCGGGACGCCCGGGGAAGCGATCGCCGGCCCGAAGGCGGCGGGCGCGGCGGCCTCCCAGTCAAGGCCGGCGACCCGGTCATCACGGAACGGCACTCGGCTCATCAGCGCGTGCGCATCGGTGTTCGACTGATGCTCGCCGATAGCGGCATCGAGCAAGGCGGGCCCGTCCGGCCCGTCCACCGGCTTCACCGGCGACGGCAGCGCGATCGTCTCCGCTGGCTGCCCGGTGATCGCCGCGAGCCGGTCCGTGCGCCGGCCACGCCGTCCTGGAGCTGGCTTTCATACACCCACCGCGCGTACCGGTCATCGGTGCCGCACCCGCCCGGATAGAACAGCTCTCGGTAATGGTCGTACGGGCTGAACAGCGCCGCCACCGCGACCAGGTGAGCATTGCCGAGCCCGGCAATCAGTTCGGCCGCCTGGCCTTCGTAGGAGGTGCCGCAGACTCCGACCCGGCCGTTCGACCATGGCTGGGCGGCTATCCAGTCGACCAGTTCGCCGTAGTCGGTGATCTCCCGCTCGCCGAGTTCGCCGGCGCGCGTGCCGAAGGACGCCCCGGTGCCGCGGGCGTTCGCCACGACCAGCGCGAATCCCGCGCCATTGAACAGATCCCCGGCCGCCGCGTTGGTGTCCGCCTCCGGGCCAGGCTCTGGCGGCGCCTCCGCACGGTGATAGCGCGTGACCCGCATGACCGTGCCGATCGTGCCTCCCGCCGCGGTGCGCTCGACCGGCAACCAGACGTCCACGGCCAGCCGCACGCCATCACCCGCCGGCACGTACGCCGACTGGACACGGCGCGACGTGTCAACGATCACGCCACGGATCCTCGCACGCGCGGCTTCTAGCCGGCCGCTCCCTTCGCGGGTGCCTGGTGCGGGTGTCCTCAGCGGCCGGGTTAGGCGCCTGAACGATAAGTTAGGGACATGGGCTGGGGCGCGAGTTACCTGAGGTGGCTCGCGGCCAGTAACCCGATCCAGCCGCCCGCGGCCGGATGAGGGCCGCGGACCGGGCCGGGCTGACGCCTTTCGCACCGGAACCGGAGCCCGCGGCCCGCCGGGCCCGGCGTCCCAGGCTCACGTCGCTCCAGCCGTTCCGGCACCGCAGCTTCACGCTGCTGTGGATCGCCGGGTTCATCTCCTACGTCGGATCCTGGATGCAGACCGTGGCGGTCGGTGCCCTGGTCATCTCGGATACCGGCAGCGCGACCTGGGCGGTGCTGGTCGCGGCCGGGGCGTTCCTGCCGATCGGGGTGCTGTCGCCGATCGGCGGCGCGCTGGCCGACCGCCTGCGCCGCCGGCCGGTGCTGATGACCGGGAACCTGGCCGCCGCGGTGACGGCGGTGCTGCTCGCGGCCGAGGTGGCCGGCGGGCACGACGACCCCGGCGTACTGGTCGCGCTGGTCACCTTGCAGGGCTCGGTGTCCGCGCTGATCGGGCCGTTCCAGTCGGCGATCCTGCCCGACCTGGTCCCGGCCCGCGAGTTCCTCGCGGCCACCTCGCTCAACTCGGCGCAGTTCAACCTGGGCCGGATCGTGGGGCCGGCGCTGGCCGGGGCCACCGTGGCCGCGTTCGGGTACCCGGTCGCGTTCGTGGCCAACGCGGTGTCGTTCCTGGCCGTAGTCATCGCGCTGATCTTCGTGCGGCTCGGGCCGCCGGGCGGACAGCCGGGCCGCCTGCTGACCTCGGTCCGCGACGGGTTCACCGCGGCCCGCCGCGAGCCGTCCTGCTGGGCCGCGATCGGCACGATCGCGGTGGTCGCGTTCCTGGCCTCGCCGTT
>Ga0335078_10014629_pt1 | contig 11644 bp, 7 predicted proteins | sample Lox_Sample_32_FD_206711 | JGI IMG/M metagenome (GOLD analysis project Ga0335078, IMG submission 206711) | Soil microbial communities from Loxahatchee National Wildlife Refuge, Florida, United States - Lox_Sample_3.2 | ecosystem: Environmental > Terrestrial > Soil > Wetlands | place: USA: Florida...
CGCAGCCGCGCGTTCGCAGCACGAAGCCCCGCAGCATCATCGGGAACATCAGGCACCTCGGGCACGCCCGAACTACACCACGACTCCGCACGCCCCGCAAATAAGCAGCCATCGAACCTCTGCAGTCAGCGGAAACGAACCGAGGACAAGGGGGAAGGGTTCAGGCAGACCTATCTAGTTACCTCCCCAGACTCAGATGAATTCTTGATCGTCTTCAATCGAGCGCTGCTGCTGGCCGTCAAGCAGACGTCCAACCATGTCGCCGCAGCCCTGGCGCCCGATCAGGCCACGGCCGACGAGAATCCGTACACGTCCGATCGAGGGGTGGAGCGGATCAACCAGTCTGCGGTGGAGCTGATCTCCCCGCTGTACGGGGAACTGCTCGAGGCTGTCAGCCAATTCCGCCTGCCCGCACCGAATTCGACGGTTCCACTCTTCGCCCGGCGGGAACGAGAGGCACGATGGACGATGATGGAGGACTTCGCCACAGACTTCGTGTTCGCACACGAATACGCCCACGTCCTGCTGCGACACGCATCCGCCGACCCACCCCAACTGAGCGAGGATCAGGGTGGTTGGGGCCAGGAGTACGAAGCTGATTAGCTCGCCCTCGATCTGGTGGCTCAGACCTGGATGCACGAGCTGGAGGGCAATCCGGTCGCGCTGGCCTTCGTGGTTCAGGGGGTCTGCCTGTTCTTCCTCTTCATGTGCCACGTCGAGCGCTTCTCAGCCCAGGAGAGGCAAGAGACCACGTTCGTGTGGAGTGTCGAAAAGACGCATCCGCCAACGGCGATCCGTCTGCTCGTATCCTGAGCAAGGTGCGGGCCAGGTCGAATGTGCCCTGGGCGTTCATTGCCCCTCAACTGCAGACCGTTTATAAATCCCTGGAGCGCTTCTACGTCGGCGCCGTCCGGCATGCTCCCGCCGTCTCGACGTCCGGGATGGAGTGGCACCTCCAGCGGATCGCTTTCGATGTCATGGGTGGTCGTGACCTCGTCCCTCAGCACCTGTTCATTGCGGCCCGTTGCGCTCGCGTCACCGTGCTGACCGGTGAGGTGCCTGACTCGGGAGGGATCCGGGCGTACGCGCTGGATGCCGACCGCGAGCTCAAGGAATCGGGCGCACGTCCCCTGTCCGAGTACGGGCCAGCTCTGGAAGCGGCGGTACGGAAGCTCAGCGAGGAGGCGGTACGTGCGGCTGGGGCAGTGGGGAATGAGGCCGCGTCCGGATTCTGCGACCGGCTAGCGGACGTTCTGCTCCGCGACGCGCGGACGAGATACCCCGCCATCGCGTGAAGGCCCTTCCGAGCCTGTGACTGGATAGGTGCCGGTTTCTGAGGCAGCCTGAATTGGCCGGGGTGGCGCGAGACCGCCGGCTGGTGTGGGTGGTGTTCGCAAAGATGCAATGCAGAAGCTGTTGATCCGCTGGCTATGTTCTTGCCACGGCGGTGGCTTCGCGGGCTGGCCGGGCCGGGCGGGGTCTTGACGCAATGCCGCGCTCGGTGACAACTGGGCATGCGGCGTGTCGTTGGCTCCGGCCAGGCTAGGCCCGATTGCGTTGCGGAATCGCGCGGCTGTGGTGGCCGGGCAAGTCGCGGCACGCGTACCGACCGCACCACGGGCGGAAGCAACGCCCCGCGGTCCCGTGTGCGGGCATGCGCACGGGTCGAGGAGCATGCCATCGGGGTGTCCCCGGTGCGAGACGAGATCGCCGATGTGGAGCCGGTCCGCGACCGGCCCGCCCGCTCGGCCATCTTGCTGAACCGGTGCATCACCCGGGCGCACTCGGTATCGGACGCCCGGCAGGCGCTGCAGGACCTGGGTTACGACGTGCTGGCCACCGCGGTACCGCGACTGGAGGTGTACGCGCAGAGCTTCGGCATGCCGATTCCGGACGCTGGCCGCGATGTGTGGCGCCAGGTGGTGCGCGATCTCATCGCTCGGTGCCCCCAGCCTGGTGCGGTCATGACGCGACCTCGACACGGGTTGTCCGGCGCGGCGCGGGGATGCGCCGTCTGCTCTCAGCCTTGCACTCGCGCGGGGCTTCACAATACGTAACCGGCCCCTCGACCCGAGCTGCACGTAACCGCCATATGCTGACATCCACGCCGGCCAGTGACGGTCCGGCGGCACGCGCGAATGGCCGTTCTGGGCATCGCCGTGGACTTGCCCGGTGGCCTTCTCGCCGTCGGCGCCGGGGCATCCCCAGTGCCCGCGGAAGTGGCAGGATCGGGGCGTGAGCGAGTGGGTCTTTTTCATGCATCCTCCACGGGATGACTTCATCGCGACCATGAGCGGCGCCGAGGGGGCTGCCTTCGACGCCCACACCGCCTGGCTGCGCGGGCTGCTGGCCGACGGCCTGCTGATCGCGGCGGGCCCGTGCCTGGGCCAGGTCAACACCGGCATCGCGATTTTCCAGGCCGCCAGCGAAGACGAAGCACGGCGGATTGTCGCCGGCGAGCCGGTGACCAGCGGCGGGTACATGCGCGGCGACCTGCGCCCATTCCGGCTAGGCATGCTGCGCGGCCGCGAGGGCGCGGCGCGTGACCGGCCCGGCCAGCCCGTCGGCGGCCAGCCCGCGCACCGCCCGGGCAGCGGCCTGCCGCCGCTGCGCGCGCTCGGCCAAGATCGCCCCGATGTCTCCGGGACTGCCTTCGTCGCCCCCGGTGCCGTGCTCATCGGACGCGTCACGATCGGCGAGCAGGCGAGCATCTGGTACGGGGCGGTGCTGCGCGCCGACCGTGATGCCATCGTGGTCGGCGAGCGCAGCAACGTGCAGGACGGGTGCGTCTTGCACGCCGATCCCGGCGCGCCGCTGTCGGTCGGCTGCGACGTCACCATCGGCCACAACGCGACGCTGCACGGGTGCGCCGTGCAGGATCTGGTCCTGATCGGCATGGGCGCGATCGTGCTCAACGGGGCGCGGGTGGGGCGTCAGTCGATCATCGCCGCTGGCACGGTGCTCGCCGAGGGGCAGCAGGTTCCGGAGGGGGTGCTGGTGGCGGGTGTGCCGGGCAAGGTCCGGCGTGAGGTGTCCGAAGCAGAGCGCGCAGCGATCGAGCGCAACGCCGCCACGTACGTCGGGCTATCCCGGCTGCATCGCCGCGGCGAAGTGTGAGATGCCCAGCCCCAAGACCCGGAACCGCGGCCAGGGCGGAGCCCGCGCGGCTGCCCGGATCCGCTGTCCTGCGGCCCTGCCCGCCTAAGGGTTACCCCGCCAGGATCAACCGGGGTCGGGGGACCGCTGTGCAGCCCGCGGCGCCGCTCAGCTTTTCCGGGGCTGCCGGCTGCGGCGTGTGGTGCTCTTGGGCTGTCGCCGGGCGGGCTGCCCGGCCGCCTTGTCACGGTCGGCGCCGGGACGCTGCTGCTCACCCTCGGCGTCATCCGCCAGGGACGGCTCGGCCGCGTCCTGCGCCCCGGCCACGTCCTGCCCGGCCCGGGACTCGGCCCCGGCCGCCCGGGACTGCGCGCCGGTCACCGCCTCATCCAGTTCCTGCCGGGCTGCGGCCGCCTGCTCCCGCGCGGCCTGCGCCTCTTGTTCGGCGGCGGCCTGCGCCGCCCGCGCCTCGGCCAGCCGCGCCTCGGCCTGCCGCGCGGCCAAGCGCGCCTGCCACGTATCAGCCTCGGCCTGCTCGGCCCGGGCCTGAAGCCCGGCCCTGGCCTCCTCGGCCGCCGCGAGCTGCGCTTCGAGTCCGGCCCGCAGCCCGGCCTGGTCCCGCTCGGCATCGCGGCGGGCCTGCGCCACCTGCTCCTGCGCGGCGCGGCGCACCCGGTCCAGCTCCGCCCGGGCCGACTCGGCCGCCTCCCGCGCCTCAGCCGGCTGCGCATCAGCCGGCTGCGCCTCAGCCGGCCCGGCCTGGCCGACTCGGGAAGCCCGCACCTGCTCGGCCTGTGCCTGCTGCTCGGCGGCGGCCTGCGCCGCCCGCGCCTCGGCCAGCCGCGCCTCAGCCTCCGCCGCCGCAGCACGCGCATCCCGCGCCTCAGCACCGGCCTGGTCGGCGCGGACCTGGAGCCTGGCCCCGGCCTCCTCGGCCGCCGCGAGCTGCGCTTCGAGTCCGGCCCGCAGCCCGGCCTGGTCCCGCTCGGCATCGCGGCGGGCCTGCGCCACCTGCTCCTCCGCGGCCCGGCGCACCCGGTCCAGCTCCGCGCGAGCCGACTCGGCCTCCCCGGATTGCGCGCCGGCCACCGCCTCGTCCCGCTCCTGCCGCGCCGCGGCCACCTGCTCCCGCGCGGCCCGTGCCTGCTGCTCGGCGGCGGCCTTCGCCTCCCGCGCCTCGGCCAGCCGCGCCTCAGCCTCCGCCGCCGCGACACGCCCCTCCCGCGCCTCAGCCTCGGCCCGCTCGGCGCGGGCCTGAAGCCCGGCCTGGTCCTGTTCGGCGTCCTGGCGGGCCTGCGCCACCTGCTCCTGCGCGGCCCGGCGCACCCGGTCCAGCTCCGCCCGGGCCTGCTCGGCCGCCTCTCGCGCCCGCGCCGCGTCCTGCCCGGCCTCGTCGGCCCGCGACTCGGCCACAGCCGCCCGGGACTGCGCGCCGGCCACCGCCTCGTCCCGCTCCTGCCGCGCCCCGGCCACCTGCTCCCGCGCGGCCCGTGCCTGCTGCTCGGCGGTGGCCTGCGCCTCCCGCGCCTCCTGCGCATCAGCCTCGGCCCGCTGGCGGCGCCGCCAGAACGCGAACCCCGGCCGACCCGGATCCTCCGGACCGGCCGACCCCCCACCTTGCCGGGCCATCACCTAACACCACCGGAACCGGTCAGCGCCAGATACGGCTCCCCGTCCACCAGTCCCGGCAGCCCGCAGTACCCCTCCCCGGCGGCCCCCGCCAGCCCCGGCCGCGGCTCACTCCCACAGCCCGGACAGGCGCATCCGATGACTCCCTCGCCGGCCTTAACCACTGGCCGGCTCCGTTCCGCTCACCAGGACAGCGTAATCGGACCCCCCCGGGCGGGAGCAACCGCGAACGCGGCCGGGTCCATGGCCAGCCGCCACCGCCCGTGCCGCTCCGCAGGCCGGCTACCACCGCTGGGTCGTTCGTGGCCGTGCCCCCTGCCGCGAGGCGAACCACGTCGGCAGCCGGCGGGCCGCGGCCCGGGCACGATCCAGCTCGTCCCGGGACCAGCAGACCTTGATCCCCAGCCCGACGACCGCCTGCACCGGCACGGCGAACCGGCGCCGGCCAGCACCAGGCCGACCACGCCGCCCAGCGAATGCCCCAGCACGACGATGCGGGCACCAGCGCTGGCCAGACCGGCAACCGCGGCGGCCAGGGACTCGAACGTGTGGTCAGATAGCAGCGGCGAGCCGCCATAACCAGGTGCCGGGGCGTGCGCCAGGAGCGCGGCTCAGCGGCGGGGTAGGATGCGATGGCTACGAGACCGATCGAGGGCCCGGGCCGCCAGGTCTGGCCCTCCCATGCCCGGCCGGTACCGGTAACGAGCCGGTCACCGCCACAGCCCGGGCCAGGCACAGCGGAGGCCGAAGTGATCAAATCCAGGCTAGCCAAAGGCAAGGCAGACGTCACGTTCACCGTTGATCCCCAGGTGGGCGCCCAGACCGCGGTGGTATGCGGGGAATGGAACGACTGGTCCGCCGACGCCGACGTCATGCACCGTGGCGCCGCCGGGGGGTTCAGCGTGACGGTCAGCCTGGACGCGGGACGGGCCTACCGGTTCCGGTACCTGCTGGACGGCCACCGGTGGGACAACGACTGGTCCGCCGATGCCTACCAGCCCAATGGCTTCGGCGCAGATGACTCAGTGGTGGACCTGACCGCGCTGGCCCAGGCGGCCCCGGCAGCTACCAAGAAGGCGGCGGCGAGGAAGACGCCGGAGGCGAGGAAGCAAGCGACGCCGAAGAAGGTATCAGCCCCGAAGGCCTCATCTGCGAAGGAAGCGCCGGAGAAAGCATCGGCCGCCAAGGACGAGAACGCAGCGCCGGACCAGGCCGCGCCCCCGGCGAAGCCTGCCAGGAATAAGGCGAAGTAGGCGCTCATCAGCGCTGCTGAGCGCTGTGATCGGCTAGCGGCGGATCTGTGAATGCATTTTCAGCCGCCCTGGTGGCTGATCGGCGCATGCCGCATGACGCTCGCCGGGCGCGCGGCCGGCCTGGGTACGGCATTACTGCCCAGTTGCCTCGGCCCGCGTTCCCCGCGCAAGAAGTTCCGGGCCGTGATGGCCTCGCCTCAGATCAGCACGACCGGAACAACGTGGCCCGGAATGGCCAAGGCCCGCACCGCAGCCGCACGCGGCGACCAGCCGCGTCTGTCCCGGTTCTGGCTCCGCCGGCAGGTAGCTGCCGCTGATCTCGCGGGATATGCCAGCCGGGGTCGTCGCGAAGACGCAGGGAACAGGTAGCGCATATGCATGCCGGTGACAGGACGAACGCCTTGTCTGGCGCTACGGGCCCCACGACGTGCGCCTGCTGCGCCTCGCCGGGCACCTTATCCACGGGCTCGCCGTCGCCGGGCGCCGGGGTGCGGTGGCCGCACCCCGCCCGTCCCCTCATCAGTGCCCGGCGGTGAGGCGGTCGCGATCCTGGCGGCAAGGCCGGGGAACTGGTGCTCCGGCGCTGCGAGGCCGGCCTGGGCAAGGGCGCCCGCGGATCATGCCGAGGTTCAGGTCCCCGCCTTGTGGCCGCCGGCCGGCGCGCTTGATCGCGCCGCGACGATGCCCGGGATTGCAGGGCGAGATGACGCCGTGGACTTGCAGCCGGTCCAGGCAAGTGCACACTGTGCGCTCGGACAGCCCGGTGTAGCGGACCAGCGTGGCCACCGACGGGAACGCGGCGGTGCCGTCCGGGCCGGCCTGGTTGGCCAGGCCGACGAGGACGAACTTGCACCCGGTGGACGGCCGCCCGCCGCGGTCGGCTGGGACGGGCCAGGTTGAGCACCCAGGAGATCGCCTCGACGCTCACCAGCCGCCTCCCGGCTGCCGCCGGGAACGCCAGGACGCCCGGATGGGTCGTGGCTCAGTTTGTGGCTCATTCATCCCCGCCCGGGCCGTTCACCAGCGGCCCCGGCACGCATCTGCGCACGTCACGGACGGTCCCGGCCGCCGGTGGAACGCCGGTCAGCAGTGTTGGAAAGCGTGTTGGGGGCAACCCTCGCGAATTCGAATCTCGCATCCTCCGCCACGCTGGCCTGCGCAAACGCACCGTGCAGGCGACGGATCGGCTGCTGACGCATTGGCATATGGCTCAGTTTGTCGCCACGACATGCCCTTGCCCTGGCCGTTGCGCCTGGTCACAGGCGGATTCACGACTCTGCCTGCAGCACCGGATCCCGGGGCGTGCCGGGGCAACCCTCAGGACTTCCAAATCCTGCATTGCCCATCCCTCGGGGCCGATGCCTGTATCCGCAGGTAGCGGCCGGATGACCGCCACCTAGTTGCGCCGGGCCAGGCTCCTAGACGCGGGCAAGGCTGTCATGTGCGAATGCCCGACGGCTCGTTCTGCTTGCCGGCGGCCGGTTCACCTGCGTCGAGGCCTAGCCGTGCATTGAACAGGCGTCCACGTCTAAGCTTGCCGGCCTCGCGGTGATCGCAGAGCGTGACTGATGCAAGGTGATACGCCGCGCACGTAGCCGCCGTTATCTCGGCCGCCCCACCATCAGATGACCGCTTCCGCTGTGTCCCGGATTACCGTTATGGCGCCGGGTGGCCAGGGTGCTCGCCCAGGCCCTGGCATGCCTGGCGCACTGGGACGCCCGCCCGGCTGGCGGCGGCGCGGATGTAGGCGACCGCCGCGAACAGGGCGTACTGCCAGAAGTCGTCGGTCTGCCACCAGGCCACCTCATCAAGCAGGTCCGGTTCGGTCCCGCCATGCAGGGCTGCTGCGGCCAGCACCGCGTACCGGAGCTTCGTGTTCTCCCGTCCGCGGAAGGTGCACTCGGGCAAGAACCGCTCGCGTAGTCCCTCCAGGGGCAGCGGGTCAGCCCGCCTGGCCCCGCACCAGTCCAGCGCGTCCGCCGCGACGCGGATGAACACCTCGCCGGGGAAGGTGCTGTCCCGCGGGTGCAGCGGCGCGAGCTCGCTCACCAGCTCGAAGATGTCAGCGTCGCGGGCGAGCCCGTCGAGCAGGGCCCGGCGGGCGGTCACGGTGTCCTCGGGAGCGGGCCGCTTCCTGGCAGGCATATCACGACGGTACGGCAGAATCACCGATCGCCGGGCGGCCTTACCGGCGGATGCCCGCCGCGGACCGGTGCAGCGCAGTGCCGCCGCCTGCCCGTCACGCTGTGTCTTTGCCTTATGAGCCGCGTGGTGCACATGAACCGCCAGGCCCGGCGCCCGGCGAGGGGGTGCCGGGGCTGCTCAGGACCGGGGCCGTCGCTTAGCCTGATCCCATGTCAGCATCTGATGCCCGGCCGGCATCGCCGGCAGCCGGGCCATGGCCGGGGAAGGCGTACCAGGGCAGCGAGATCACCGTGTACTTCGACGCGCAGCGATGCCGGCATTCCGGCGAGTGCCTCCGCGGGCTTCCTGAGGTCTTCAATGGCAGGCAGCGGCCCTGGATCGCCCCGGACGCCGCGAGCGCGGCCCTAGTCGCCGAGGTCATCGGCCGCTGCCCGTCCGGGGCCCTGCACTACCAGGCACCGGGTATTCCCGGTGAGCAGCCCGATGTCCCGGTCACCATCCGCGCTGTCGAGCGCGGTCCTTTCCTCCTCCGCGGTGATCTGCGGATACAGGCAGCCGGCGGCTGGGTGACCGATACCCGGGCGGCGCTGTGCCGGTGCACTCGCAGCGTCCGCCAGCCCTTCTGCGATGCTGCGTGCGACGCCCCCGAACCGCCGGGCCCGCCCGATCGCCCAGAAGAACAAGGACCGTGATCCGCCAGGACCGATGCGCACATTCCCGCCGTTATCTGGCCGGTTCGGGCGCGGCGGTGTCCTGCGTTCGTGGCCGCTCGTAACAGGCGATTCTGGAGCGACATCGCCTCGTCCCCAGCCGTTGCCCATCTGTAGTGCGGGACGAATCACGGCGAGATCTAGGCGAGGGGTGGTGGCGGCAGGACTGGTGACCTTGGCCCTTGCCGCCCGGGACCAACGCCTGCGGAACCGCCCCTCGGCAGCGCTATCGTGGAGATTGCTCGAGGGAAGGGAAACCGGAGGGACACCGAAGGGGAACCGGAACCCGGGCTACGGCCGAAGGGGACGAACCGGAGAACGCCGGACGAAGGGAAACCGGGCGAAGGCGGGCGAAGGGGGAGATCCCGGCGGGCAAACGGGAAAACCGGAGGAAAGCCCGCGGGGGAAACCGGAGGACGTGAGGTGAGGCCCCAGACCACCCGGTGAGAATCCGGGGATCCGGGGCCGCACGCATCTTTGATGCCGCTGGCGGAGGCCCGGCACGTCTGCGCGAACTGCGCCTAGCCGTCCACCAGCTTCCTGGCGGGCAACGGCCGCCAGTCAGCCGCGCGCCGCAGCCGCTGTGATCATGGCTGCTCGCGTATCCGCCGATCTGGATGGATTACGTTGGCGTGGTCACGCGGGTCGCTGCCGTGCATATCCGGATCATGTGTGCGCGCTGAATCTAAATCCGTCTGGCCTGCAGGCTGCACAGGCGCCCGGTCGGCTTTGGCCAGCGGCCGTACTCGCCGTCCCACCGATGATGGCTGCAGGCGGGCGTTGACACCTCGACCCGTCCGGTGTTCGTCAGCCCGCAGGCTCAGACCCAGTCGGTGGCAGCCATCCTGTCGGGACGGCGCCGCCCTTGTCTCCCAGCGGCGTTCAGCGCGCCGGTCTTGTGCGCGTCCGATCACGGTTTCCGCGTCGGTCGCGAGGGCGGGGCCCCGGGTTGACCGGCCTGCGGCAGGCCCTGCCGCACCAGCGCGGCTGGTATCTGGGACTTTACGGTGCTGCCTCACCCCTGGTGCGCTGCTCGGCCGCTCACCGGAAACTCAGCTGCCCCGTGCCATCCGGCCGGTGATCACTGTCGTACTGGCGTCGGCGCATCGCTGCAGGCTACAGGCCGGTCATGCTTCTGGTGCCTCACCGAAGACAGCAAAGCTGACACCAGCCAGGGACCCCAGTGGGCGGTAGAGTACGCGTGTTGTGTTGTCTCACCGGTTGCCGCTTACCGCGTACGATCGTGGTCGCCAGTAATATCGGGATGGGAAGCGAGCTTTATATGACCAGCTTGCCGGCGGTATTGCCGCGCCGCATCCGAATCTCGCGTTGAGCAGACGCGCACCGCCTGGCCGCTCGCCCGGTACGTCGGCGCCTGACCGAAGCAGGCGCGCCATGACCGGTGCTGTCTCCCCGATGCGGGCGGAGAACAGGACTTAGCCCCGCATGAGTGAGGTCATCGAGACCTGGCCAGGCCGTTCCTACCCTCTCGGCGCGGCTTACGACGGTGCGGGGACGAATTTCTCGTTGTTCTCGGAGGTCGCACAAGGGGTCGAGCTCTGCCTGTTCGATGACGACGGCGGCGAGCAGCGGGTCGGGCTGGAAGAGGTCGATGCGTTCTGCTGGCATGCCTACCTGCCGGGGGTTACGCCCGGGCAGCGCTATGGCTACCGTGTGAGCGGGCCGTGGGCGCCGGACGAGGGCCGGCGCTGCAACCCGGCAAAGCTGCTTCTCGACCCGTACGCCAAGGCCATCGACGGCCAGGTCGACTGGGATCAGGCCTGCTTCCCGTACACCTTCGGCGATGAGAACTCCCGTAACGACGACGACAGCGCCGCCCACGTGCCCAAGGCAGTGGTCCACAACCCGTTTTTTGACTGGGGTAACGACCGGCCCCCGGATGTCCCGCTCAGCGAGTCGGTCATCTATGAGGTCCACGTCAAGGGCTTCACCGCCAGGCATCCCGGCATCCCGCGGCCGCAGCGGGGCACCTACGCCGGGCTGGCCCACCCCGCCGCGATCGAATATCTCACCGGGCTTGGCGTCACGGCGGTGGAGCTGCTCCCCGTCCACCAGTTCGTTCACGACGCGCATCTGGTCGAGCGGGGGCTGCGGAACTACTGGGGGTACAACTCGATCGGCTTCCTCGCCCCGCACAACGAGTACGCCGCGGCCGGCCAGCGGGGGGAGCAGGTCGCCGAGTTCAAGGCGATGGTCCGGGCGCTGCATGAGGCAGGGATCGAGGTCATCCTCGATGTCGTGTACAACCACACGGCCGAGGGCAACCACCTCGGCCCGGTCCTGTCGATGAAAGGCATCGACAACGCGGCCTACTACCGGCTCGTGGCCGGCGATCGGCGCTTCTACTACGACACGACGGGGACGGGCAACAGCCTGAACGTGCGGCACCCGCACACCCTGCAGCTGATCATGGACTCGCTGCGGTACTGGGTGACCGAGATGCACGTCGACGGGTTCCGCTTTGACCTGGCCGCAACACTGGCCCGCCAGTTCCACGAGGTCGACCGGCTGTCGGCGTTCTTTGACCTCATCCAGCAAGACCCCGTCGTCTCACAGGTCAAGCTCATCGCCGAGCCGTGGGACCTCGGCGAAGGCGGCTACCAGGTGGGCAACTTCCCTGCCCTGTGGTCGGAGTGGAATGGCCGTTACCGCGATACCGTGCGGGACTTCTGGCGGGGCAAGCCCGCCACCCTCGGCGAGTTCGCCAGCCGCCTGACCGGCAGCTCCGACCTGTACCAGGCCGACACCCGCCACCCAGGGGCCAGCGTCAACTTCGTCACCGCCCACGAC
>Ga0335078_10014630_pt1 | contig 11643 bp, 9 predicted proteins | sample Lox_Sample_32_FD_206711 | JGI IMG/M metagenome (GOLD analysis project Ga0335078, IMG submission 206711) | Soil microbial communities from Loxahatchee National Wildlife Refuge, Florida, United States - Lox_Sample_3.2 | ecosystem: Environmental > Terrestrial > Soil > Wetlands | place: USA: Florida...
CCCTTGCCGTATACCGTGTGGCCCGATCCGTCATTCGAATGGCACGGGGCGCAATGAAAGGCGAAATGCTCCATGCCTCCCCGAATGTTCTCCGCTGAAGGCATGATGGGATTGCGAAGCTCGCGGTACGAGGACGGCACGGCCAATTTGCGTGCCGTTGTGGCCGCGAGCTCCTCAATTGCCGATGGTGTCGCGAGTGCGCTGAAGCCGTGTCGCACGAGAATCAGCCCGTATCCCGCGGCTGCAACCACAAGAGCAAGCAGAATCAGCGAAACTGCTTTCCAGGGTTTCATGTCTGCCCTTCCTGCCCGAGCCGGCTCGACTTACCAGCTGTTGTGGCCTATGGCTGCGGGAACCCAAACATCAACCAACTCTGATTAGCTACCCAATGCGGGTATAGCTCTGTCATCTGATCGAACAGCTCCTGGTCAGACTTCGCGGTTTTCTGCAGCCGATCGAAGTCCTCGAGGTAACGCTTGGTGTCCTGGATCGCCGACGGTGAGTCGGGCGCGCCCGGCTTCTTGTGACCGGCGACAACCATCGCCGGGTTCAGCGCCGCTAACCGGTCAAGCGCCGCGATCCAATTCTTCCGGCTCTCGGGGGTGGTGTCGCCGACGTACACGTGGCACTCGTTGTACACCACGTCGCCGGCGACGACCAAGTCGATCGACGGAACGTGCAGCGACGTCGAATCGGGACTATCGGTGCGCCCCTGCTCGATGATGCGCAATTCCTGGCCCTCAAGAGTGAACGTGTCGCGCTCATAAGGCTCTGGTGGAACCAACTTGGTGGCCACTTGCCCGGGAAACAGCCGCCGGGCTAGCCGCTCCACGGTGGGAGTGAAAGACATCTGCATGGCCTTCACCGTCTTGGGCGTTGCTATCGCCCGCGCGCCGGGAAAACGGTCGAGCAGAACGCTCAGACCGTAGAAGTGGTCGAAATGAGCGTGCGTTATATAGATGGTCTCCAGGTTGCGGTTGTGCAGAGCGATCCAATCCGCCAGAGCCTCGGCCTCAGCCACCGTCGTCATTGCGTCTACCAGCACCGCGTCGTACTCGCCGAAGATTAAAGTCGACGTCATCGGGTCAAAGCCGAATGCTTCGCCGAAGGGCTTTGGCCGTTCGCCTACCATGGCCTTTCCCGGTGCGATAAAGACGTTGACACCAAGACTGTTCGACGTGACGGGGGCGGTCATGTGCGTGGTCTCCTAAAGTTCATTATGATAATCCTTTCCAGCTCTGAACCTGAGGCGCCTCGAAAAACCGGCAAATCGCAGGGCGGGTGGCCCACTCAAGCCGGTTTTGGCTTGAGTGGGGCATTACAATGAATCCGAATCAATGTTTAAACAAGAAGGGCGGTTCTCCAATTCCCCACATAACGAAAACCGCGTTGTGTGGGCCACCCGCCCGCACGCAAGCTGTCTCAGTACGACGGCGGTAAGAGAGTTCCGGCGACGATCAGCGCCATTTCTGACGCGATCCGATGGGCAGAAGAAATCATGGTCGAGATTGATAGAAGATGGCCCGTCAGATGACGAGACGCGAAACGTCCGTCATGTCCCTTTAGCATGAACACACTACGAGAGCTAAGCTATAATCCGAGCGAAAAGAGGCGACATGTCCAGACTGATGCTTGGGGTCATCTGCGGTTTGGTGTTTGGCGCTATCGACATCGGAATCATGCTGCCGATGAGCTTTCCCGATAAGAGGGCTGCAATCACTGCGGCTTTCATTGCACGGTTCGGGATTGGATTTGCAATCGGCGCGGCCCGGTTGCCTTGGCCCAGCTGGGCGGTCGGTCTGTGCTTTGGTCTGTTGCTGAGCGTCCCCGATGCTCTCATCACTAAAACGTATGGGCCGATTATCGGTATGGGAGCCGTTGGCGGAACCATCATTGGCGTTGTAGTCGCACGGTTTGGCATCTAAGCCCGCGCCCGGACAAATCCGGACAAATCGGGGACAGACGGGACTGACCTCAATTCCAATCGCACATGAAATATGGAGACAGACTGAAATGTCGCCTCTTGTTGGACGAAAAATGCGGGGACAGTTCCGTCTGTCCCCGCATTCTTGGACGCTTCACTTCGCCACCGTGAGGTTGTACGTAACGTCGAGCGTGAAGCCGCCCCCACAAAACGAGCCGTAAAAATGAATCACGTGGTTACCCGCGTGCAGCGGCGAGACCATCAGATACCATCCATCGCCCGCCGCGGGAAAGTATGCTCCTTCCGGATAGTCTTTCCCGGTGGTGGCTTTGAGCCAGTTGTCATCCGGCAACGTGAAGTCGAAGACCGTGGACCTCGTGCGGTACCTCGTTGCAAGTTGGTGAACCGGGGCACCGTCAATTTCGGCCCTCAAAGTTTCTCCAGGACCCCATTCTGTACACCTGCGCAGACCTGCGATTGTGCCGTCAAAAGTTGGGTCTTCACATCCATTGCCCATGGACTCTTCCAGTCTCGAGTCCTCCCCGTTGAGGATGGGGAAGAAGAGTGCCGTTTCAGCCGGCACGTTGCAGCTGCGCACGTATGTACCAGAAGCAGTGGCACCGCCCAGGAACCACACGGGACCGGCCTGCCCTGTACTGCAGTCTCCATGATCAAAGAGCGGGTGGATGGCAACGGGTACCGAGAACGCCCATTGCCACCACTCCGCCGACCACTCGCTATATGTTCTTCCGTACACCGGGGAATTGGGGTCGATCACCTTGGGACCGTCCCAATCGCCGGCCATGACACTCGGCACTGCCAGCACTGCCAGGCCCAGGACAATTGCAATAACTACGATACGTTTCATCGTATTTCTCCTTCTCAAAGGTGTTTTTTCTCCTAATTGTTATCGCTCAACGTGCTTCATTTCCCCACCACGAGGTTGTAGGTAATGTCCAGCGTGAAGTTGTACATCGGCATGTACCCGTGGAAGTGGATCTTGTGCGGGCCTGCGCGCAGTGGCGCGAGCATCACATACACTCCGTCGTCCACCAACGGAAAGTACGCTCCACCTGTAAAGGTTCCTTCCCCGATTGCCGTCCACAGGTTATCGTCTGGAATGGTGAAAACTGTGGCCGGAGATTGGACACGGAAGTCCTGCAGCAGGTTCCGAATCTGTTTCCCATCAATGTCAAATTCATTGCTTGTTCCATCCATTGCCGCTGCAAGGTTCGCCCGCATGTCGTCTATTTGTGCCTTGGGGTCGCCCAGTTCCAGCGACGTCCACTCGGCGTTGAGTATGGGGATATAGAGAGCTTTTCCGGCGGGCACGCTGCAGCTGCGAACCACGCCGTTGTAACCGCAATCGTTCTGGTTGGTGGCGCAAAACTTCCCTCCCAGAAACCACACCGGACCTGATTGCCCAACACTGCAATCGCCGTTGTCAAAGAGTGGATGGTTAGCGACAGGTATGGAGAGCGCCCATTGCCACCAGGCGCCTGACCATTCGCTGTACGTCCTGCCATACGCTACCGACTGCCGGTCCATTACCTTGGGACCGTCTCTATCGTTATCGTTGGCCATGACACTCGGTACTGCCAGTACTGCCAGGCCCAGGACGACCGCAACAACTAGGATACGTTTCATGGCATTTCTCCTTTTTATATGGTTTGGGCCGCAAGCCCGATTGAGGCGCCCGCGGTGAGTTGGTCAAGCGCGGTACTGCAGAGTTGTCCCTGCCACTCTGCGACTTGGCTTGTACCGCAATGGAATAACGGCGCCGACCTTGCGAGCGAGTTCGCACCACTGTTTGTCCTTTCCGCTCCGAATACACGGGCTGAATAAGAGCACTGGTCTTTCTCGGAAGCCAGCGCGAGGCCCGCGTCCGAGCAGGACGGCCATGCATCCGTTCTGCCCAGGTTGAGCCTGGCGGATCCCGCGCTGACTGACGAACCGCTCCGCACCACCACAACGGTGGCTACACGTTTGCCAATGACAACCCTCTGTTTGCATCCGCAGATCGGGCAGACCTCGAGGTCGGCCGCGAAATACACCTTGCAGTGAGCGCACGGCAATCCTAAAAGCATCGCTTTCGGGTGCTGTTGCAGAGCGCGCGGCGCGGAGTCGGAACTTGCAGTTCGAGGTTGCATGGCTCGCACCCTCAGAGTGATCTCGGGCAAGCACCCCCATACTGCCGTAGCGACGGAAGAAAGCTCAATGCACGGGAGATGAATTCGAGGTGAACTGTTGGTGTACTGACGCCAAGAATTTTCCCACGTTGGCCCTTACGAGCTCGCGTCTCTGTTTGAAACGCCTCCATCCGACGGGATTGACGTTCCCTTCGGTAAGGCGTAACGTCAATCCATAAAGAGAATCGGTGGGTAACTGACCATGCAAGTACCCGCCACAGAGCGACGAAACGTCCGTTTCGGCTCCTTCGAAGTCGACTTGACCTCCTGTGAACTGCGCAAGGACGGTCGTAAGGTCAAGCTCCAGGAAAAGCCATTCCAGATCCTTGCTATCCTGCTCGACCAGCCCGGGGAAGTGGTAACGCGGGAAGAATTTCGGCAGAAACTGTGGTCCTCCGACACCTTTGTCGACTTCGAGCACAGCATTAACACGGCAGTCAAGAAGCTGCGCGAGGCGTTGGAAGATCATGCCGAGGAGCCGCGCTACATCGAGACCCTGCCGAAGCACGGATACCGGTTCATTGCTCCGGTAGAAGTGTCGGGAGAAGACCGCGCCGCCATACGACTGATCTCGACAGACCTCAACAACGTGGTCACCGAGGCTCTACGACACGTTGAAACTCGGCACCCGTCAGCCAGGCTCTTGCCGGCTAGTGCCGTGGTCCTCCTTCTGATCGTTGCTGCCGCTTGGATAGGGTACAAGCATATCCAAATGGGTGCCGCTGGGGCCTCCACAGCCTCTGTTGCTGTGTTGCCGTTTGCGGACCTGAGTCCCAACCACGATCAAGAATACTTCTCAGACGGTTTAGGGGAAGAAATCCTGGACCATTTGACCAAGATCCCGAACCTGAAGGTTGTGGCGCGCACATCGTCGTTTCAGTTCAAAGGCAGGAACGAAGACTCACGCGTGATCGGCCAGAAGCTCAACGCAGCCAACCTCCTCGAAGGGAGCGTACGCAGGGAGGGGAACCGCGTTCGGATCACTGTGCAACTCATCAAAGCAGGCGACGGTTTCCATCTCTGGTCGGATTCTTTCGATCGTGATCTCAAAGACATCTTTGCGGCGGAGGATGATATCGCGAAGGCTGTGACCTCGGCTTTACAACTCAAGCTGCTCGCAGGCAATTCGCCAACCACTCTGCGGACCTCGGGAACCACAAATCCTGAAGCCTATGAAGCTTTCTTGCACGCCCTATACTTCTCACACATGGACGACAGAGGATCTGAAACAAAGGCACTGGATTACGCCAGCCGGGCAATCCAGTTGGACACTAACTACGCACCGGCTTATGCGTTGCGAGCAGGCATCGCTCTGTGGTCCGGTGGAATGAATTGGATGGATCTCTCGAAAGCGGCAGAAATGGCCCGGCGCGATACAGAAAAAGCCATTGCGTTGGATCCGAACCTGGCAGACGCGTACCAGGTTCTGAGCGAGATTCAATCTGAGGTGGAACTGAATTGCCGCCAAGCGGAGATCTCGCTCGAAAGAGCGCGCGCGCTCGCACCGGGAGATCCCGAAAACCTGGGCCGCGGTGCAATGCTTGCCATGTGCCAGGGCCGCCAGCAGGAAGCGATAGAACTCCTGAAGCAAGAACTTTTACTCGACCCACTCCGGCCCCTGGAATACCTGAATCTCGCGCAAAACTTGCGAGACCTGGGCCGATACGAGGAAGCACTCGCAGCTCTAGGAAAGGCCTTGGACATCAATCCGAACCAGATCATGGCCAATGAAATTCGAGGCGAGGTTTACCTCGCCCAGGGACGTCCGCAGGAAGCACTTTCCGCAATGGAGAAGGAGCCGGAAGCTTGGACGCGCGATCTGGGCAAGGCGCTTGCCTACCACGCCCTTGGACGGCGTCAAGAATCCGATGCAGCCCTGGCAGATCTGATCTCACAATATCAGGCGGTTAGCGCCTATCAGGTCGCACAGGTGTATGGTTATCGTGGGGAAGTGGATCAGGCCTTCGCGTGGCTCAACCGCGCCTACAGGCAGCACGATGCTGGTTTGGAGTGGTTCAAGACCGATTTGAAGTTAAAGAGCCTGCACAAGGATCCGCGATACGCCCAACTGCTTAAGCGCCTCAATCTGCCCGAGTAAGTTATCCCGACCTCAAGACCCCATCGGCCGCACAACCGTGTGGAGACACCTGGTCGCCGTGGTGCCCACGCTTCGAACCTTGCGAAGCGTGGGGCAGCCGCTTTGGTTGAGGGAGCCAAACAATCAAGGGTGGGCCAGCCCCCACCCTTCGCGTGAGACAAGAAAACGGGGGACAGTTATTTTGCTGGAAAAGATTGTAACCGGGGAGTGCGGTGAGGGGCGTCAAACCTGTCGATTCAGCGAAACCTACTTCAACGCCGTCGGATGCTTGGGCTGATAAAGACCAATCTCGCCGCCGCCCGGCAGCTTCATCCTGGTCACGCTTCCCCAGCGTTCCTCATGGACCGGACCGCACACCACTTTCTTCTTCTTCAACGATTCCATCATCGCCTTGAGGTCATCGCACATGAAATAGAGTTCATGCAGGTCGTTCTTTTCGGAGGGGTGAAAGGCTACTTCCGCGCCCGGCATGGCAAAAATCCACCATCCGTGACCTGCGTCCACAGCGGGGAACTTGAGGACTTCTTTGAAGAATGCGCGGTCAGCATCCGCATCCTTGCTGTAAAGAACAACGTGGGCGCCTGTGATCATTGAGCCTCTCCCATCACTTGTCTGACGAATGCGCGGTCACCGGCACCAATTGCCCATCGCGAATGTAGTACTCGCCTCCGCGCCAGCGAATGCTGCTGCGAATGAAACTGATCAGCCAGATGAAAAACGCCAGCGCGTCCCACACTGGAATCAGCCACAGCTTTTTCCATAATGCGCGGTCACCCAACCCGCGCACCCCAATCAGCCACGTCATGGCCAGCCGCAGCACCAGATACGTGCCCAGATATCCCAACACCATTGCGGCCGTGGGTTGAACCGCAATCGCCGCCAGAGACCAAGGCAATCCCTGGGTGAAAACCAGCCCGAGGTGTCCCCACGGACGCATGTGGCGCATCACCACCACCCACCGCATGCGTTTATGCAACAGGTCGGGCATCGACCCGTAATCGGCCACGGTGAGAATTGTGTAAGGGAGAAGTTCGACCTCGTAACCCTGCTCCGCGATCAACCGCCCCACCAGCAGGTCATCGCCTGGTTGATTCTCAATCGCCTTGTACCCGCCGAATCCAGCGAGGCGCGTGCGAGTTGTCGCAATGGTGGGGCCAAGCGCGAACTTCACACCATCCAACTTACGCGCCACCAAAATGCCGGCGTAAAAATCGGACACCATGCCGATGGTCTGCAAGCTCTCGGCCAGCGTCTTTTCCTCGGTAGGAACATAGAAACAAGTCACAGCTCCGACCTTGGGATCAGCCAGCGGCGCCACTACGGTGCGCAGATAATCGGGCCGGGCGCGTACGTCGCTATCGCTGATGACCACCACTTCATTGCGCGCTTCGCTCACCAGCCGTTCCAGCTTGGCCACTTTGTCATTGGCGGCATTGCCGGAAGTGCCAAACAGCACGGTGATCCGCCGCTCGGGAAAATCGCGGGCAAGCTTCTCTAGAATCGGCACCACTGGGTCATCTTTTTCGCCGACGCAGAACAACAGCTCGTAGTCGGGGTAGTCCTGGCGGCAGAAACTGGCGAAATTCTCGTAGGCGTCGGGATCGACTCCGCGGATCGGCTTCAGATTGCTGACTGGCGGAGTGAACTCGCTTTTGGGTCCCGGAACCGGGTGGCGATGAAAGAAACCCCAGGCGCTGTACAGGGAGATCAGATAATAGATAAAAGGAAAAGTCGCGATCCCCAACACCGCATAAATGAAGAGTGTGGCAGTCATCCCCTGCACAGCTTAGTCAGATGGGGAAGTCCTGTCAAAACGACAGTTCAGAAGCTGAGCATACTGACACGGCGGCGGAGCAGGTAGTACTCATTGATCGGGTGGTCGTCTTGCAAGGCGGGAGTTTGCGGCGACAACGCAATCATCTGCGCGGGCTTCACCTCCCGCGAGAGCAACAGGTCGAATTGTTTTTCAGCGGTTTTTTCCGGCCCCCATTCCAGCATGTCCGCGACCGCGGCCACCGGCATGCGACCCGCCAGTTCCGCCGCGGTGCGCACCGGAATCGGCTGGGCACTGGCCAGGAAGTGCCAACCCTGACGGCCGTTCCACTGGAAGATTCGCACATAGGGGAAAGAACTCTGTAAAGCGCGGGCCACCGCTGCTTTCAATGGATTGTCGTTCGCAGCGTTGACGCCATCGGGTAGAAATTGCTGCAGGATGCCGCCCGGCGCCAGCCGCTTTTTCGCCACTGCGTAGAAGTCTTCCGAGTACAACAGACTGGAACCCGCAGCCTGCACCGGCGGTGGCGGATCAATGATGATCGCATCGTACTCCTCCGGCGAGCGCTCCAGATATCGCCGGCCGTCATCGATCACCACGCGCGCCCCTGGTGACGCCAGGATCTCTTCGCCATCCCGATGGTAGTACGTAAACAGTTTGGGCACGCTAGGTACCAGATCCACTGCGGTTGTCGGGATTCCCCACGACATCGCCGAGCGGAACGTCGTTCCCATCCCGAAACAAATCACCAGCGCATTACTCGGCGGCTGGGCCAGCGACGCCAGACTCAGATGCGCCATCATCTTGGGAATCGGCACCATGGAAGTAATATTCACGCCGTTGATGATCAGCTTTTTGCTCATACCCTCCCCGGTCGCGATCACCGTCGCCGTGCTGTCGCGCAAAACCTCGCGCTGGCGATATTGCGTCGCAAAGTCCTGGGTTAAGAACAAAATGGCCAACGCCCCAACGGCGGCGCCGTAGGCTGCAGCCCGGGTGATCCATCCAGACTTGAGTGCGAAAGCCGCGCGACTCGCCATCGCCAGCCACGGTAGAGTCAACACCACTACGGACCAGCTCTCGCCCAAGAACGGCAACAGCAGGAACCCGCTCAAAAGCGGTCCCACGATGCAGCCCAGTACGTTGATCCCATACGCTTTGCCGGCGCGATCGGGATCACCCGCTGACCAGCGATCTACCAGCATCGGGGTCAAGAAGCCCATCACTGCGGCGAAGGGCGTGACCCCGAGAAACACTCGCCCCGAGGAACCCAGGGCCAGCCTGACATCGGAAGTCACCAGCACCAGCATTCCCAACGGCACCAGGGCCACCCACGCCAGTTCGCTCTCGCGTCTTCCGCGACCACTCCACCAGCGGTAAATTCGCGAACCCAGAAATGTAGCGAATAGATAAGCCACTAGAATGATGGCGAACGCGTACACCACCGGCCCGATGTAGGGGGTGAAGAGCCGGATCCAGATCACCTCCATGCCCATGCTGGTAAGGCCGGTGAGAAAAAGCAAGAGCAGCAGCACTCGGCTTTTCTCGAAGCTCGCCGAAAGCGCGTTTGTGTCGGGCACGACCCTGCCTTGACTCGCGCCTTGTGAGGCGAACGCCAGCGCAAACGCGCCCACTGCAATCGCGGCATTTAGGCACGCGCCAACTCGCAGAGTCGCGTGAAAGCCGCCCACCTCGATTAGCAGCGGCGCCAGGATGGCTCCTGCGATCGCGCCTCCGACATTGGCCAGATAAAGAAAGCTAAAGGAGCGGCGCGATTCGTCGCCCACCTCGAAGCGAATGGCAAACATCACCAGCGGAATGGTCGCGCCCATGCAAGCGCACCACGGCACCAGAGTCAACCCCAGCCAAGTTCCGGAAGCCAAATAATATGTAGCCGAGGACACCGCCGCCTGCGCTGCCATGTTTTCCAGCAGTCGATGCCCGTACGACAATTGCAGAGGAACCGCCAGCGCGGAACACCCGATCAGCAATTCGGTCAAGCCATACAGTCTCAGCGGATGGGTCCTGAGATGCTTGCCGTAGGCTCGCACCAGGCTGCCGGCTGCCCAGGAACCGAAGCCCAGTCCTCCCATAAACATCGAGAGCACGATTGAGATCAGCGCCGTGGTCACGCCAAACTGCGCCATGGCCAGCCGTAGCCAGACCAGCTCATACACAATGCTGCACAAACCCGAAATAAAGAAGAAGGTGAAGTACCAAGCCATGGTGATATCTCAAGATAGCTTAGGTGGGAACCAAACGGTCGGCATGTGACCGAGGTAACGGCGGCCCGCGCGGCTTTCGGGGAGAAAAACTGCTCTTGACGCATTCCCCTGACCAGAGGACAATTGCCCCTCGGTTGCCGTCCGCTTCCAGGGATTTCAACCAGACCAGCCGTCCATCCTCGCTTTACAGGGGTTCACAACGCGAACACTCTTCCTGATTTCGATTCTGGTTTTGAGCGCAACCTCGGCCCTATCCGAAGCCGCCCCTGCCGCTCCCGCCACGTGGGCACAGCTAGCCGAGTTGACTCCCACCGTGCGTGCCAGGAATGACTGGTTCGGCATCTCCATCGCCATGAGCGGCAATACCGTCGTAGTGGGCGATTTCGACGCCAACATCGAACCCTACGGCACCGTGGATGTGTTTGAGAAACCTCCGGGCGGCTGGTCAAACATGACCCAAACTGCAACGCTGACTTCATCCGATAACGGCATCGGATTCGGCATTTCCGTCGCGATCAGCGGCAAGATCATCGTGGTCGGGGCTGCGAACACTTCGAACTTCAACAAGCAACAATCGACTCCCGGCGCAGTTTATGTTTTCGTCAAGCCCGCGGGTGGCTGGAAGGACATGACGGAAACCGTCAAACTCACCGCCTCGGACGGCTTGCCCGGCGATGCCTTCGGCAACAGCGTAAGCATCAGCGGAACCACGATCGCGGTGGGGGCGTTCTTCGTCAACAATTTCTCCGGCCGCGTCTACGTCTTCACCTGCAATAGCAATGGATGCACCCAAGCCGCCGAGCTCAGCGCCTCCGACAGCGATGGCATTCTGGACTACCTTGGCTGCTCGGTTGCGATTAGCGGCAACACTGTGGTGGCGGGATCCTTCGGTCACAACAATTTTGAGGGATCAGCATACGTATACGTGGAACCCCCGGGCGGCTGGGTCAACATGACCGAAACCGCCGAGCTGACGGTTTCAAACGGCGCGGGCAGTGACAATCTTGGATTTGCCGTCGCCACCAGCGGCGGCACCGTGGTGGCAGGCGCACCCGGCGCGTTCAACGGCTATGGCGCTGCCTATATCTTCGTCGAACCACCCACCGGTTGGGTGACGACGTCGGACTTTACCGCCGGCCTCGGCGCACCCGACGCGGAGCAGGGTGACAGCTTCGGCCAGTCGGTGGCGATTGACCAGGGCGGCAAGGGAGTCGTGGTGGGAGCGCCGGGCGCGAACATCGGTGCCAATCTCGAGCAAGGCGCAGTGTATGCCTATGTTCTCCCGAAGACTGGATGGAGGAACACGCGCCACGCCTATGCCGAAATGACGGCCTCCGATGGCGCCACCGCCGATACCATGGGCGTCTCCGTCGGCGTCAGCGGCGCCACCGTGGTCGCGGGCGCTCCCAAGAGCAGCTCGCCCGGCGCAGCGT
>Ga0335078_10014631_pt1 | contig 11642 bp, 14 predicted proteins | sample Lox_Sample_32_FD_206711 | JGI IMG/M metagenome (GOLD analysis project Ga0335078, IMG submission 206711) | Soil microbial communities from Loxahatchee National Wildlife Refuge, Florida, United States - Lox_Sample_3.2 | ecosystem: Environmental > Terrestrial > Soil > Wetlands | place: USA...
GCCGCGGGCGGCCAGCCGCTCGCAGGCGACCCGGCCCGGCAGCGAGGTGAACTCGAGGCCGGCCCACAGGCCCCGGCCGCGTACCTCGCGGACCACGCCGGCCGGCAACGTGGCCAGCCGGCCATGCAGGTGCGCACCCAGCTTGGCCGACCGGTCCTGGTACTCGCCGGTGGCCAGCATGGCGATGACCTCGCGGCCCACCGCGCAGGCCAGCGGGTTGCCGCCGAACGTCGACCCGTGCTGCCCGGGCTGGAACACCCCGAGAATGTCACGGGACGACACCACCGCGGAGACCGGCACGATGCCGCCGCCGAGCGCCTTGCCGAGCAGGTACATGTCCGGGACCACCTGCTCGGCCTCGCAGGCGAACGTGGTGCCGGCCCGGCCCAGCCCGGACTGGATCTCGTCGGCGATCATCAGCGCGCCGTACGACGAGCACAGCTCGCGCACCGTGGCCAGGAAGCCCGGCGGCGGCACGACCACACCGGCCTCGCCCTGGATGGGCTCGACCAGCACGCCGACCACGACCTCGTCCATGGCCGCGGCCAGCGCGGCCGCGTCCCCGTAGGGCACCACCCGGAATCCCGGCGTGTACGGGCCGAACGAGGCCCGGGCGTCGGGGTCGGTGGAGAAGCTGACGATCGTCGTGGTCCGGCCGTGGAAGTTGCCCTCGAAGGCCACGATGACGGCCTGGTCCGGTGGGACCCCCTTGACCTCGTAACCCCACTTGCGGGCGGTCTTGATGGCGGTTTCCACGGCTTCCGCGCCGGTGTTCATCGGCAGCACCATTTCCATGCCCGCCAGCTCGGCCAGCTCGGCGCAGAACGGGCCGAACTGGTCGTGCTCGAACGCCCGGCTGACCAGGGTGACCCGGTCCAGCTGGCGCCGGGCCGCGGCGACTAGCGCGGGATGTCGGTGCCCGAAGTTCAGGGCCGAATAGGCCGCCAGCATGTCCAGGTAGCGGCGGCCTTCGGTATCGGTCACCCAGGCGCCCTCGCCCTCGGCGATGACGACGGGCAGCGGATGGTAGTTGTGCGCGCTGTGCGCTTCGGCCAGGGCATGCAGGCTGGCTGCCGATGTCGTCACGGTGGTTCCCCCTCGCACGGCTGTTCCCCCGATCATGGCCGCAGTTCCAGTGTGCAGCACTTCGGCCCGCCGCCGGCCTTACGGAACTCCGACATGTCCACCGGGACCGGCGTGAACCCGCGGGCGGCCAGTTCGGCGGCCAGCCCGGTGGCCTGGGCAGGCAGGATGACATGGCGGCCGTCGCTGACCGCGTTCAGCCCGAGCACCGCAGCATCTTCGTCGCTGGCCTCGATCAGCTCGGGGAACTGCGCGGCCAGCGCGGCGCGCCCAGCTGCGTCGAACGCCGCCGGGTAGTACGCGGCAGTGTCTGCGTCGAGCACGCACAGAGCCGTGTCCAGGTGGTAGAACCGCGGATCGACCAGGCGCAGGGTGATTACCGGCAGCCCGAACAGCGCTTCGAGTTCGGGGCGGACGGCCTGGTCGGTGCGGAAGCCGTGCCCGGCCAATATGACCCGGCCTGCGGGCACGATGTCGCCCTCACCCTCGTTGACCTGGCCCGGCTCGTGCACCGACCGGTACCCGTGACGGCGGAACCAGTCCAGGTAGGCCGGGCCTTCCGCGGCCCGCTCGGGATAGCGGAACCGGGCGCCCAGCACGGTGGCGCCGATCACGGTGGCCCCGTTGGCCGCGAACACCATGTCCGGCAGATCCGGGTGGCCGTCGATGAGCTGCACCGAATGACCGAGGCTGGTGTAGGCGTCCCGCAGCCCCTGCCACTGGCGGATAGCCAGTGCCGTGTCCACCGCGGCGCCGCTGGCCATCCACGGGTTAATCGCGTACCGCACGGTGAAGTGCTCGGGACGGCACATCAGGTAGGTCCTCGGCAGCGGCGTCCGGGTAGTCGGCTGCGCGGCCAGGCCGGTGGCGGGATAGGTAGCGGTCATCGAACTCCTCTCGGTACGGGGTGCGGATGATCAGCTAATCCAGCGTAAGAGCTGCGTCCGGTGGGATAAATGCGCGCGAGCTGCGTCTGGCCGTCGATTCGTTGCGAAGATTGGGCTACGACGGCCGATCGTTGCGTGCGCCGGGCCGGGGAGCAGCGGGCAGCGGGCAAGGGGAGCAGCGGGCAGCGGGCTAGGGCCGGGCCGGCGGGACTGGCGCGCGGCCGATGTCCCGGGCTAGGTCCAGGGCGAGCAACTGGTCGGCGTAAGCGAACGTCTCGAACTTGGAACCCGGCGGGATCTCGCTGTCCTCCTCCAGCGCACGCAGCACGCGCAGCGCGGCCGGGGTGTTCAGGTCGTCGTCGAACGCGCCGAGGAAGTCGGCCACGTAGTGCGCGCACATCGGCCGGCTGGGCGAGTTGGCCCACTCGGCCACCCGCTGCCGCCAGCGGCGCACGGTGGCGTCGGCCGTTTCCAGGGCCGTCCAGGTCAAGTCGATCTCCTGGCGGTACGGGTACTCGGCGAAGGCCAGCCGCAGCGCCAGCGGGTCAAGACCGCGGCCGGCCAGGTCCCCGAGCAGCACCACGGTCCCCGTGGAGCTGGCCATCTTCTGGCCTTCGAACCGCACTTGCCCGCCGTGCACCCAGTTCCGGACCACTTCGTGGCCGGTGACGCTGTCCGACTGGGCCCGCACATTCTCGTGGTGCGGGAAGCGCAGGCCGATCCCGCCGGTGTGCACGTCGATGGGGTCGCCCAGGTCGTGCAGGGACATGGCGGAGCACTCGGTGTGCCAGCCCGGGATCCCGGTGCCCCAGGGCCCCATCCAGGTCAGCCCCTGGCCGGCCGGCGCGGCCTGCCACAGCACCCAGTCCGTATGCTGCGCGAGCCGGTTCCCGGACAGCTCGCCGTAACTGGGGAAAGAGCGGGCGTCGAAGTACACCGAGCCGGCCGGGGTGAGGTAGGCGTGCCCGGTCTCCAGCAGCTTGCTGATCAGCTCGATCATCGGCTCGATGGACTCACTGGCCCGCGGCATGCTGTCGGCCGGCCGGACGTTCAGCGCGGCACAGTCGGCGCGGAACGCCGCCTCATGCCGCCGCCTACCGGCCCGGCCGGGCTCAGCCCCGTCTGGATCGGGCTCAGCACCGTCGGCCAGCCTCGCGTCGGTGATGTCCTGGCCGCTGGTGACGAGCAGTTGAGCCCGCTCCGCGGTCCGCCGGATCAGGTCGGCCAGCAGGTAGGAGCGCAGATCTCCGACGTGCGCGGCACGGTAGGTGGTGGGCCCGCAGGTGTAGATACGCAGGCTGCCGCGGTGGGCCGGCTCGACCGGCGCCACCTGCTGGGTCCGGGTATCAAAGAGCCGCAGCACGCCCCCAGCCTATGGGTGCGCGCAGGGTCAGGGCCGCAGCCCCTGCTTGCAGTCGCCGCCGGCCAGATACAGCGTCACGTATAGGGCACCGGTCGCCTGCTGATGTGCCCATCCCGAGGCCGGGCTCACCAGGAGTGCCCCGTCGATAAGTTCGTAACGGCGGCCGTCATCCGGCGTCTCCTCCAGGTCGCTGACCGTGAAGGGGTGGGTGACATGGCCGGGACTGGTCATGACAGTCATGGTCCCCTCCCTCCTTCCGGTCAGCAACTGTGCCACTCAGTTACGACAGCGCGGCCAGCCGCGCGACCGCGGCGTCCACGCGCTCGTCGGTGGCGGTCAGCGCGATACGGACGTGGTGTCGTCCGGCCGGGCCGTAGAACTCGCCCGGGGCGACCAGGATGCCCAGGCCGGCCAGCAGCTCAACGGAGCCCCAGCCGTCCTGGCCGGGCCGCTGAGCCCATAGATACAGCCCGGCCTCGGAGTGGCTGATCTCCCAGCCGGCTGCCTGGAACGCGGCCAGCAGCCGGTCACGGCGCGCGCCATACACCGCGCGCTGCTCGTCGGCGTGCGCGTCGTCGTCCAGCGCGGCGGTCATCGCCGCCTGCACCGGGGTCGGCAGCATCATCCCGGCGTGCCGGCGGACCTCCAGCAGTTGGGCGATGAGGGCAGGGTCGCCGGTGACGAACCCGGCCCGGTAGCCCGCGAGGTTGGACCGCTTGGACAGCGAGTGCACCGCGAGGATGCCCGCGGCGGACCCCCCGGACACGTCCGGATGCAGGATCGAGCGGGGCTCAGCCGTCCAGCCGAGGCCGAGATAGCACTCATCGGACGCGAGCACCGTCCCGCGCTCCCGGGCCCAGCTCACCATCTTGGCCAGGTGCGCGGGCGGCAGCACCCGCCCGGTCGGGTTGGCCGGGGAGTTGACCCAGGCCAGTCGGACCCGTTCCGGGCCCAGCGTGGTCAGGCCGTCCGCGGCGACGCTGTGGGCCCCGGCCAGCCGGGCACCCACGTCGTAGGTCGGGTAGGCCAGTTCCGGGTGCACCACCACGTCGCCCGGGCCGCACCCGAGTAGCGTGGGCAGCCCGGCGATGAACTCCTTGGTGCCGATGACCGGGAGCACGGACTCCGGCGGCACCGCCACCCCGTGCCGCCGGGCCAGCCACCCGGCCGCCGCCCGGCGGAGCTGGGGGGTGCCGTGCGTGGCTGGATAGCCCGGGGCGTTAGCGGCAGCCTGCAGCGCGTCGGTCACGACCCCCGCCACCGGGTCCACGGGGGTGCCGACGGACAGATCCACGATCCCGCCGGGATGGGCCCGTGCCTTGTCGCCGTACGGGGCGAGCAGGTCCCAGGGGAAGCGCGGCAGCCGCGGCGCCAGGGTCAGCTCTCTTCGGCCTGGGGTGGCAGCGCGGAGATCAGCGGATGATCCTTGTTGATCTTGCCAATCTTGGCCGCGCCGCCCGGTGAGCCGAGATCCTCGAAGAACTCCACGTTGGCCTTGTAGTAGTCCTTCCACTGGTCCGGCACGTCGTCTTCGTAGAAGATCGCCTCGACCGGGCATACCGGCTCGCACGCACCGCAGTCCACGCACTCGTCCGGGTGTATGTAGAGCATGCGCTCGCCCTCGTAGATGCAGTCGACGGGGCATTCCTCGATGCACGACTTGTCGAGTACGTCGACGCAGGGCTGCGCGATGATGTACGTCACGTTCGGAGCTCCTCTTTCCCGCGCTCTCCCGGTGGGGGCCGGCTGTCCCGGTGAGGGACTGGACTCCCAGTATCCCGGTGCTGGTAAGTATCCCGGGCCGGTGGGCGTCAGCGCACCCTGGGCGGCGAGATTCCCAGCCGGCCGCAGGCTATCAGCTCAGCTCCAGCTCGCCTGCGGGCGGTGCGGCCGCGTCGCGGTCCCAGCCTTTGCTGCTTGCGGCGGCACGCCACTGGTACCCGCTGAACCGGATCTGGTGGATGTGATACGTGCTGGCGTGGGTAATCAGCCACGTCGCCACCTCCCAGCCGAGCCGCTGCTTCCCGATCCGGAGTTGCACCCGGGCGCTGCTCCCGTCGGCCACGCTGCCCCGGTTGCTGCGCTGGTCAGTGACCTCGCGAGCGACCGCTGGCCCGAACGTGGTGCCGAGCCCGCTGGTGATCCCGCTCACACTGGGCGGGACCCGGCTGGCCGAACCCGACCAGCAGTAGACGGCGTGCCCGCGCTGCCCGGTGAACGCGGGGGTCATGGCCGCGGCCATCTTCGCGTACTGGGTGTAGGCCGTCCCGTCGGCGCTGTGCTGCACGTCCTGGGCCGCCCGGTACACCGGCATTTTCTGGTAACCGGGGATGGCCTTGAGCGCGCGGAAGAACTTGGTGCTGGCGTAGATCGGGTCCTCAAGGTCCTTGCGCGGTCCCCAGCCTTCCGAAGGCCGCTGCTGGAAGACGCCGACCGAGTCCCGGTCGCCGTAGCTCAGGTTGTGCAGCTTGGATTCCTGCATCGCGGTCGCGTAGGCGATGGTGACCGCCACCCGGGGCATGGCCTGCTGATGGGCCACGCCCGCGATGGTGGCGGCGATGGACCCCTGCTCGGTGTCCAGCAGGATGCTCTGATGGTCGCCGGTGGCCACGCAGCCCGATCCGGTCAGCACTGGGGCGATCACCGGCGCGAACGCCCGTACCACCAGGTACCCGCCGCCGGCGAGCACGGCGAGCACGGCGGTTACGGTGAGCGCGCGGCGGCCACGATTACGTGACCGCGCGATCGGCCGGCTTCTTGGCACAAGCCGAAGTTACCGGTGCGTGCGGAATAACGGGGACAAGCCGCCAGTGATCGCCGCCGCGGCGCACCCGGGGACAGCCCGCCCTCAGTGCGCTGAGCAGGCCAGTGTGCATGGCAGGATCGGGAGAGTGCAACCAGAATCACGTCGCCGCGTTCGCCGTCAGGGCCCGGCCATGCTGCGCGGCGACTTCATTCCCAAGACCACCACCGACCAGCGGCTGCTCGACCGGCGCGGACCAGGCGACTGGGTGCATACCGACCCATGGCGGGTGCTGCGGATCCAGGCCGAGTTCGTGGAGGGTTTCGGGCTGCTCGCCGAGCTGGGCCCAGCCGTGTCGGTGTTCGGCAGCGCACGGGCCGAGCCGGGCAGTGTGGAATGTGACCAGGCCGAGGCGATCGGGAAGAGCCTGGCCGAGGCCGGGTACGCGGTGATCACAGGCGGCGGCCCGGGGGTCATGGAGGCGGCCAACAAGGGCGCGGCCACCGCGGGCGGCGTCTCGGTTGGCCTGGGTATCGAGCTGCCCACGGAAATGGGCCTGAACGACTACGTCGAGATCGGCCTGGAGTTCCGCTACTTCTTCGTCCGCAAGACCGTGTTCATCAAGTACTCGCAGGCATTCGTGGTGCTGCCGGGCGGCTTCGGCACGCTGGACGAGCTGTTCGAGGCGCTCACCCTGGTGCAGACGGGCAAGATCACCAGGTTCCCCATCGTGCTGGTGGGCAGCGAGTACTGGTCCGGCCTGCTGTCCTGGATCCGGCAGAGCGTGCTGGGCAGCGGCAAGATCTCGGCCGGGGACGAGGACCTTTTGGTCGTGGTGGACGACCCGGCCGAGGCCATCAGCATCATCCAGCGGGCGCACGCGCAGCGTAACGGCGCCGATCCGGTCCCTGGAGTGAGCTGAGCCAGCGGTTCGCCAGCCTGCGCGCTCGCCGCGCGTGGCACGATGCATACTGTGCCCGTTCTGTTGCTGCTTGCCGGGGCAGTCATCCTCGCCGGCGTGGTCGCCGTGGCCATGGGCCACGGCGGCGAGATGGCCGAGTTCCCCAGCGACTACATCCCGCCCACACTGGGTGACCTGCTCACCGCCGCCGACGTGGCCATGCTCCGGCCGCCGTCGGCGCTGTGGGGATACAACACGCAAGTGACTGATGAGGCGCTGAGCCGGATCGCGCAGATCGTCACCGAACGAGACGTGGAGATCGCCGTGCTGCGCCAGCAGCTGGCCGACCTCCGGCCGGGGCCCGGTGGCGCCCCGCCGGCCAGCCCGAGCCAGCCCGCGCCGGCGCCGGTTGCCGTGGACGAGCCCGGGGCGGCCACGGCCGATGCCGCTGTGGGGGCTGACGCCCCAGACGCCGCGGACGGGGACCAGACACCGGCGGCGCCGACGGCGGCCGCCGACGAGGCGGCCGCGCCCGACGATGACTGACCGGCCCGGCGCCGCGCAGCCTGGCCCGGATGGACAGCTGCGCTGCCCGTGGGCCATGAGCAGCCCCGAATACCTCGGTTACCACGACCTGGAATGGGGCCGGCCGGTCCGCAGCGACCAGGGCCTCTTCGAGCGGCTGTGCCTGGAGGGCTTCCAGTCCGGCCTGTCCTGGCTCACCATCCTGCGCAAGCGGGACAACTTCCGGGCGGCGTTCCGCGGCTTCGACCCGGCGCAGGTGGCCAGCTTCGGCCAGCCGGATGTGGACCGGCTGCTCGGCGACGCCGGCATCATCAGGAACCGGGCCAAGATTCAGGCCACGATTCATAACGCCAGTGCCGCGCTGGACATCCCAGGCGGGCTCGCGGCCCTGGTCTGGAGCTACGCGGTGGATCCGGCGCCGGTGGCCCCGGTCAGCCTGGCCGACCTGCCCGCATCGACGCCGGCGTCCACCGCGCTGGCCAGGGAACTGCGCGGCCGGGGCTTCCGGTTCACCGGCCCGGTCACGGTTTACGCCACCTTCCAGGCCTGTGGTGTGGTCGATGACCATTTGCGGGACTGCTTCCGGCGTGGCGCCTACCAATAGCCGGCCAATCGCTCTTCGTGAATCACACAGACGGTGTCACAATGTGAGCGGAGGGTTACTGGAGGCTGAATGACATACGGACCCGTGGAGGAGCCGCCCGTCCCGCCCGGTGTCGACCCTGAGGTGCCCAGTCCGGCCCGGCTCTATGACTACTACCTGGGAGGCCGGATCAACTACCGGGCCGACCGGGAAGCCGCCGAGCGGATCCGCGCGGGCCTGCCCGAGATCTCCGACATGGCGTGGGCGAACCGTGGTTTCCATCAGCGGGCGGCGAAATGGCTGGCGCACAACGCTGGGATCACCCAGTTCATCGACATCGGGTCTGGCCTGCCCACCCAGGGCAACACCCATCAGGTGGTCCGGGCCATCACGCCGGTGGCCCGGGTGGTCTACGTGGACAACGATCCCATGGTCCGGGCCTTCGCTAGCGAGCTGCTGACCGGCCGGTTCACCACGTTCGTGTTCGGCGATCTGCGCCAGCCGGACGCGGTGCTGGGGGACCGCCTGCTCCGCTCGCTGATCGACTTCACCGAGCCGGTCGGGCTGCTGATGACGGCGGTCATGCACTTCGTGGCGGACGACGCGGACCCCTGGGGCCTGGTCTCCCGGTATCTGACCGCGCTGCCGCCCGGCAGCTACCTGGCCCTGTCCCACGTGACCGCGGACAACGTGCCGCCGCAGGCGGTGCGCACTGGGCTGGCCGAGTATGCCAAGGCGACCGAGAACATCCACCTGCGGCCCCGGGCCGAGGTGGCGCGCTTCTTCGAGGGCCTGGACCTGGTCCCGCCGTGGCCCGGCGGCGAGCCGCGGCTGGTCTTCATGGGCGAATGGGGGGCCGAGGACCCGGAGACGGCCGATAGCGACGGGTCGCACTGGGGTTACGCCGCAGTGGCCCGAGTGCCCGGAGAGTAGTGTCGGCAGACAGGTATGGCGGGAGGGGAGACAGTCATGGCCGATGCTCGGCCCGATCCCGACGGAGCGGACAGTGGTGTCCCGGCTCCAGCCCGGATCTATGACTACTTGTTAGGTGGCAGCAACAATTTCCCGGCTGACCGGGCCGCGGCCGAGCAGATCCTCAAGGCCGTCCCGGAGGTGCGCGATGCGGCGTGGTCCAATCGCGGCTTCCACCAGCGGGCCGCCAGGTGGATCTCGGAGCAGGGCATCCGCCAGTTCGTCGACATCGGGTCGGGGCTGCCCACCGTGGGCAACACGCATGAGGTGGTGCAGCGCCTGGTGCCGGAAGCCCGGGTGGTCTATGTGGACAACGACCCGCTGGTGCGGCGGCACAGCGGGCCGTTGCTGGCCGACAACGGCTCGACCACGGTCATCCTGGGCGATCTGCGCGACCCGGAGGGCATCCTGGGCCACCCGGAACTGCGCCGCCTTATCGACTTCACCGAGCCGGCCGGCCTGCTGATGACCGGGGTGCTGATGTTCGTGGCGGACGAGGCCGGCCCACATCAACTGGTCGGCCGCTACCTCCGCGAACTGGCCGCGGGCAGCTACCTGTCGCTGTCTCATCTCAGTGCCGATCACAAGTCTGATCAGGCGGTGCAGGGTTTCCGCGCGGTCTTCGAGACCGCTACCGAGCACCTGCACTTCCGCTCACGGGCTGAGGTGGCCCGGTTCTTCACCGGTCTGGAACTGGTACCGCCGTACCAGGGCAGCCTGCCCCAACTGACCTATGCCGGCCTGTGGGGGGCCGAGGACCCGGTGGCCGCCGACACCGATGGCTCGCGCTGGCTGTGGTGCGGGGTAGGCCGGTGACTCCGGACAGTGACGGGTGATCATGCTCTACTGTTGGGTTTGCCGCGTGGCACCCTGCCGCCCAAGGAGGATGCACCAGTGACCAGGAAGCCGACCGTAGAGGAACTCGGCGTCGACCTGGCCGCGCAGGACTGGCGGCGGTCCGGTGACCGGGACGGGGCCATCGAGATCGCGTTCGTGTCGGCCCGCGCCCTGGCCACCGCGGCGGCCACGGCCGCCACCGTCCCGGGCGGGACCGCGGAGCGTACCGAGTACGTGCTGATGCGGGTGGCTGGCGACCCGGCAGGCCGGGTGCTCGTGTACGACCGCCACGAGTGGGAGTGCTTCCTCGATGGCGTGCGCGGCGGCGAGTTCGACGAGGGCGCGAGCTAGCCACCGCCACCGGCGGCCGGCACAGCTGCCGCATTCCGGGTCAGGTAACGCCACACCGGACTCTCGATTGTGCTTACCCTGAACACAACCTTTGAGAGTCCCAGAAAGTGGCCGAGGATCTGTGATTCACAAGTTAGGTAGCGTTATGCTTAATCCAGTGCCTTGTCAAGGAGGGCCCGGATGACCGACGACGCCTACGGTGCAACCGTGGCCAAGCGTCGGCTCTCCCGCCGCCTTGGCGAACTCCGGCTGCACAGCGGCCACACCGCCAACCACGTCTGCGACATCCTCAACTGGGGGCGCGGCAAGGTGGGCCGGTTCGAGGCCAACCAGTGGAAGCGGCCCGAGATGAGCGACATCCGGGACCTGCTGCGGATCTACGGCGTGGACAGCGCCGCCGCGGAAGAGCTCGAGGATCTGGCCATCCGGTCGCGCGCCCGGCCCTGGTGGCGCGATTACACCGACATCTTCGAGAACGAGTTCCCGGGTTTCGAGAACGACGCGGAGCGGATCCAGGTCTGCATGCCACTGGTCGTGCCCGGCCTGCTGCAGACCCAGGACTACGCGGAGGCGTTCATGCGGGCCGGCCCACGGCCGCCCGCCTGGCGGCGGAGGGCGATGGAGACCCGGCAGCGGCGTCAGGAGATCCTGGACCGGAGTAACGGGACAGCGCCCCGGCTGGTGGCAGTGATCACTGAGGCCTCCCTGATGTACCACTGGGGTACCCGGGCGGAACGGCGGGAGCAGATCGAGCATCTCATCGAGATGAGCCGCCGCCCCAACGTCGACTTGCGCATCCAGCGTTTCGCGGACGGCCCGAGCCCGGGCGTGTCCTCCTCGATCAACATCTTCGACCTGCCCGGCGGCGAGCCGAGTGTCGTCTTCACCGAAACCGAATCAGCAGTCCAGGAGGTGAGCAGGCCAGAAGAGGTGAACTTGTACGTCCAGGCATTCGGCCGGATCCGCGATTCGGCCCAGGAGCCTGGAGCTACCGCGATCTACCTAGAACACCTCGCGCAACAACTGGAGTAATCATGATCGATCTGTCTCGAGCTGAGTGGCGTAAGGCACGCCTGAGTAGCACGTCCAACGGTGGCTGCGTGGAAGTCGCGGCCAACCTGCCCAGTGTCGTCGCGGTCCGGGACAGCACCCGGCCCGGCGCTGGCGCCCACGTGGTCAGCCGGGCGGCGTTCGCCCGGTTCCTGGCCGAGACCAAGGCCGGCCGCTTCGATCTCGACGGTCAAGGCTGAGCCACCCAGGCACCACACAAGAAGCATCCCCCGGGCCGCCACCCGGGGGATTCTTCTATCAGGACCTGTCTCGAGGCCGCGGCGGCTGCGGCGCAGCCGCTGCGGCTCGACTGTACTGCGCGGCTCGCTGGGCGGAAACACCCAGGC
>Ga0335078_10014632_pt1 | contig 11642 bp, 14 predicted proteins | sample Lox_Sample_32_FD_206711 | JGI IMG/M metagenome (GOLD analysis project Ga0335078, IMG submission 206711) | Soil microbial communities from Loxahatchee National Wildlife Refuge, Florida, United States - Lox_Sample_3.2 | ecosystem: Environmental > Terrestrial > Soil > Wetlands | place: USA...
ACGCCTGCCCGGTGAAGGATCGCGCGGCGGTCTACGTCACCAGCGTGGGCGAGAGCCGGTCGGAAGCGAATCAGATCCTGCTCGAACGGGTGAAGTCACTGTGAATTTCCGATTGTCGATCGCCGTGATTGTGACTTTGTGTCTTGCCTGCGGGCCGAAACTGAAATCTGCCCCGAACGCGTATCTGCCTGAGACGGGCGAAGTGGAAGGGTGGACGAAGTCGGGCGCGACGCGCACGTTCCCTGCCGATCGGCTGTATGAATACATCGATGGCGATGCCGACAGATTCATTAAAGCGGGAGCCGAGCAGGTGCTCACGTCCGATTACCGCTATCGCGACAAGATCGACGCCGTGGCTGACCTCTTCGTGATGAAGGATGCGCCCGGAGCCGCGAGGGTCCTCGAGTCGTACCCATCGAACGGCAGCCAGCCCGCGCCGCTGGGCGATGCCGGCCGGCTTTACCCGGGAACCCTCATGTTCCGCAGAGGACGGTTCTTCGTGCGCGTCGTGGCGTACGATGAGAGCTCCGAAGTCCCCGGCGCGCTATTGTCGCTAGGCCGCGCTATCGGCGACAGAGTTAAGTAGATTGCGCAAAGCGACGGGTTCCGGGTATCATCGCGGTTCAGACACCTGAAAATCAAGCATGGACAAGGAACGAGAGAGATGATCTATCACCGCCAGTGGTTTCCCTTCGACACCAACACCGTTCAGGAGCACGTGCCGCCCACGTCGGGCATCTATCTGCTTTTTTCGCATCAGGCGTGCGCCTATATCGGGGCCAGCCAGAACTTGAAAGCCGAGCTGGCGCGATTGGCTACAGGCGACAAGAATCCGTGCCTCACTGAGAATCCGCCAGACGAGTTTCAATTCGAAGTGGTGCTGGGCGACGAGCGCAATGACCGCCGCGCGGAGCTGATCAGTGAATTGAATCCCACCTGCAAGGACTGATCAGCAGCCCAGGAATCAGGGGCCGGCTTGGTACGCCGGAGCGACCGGAATTGCTGCGGCTGGCCTCTCTAACCATATCCCGCTCCCGGATAGAGCAGATTGAGAGCGGCAATGAAAACCGGCCGGAACAGGTAATCGAACAACTTCCAGGCGATAAGCAATCCCACCAGAGCCAGCGTCCGGTTGCGGCCGAAGTCGGCCAGGCGTCGAGCCGTGCCCTGCGGCAGAAGCAGCCCAATCGCCGTGCTGCCGTCGAGGGGTGGGACCGGGATTAGGTTGAATATCCCGAGCAGCAGGTTGAGGGAAAAAAGGATGCTCAGCAGGGCGGCCAGACCGCCGCTTGTGGACGCGGGCGCGGCGGCTTCCACTACGCTGGTGAATCCGATGCGGGCGGGCGGCACAAAAGCACCGAGCGCAAGTCCTGCGTGGATTCCCACCGCCGCCAGGAGCACCAGGGTGAAATTGGCTGCGGGACCGGCGAGAGCCATCCAGGCGGCGCGCCGCGGATATTGGCGCTGCCATCCCGGGCTGTAAGGCGCGCTGGCCCATCCGATCATCCATCCGGCCAGAGCATAGGATGCGATCGGCACGAGCACCGTGCCGAAGGGCTCGCGCCGGATGTGGGGCACGGGATTCAGTGTCATCGAGCCGGCCAGGAAAGCTGTGGGATCGCCGCCCAGCCGGGCCGCGAGGGCATGAGCGCTCTCATGGCAGCAGAGGGAAAACAGGAAAGCGATATACCAGAGAATGCCGAGGGCGAGGGTATCAGGATGCATTCAGCACGCCCAGGATAATTTGAGGCCGGCCGCCAGTGGTTCCGCGACAGGTGTTCAAGCGGCTCACTCCGGCGCGTCCTCCGCGCCCTTGCGCGTGCGCGCCGGCTTTGGAGGCCGCGTCGCCGCATCCGCCTTTCGGGATGTTGTCAGGTCTTCGATGCGGGCAAGCCCTGCTTCTTCGTCGGAGACAAGCTCGAAAAACTGGCTGAGCTTCACGCCGTCCAGAATCCGCCGGACATGCTCATTCACGCCCACCAGCACCATCAGCGCTTCGTGCTCGGCGGCCAGTTCGCGGCTGCCCGCGAGAAACCCGAGCCCGGTGGAATCGATGTAAGGCACTTCGGTGAAATCGAAGAGGAACTTGCGCGTTCCTGCGTTGATCAGGTCGCGGATCTTCTGCCGCAGGTACGGGCCGTCGCTTCCGGCCACGAACTTGCCGCTCAGGCTCACGACCGAAACGTCATCCTTGAAACGAATCGCAATTCTCAAGGCGCGACCTCATCTGGCACAGCTTGTTTGAACGACAAGCTCCGCAACCGAAGGCTCACGAATCGAGCTGATCCGACCGGAAACTCGAACAACAGAAATCCGCTCCTGATTCATGTTCATGCTAGGAGACGTGTCGGCGGCTGTCAAGGGTTGCCGCGGCCGGCGTCGAGCTTGCGAAATTCCAGCGCCTCTGCCTATACTGATCACTGGCGAGGTGGGCAACGGTTCTCCTCGTACCCCTCGGAATCCGCGGGCCTGTAGCTCAGGTGGCTAGAGCGCACCCCTGATAAGGGTGAGGTCGGTAGTTCAACTCTACCCAGGCCCACCAAGCCACTCAATCGACCGACCATCGCCGGCTTTTTTGGGGTTTGCTTTGGCTGGAAGTGTGCTCTCTTGGTAGTCAGAAAATCGAGCTATTTGCGCCGGCTTAACCCGCGAATCCCGAGAGCGCCGGCCTGAGTTTTCCAGAGACGAACCCCGATTCAAACTGCGGCCATACGTGCTCCCGCGCGAGCCGGACGACGTCCCCAACGATGAGAATGCTGGGCGCCGCCAGAGCCGGAGCGTTTGCGAGTTTTTGCACGGTTGTTCTGTAGATGCGTTGTGCTCCGGCGAAGGCTGCGGAGACGAGCACGCAGTGCGTGTCGCCCGATATGCCTGCGGCCTGCAGTTCAGCGCTCAACGACGTGTAACGCGCGCCTGGCATGTACACCACGACGGTCTTGCCGGCGAGATCGCTGCCGGGAAAATCCACAACAGGCGCAGAACTGCGGCTGGCTTTGGGACCAGTGTCGTGTCCAGCACGGTGGCCGGTCAGGAACACAAGACTCGAGGCCACGTGCCGGTGGGTGAGCGAGATGCCCGCCGCAGCCGCGGCCGCCGACGCCGCTGTTACACCCGGAACGATCTCGAAGTCGACGTCCGCTTCGCGCAACGCCTCGATCTCTTCGCCGCACCGCCCGAAGATCGAGGGATCTCCTCCCTTCAGCCGTACGACTGTGAAGCCGTGTCGCGCGCCCGCGATCAGCCTCGCGTTGATTTCAGACCGTCTGACGGATTTTGCGCCGCACCGCTTACCGACGTTCACTATGAGAGCGTGTGCCGATGCCAGGTTGACAATCGATGCCGACACAAGGTCATCGTGAAGCACCAGATCCCCTTGTTGAAGAATGCGGAGCGCCCTGACGGTCAACAGCTCAGGGTCGCCCGGACCCGCGCCAACCAGGTACACTTTTCCAATCATGCGGACTCCTTCCGCTTTCGAGCCGCGAACTCCCTGAAGCTCTCTTTGCTGGCGAATTTGTGGAGAAAGCGCGTTCGCTCCGCGGAATTAATTTGCTGCTCGAACAGCCGCTGCCGCTCCGTTCCGAGTTCCTCAACCCAGGATTCGTACACCGGATCAAACTCGTGCTCGAGTTCCTTTCGCAATCGTTGCGCTAAAGCAGGACTGCGTCCACCGGTTGAGATGGCGATCTGCAGCGCGCCGCGGCGGACCACGGCCGGGTAATAGAAGTCGCACCGCGCGGGGTCGTCGACTACATTGCAGAGTATGCGTCGCCGGCGAGCTTCCTGGAAGATCCGTTCGTTCAGTGCGGGCAGGGAGGTTGCGACAACAACCAAAAAAGCGCCGTCCAAGTCGGAGAGTTCGAAGCCGCGAGCGCGCCAAATGAGTTTTCCGGACACGGCCCATGACTCGACGGCGGGAGTCGCATAAGGCGCGACGACAGTCGTGGCCGCGCCACATGCGAGCAGGCCCTCGATCTTCGCCTGGCCGACCTGACCTGCGCCGACCACCAGGCAATCGCGTCGTGCGAGTTTGAAGAATGCCGGAAACAGCGAGGTTGCTTCAGGCGGAGTCATAGGTTCTCCCGGCGAAATTAGCGTGTGCGTGCAGGCCGCACTCGGTCTTGGTGAATCCCGACCAGCGTCCGGCGCGGGGATCTTCCCCAATCCGCACCGGACGCGTGCAATGAGTGCAGCCGATGCTCGGGTAGCTGCGATCGTGCAGCGGATTGTAGGGAACGTGGCGCGTCCTGATGTACTCCCATATCCGGTCATGGGTCCAATCCGCCAGTGGATTAAGCTTGACCAGATCGAATTTCGAATCCCACTCAATTTTGGCAATATTCGCGCGAGCTGCCGTCTGGTCGCGACGAATGGCAGCGATCCAGGCGGAGAGTTCTGCGAGCTTCGCCCTGAGCGGCTCGACCTTCCGGATCGAACAGCACCGGTCCGGCTGTCGCGTCCAGAGAGCCTCGCCGTAGAGGCGCGCCTGCTCCGCAGGAGTCAAGATCGGCCGGCATCGTTCTACGCGAATTCCGTAGCGGCACTCGACCTCTTCGATCAAGGCATAGGTTTCGCGAAAGAAGAACCCCGTATCCAGGGTGAATACGCGGAAAGCACTTTTGATTCGCGCAGCGAGATCGATCAGGACCATGCCTTCGGCGCCGAAACCGGAAGCGATGGCGATATCGGGTCCGAAGCGCTCGAAGCCCCACCGCAGCACCTCTTCCGGGCTCCATCGTTCGGCTTCGCCGCGAGGCAGGGAAGTTCGGGCTATGCGGCTCTCGAAGCAGGCCATAATCGTTTATCCCTCCACTCCGTGCGGAACCGGGCCAGGAGAGGGATCGCGCGCCACCAGCGGCACCTCGCGTCCGGCGAGGAGCGCGCGCAGTTCATCGTCGCTGTGCCTCGAAAAGAATTGCCGCAAGTTCTCGCCCTGTTCCTTCGTCAGCAGATACGCGGTAAGGAGACGCTCCAGCGCTTGCGGAACCTCGTGCGCCGCGCAGCGGTAGCCGATGGGGCGGGCAAAGCGCTGGTGCAGCCCCACCGACCCGCCGACGCTGAAGTAATAGGCGTCCACAAGCTCGCCGTTGGCCTTCACCTTCTTGCCTTCGAGCCCCACATCCGCAATCCAGTGCTGCCCGCAGCTGTTCGGGCATCCGGTGATGTGCAGCTTAAGATGCTGATTGAATCCGGGCATGCGCTCTTCCATTTCCTCCACGAGCCAGCGTGCGAAACCTTTTGTCTCGGTAATGGCCAGCTTGCAGAACTCGGTCCCGGTGCAGGCCAGCGCCCCGCGCCAGAATGGGGATCCGCCCGGCTTGAGACCTTCGGCGTTCAGCTCCATTGCCAGGAGTTCCGCGCAACGCTCGTTGACGTTCGGAATTATCAGGTTCTGCATGGTGGTGGTCCGAATCTCGCCGTTGCCGTACAGGTCGGAAAAATCCGCGACGGCGCGGATCTGCCGCGCCGTCATGCGGCCGCGCAAGACGGCTGCGCCGACGTAGCAGAGTCCGGCTTGCTTCTGCCTGTGGACGCCGACGTGATCGCGGTAAACGTCCGCGGGCGGCGTCTCGGGTGCTGCGGGCTCGAGTTTAAGACCTGTGCGTCGCTCGAGTTCGCTGAGGAAGGTCTCCGCGGTCCAGTGGTGGCGCAAGAACAGGAATTTGAGCCGGGCTCGCCCGCGATTCTCGCGCAGGCATTCGGCATCACGGAACATCTCCGCTATGCCCCGCACCACGGGCAGCACCTGGTCTGGGCGCACGAAGGCGTTTAAGCGCACGGCGAAGTGCGGTTCAGCCGAGAGCCCGCCGCCCACACGGACGCTAAATCCGACTTCTTCCCGGCCGTTGGCGACGCGCGCCAAGGCGGTCAGCCCGATATCGTTGATTTCCGGGTACGAGCACCAGACGCGGCAGCCAGTGATGCCGATCTTGAATTTCCGCGGCAGATTGTAGAACTCGGGATTGCCGAGCAGCATCCGGTTGGCTTCGAGCGCGAGGGTGCTGGCATCGCAGACCTCGTCATTGTCCAGTCCCGCGAGCGGACAACCGGTGATGTTGCGCGTGTCGTCGCCGCAGGAACCCATGGTTGTGAGCCCGGTGTTCCAGAGAGTGTCGAGCGCCTCGGGCAGCGATTCAATCGAGAGCCAATGAAGCTGGACGTTCTGTCTTACCGTGATGTCGGCGACGCCGCGCGCGTGCCGCTCGGCTACCTGGGCGATGGCACGCAGCTGGTGGGACAGAAGGAGGCCATTGGGTATCCGGATCCGCGCCATGAAATACGGCACAGACTTCCCTTCGCCGCCAGCGCCGCCGAGTGCGCCTGCGCCGTCGCCCTGCGTGTAGACGCCCCACCAGCGGAAATAGGTGCTGAGCCACTCCAGAGGTATGGAGCGATATCCTTCGCGCGCGAAGCAGCGAATCTCGTTGAGGCATTCCCACGGGTTCTTCTCGCGCTTCAGTCGCTCCGCGCGTTCGGTTTTCGTCTCTTGTGCGCCTGTCATACTCACGCCCCAAAAAAGAAAAAGCCCATCCGCCAGAATGGCCGCTCTGGCTGATGGGCTTTCTCTCCGCTTAATTCGCGCTGGTTTGTCTAAGCTAGGAGATTCCCATTGCCAGAAAGCACGCCCATGCAACAGCAACAACAGGCGCAGGCCTTCTGGCATTGAAAGGTCAACTCGAATCTCCCGTATTACGAGCGCAGCCGGCGTTGCGCGGTTCGGCTGCACAAGCCATACGATGCTTGAATGACAGTCGAAGTTCCAATAAAAATTGCTTCTGACAACCATCAGCGCCGCTTGGCCATAGCTGCGATGGCGTCTGTTATACTTTCTTTGATGTCATCCCTCTCCGACGCACGAAACCACCATTGCCGGCATCGCGGGCACCATGCGAATCGCAGCTGCCATCCAATGCCGCAACGGGCCGCACGCTGACCGCAATTCTCGGCAAAGTTAGCGTAGTCGAGGCCCGCGGGCGGCGGGTAGGCGAGGCTAATTATTATGCTTGGACCAAGTATGAATCTCGACTTCAGCAAGCTTGACGGTCTGGTGGCGGCAGTGATCCAGGACGGCTCCACCGGCCGGGTCCTCATGGTGGGCTTCATGAACGACGAGGCGTTCCGCCGGACAGTGAACACGGGAGACGTGACCTTCTTCAGCCGATCGAGAAATAAGCTTTGGGTGAAAGGCGAGACCTCGGGCCATCGCCTGAAGGTCCGCGAGATCCACACCGACTGCGACCGCGATGCCGTGCTCATCAAAGTGGACGCGCTCGGTCCCGGAGTCTGCCATGAAGGCTATGCGAGCTGCTTCTTCCGCAAGCTCGACAATGGAGAGTGGGTGGAGAATGAGCGGCGCGCGTTCGATCCGGAAGCTGTCTATACGACGGCGCCCGGGAAATCGGAGGCAGGCAGAAAATGAAGCTGAAGCTGGGAATTCCGAAAGGCAGCCTCGAGAGTTCGACCATCGACCTTTTCCGCCGCGCGGGATTCAACATAACGACTTCGAGCCGCTCATACTTTCCGGCCATCGACGATCCCGAGGTCGAATGCATGCTGATTCGCGCGCAGGAAATGGCGCGTTACGTTGAGGACGGTGTGCTCGATGCCGGCCTCACCGGACGCGACTGGGTGGCCGAAACCGGCGCCACCGTCGCCACCCTCGCGGACCTGATTTACGCCAAGCAGAGTTTCGGCAAGGTACGCTGGGTGCTGGCCGCGCCCGAAAACTCGCCGTTTCGTTCGGTCAAAGACCTCGAAGGCAAGGTCATCGCGACCGAGCTCGTAGAGACCACGCGGAAATATCTGGCCGCGAACGGCGTCCATGCCAAAGTGGAATTCAGCTGGGGCGCTACTGAGGTGAAGCCGCCCGAACTGGCCGACGCCATCGTGGAGGTCACCGAGACAGGCTCGTCGCTGCGGGCCAACAAGCTGCGAATCATCGACACGGTAATAGAATCGAACACGCAGCTGATCGCGAACTGCGAGTCCATGAAGGACGGGTGGAAACGGCGAAAACTGGAAGACATTCGCATGCTCCTGGAAGGGGCCATCAACGCGCTCGGAAAGGTCGGCCTGATGCTGAACGTACATCGCGACGATCTCCAGAAAGTACTGAGCGTGCTGCCCGCTCTTAAGCGGCCGACGGTTGCGCATCTGAGCGACCAGGAGTGGCTGGCGGTGAACACAATTCTCGACGAGTCGGCAGTGCGCGATCTCATCCCACGACTCAAGGAAGCCGGCGCGCAGGGGATTGTCGAGTATCCGCTCAACAAGATCGTGATGTAACGTCGCCGGGCAAGGGATAGCATGATACGCATCCTCGATCACCGCGCAGCAGCCGGCCTTTTCTGGCGCAGGGAGGTGAACTTGCGCGAGGCCGAGAGCGTCGTGGCACCGATCCTCGACGCCGTCCGGACGCGAGGCGATGCCGCTCTGCTCGAGTACTGTCGCAAGTTCGACGGATTCGACGGGTCCAGGGTGGCGGTAGCACCGGAGGCGTGTGCTTCGGCTTTCGCGGAACTCGACAAAAGCTTTCTCGACGCCGTGGAAGTAGCGGCGCGAAACATCCGCAGCTTTGCCCTGACTCAGCTTCCCAAGGAAAGCTTCATCGAATATCCCGACGGCCGTCGTCTCGGTCAGGTGGTGCGTCCGCTCGATTCGGTGGGCGCGTACATTCCGGGCGGCCGATATCCATTGCCGTCCACCCTGCTCATGACCGTGATCCCGGCGCAGGTGGCCGGCGTCAAAACGATCGCCGTAGCCTGCCCACGGCCAAGCCGGGAAATCCTCGGTGTAGCGGCATACCTGGGCGTGCCGCGCCTTTTTCGCATGGGCGGCGCCCAGGCGATTGCCGCGCTTGCCTATGGGACCGAGACCGTGCCCAGGATGGACCGCATCGTCGGACCGGGAAATGTCTACGTGGCCGCGGCCAAGAAGATGATCGCGGGCGAGACCGGAATTGATTTTATCGCCGGACCTACCGAGATCGTGATCATCGCCGGGGAAGGGAATCCGGTCCATCTTGCCGCGGACATGCTGGCGCAGGCGGAGCACGATGTGAACGCCTCGGCGATCCTGCTGACAGCCTCGCGGGGTCTGGCGGAGTCCGTTGCTGACGAGATCGAGCGGCAGTTGGCTGGTCTGCCGACCGCTTCTGTCGCCGGCGAGGCGATCGCGCGCAACGGCGCCATTGTGCTTTTTGAGTGCCTCGAGCAGGCGGCGCAATTTGCCAATGAGCTGGCGCCCGAGCATCTTGCGCTGCACGATGCGAGCCTCTTGCCTGCCATCAGGCACGCGGGCAGCGTCTTCCTGGGGCCGCACAGTCCCGAAGCGGCGGGCGATTACGCTTCCGGCTCGAATCATGTCCTGCCGACATCGGGTGCAGCGCGGTTACGTGGCGGGCTTTCGGCAGCCGACTTCGTCAAGGTCATTTCGGTGCAGGAGATTTCGGCGGATTCGTTGGCCCGGCTTGCTCCAGCGATCACGACGCTCGCCCGTGCCGAGGGACTGGAGGCGCATGCCCGCTCCGTGGAGGCGAGAGTTACGCGGGCGTGAACGAATTACCCCATGAGATCTGCTACGATTGTGCGCAACACGAAGGAGACCGCGATCAACGGCAGGCTCCGCATCGAGGGCCGCGGCCGCTACGATATTCGCACCGGCGTCCGCTTTCTCGACCACATGCTGGAGCTTTTCGCGAAGCACGGCGGTTTTGACCTGACGCTGCAGGCCCGCGGCGATCTCGACGTCGATCAGCACCACACGGTTGAGGACACGGGCATCGTTCTCGGCCAGCTCTTCGCAAACGCGCTCGGCGACCGGCGCGGCATCAATCGAGCAGGCTACTTCGTCATGCCCATGGATGAGACGCTCGCCGTGGTCGCGCTCGATCTCAGCGGCCGTCCGGCGCTGGCCTACCAGGACGGCGTGCGTTTCCGCCACGTGGGCGACCTGCAGGTCGAGCTTCTGGAGGACTTCTTCGGCGGATTCGTGAATCATGCCGGCGCCAACCTCCACGTGAAAGTGCTCGAAGGCAGATCCAGCCACCACAAAGTGGAGGCCATCTTCAAGTGCTTCGCGCGAGCGTTGAAATACGCCTGCTCAAAGGACAAGAGCCTCCGGGGACAGCTGCCCTCCACCAAAGGTCTTTTGTGATCGCGATACTCGATTACGGCGCCGGCAACCTGCGGTCGGTAGCCAATGCCCTGCGCGTTCTGGATGTGCCGCATCACGTGGTGCGGGACGTGCCGGGACTGGCGAGCGCGGAGAAAATCATCCTTCCGGGAGTCGGACATTTCGGGCAGATGATGCGGGCGCTGGACGCCATGCAAGTTCGCGGTGCCTTGCTCGAGCGGATTCAAGCCGGCGTTCCCTTTCTGGGCATCTGCCTTGGCCTGCAAGCGCTGTTTGAGTCGAGCGAAGAAGCGCCAGATGTGCCCGGCTTGGGGCTCGTCCCGGGCACGATCAGAAAGTTCGCGGGCGAGATGCGCGTGCCGCACATGGGCTGGAACGAGATTGAGGCGCGTGCTGGCGCCGCGCCGTCGCGGCTGCTGCGGGATCTGCCCGCGAAGTGCCACGTCTATTTCGCGCACAGCTACTGCGCTCCGGTCGGGCCATCCACGGCGGCAGCCTGCGAGTACGGCGGCATCCGCTTCAGCGCCGCGTTCGAGCAGGACAACCTGTCTGGCATCCAGTTCCATCCGGAGAAATCGGGAGCTATCGGCCGGATGCTGCTGCGGAATTTTGCCGACCTCTGAATCGCGATGCTTGCCAAGAGAATTATTCCGTGTCTCGACGTCACCGCCGGGCGCGTGGTCAAGGGCGTGCGTTTCGTCGATCTGCAGGATGCCGGCGACCCGGTGGAACTCGCGGAACGGTACGACCGGCAGGGCGCCGATGAACTCGTGTTTCTCGACATCACCGCGTCGAGCGACGAGCGCGAGATCATGGCCGGCGTGGTCGCTCGCGTCGCCGAGCGTGTTTTCATCCCGCTGACCGTGGGCGGCGGGATCCGCAACGTGGACGATGCCCGCCGCGTGCTGCTGGCGGGTGCGGACAAGGTGAGCGTGAACACCGCTGCCGTACGCCGGCCGGACGTCATTCGCGAGCTGAGCGAGGAATTTGGTTCGCAGGCCGTCGTCCTCGCGATCGACGCCCGCCGGACCGGTCGCGGTTGGAATGTCTTCACTCGCGGCGGTCGCGATGACGAAGGCATTGACGCGGTGGAATGGGCAGCGCGGGGCGAGCAACTCGGCGCGGGCGAAATCCTGCTGACCTCGATGGACACGGACGGGGTGCAAGGCGGATTCGATTGCGACTTGACGCGCGCCGTGGCCGCGGCGACTCGCGTTCCCGTGATTGCTTCGGGAGGTGCCGGCCGGCCCGAGGACTTTCTCAAAGTGCTGACCGCGGGTTGTGCGGATGCGGCGCTGGCGGCCTCGATTTTTCATTACGGCACGCATACGGTCGCCGACCTGAAGGCCTTTCTCAGCCGAAACGGAGTGCCGGTGAGGCCTGCGGCATGATCATTCCCTGCATTGACCTGATGGACGGCAAGGTCGTCCAGCTTGTGCAAGGGCGCGAGAAGGCGCTGGAAGCCGATGCGCCGCTCGAGATGCTGCGCAAGTTCGCGGCTTTCCCCG
>Ga0335078_10014634_pt1 | contig 11641 bp, 9 predicted proteins | sample Lox_Sample_32_FD_206711 | JGI IMG/M metagenome (GOLD analysis project Ga0335078, IMG submission 206711) | Soil microbial communities from Loxahatchee National Wildlife Refuge, Florida, United States - Lox_Sample_3.2 | ecosystem: Environmental > Terrestrial > Soil > Wetlands | place: USA: Florida...
TCTCTTAGGACTTGAAGAGTTGCTGCAATTCCTCCCTTCGTCGACGTATCAAGCCCATAGAGTCGGTCGCCCTCGATGGATAAAGAGAATGGGCTCTTAGTCCAATTCGCTGTGGAATCAGCTGTATCAAAATTTGTTTCAATCAAAAAAGTGCCATTGCCAGAAGCGAATTCCTTCGTCCCGTACACATTATCCACTTTGTCAACAACAACGTGGAAGCCTGCACGTCTCAATTCGTTCGAGAGGAATACTGAGCAATTTCGAATTCCTTCTGGTTCGTAGGTTGGAAATTCGACGAGTTTCCGGAGAATGTCTACGTACGACATGGTTCAATTAACCTGTTGGGGAAATGGAACGTTCGTTGCGCTTGAGAGGGAGTTTGGCGATAAAACTTGTTCCTCTTCCAAGAGTGGTTTCAACTTCAATCTGTCCGCTATGGGTTTCCATGCGTTTGCAATTCTCATACTAAGTGGTTGCTTTAGCTATTTGAGTTTCTGCAACTTCGAAAGATTTCTATTTTTACCTTTGTCATCACTGACGAAAACAAAACATCTCTACATTAGTGATCAAAGTTGGAGCCGGGGATGGGAATTGAACCCACCTCAGTGAACCTTTTCGTTCTATACTGCGGGTTGCGGCAAGCTTCGATTACTGCAGCCCGCCGCCTGAACCGTTCGGCCTTCGGTAACCACTCGTAGCGGTCAACCCCGGCGTTTCCCCCGGCGAAACGAAACGTTTCCGCTATGGCTCTAATAACTTTGTGTAAATGAAATCATGTTTTCTTATGAAGTCCGGCAGCCCACGAGTTGCACAATGCGCTTAGCATTCGTCTCATGACGAAATTGTCTTCAAGACGAAAGCTTGGTCTAATAGTCCGTCTAGCCGAGGACGGCTGAATTACGCTTCTCGTAAGGCGCTAGTGATGAAAGGATCGGCCGTCTCTGATCGCTATTAACCTGTAGAACTCGACTTCGAATGAAATCTAAATTACTGTTTAGACCTGCTAGCTGGTCGCTGTAGATGTATATGGGAACACTGAACGAACGACCTCGGGTAAGAGATGTAGGGTTGTCCGTTGGTACACTTCCGCCAGGCCCTACAGACTCAATCACCGATGTGACCGGCGTGGGTGTGGGTCATGAAACCCTTATGCGCGGAGACTCTGTCAGAACTGGAGTTACTGTTATCACCCCACATCCGGGCAACATCTTTACGGATAAGGTTCCAGCCGCAATTTTTGTTGGAAATGGTTTCGGAAAGCTTGTAGGCCTCAGCCAAGTCAATGAGTTTGGCGAGATTGAGACTCCAATTTTGCTGACTAACACATTGAGCGTAAATCGTGTGGCCGACGCCCTCGTGGGCCACATCCTTTCTCTTCCAGGCAACGAAGAAGTTCAATCTGTCAACCCTGTTGTAGGAGAGACGAATGATGGCTTTCTTAACGACATTCGTGGAAGGCAGGTGGGTGGAGCTGAGGTTGCGGCCGCACTTCACGCCGTCAGCTGTAAACCGCCGGATGAAGGTTCGGTTGGGGCGGGCACTGGCACGGTGGCTCTCGGATTCAAGGGAGGCATAGGGTCATCATCACGTCGACTATCGTCGGAACCTAGAGGCTTCACGATTGGAGTTCTCTTGCAGTCAAACTTTGGTGGAACACTGACCATAACGGGAGTCCCAATCGGAAAGAAACTTGGACGTTCCTATGTCAGGGACAGTCTTTCCACACACGATGGTTCGGTTATGGTTATCATTGCTACAGACGCATGCCTCGATGCTCGGAATCTGCGTCGACTAGCTTCTCGGGCGCAACTTGGTCTAGCGCGCACAGGATACAACGCAGCGAATGGTAGCGGCGACTACTTCATCGCATTCAGCTCAAGTAAAACCCACTCATCAGCTACTGCGTCTATGAAGAATGAAGAGATGACGCCACTATTCCAAGCAGTAATAGAGGCCACAGAAGAGGCTGTCTACAACTCTCTCTTCCGAGCAACTACCGTAAAAGGCCGAGACAACCACGTTGCGGAAGCCATTCCGATCGAGGAGACCTGCAAGATCCTGCAACAATACGGAGCATTATGAACCGCCTCGCAGGGCATAGTCCATGTACTGATGTAAGGTAATCTCAGTCACAGGTGATTCGGCATTAGCAAACCGACCGAGAACAGTCGGCTTTAGCGAAGAATTACTATGCAAACGTAATCGTAATCTGATCACCGGAAGCAAGTACGTAATCTTGGAATTGAGAGTTGGGAACACCATTAACAGTCATTCTAATCTCGTGACTCGAGTCCGCATGAAGTGTAAAGATCTGGTCCTTTGTGAATACTTGACCCCACACAGCGAAGAAATCTTGTAACGTGTACGAGTAGAAAACGGGAGATTCGACGTACACATCACCCGTGTCATCAATAGTATGCAAAGGTCTTAGGCATCCTGCTTTGTTGCCAATTTTGTTGGGGATTACGATAGGTGTGCCATTCAGGATGATACGAAGGTTGACCTTGAACGTGAGCACAGAGCCACTTTGCGAAACGCAGGTCGTCAGGGTTGGGTCTCCTGCCGGCAGAGTGTATGCACCCAACATCTGAGATTGTTGGGGCTGTTCGGACTGTTGAGATTGTTGTGGACTCGTCGGAATCAATAACCAGATGCTTCCAACGGCAATCGTTACTATGACGAGGAATAAGATAACACCGACCACTTTGTTGTTATCCTTCTTCTCCTGCTTTCTTCGACGTGATTTCAACGAGCTTCCTTCCAGCGAGTCACGTCCGCGATCCTGTCAATGTTTGATTATGAACAAGAGAAGGGAGAAAATCGCGATCGTCACCAGAAAAGGTAGGAGTACGGTCTGGAATGTCGCGACAGTGAGGGCAATGTAATCTCGCCAATCCAAGTTGCGCTCCTGGTTAACCTGAGCCATCCAATTCTTCTTTCACGAACCATCACCTGCTTGCGGTACCCAGTGAAGGAATTGGGGCGGGCATCTTGAGATCGAAGTGGCAGGAAACAAGGTGGCCAGGCTGCCGAGTTTCGAGTGCTGGTTCGCTTTCTGTGCAGGCATCTTTGGCGTAAGGGCATCGTGTTCTGAAACGGCATCCATGTGGGATGTTGGCTGGGCTGGGTATATCTCCGGCTAGGACTACTCTTTGTCTGGATAGCGCTGGGTCGGGTATTGGCAGGGCGGAAATGAGAGCGTGAGTGTAAGGATGTTCAGGTTTGCGGTACACTATCTCTTTGGGTGCTGCTTCCACAATTTTTCCAAGGTACATAACTCCGACTCGGTTGCTCATGTGTTCGATGACGCTGAGATTGTGGGATATGAAAAGGTAGGTTAGATCAAGTTCCTCCTGCAGGTCGGAGAGAAGATTCAGAATCTGGGCTTGAACGGAGACGTCGAGAAAGGATGTGGGTTCGTCGAGTATGATTATGTCAGGGTCTGTCGTAAGTGCCCGCGCGACGGCTATGCGTTGACGCTGACCTCCACTGAACTCATGTGGAAATCGGTATAGATGGTCTTCATTCAAACCAACTCTCTTAATTAGTTCCTTGGCTTTGCTCATTGCTTCTTCATTGTTTCGAACGAGTTTATGGTATTTCATTGGCTCAATCAGTGCGCTCTTGACCGTTTGTCGAGGATCAAGTGACGCATATGGATCCTGAAACACTATTCCGAATTTTCTTCGAATTTTCTCGAAGGTTTCGCCCTTGAGTTTGGTGATGTCCTGGCCTCTATAGGCTATCTCTCCTGACGTAGGTTGATACAAGCGCAAGATGCATCTTCCAAGCGTTGTCTTTCCTGATCCAGATTCGCCGACGAGTCCGAATGTTTCACCCTTGTTGACGTCCAAGTCGACTCCGTCCAAGGCCTTAACATAGCCGCTTGTTCTCCCAAGTAGTCCAGCAGTTATTGGGAACCATTTCGTTACGTTCTTGACTTCAAGGATCCGCTGGGTCATGCCTTCTCTTCCCCGTAAAGGTGGCATGCGACGGTATGACCCTTCCCAACATCCAGGAGCTCGGGTTTCACAGATTTGCATTTCTCCAACACGAAGGGACATCGGGGATGAAAACGGCAACCTGAAGGCGGGTTTATGAGGTCAGGAACTGTCCCCTGAATCGTCTCAAGTCTGTCAAGCTCTCTGCCAAGCATTGGAATCGCCCTCATCAACCCTTTCGTGTAGGGGTGAAGTGGGTTGGCGAACAACTCTCTCACGTCGGCGAGTTCCACGATGTTTCCGGCGTACATAACCCCGACTCGGTCGCATAACTCAGCTACAATCCCTAGGTCATGAGTAATGAGCAGTGTCGACCCATGAAACTCCCGCTTTAGGTCTCTGAGTAGTTCGAGAATCTGGGCCTGTATCGTGACATCGAGGGCGGTGGTTATTTCGTCGGCAATGAATAAGTCCGGGTTCCGTGCTAAGGCCATGGCAATCATGCATCGCTGACGCATTCCCCCGGAAAGTTCATGTGGATATTGTGTTAGCACTCGATCCTGATCGCCCAGCCTTACTTGTTTCAGCACATCGATGCTAAGCAGCTTTGCAATTTTCCTTTGTTCAGATTTCGAAAGACTAGACTTCGTTTTGTTTTTCGATTGGCCATTCTCTAACGCGGCGCTGGCCAATCGTGCCGGGTTTAGAAGAAATACCTCTTCGAGTTGTTCTCCAATCGTGAGCACTGGGTTCAAGAACGTTGTTGGGTCCTGAAACACCATTGCAATCTGGCCTGCACGTATTTTTCGCATCTCATCGTTTCTTATTGTTAGTAGATTCTTGCCCGCGAAAAGTATCTCGCCGCTAGTAACCGACGCATTTTCCGGTAACAGACCTGTGATGCTTAGGGCGGTTACGGATTTTCCGCAGCCCGACTCTCCTACCAACCCTAGAGCTTCTCCTCTCTTAATGTTGAATGTGACACCGTCTAGGGCTTTTACTTCGCCTGCGTAAGTGTGAAAATCGAGTTTTACGTGGTTGATTTGTAAAAGCGGCGCTTCTGACATGAAGTCATCTCCTCAGCCGGGGGTCCAGAACGTCTCGAATGCCGTCGCCCATCAGGTTGAATGCGAGTGAGATTATGAGAATTGCTAATCCTGGAAAAGCTGTTAACCAAGGGGCTTGGAAAATGTAGAGTTGACCTGCAGTAATCAGCCTGCCAAGTTCGGGTGTCAATGGGCTGCCCCCGAATCCCAGAAAGCTTAGGCTTGCGAAGGTCAAGATTACTCCTCCAAGGTCAAGGGTGCATTGGACTATTACTGGATAGATGGTATTTGGAATAATGTGCCTGAGGACTATTCTGATCTTACCAATTCCCAGCGCACGCATAGCGTCAACGTATAATCGTTGTCTTTCTGCGAGTACTTGTCCTCGAAGTATCCGAGTGTATCCTGGCCATTGCACTGTGATAATTGCAAGTATCAGGTTATTCAATCCCGGACCGAGCGCGGCCGCGACTGCCAACGCGAGTATGAGAGCTGGGATCGCGAAGAATATGTCCGTGATTCTCATCAGCGCTTCATCCAATTTTCCGCCAAGAAATCCTGAGAAAGCGCCTATCGATACTCCTATGGCCACTCCTGCGCCCACAATCTCGAGCATTGCAATCACGTCTAGCCTTGTGGAGAGAATTATCATCTTGAGCAGATCGCGGCCGTAGTCATCTGTGCCTAGCAAGTGTATGGCGCTAGGAGGCTGCAGTCGATTTGGCAAATCTATGTTTACGAGAATTGTTGGAGATACGATGAGAGTTCCGAACATCGCGACCACTAGAACCGCGACTGCAATGACCGTGCCTGCCAATACGAGCTTATTCCGAACGAGTAGATGCCCAGCGAATTTTAGCTCGGAAATTACTGGTGACCTGTTCGACTTTTCCAAGTCCATCGAGGCCTCAATACTTTATGCGCGGGTCCAAGTACCCGTAGAGAACGTCAACCACTAAGTTCGCTAGGACAAGCAAGAGCGCGGTTATCAGAGTGAAACCCATAATCAATGGCGCGTCATTTCTTCCAATCGCATCCACAGCCAACCGCCCCATACCAGGCCATCCAAACACTGTCTCGGTCAGTGGTGCACCCCCGAGCAGTCCTGCAATCGCTAAGCCTGCAACGGTCACCGTTGGAATCATAGCATTCTTGAGAGCGTGACGGTAGATGACAATTCGTTCCGGCAAACCCTTCGAACGAGCCAGAATTATGTAGTCTTGCCGTAGAACTTCAAGCATGCTTGACCGCGTGATTCTCATTATTACCCCCAGCGAAACAAAGGCCAAGGCAAAGGATGGTAAGATTAAGTGGGCAAGTGAGTCTTCGAACATCACCCAATTTCCTGTGAGCAAGGTATCTAGAACGGGTAATCCAGTAATCGTTGCGACAGGGTATTCGATCGCTAACGTTGTATCGAACATACCGCTAGAGGGAAGATGCGGTAGGCCAAGTTGCGCGAGGTCATAGAAGAATACTAGCTGTAGGATTAACCCTAGCCAGAAAACGGGTGTAGAGACGCCAGTTAACGCGACAAGGCGGGAAATGTGGTCCGGAGCTTTGTTGTTCTTCAACGCAGAGATAATACCTGCAGGTATGCCTATCACTAGAGTCCAAAGGATGGCTGCGATCGTTAGTTCAATTGTCGCCGGAAATCTTTGTGAGAGCGCTTGAAGCACAGGCTCAGTTTCGGATTTTGAATATCCCCAATCTCCTTTGACAAGGTTCGAAAGATAGACTGCGTACCTTATGGGCCAAGGATCATTGAGGTGGTAATGGGCGACGAGCTCAGGAATAGCTGCCTGTGTAGTTTTGTCGGTAAGGTATAGCGCCAGCGGATCCATCAAGACCTGAGATAGAAAGAATATGATAATCGTGACTCCTATAAGCACGAAAACCAGAAGAAACAACCGGCGAAGGATGTACTCCCAAAGTCTCGTAACTTACACCCTTGAGTTGAACGAAGACCCTGCGGCTCTTAACCTAATCTCACGTCTTTAAGAGCTGAAAAACTGCAAACGTAATCCACATTCATCTACTGCTACGCCACACATACAGTATGAATCCATCATAAATTTCCTCGATAGTCTCTTGGATAAGTAAAATGAGGTATGGCCTTGAGCAGAACCAGGAAAGTCTTCTTCACAATCTTGAGGAGATCTGCATTAATTGTATGCATGATTACGTTTGCTGATGTGATCGGGCTTGGGTTCATCTCGATCTTCTTCTGGCGAAACGTCTTTCACTACTACACGCTTTTGACGTTGCTTGAGTCGGCTTTGTTGTTCTTGATAGGTGGTGCTCAAGACTTGAGTGGGTCTCTTGCATTCACTAGGATATTCAATCGAATAAGCCGGACGGACAAGGAGTGGACCTTCAATGAGGGTAGGCGAGCGCAGGAAAAGGCGGCACCTTTGATACTTGCGGGAGTTATGTTGTTTTGTCTTAGTTTCATCCTTGCTTACCCACTTGGCTGAAACTCGAAGCGTAATACTCGGGATGGTAAATGTGAGTGTTGCATCCTATCCTAGATGATTGCTAATCTAAAGCCGTCAACTTAAAGAGTGAAATGTTCGAAGTGTGCCTTTTTGGATTACATGCGTTATGTTCTTTGGGGATAGAGCTTCGATATCGTCTAATGGATTTCCCTTTACAACTACAATGTCTGCGTTGTAACCTTTTTCAATTCTGCCTGAGTTGATGCCTAAGCACTCAGCTGCTGTTGCGGTCGCTGCGGTTAATGCTTCCTTGTTTCCGATAGTGCTTGCTAGACCGGCTATCTCTCGATAATTATCTCCATGTCGTAGAGTGTCACCCGTATAGTCAGATCCGGACACGGTCTTCAAACCGTACTCTTTCGCGATCTTCATGTCTTCGGTGCAATGCCTTCGAACAAGCGCGGCACTTTCCTTGCTTCGGTTTGGGTTCGGTGACAGGTAAATACTGATAGTTGGAACGTAAAATATTCCTTTTTCTTTGATCTTCTTAGCGGTTTCATGGGTAAGACCTATTCCATGTTCTATGGAGTCAACTCCTGCTTCAACAACGTTCTCCATAGCCTGGTCTCCGTACGCGTGGGCGGCGACTCTGAGGCCGACTGCATGCGCCTCATCAATAATTGCCTTAAGTTCCTCGACTGTAAACTGCCTTCTTACGAGTCCTCCCTGCGCGAAACTTCCAGAAGCATAGACCTTGACCACTTCCGCGCCATCCCGTATCACCTTTCGAACAGCTTTTCGACAGTCCCATGGACCATCGCAATAGTAAGAATACGACAATTGTTGAGCAATGTGTAGAGGTAATAGCGTGGGATCGTCATCTCCTCCGGTTTGACCTAACGATTTGGCTGCCGAGATTATTCGAGGACCAAGAATCAGTCCTTCTCTCTGCACTTGGCTCAGATAAGTGCCCGCTTTGCTGCCCAGATCCCTGACTGCTGTGAATCCTGCTCGGATCAATCGCTCCATATCAGCCACACTTCTTAACGCAACGAGGGTCTCAGGAACTATTGTCCAATCCATGAGGCCATGCTTTGGAGTGCCGAAGAAATGGAGGTGGGCGTCTATAAGTCCAGGCAGAATCGTGCCGTCCTCTACGTTAATGACTTGCGCTTCTTTCGGCTCGTCAACTTCGCCTATTCGACCAACGTTAGTGATCTCTCCGCTCGAAGCATCCGTGACTACTACGTAGTCTGCACGTAATTCGACCCCGTTGAAAAGTGATCCTTTCAAAACAATAATTGGCATAGTTATCCTCTTATTATGTCATAAAAATGAAGAAAAAAATTGGGTTCTAGGTTTTCCTAGAACCATTTCTTTGAGATTAAGACCGCTGCCGCTAGTTCAATGATGCCTAGAATCGCCCATTGATTCTGCGCTAGGAAAGATACTTGTATGGCACTCGAAGCCGACGATGAATTGCCCTTTTGGATTTCATAGAAGTAGTATCCGTCGATTACTTGGTTGTAATGATCTATGCCTGACGCTAATGAAGCATTGGCGCGCTCGTGAACCCAGGACCTTGAAAGCGAGTATGCTGCTCCGTAGGTCATCCAGACGTATGCGAAATCGTTGTTCACCAAGTGCTGACTTTGGCTAATCACCTGTAGTCGCTGAGTTGGGTCGATGATTGAAGATTGTTCCAGGATGAGTTTGCTCGCGTTGGGGTTGTTGTATGCCATCGTTGGTGGGAAGTAGCCTCCGTAATATCCGTAGGGTTCTAGAAAGTCATCTGGATCTGGGTAGTCTACGTACCATGCAAGGAAGAACGCTTGGAGGCGGTGCTGGTGTCGCAGAGCATGTAGTTGTGGTCCTGCGATTCCAACGACAGTAGCTGATAGGCCCGTGTCGGATGACATGCTATTGATAGTTGTTGCTAGCAATGTTGCGGCTGCTTCATCGGAGGTATAGCCAATGATGTATTCGAATTCTATTGACTTGGGGTTCTGAGGGCTGAACGCGTTGTTCGGGTTGAGGGGGTTTGTTCCAGCGTCTATGAGTAGGGCTTTGGCGGTTGCCAGGTCATATGGTGTTGGTTGGATAGTGGGATCGTACCCAAACATTCCAGGTGGAACCATCTGAGTCGCAGGTACGCCGAAGTCGTCAAGTACGTCATGGAGGTATGACGTTCTATTGAACGCCAAAGTGAAGGCTTTTCTCACTCTGATATCGGAGAAGGGTTGGAACGCTAATGGATTTCCGTCTGCTCCTCGAATTTTCTGATTGAACGCTAGTATCTCTGAGCTGAATTGCGGCCATACCCCGCTTTGTGGGAACAGTTGATAGTCAGGGCTTGTTGAGACTAGACGGTGTTGGCCATACCAGGTGCTTTCGTCGGCGAACTGGAAGATCAAACCACTCGGCAGATAAGTTGTGATGCTTGTTGGAATTCCGATAATGTCCGCAGTTCCAGCTTTAAAGTCTAGGATTGCTGTGTTGGGGTCGTCGACGCCTTTGATGATGACATTCTTTATTGGTGCTATGCCTCTCTGGAATGGTCCTCCCCAGTAGTTCGTATTTTGGACGAGGACAATAGTCTGTGTTTCTTTGTCCCATGACTGGAGTATGTATGGTCCTGAGCCCACTGTGTTTGAGCCAGCCCATGGGTTCAACTGGTCGCTGTAATCACCTGCAGTGGCGCCCTTGATGTAGCCTATGCCTCCGGTCGGAGCAGTCCAATGTGCGGTATAGGCGGTAGGGCTGTAGATTGCCGTTCCAATGAAAGCGATTACGAATGGCCATCCTGCGTATGGGCGCTCAAGGTGTAGTGCTACTGTTTGGTTGTCTATGATCTCGATGGGTTTCGCGTTGAGGAAGTCATTTACTTCGACCTGAGTGTACGTGTCGCCATATCCGTTTGGAGCGCTGGGTCCGGCATTGTTGTACTGCTTGCTATAATTCAGGCCACCACGTATCACTTGCAACATGGCCCATGATGGTCCGTTCGCATCGTCGATGATCATAGTACGCATTAGGCTGTAGTAAACTGCGTAGGCGTCCACTGGTGTTCCATCGCTGAAGGTTATTCCGGTTCTTAGATGGAATGTGTATGTCAGTCCATCAGGTGAGACGTCGTATGATTGCGCGAGCCAGGGAACGACCTTGCTGGCATTGTCCCCGACGAAACCCAGTAATTCTTCGAACACGTTCTGCGTAACTGGAGTGTCGCGAATAGTGTATGCGGTAGCAGGATCAAGGCTGTCAGGTTGGCCAAGCGTCTCAACTACGAGCGTATCGGGATTTGGCACAGAAGTGTTGGCGACGGTTGACATCGTACTTGCGACTTGGGACCCACTTGGGCGAACTGCTAGGTAAGCCCCAGCCGCAACCGCCACCACCACGATAATGATGACGATAGACATCTTGACTTGAGAGATTGCACGCTTATTCATTTTCAAAATACCTCGACAAGGGGTTGAATGTTAGAATTAAAAGAACTTTCCAAACGCTCGAGTATACAACCACTTAGCATATGTACAGTATTTACGATACCCGCGGAAAACTCCTCCCTCGTATTTGATCAATTGGCCTTTATCAAAGCGTAGAAGAATTCTCCAGATCACTCAATTGCAACGGAAGATCAAAATGGTCAAGATCGAATCAAGTGAACTTAGTGACGTCAAAGTCGATGTGTTAATTACAAACATATTTGAAGGTGAGACCGATCTCCCAGCTAATTTGACGGCGCTTGATAACACCAGTAACGAAGCGATTAATGCCGCCATCAAAAGCGGAAGCGTAACTGCAACTCCATTTGAAATTTCAGATTTAATTCAACTAGGGTCAGCGCAAGTGGGTAGGCTTTTGCTTATCGGTTCTGGATCGAAGAAGGAATTCAATTTTGAAATCGCAAATCGAGTCGCTGGGGCAGGAGCACGACGAATCAGGGAAACAAATGCACGTAAGATTGCGTTTCTAATGAGAGGCGACATGTCCGCGGAGCGAAGAGGCGAGGCATGTGTTGAGGGATTCCTCATGGGTTTCGTTCAGATGGGAAAATACAAGACCAAAGACCATAAGCGTCCCCCTCTCGAATCAATCCTGCTCCTGCCAACTGCCCCCAACGAAGGGGCAGCTTTGAAAGAGGGCGGTGAGCTTGGTCGTGTATTCGCTGAGGCGACCAACTATGCTAGAAACCTTGTCAATGAACCCTCAA
>Ga0335078_10014635_pt1 | contig 11640 bp, 8 predicted proteins | sample Lox_Sample_32_FD_206711 | JGI IMG/M metagenome (GOLD analysis project Ga0335078, IMG submission 206711) | Soil microbial communities from Loxahatchee National Wildlife Refuge, Florida, United States - Lox_Sample_3.2 | ecosystem: Environmental > Terrestrial > Soil > Wetlands | place: USA: Florida...
GAATGCTCAACGCCATGGTGAGCGCGAAATCGTTGGGGTCGAACCCGTCCGCCGCGTAGCGCAGGTAATAGGTCTGGTGCGCGACGAGGTATCGCGCCAGCGCGTTGGCGCCCGCGTAGAACGTACCGAACACGTACGCCTGCATCAGCCGGATTACGTGCCGCTCTGTCGCGCAGAATTCCCAGATAAGCCACGCCATGCCGATGAGTTGGAGCAGCGTGCCGGCTTTCGATATCGTCGCCTCCGCGTCCAGGCTCCACCGCAGCGTCAGCGCGCTCCATAACACGAAAAGCACCGGCGCCGCGTGGGCGCCCTTCAGCGCGCGCATTCTGCCGTCGATCGCGACCGCCAGCAATCCTGCGCCGAGCGCCAGCATGCCGAGCGCTTTGGAGACATATCCCACTCCCGGAATCTCGATGGTCTTCTCCACCGGGAACGAGCAGACGAACAGCCAGAGCAGCGCGAACGGCACGCGCCCCGCGGCCGTCAGACCCATCGACGAGTGCCTAGGCATTCGCTTCCCCCGAAAGCACCGTGCGGGGAGCCGCAGTCGTTCTCCACACGACGCGCAGGAAAATCAGCGCCAGCCCGGTCAACTGCACGGCCGACGAAATCCCCACTGCCCACGCGGCCCCAATCAGACCATGCGACGGCACCAGCCAGGCGCAGCCCGCCAGCGCGGCAATCGCCGCCACCGCGAACACCGGCGCCTGCGGCTGGAACGAACGCGCCGCCGTCACCGCGTATCCGGCCATGGACGACACATACCCGGCGCCGCCCGCGATCATCAGCGCCACCAGCAGTTCGTTATGCCGCGCGTATTCCGGGCGGAACATCAGCCGCATCGTCCACGGACCCAGCCAGGCGGCGCACGCCACCGCGCAAATTCCCAGCGCCGCGCTGCAAGCGATTAATCCCAGGCTGAACGAGGCGAACTTCCCGCGGCCTTCCCAGGCGAGCAACTTGGCGAGGCGCGGCGTGACCGCCTGTCCGATGGCGTTGACGATGGTGTTGCCAAGCGACACCAGCGACGCCGCCGCCGAAAAAATGCCCAGTTCGCGCGTGCCCACATAATGATTCACAAAATACCGCGGCATGTTGGTGGCCAGCGAATTCAGCAGCATCACCGCGGCCAGCGGCGCCGCCAACCACAACAGCGAAAATTGCCGCGCCGCCGATTGCCGGACGCCGCCCGCCATCTTCGGCTCGGCCGCCACAAAATCGCGCGAGCCGCGCGCGGCGTCATACCCCAGCAGCACCGCCAGCCGCCCCGCGAACATCGCCGCCACACCCCAGAGCACCGATCCCGTCGCCCATACGCCCAGCCCCATTGCCAGCAACGAAATCGAGCCTTTCAAAATCTGCGATACCGTGATGCGATCCATGCGCTCGTGGCGCTGCATCAGGCCGTAATAGATGTCGCTGATGCCTTCCACGGCCTGCGCCAGGCCAACCGCCAGAATCACCGCCGCGGTCTGGAAATCGTGCCCCATGGCGGCCAGCGCGAGAATCGCCGCCAGGCCCACCGCCGTGCCGGTCAGCCGCAGCCGCCAATAATCCTGGAAGCCATGCTCGCCGCGGGCGTCGGTGGCAAGCACTGCGCGCAAATTCATCTGCGCCAGCATCAGCACCGGCGCCGTCACCGCCAGGCCGAGCGCGTACTGCCCCACCATCTCGGGTGTCCCGAGTTTGGCGATCAGGCACAACACCGCCCAGTTGCCCGCCGCATAGACCACCGTGCCGGCCGATGTCCACAGCAGATTCACGCGCCACGAAAGCGCCTTCACGCCCGAGATGGAATTGGTGGAGGCCATCGGAATCAGTCCCTGCGATAAGCCGTTGCCGCATAGCCGGCGGCTTCGTAGTAGCGCCTGCCGGATCGCGCGGGCTTCCAACTGTTGAGCACCGTCCCGAGCACGCGGATTCCGTCCTGCCGCAGGCGGTCGAACACGGTGAACAGAACGTGCTCGGGCGTGCGCTGCGCCCGCACCACCAGCACCATGCCGTCGGCCATGCGCCCCACGCCTCGCGCGTCGGAAAGCGCCAGCAGCGGAGGAGTGTCCACCAGCACGGTATCGAACTCCCGGCGCGCCGCGGCTAGCAGCGCCTCCATCCGCCGGTTGTGCACCAGGTTGGGCGCGCACGAGCGATCCTGCCCCGCGGTCAGAATGCGCAACCCTGGCACCACCGTCGATTGCGTCAGCGCCGCGAGGTCGATCTCCTTCGCCGTCTCCGTAAGATATTCGCTCAACCCGCGGTCGTTCCGGCGCCGGAACACTTCATGCAATCGCGGGCGCCGCCGGTCGGCATCGATGAGGAGCACGCGCCGTCCGGTCTCCGCAAGCGCTATTCCGAGGTTCGTGACTACAGTCGTCTTGCCTTCACCCGCGTCCGCGCTGGTAAATACGACGACGCGCGGCGGATTGCCATCCGCCGAATGCATCAGCGACGCCAGCGTGCTGCGGTACGATTCCGCCAGTTGCGACCCGCGCTGCCGCCACGCCACCACTTCCAGCCAGTTGCGCAGAATGCCATCCTCATCCGCGGGAACTTCCGCGCGATACGCGCCCCGAAGCAAGACCGCCGGCTGGGCCTTCACCGAGAACGGCAGTTCCAGCGAAGCGCAGGGAATCGGTCCGAACTCCGGGATTCCCAAGCGCGCGACGCACGCGCCCGGAGTACTGACCAGCCGGTTGCGCCGATCCTGATGAAGAACCATAATGGCGCCGAAAAGCAATCCACAAATCGTGCCGAGAGCGGCGTACAGCGGCTTGCTCGGCCGCACCGGCGCCGCCGGCGGCACGGCGGTTTCGGCCACCTGCACATTGTTGGCGCGCGCGGCGGAGGCGAGATCCGTCTCTTTGATCTTCTCGATGGTGCTGTCATAAAGGCGGCTGTAGGTATCCACGGCGCGCTTGAGGCGGTTGTAGCGGACTGCGTCCGCCGTCGCCTCGGTGGCCTGGCTGGTGGCCTGGTTCAAGTCGGCTTCCAGCAGTTTTTCGCGCTTTCCGGACGCTTCGAACTGATTCTTCAGGCGGTTTACGAGAGCCTGCCGCTCGCGCTCCAGCGCGTGCTCCACTTCGTCTACCTGCGCCTGGATCTCGCGCACCTTGTAATGCGCCGGTGTGTAAACGGCGCGCGCTTCCGCCAGCTTCTGCTTCAGCTCCGTGAGCCTGGTCTGATACTGCCGGACCGTCTCGCTGTCGATCGCGTCCGGCAGCCGGTCGAGCGGCGCGCCGGCCACCATCTCGTAGCGCGATTGATCGCTAATGCGCGTTTCGCGCGCGGCCTGGTAGGAGGCTTCCAGTTGCCGCAGGCGCCCGTCTTCGATGGTCGTCTTCGACGCTTCGGCCGAAGCCAGCAATCCGTGCGCCTTGACGTAATCTTCCAGCTCGCGCTCCGCTTGATCGAGCGTGCTCTTCAAATCCTGCAACTCGCCGGTGAGCCACTTCCCCGTGTACTCGGTCGCCTGCTGCCGCTTCTCCAGGTTTTGCGCGACGTATTCGTCAGCCAGAGTATTCGCCACCGCGGCCGCGGTCTGGGGATTGCCGGATTCGTACGCCACTTCCACGATGTGCGTTTCTCCGCTCAGGCGCACCATCAGGTTGCGCGCCATCTGCGCCTCGAGCGAGAGACGCCGGCCGCCCGCTGCGGCGCGCGGCGCGAGGCCGAGGCGCTCCTTCAAACGCGCGACCATTCCCGCAGGCGGTTGATACTCCGGCAGAGTCTCCAACCGGAGTTTGTCCGCCACCCGGTCGAGCAGGCGATTGGTCTCGAGCAGTTTCACCTGCGTCTGGATGTACGGTTCGAGCATGACGCCGCCATCGCCCGTAGTCGGGTCGATTTCGCGGCGATTCAGGAAATTTTCGTTGGCCTCCTGTATTTCGATCAGGGCCTTCGCCTGGTATACCGGCCGTTGGGAATACGCGATCGCCGATCCCGCCACAGCGCCGGCCGCTACCAGAGCGATCAGCGTCCACTTGCGGCGAAGGAGCGCATTCGCCGCCTCGCCGAACGTAAGGAAAGGCGCCGAAGTCTCGGCCTCGGAGGAAGCGCGCGAAAGCTCGTGCGTGGGTTGATATCGTTCCAGTTGCTGGTTCATGGGCGCCAGATCACCAATCCGGTTGCCATCTGGATGGCAGCCTCGACCGACCGCAAAGCCGCGCTCTTCGACGCGCTGTTCGGCACAAACAGAATGTCGCCGGGATGTAACGCCGCATCTTTGCTCTTACCGGATAGGATGTCGTGCAGATTCACCGGAATCTCCTCGCGGCCGTCGCCATCCGTTTGCGGGCGCAGAATGCGCGCGTTCTTCGCTCCGGCGGTGGGCGTCAAGCCTTCCGCCATCGCCACCGCCTGGAGCACCGAAATCTCCTCCGCCTCGTGCAGCACAAAGCCGCCGGACTTCTTCACTTCGCCGATGACGAACACCATCTTGGCCCGCGGAATCGTAATCACGTCATACGGCCTCACCAGCAGACTGCCGGCGGAGTATTTTCCGTCCATCACCTGCTCCAGGTTCAGGTCCGCCACGGAAAACTGGCCCGTGGAATCGAGCCTGGCTCCCGGCGCCGGCAGCGGACCTTGCGAAGTCCGCCGCGCGATCCGCAGTAAGTAGCCGGCATCGGCGTCCGCGCCTCCGGCAAGCGACAGCGCCTCCACTAACGTGCGTGCCCCGTGCAGTTGGTACGTGCCCGGCGTCTTCACCGCGCCCAGGATGGAGACCGGCCGGCTCCGCTGTTCCACCAGTTCCACGGAGACCTCCGGCTCCCGCACATACTGCTTCAAATCGTGCGAAAGCTGGCTTTCCAGGTTGCCGGTGGTACGGCCGGCGGCCTGAATCTTGCCCACCAGCGGCAGATCGATCGAGCCATCCGATTCGATGCGGATCGGCCTGTCGGGGATCTCCGGCACGTGCAGCGCGCGCACCATGATCTGATCGTCGGGCCCGAGCGTGTATGTCGTTTTGGCGCCCGTCGCGAATTGCGCGTGCGCCGCGAACGCCCCCAACCACATTGCCGCGGACATGCCGACCGTTCGCTTCACTTATTTCGGCTCCGTATCTTCCACCAGCGCTAAGATCGCTTCCAACTCCACCTCGCGCCCATCGGGCCTCCGGTGCGGAAACCGCCCCAGGTACTGCGATCCCGTCCGCAGCGCGCCCTCTACGGCGCTCAGAACTGCCGCTTGCCCGGGCAAACGAGGCGCCTCGCCGAACAGCTCCTGCGCCGCCTCGTTGGCCGTCAGAATTTCCCCCGTCCTACCGTCAAGCACCAGGTATGCCTGGATCTTCCAGGCTTCGATCAACACCTTCTTCGGCTTGCCGGCCGATGGATAGGGGTGAAAATTGGCGCAAAGAATCCGGTCTTCGCCGTCGCCCGCCATGCGGATCAGGATGTTCTCCGCGGTCAAGCCCGACGCCAGCACATCCAGCGCGTATTGCGCGGCGTCGGATTGCGGGAACAGGGTGTCGATGCGGTCGCGCGTGCGCGTGTTGCCTCCCGGGAGGCGAAGCCGGCGCCATTCCGCGCTGGCTTCACGGGCGCGCAGGTCCGCGCCCACCATCAGCCAGGGAGTATCCGCGGATTTTAGTAAGTGGTGCATCCCATTCCCTTAGTGCAACGTTGACCGATGTTAGCATCGGCCTTGAAATTCCAACAAGTCACGGCCGTACTGCCGGGGTAATCAGTACCCCATATGACCCATAAAGGGCCGCAACCGCAAGGGGCGGCGCCTTTGCGGAGCGGCGCCTTTATTCAAGCTGAAAGTGGGGACCTAACGCCGGCAAAACCGCGTTAGAGCTAAAGGCAGGTCAACTAATCCGGGAAGGAAATCGTTGTAAGAAAACGCCGCGAATTCCAATTCGGACCGGCGCAAGGAACGCAGATAGGCGGAGAGGGAAAAAGATCCGGCGCGCAGTTCCGCGAACGCGGAGGCAAGATCGCGCGAAGCGTGCACCCACGCGCATCCAGCGCGCCCGCGCGCGCGTTCGATGGGTTCGCCCAAGATCAGCTTCCACATCAGCCAGGGAAAATCCACGCCCGCCTTGCCGCCCAGGGAGAGCCATGCCCACGCGCGGGCATTCACATCCAGGAGTTTGTATTTGTCCTCGCGCGGGTCGTATTTGAATTCCAGTTCGATAAGTCCGCTGTAACTCGTAGCCTTCAGAAAGCGGCACGCCGCTTCTTCTACCGCGGAGTTTTCGATACTCTCCACGAATGTGCTGGTAAATCCGAAGTCGATGGGGTATTGTCTCCGCCGCCGCGCCGTCAACGATCCTATCGGCTTCCCTCCATCGCATACCGCGGCATAAGAAAACTGTCGCGTTCCGTCGCCGGGAATCAGTTCCTGCACTAAGACCGATTCGGCGCCCATCATCGCGACCGCTTCGTCGTAGCGGGCGGCCAGCGCGTCGTCGTCGTCCACTCTCCATGCCTTGGCCCGCGTAAGCGCGTTGTTCACATTCCGCGAAGTGGGCTTGAGGATCATCGGAAAAGGAAAGCGAATCCGCGCGAGGTCCGCCCGGCTTCCCGGATGGAACGTCCGCGGGCAATCCACTCCGATCTCCGCCGCCAGCCGGTACGTCAAGCTCTTGTCCGCCGCCCACCGCAGAGTCTCCCAGGGCGGCGTGATCAGCCGGTAGACTTGCGCCAGCGCGTCATGATGAAGCGCGATCAGGCGCGCTTCGGCATCCCCGCCCGGAAACAGCACCCATCCGCGCAAGCCGCTCTTTTCGGCCAGTTCCAGAAGATATGCGAGCGCCCGTGGATCGCCGGGGCCCGGCCAGGAGAAGCCTTTCGTGGCAAACCGCGAGAATCGCGCCAGCGGATGCCCGCTTGTCAGCACCCACACCGGAATGCCGTGGCGTCCGAGACTCCGCACCACCCCCAGCGAGCCGTGCGCGCCGCCCATCACCAGGGCGCCGCCGGGAATCTCCCCGCGGGTCGCGGCGCGCGCCGATGTTGCGGCGAAAGTGGCTAGGGCGCCCATTTTGCTATGCCCGTGTGAGCGTGCCTTTCATAATGGAGCGCGCCGCGTAGTCCACGCCCGCGACGAACCGCATCTTGGGGCCGTAACTCGGCACCGCCGCCGATCCGGCGAAATGCAGTCCCGGAATCGAAGATTCCAAATGCGCCGAGAGAACCGGGCAGTTCGTTCCGGGATAAAACTCGATCCGGTCCAGCAGGCTGCGCGCGATGATACCGGGCTTGGCGATATCGAGCCGGTATCCCGTGGCGAGCAGCGCAAAATCCACCGTCACCAGCGAGTTATCGTCCAGGTGCAGTTCGAGCTCACGGCCATGCTCCCGCGCGGCAGTCACCGTCCAGCCCGCATTTACTCGCACGCCGCCCATTCGCGGCATCAGCCAACCTGCCGCCGCCGCACGCAGGCATCGCTTGCTCAGCCGATTGCGCCACGCATCGGGCCACAGCCGCGCAAATCCGGGTGTCTCGGCCAGCCAGTCCAAAGGAAATGGTCCCACCCCGCCCGGGGCGCGCATTCCCTTGACCAACTTTCGCAGCGCGCCCCGCCCTCGTTCGGCCCCGTGTGCTTCCCGGCTCAGCCAGTTCACCGGACCACGGCAGATCACGTCCACTTCAGCGCCCGCTTCGGCCAGCAGCACCGCCGATTCCATCGCGCTCTGTCCTCTTCCGATCACCGCCACGCGCCGTCCGCGGAAGCGGCCCAGATCCACATCCGTGGCGGCGTGGCCGGCAAGCTCCGGCGAGATGCCTTGAAATTGCCGCGGCCAATAAGCCTGGTTCGCCAGGCCCGCGGCCATCACCACCTGCCGCGATTCGAACGCCTCGCCATCTTCCAGCACCACGCGGAAACGGTCGCCGGTGCGTTCCACGCGGCACACCTTGCGCGAATCGACATTGGGGACGGCCTGCCGCTGGAACCATTCGCCGTAGCGGATGAAATCCTCGAGCGGTATGGGCTCGGCATGGCGGAGCGCGCCCGCGGCGACAAATTCATCCAGCGAATATCGCCCGCCGGGCGCCGACAGGTGCGAGGCTCTCCACGGCGACCGCAGCTTCATGCCGGCGGGCATGTGTCCCCGCCAGAACGACATCGGCTCGCCGAAAACGCGCGCCTCGATTCCCGCGCCCAACAGGTGCGCGGCAACCGAGAGTCCGTAAGGACCGGCGCCGATCACCGTAGTCCGGCAAACCGGCTGCGGACCGCGCCTCCCCAAGCGTGCAGAAATTGATGCTACGGCGGCGACTGTCTCCCTCATGGCATGCATCCCAGGTCGATGATATCGGCGGGAGCCTTTCCCCTCGCACTGCCGGCTCCCGGTTTTCATCATCCGCGTTCGCGGCCGGTTTCCACAATTACTACCGGTACTGGTGCTGTACTGGAAGCGCTACTCCACGGCGCCGCGCCCGCGAGCCCCGGCACTGGACGGCGATGAATAATCCTTCCGGGAGTTACAATCGTGTGGACTCTCCTTTCGCCCATGAGCATTGCTTTCCAAACTGACCGCGAACGCCTGTCCGCGGAACACGAAGCCCTGATCCGGCGCGCCAATGAACCTGTCCACGAAGCCAGCGGTTGGTTCCTCCGCTATCGCTATCCGGTGCTGACCGCGGCCCACACACCCCTCTTCTGGCGCTACGACCTCGATCCGGGCACCAATCCCTTTTTCCTCGAGCGCCTCGGCATCAACGCTGTCTTCAACGTGGGTGCAATGGAGTGGGACCGCAATGTCGTTCTGATGGCGCGCGTCGAGGGCGTCGATCGCAAGTCGTTCTTCGCCGTCGCGGAGAGCGCCAGCGGTGTCGATGGCTTTCGTTTTTGGGATTACCCCGTCGTCATGCCCGAAACCGGCGAACCCGAAACGAACGTTTACGACATGCGCTTGACCGCTCACGAGGATGGCTGGATTTACGGCCTCTTCTGCGCCGAGCGCAAGGACCCGGATGCCCAGCCGGGCGATTTGTCCTCAGCGGTGGCGCAGTGCGGCATCGCCCGCACCCACGATCTCACAACCTGGGAGCGGCTCGACGATTTGCGCACGCCCTCCGCGCAGCAGCGCAACTGCGTCCTGCACCCCGAGTTCGTCAACGGCAAGTACGCGTTCTACACGCGCCCCCAGGACAGCTTCATCGAAGCCGGAAGCGGCGGCGGAATCGGATGGGGACTGGCGGCGAACATGGAGCATGCGGCCATCGAAGGGGAAATCATCATCGAGCGCCGCGAGTACCACACGATCAACGAAGTAAAGAACGGCCTCGGTCCTGCGCCGCTCAAGACCGAACAGGGATGGCTGCACCTCGCGCACGGCGTCCGCAACACCGCGGCCGGATTGCGATATGTCCTGTATTGCTTCCTGTGCGCGCTCGACAAACCATGGATCCTGACCGCCCGGCCCGGCGGCTATTTCCTCGCGCCCCGGGGCGAGGAGCGCGTCGGCGACGTATCCAACGTCGCGTTTTCCAACGGCTGGGTGCGCCGCGGCGAGCAGGTGCTGATCTATTACGGCGCCTCCGACACCCGCACGTACGTGGCGGAAACCACAATCGACCGCCTGTTGGATTATGTCTTGAACACCCCGCCGGAAGCCCATCGCAGCGCGGCGTGCGTCCAGCAGAGAATGGCGCTGATCGAGCGCAACCTCCGCTTTCGGGGGGAATCGCGTTGAACACCCAGTGGGCGGCCCGCTTGCGAAGCGAGGTCGCCGGCAACATCCTGCCCTTCTGGGCCCGCGCCGAGGACCGCGAACACGGCGGTTTCCACGGCAAGATCGATTGCGACGGCGAAATCGACGCGCAAGCGCCACGCGCCGCCGTCATTCACGCGCGCGTCTTGTGGACGTTCTCGGCCGCCTGCCGGCTGGTAGACCCTTCTTACCGCGAGATAGCCGGCCGCGCCCGGAATTACCTCGCCGATAAGTTCTGGGACTCCGAATCCGGCGGTATTTACTGGATGTTGGACTATCTGGGCCGGCCGATCTCCGATCGGAAGCAGATTTACGCCCAGGCCTTCGCGATTTACGGCCTGTCGGAACACTTCCGCGCCGCCGGCAACGCCGAAAGCCTCGAGCGCGCCCGCCAACTCTACAGCCTGATCGAAGCCCACAGTTACGATCCCGTCTTCCAGGGCTATATTGAGGCCTGCGCCCGCGATTGGGGCGCCCTGGAAGACATGCGCCTCAGCGAGAAAGACCGGAACAGCCCGAAGTCCATGAACACCCACCTGCACATTCTGGAGGCTTACACTAACTTATTGCGGGTGTGGCGCGACGACGGCCTGCTCGCGCGCCAGAAGGAACTGCTGGAAGTGACCATGGACCGCATCGTGGACCGGCGCACCGCTCACTTCAAGCTGTTCTTCGATAACCAATGGAATTCCCTAACCGATCACATCTCCTACGGCCACGACATCGAGGGCAGTTGGCTGTTAGTCGAGGCGGCCGAAGTGGTCGGCGATGAAGCGCTGCTCGCGCGCGCGCGCGCACTCGCCGTTCGCATGGCCGATGCCGTGGCGCGCCAGGCGGTTGACCGCGACGGCAGCATCTTCTACGAGGCCGATTCCACCGGCGCCCTCATCGATCCGAATAAGCACTGGTGGGCGCAGGCGGAAGCGGTGGTCGGTTTCTACAACGCGTACCAGTTGACCGGCGAAGAGCGCTTCCGCGATCTCGCGTATCGCGCCTGGGAATTCATCGAAGAGAAAATGGTGGATCGAGTCCACGGCGAATGGCACGCCAAGCTCAAGCCCGGCGGCGAGCCCTACCGCGAGCGCGAGGATTCCGACGCCTGCCTCGTGGGTCCGTGGAAATGCCCGTACCACAACAGCCGGGTATGTTACGAAATGATGGAACGCTTGAAAGACTGATATGCAATACGGCTACTTTGACGACCGCAATCGCGAGTACGTGATCACGCGGCCAGATACTCCCCTGCCATGGATCAATTATCTGGGCTGCCAGGAATATTTCGGTATCATATCCAACACCGCGGGCGGCTACTCTTTCTATCGCGACGCCCGCTTGCGCCGCATTTCGCGCGGCCGCTATAACAACGTGCCCTTCGATTTCGGTGGGCGCTACATCTATCTCCGCGACGATGCGAACGGAGATTATTGGTCGCCCTCGTGGCAGCCTACCCATCACGATCCCGAAGAGTACTCTTGCCGCCATGGTATGGGCTATACCACCGTCGGCTCGAAGTACCGCGGCATTCGCGCCGCCACGCGATATTTCGTGCCGCTCGGCGAGAAGCTCGAAATCTGGCAATTCTCCGTCACCAACGAGCGCCTGGCGCCTGCCGCGATCTCCGCCTTCGCCTGCGTGGAGTTCTGCCTGTGGGACGCGCAGGACGACGCCACCAATTTCCAGCGCAATTTCAGCATCGGTGAAGTCGAGATCGACGATGGCGTCATCTACCACAAGACCGAATACCGCGAGCGCCGCGATCACTTCGCCTGGTTCGCCTGCTCCGCGCCGGCCGCCGGTTTCGACACCCAGCGCGAAGCGTTCCTCGGGCCGTATCGCGGGTGGGACCGACCGGCCGCCGTCGAGCGCGGCGCGTTGTCGAATTCGGTGGCGCACGGCTGGTCGCCGGTCGGCGCGCACCACGTCAAAATGATTCTCGCGCCCGGCGAGACCCGGCAAGTGCTGTTCGTCCTCGG
>Ga0335078_10014636_pt1 | contig 11639 bp, 13 predicted proteins | sample Lox_Sample_32_FD_206711 | JGI IMG/M metagenome (GOLD analysis project Ga0335078, IMG submission 206711) | Soil microbial communities from Loxahatchee National Wildlife Refuge, Florida, United States - Lox_Sample_3.2 | ecosystem: Environmental > Terrestrial > Soil > Wetlands | place: USA...
GCCCGCATGCGAACCCGCGCGGGGCGCCTCACGCTCAAGCGCCGGCGCGACAAAGGCCGCAAGCGCCTGACGGTCTGATGATGGGCGTGCCTGGCGCCCGTCCGCGGACCGGGCGGATGAGGCTCTCGCGCAGCGCCGACTTCGACCGAGTGTTCCGCCAGGGCCGCTCGCACGCCGGCCGTGAGTTTGTCCTGTACGTCTTTCCGCGCGGAGAGGGCGATGAGCCGCGACTCGGCCTGTCGGTGTCGCGGAAGGTAGGCGGGGCGGTCGAGCGCAACCGCGTCAAGCGTCTGCTTCGCGAGGCTTTTGCGATCGACTGCGATCGACTGCCGGCCGGAACGGACGCCGTCGTCGTTGCCCGCCACGAGGCGAACGCTCTTGCTGAGCGTGAGGGTCTGGCCGGGATCCGTCGTGCGCTCGGGCAGTTGCTCGAGCGGGCCGCTCCGAGCGGTGGCGACCGCGCGGCGTCCGCCACCTCCCGGGATGCTCCGGGGCCCAACGAAACGCCTGCCGCGGACGCGGAAGCCCGCCAGCGGAGTGGGAACCGCGCATGAGGGCGCCGCGGTCGCTGGCTGTGGTGCCGATCAGGCTCTACCAGCGGCTGATCTCGCCGGCGTTCGGGCAGCGATGCCGCTACTACCCGTCGTGCTCGGAATATGCCGCGCAGGCGATCGGTAGATTCGGCATACTCCGTGGGCTAGTCCTGGCCGGCTGGCGGCTACTGAGATGTAACCCGTTCAGTCACGGCGGATTCGACCCCGTCGAGGACCAGCGGTTGTTCAAGCCCCGAGTACCGGCCCCGAGCGCCTGACCATGTTTGTCTCCGCGAACATCTTCCAACCGCTTATCGACATCTTCGAGGCGGTCCTCCAGTTCTTCCACAACCACGTCGGGCTCTCCTGGGGCCTTTCGATTGTGGCGCTGACGATCCTGATGCGCGCGATCCTGCTGCCGCTGACCGTCAAGCAGTTCCACTCGATGCAGAAGCTTCAGCATCTGCAGCCGCAGATGAAGGCCATCCAGGCCAAGTACAAGGACGACAAGCAGCGCCAGCAGCAGGAGATCATGAAGTTCTACAAGGAGAACGAGATCAACCCGCTCGGCTCCTGCCTACCGCTGGTGGCGCAGATCCCGGTGTTCATCTCGCTCTTCTACATGCTGCGCCAGGACCTCCGGAAGAACATCTGCCCGGACACGCAGGCGGCCTACCAGGCGAAGTACGCGGCGGCTCACCACATCACGGTGGCTCAGGCGGCTGGGCACACGACCCCGTGCGGACCGAACAACGGCGCCGGCTTCCTGTTCATCCCGGACCTGACCAACAAGGCCACCGGGTGGGTGCTGATCGTCCTGCTGCTGCTCTACGTGGGCACGCAGCTCGCCTCGAGCCTGATGATGTCGAGCCCGATGATGGACAAGCAGCAGCGGAACTTGATGTTGCTGCTGCCGCTGGTGTTCGTGGTGATCGTGATCAACTTCCCCGCCGGCCTGATCGTGTACTGGATCACAACCAACGCGTGGACGATGGGCCAGCAGTTCACCGTCCGGAGGATGATCGGGCCTCCGGCGCCGCCGGTGGCCGCGACCGCCACGGGCCCACCCGGAGAGGGCGGAGGTGGTCGTGGCAGCGGCAAAGGCGATACGGGAGGCGCCGGTCCGCCACCTCCCGATGATTCCGGCCCGAACGGCTCCGAGGGCTCCGGCGGGCTCTCCGGGTTGATCCGAGGACGCCCGAAGCGAGAGCCTGAGCCCGTTGCGGCGGGCAGCCGTCGCAGCGGCAAGTCCGCGCCGCCACCGCCGCCGCCACGTAAGAAGAAGAAGCGCTCCGGACGCAGGAGGTAGGCGGATGAACGCTGACATCGGCGCGGCTGGGTCACGCGTGCAAGCGCTCCTGGAGCGGATCGTCGTCGGCGTCGGCGTCGAAGCGAGCATCCACGTCGAGGAGGACGCCACCGAGGTGCGGGCGGACCTCGAGGGCGACGATCTCGGGCTGCTGATCGGCCGCCACGGCCAGATGATCGACGCGATCCAGCACATCGCCTATCGGGTGGCGTGCAAGGGCGCCAGCGTCCGCAAGCGGGTCGTGATCGACGCCGCCGGCTATCGCGACCGCCGCGCCGTTGCGCTGCGCGCCGCCGCCGACCAGGCCGCCGAGGCCGCGATCCACGATCGCCGGCCGGTCACTCTCGAGGCGATGACCGCGCTCGAGCGCAAGGTCGTGCATGAGCACCTGAAGGGCCGCCACGACGTCGAGACGTACAGCCAGGGCGAGGAGCCGGATCGGCGGCTCGTCGTGGCGCCCCTCGTGAGCTGAGCCCCGCGCCATCCCGCGCGCCGGCCCCTGCTCGCGCCGCGGTTCGGGTCGGGGCTGCACGACCCAGATTTTCATGGCATTCTCCACCGCGCCCTCGCACGCCCCGCGCCGCCCACGCCTCCTCGGACGCCGCGCCATGCACCCGGTCCAGGTTTGCCCAGGTCGTCGACCCCGGGGTCCCGCTCGACCCCGCCACCGTTTCACGTTTTTTTACGCGGTGAAACAATCCCGCCCGTGACGGAGCTCTCAGAATTCGATCGGGGCCTGCTGGTCGGGCTCATGATCGGCGAAGCGTCCTTCGGCGGCGACGGCAAGCAGCCGCAGGTCACGGTGCGGATGCACGTGCGGCACGAGGCGCTGTTCGGCTGGTTGCTGGAGCGCTTCCCCGACACGCGTCTGTACGGCCCCTACCATCACGGCGGCCGCTCCTACTACCAATGGATGGCGCGCGGGACCGCGCTGGTGCGCGACGTCCTCCCGTTGCTCGAGGGCGAATTGCACGCTGGACTCGACGGCTACGCCGCGGAGCGCTTCCAGTCGATGTGCGGCCGCTACGCGACCTACATCGCACGTGAGCGAGCGCGTCTCGGCGTCTCGTCCGCTTGAGCTCGTTGCCCACAGAAGCCGGATCGCGCGATCCCGAGCCGTGCGTGGCGGCCCTGGTCGAGCGCTACGCCCTTCCCGGCGAGGCCGTCCCCCGACTGCTCGCGCTCCACCGCCTACTGGTCGAGGATCCGCTGGCACCGACCGCGGTCCGCGATCCGCTGAAAGCGATCGACAGCCACCTCGCGGATTCGCTCGTCGGGCTCGAGATCCGACCCCTGCGCGCGGCGCGGGCACTCGCGGACCTCGGGTCCGGCGCCGGTCTCCCTGGTCTTCCGCTGGCGATTGCGCTGCCCGGGGCCAGCGTTGCGCTCGTGGAGAGCGCTTCCAGGAGATGCAAATTCCTCGAGCGGGCGGCCGCGGTCTGCGCGGCGGACAACGCGCACGTCGTCCATGCACGCGCGGAGGCCTGGCCCGAAGGCCTGAGCGCGTTCGATCTCGTCACAGCCCGCGCGCTAGCACCGCTGCCGGTCGTCGTCGAATACGCCGCGCCTCTGCTCACCGTTGGCGGCACGCTCGTCGTGTGGCGCGGCCGGCGCAATCCTCACGACGAGGCCGCCGGTGCGGAGGCAGCCGCTCAGCTGGGACTCGAGCCGGTGGAAATCCGGCAAGTGCAGCCATTTACTGGCGCCGATCACCGATATCTGCACCTCATGTCGAAGGTTACGGAGACTCCTTTAGGGTTTCCTCGGCGCGCCGGGATGGCGCTCAAGCGCCCGCTGGGGCGCAACGCCGCGCCCGGGATCTGACCGCCCTCGGCGGTAGCGTCAGTGCCAAATGGGCACGGTGTACGCAATCGCCAACCAGAAGGGCGGGGTCGGCAAGACCACCACGGCCGTGAACCTCGCGGCATGCGTCGCCGAGGCGGGCTACGACACGTTGCTCGTCGACATCGATCCTCAGGCCAACGCGACGATCGGGCTCGGGATGAGAAAGGACGATCCGGGCACGATCTACGACGCGCTGACGGGGTCGGTCCCGCTCGAGGACGTGGTTCGGCCGACCGGGATCGAACGGCTCTCGATCGTCCCGTCCGGCCCCGATCTCGCCGGCGCCAACGTCGAGCTCCCCCGGATCGCCGGCTCCGAGATGCTGCTGCGCGAGGCGCTCAGGGGCGTCCGGGACCGCTATGCCTTCACGCTGCTCGACTGCCCTCCCTCGCTCGGGCCGCTGACCGTAAACGCTCTCGTGGCGGCCGATCGCGTGATCGTCCCGGTCCAGGCGGAGTACTTCGCACTGGAGGGCCTCGCCGGTCTGCTGGACACGCTCTCGCTGGTACAGCGCGAGCTCAATCCATGGCTTACTGTGGCGGGGATGCTGCTGACGATGCACGACGGCCGAACGCGGCTTGCGCAGGACGTCGAGCGCGAGGTCCGCGAGCACTTTCCCGAGCTGGTGTTCGATACGGTGATCCCGCGTAACGTCCGCGTCGGCGAGGCGCCGAGCTTCGGCAAGCCCGTCATCCACCACGATCCGCACTGCGCCGGCGCGGATGCGTACTTCGAGCTCGCCAAGGAGGTGGCCGCTCGTGGCTGAACGACCGAAGGGGATGGGCCGCGGCCTCGCCGCGATCTTGTCCGTGGCCCCGAGGGATGAGTTGCAAGAGCTCCGTCCGGTCCCGGTCGACATGATCGACCCGAGTCCGAACCAGCCCCGGCGGAGCTTCGACGAGGACTCGCTCATGGCCCTCGCCGGCTCGATTCGCGCCCGAGGCGTCCTGCAGCCCGTGCTTGTTCGACCTCTGGTCAGCGGCCGCTACGAGCTGATCGCCGGGGAGCGCCGCTGGCGCGCCGCCAGGCTGGCCGAGCTCACCGCGATCCCGGCGCTCGTGCGACGGCACGACGACGCGGCCTCGCTCGAGGTCGCGCTGATCGAGAACATGGCGCGCGAGGACCTCAATCCCGTCGAGGAGGCGCGCGCCTGCGCTGCGCTCGTCGAGGAGCTCGGTTTGACCCGGGAGGACGTGGGCCTGCGCGTCGGCCGCAGCCGGGTTGCCGTCTCGAACTTGATTCGTCTGCTCGACCTGCCCGACGAGGCGCTCGAGTTGATCGAGCGTGGTGCCCTGACCGAAGGCCACGGCCGCGCGCTTCTTCTCGCGCCCGATCACGCCGCCCGCCGCACCCTCGCTCGGGACGCCGCTCACCACCGCTGGTCCGTGCGCGAGCTCGAGTCACGCGCTCGTGCCGCGGGCGTCTCGTCGGAGCGCCGGCGGCCGCGGCCCGCGCTCCATCCCGATCAGGCAGCCGCGATCGAGCTCATCTCCGACGCTCTTGCCGCCGCCCTCGGCCGTGACGTCGATGTCAGCCCCACCAAGGCGTCGGGCTACCGCGTCCAGTTGAGCTTCGAGTCGCTCGACGACGCGCTCGACACCGCTCGCCGGCTCAGAGTCCGCGCGGTGTCCTGAAGACGCTCCGACGCTTCCCGCCCGAACGGTCGCGGGGACCCGTGTCGGCACGGTTGCGGAAGGGGGCAAACTACGGATTTCGTGGTCGTGCCGCCTGAGTTATCTTGCTCGGCAAGCGTCGGCGCGCCCTCGGGTGGCGTTGACGCTGATCTCTAGATGTCGAGCGGATAAGCCGGGTGCGAGGGGACCCGGTCAGCTCGCCACGCCCCGGCTGTTGGTGGACGCCTTGCTGATCGACCCCCCAGTTCTCGCGACGAGTTGAATTATGTACGTCTTGATGGTCGCGCCTGAGTGCGCGCCAGTTGCCAAGGCGGGCGGATTAGGAGATGTGGTCTTCGGGCTCAGCCGTGAGCTCGAGATCCGTGGCCATGCGGTCGAGATCGTGCTGCCGAAGTACGGCTGCATGCGACACGGCGACGTCTGGGACCTCCACGTCTGCTACGACGACCTGCAGGTGCCGTGGTACGGAGAGTCGTTCCATTGCACGGTGTGGTTCGGCTTCGTGCATGGCCGCAAGTGCTACTTCATCGAGCCCCACCCGGCCGAACGATTCTTCGGGCGGGACCGGCTATATGGGCACAGCGACGACGTCGAACGCTTCACGGCGTTCTCCAAGGCGGCGTTGGAGTTCATGGTCAAGACGAACAAGCAGCCCGACGTGATCCATTGCCACGACTGGCAGACCGGGCTCGTCCCGGTGCTGTTGAACGAGCAGTTTCGACCAGCCCTGCCGCAGTCGAAGGTGTGTTACACGATCCACAATTTCCGCCATCAGGGCCACGGCGGGCAGCACGTGCTGTGGAGCACCAACCTGGGCCGCCCGGAGTACTACCTGCACCACGACAGGCTCGGCGACGACCACCGCTATGGCGCGCTGAACCTGATGAAGGGCGGGATCGTCTACTCGGACTTCGTCACCACCGTCTCGCCGAACCACGCAGCGGAGGCGCGCCACGGCGACGGCGCGTTCGGCTTGGGTCACACCCTGCACATGCATGAGCACAAGTTCCGCGGGATCCTCAACGGAGTCGACTACGAAGTCTGGAATCCCGAGGTCGATTCGGTGATCCCGGCCCAGTACTCCGCCCACGAGCTTCACGGTAAGTTCGAGAACAAGGAACGGCTCCGCGAGCGCTTCTGGCTGCGCAGGGCGTGGAACCCGATTGTGGCGTTCGTCGGGCGTCTCGACGAGCAGAAGGGCATGCAGCTCGTCCACCACGCCCTGTTCTACGCGCTGTCCAAGGGAGCGCAGTTCGTGCTGCTCGGCGAGCCGGTCCACGAGAACGGCATCAGCAGCCACTTCCGGCACCTCAAGCGCTACCTCAACGACAACCCGGACTGCCATCTCGAGATCAACTACACCGAGGAGCTGGCCCATCTCGTCTACGCCGGCGCGGACATGCTCGTGGTGCCCAGCCTGTTCGAGCCGTGCGGACTCGCGCCGATGGTCGGACTGCGTTACGGGACCGTGCCCGTGGTGCGGTCGGTCGGCGGGATGGTGGATACCGTGTTCGATCGCGACTACTCGTCACGCCGGCACGACGAGCGCAACGGATACGCGTTCCAGCACACCGACAACGGGGCGATCGAGTCCGCGCTCAAGCGTGCGCTGCGACTCTGGTTCGATCACCCGGCGTGGTACCGGCGGCTGATGCTCGCCTCCATGCAGTCCGACAACTCGTGGAACCGGCCCGGTCACGAGTACGTGAGCGTCTACGACAAGATCCGGCTCTCTTAGCCGGGCGACTCCCGCGGACTGCGTTCGGCCCGCGCACGTCACGGCCTACGAATCACGAGCATATCGCCACATTCGCCGTGCCACAGACGGCGGCCACGAAGCGCCCCGGGTCCGGCTGGGCCGCGCCGTCCGTCCGCGCCTTTTCCGTACTTCGCCACCACCGACAGCGGGGCAGCCGCGGATGTTGACCCCCGAACGACCGCGTACCTTTAACCGATCCCATAGCACGTCTATCCGGAGGCGGAAATGGTCGTTGCTCCCGTAACTCGTCCCGGTCGGGACTGTTCTCCGCGGTTAGTCGATCTGGACGCCGAGCGCGCCAGCTACCGCATCGAGGTCCCCGACCGTTTCAACGCCGTCCTCGACATCGTGGAAACGTGGGCGTCGGAGGATCCGGATGCGCTCGCTGTGCTCTCCCTGGATGAGCTCGGCGACGTGGTCGCGGCGCAGTCCACGGCCGATCTGGCGCGGGCCTCGCGCCAGGCCGCGCGAGCGCTCCTGGACCTCGGAGTGGGCAAAGGAGACCACGTATTCGTGATGCTTCCGCGGATCCCGGAGTGGTACGCCGCCCTGCTCGGCGCGATGCGGATCGGCGCGGTTCCGATGCCCGGCCCGAATCTGCTGACTCCGAAGGACATCGCCTACCGGTTCGGGCAGACCGGTGCCACCGCGGCGATCACCGACGAGGCGGGTGCCGCCAAGGTCGATGTGGCGGTCCCGGACCTGCGTACCCGGCTGTGCGTGGGTGCGGCACCCGCGGGCTGGCTGTCGTTCGCGGAGCGCTGCGATGTGGCCGGGGACGGCGAGACCCCGGCCGACCCGACCAGCCCCGACGACCCGCTGCTCCTGTACTTCACCAGCGGCACCGTCTCCTACCCGAAGATGGTGCAGCACGCTCATTCCTACGCGCTGGGCCACGTAGGAACCGCCCGGTTCTGGCACGACCTGAGAGCGGGCGACCTGCACTGGACGGTGACCGATACCGGCTGGGCCAAGGCCGCTTGGGGCGGGTTGTTCGGCCAAATGCACGAGCGTGCCGCGATCCTCAACGTCGCCCTCGGCCGCCCCGAGCCGGAGACCATCTTCAACATCCTCGCCCGCCACGGCGTCACGTCGTTCTGCGCGCCCCCGACGCTGTACCGGCGGCTGGTCCTGGCCGATTTCTCCCCCTATGACCTCTCGGCGCTCCGGCATTGCACGAGCGCCGGCGAGCCGCTCAACCCCGAGGTCATCCGGGCCTGGGAAGAGGGCACCAACGGGCTGACGGTCTATGACGGCTACGGCCAGACCGAGACGACCTGCCTCGTCGCCAACTACCGCACGATGGAGGTCCGCCCCGGATCGATGGGCCGTCCCGTGCCCGGGTACGAGGTCAGCGTCGTAGCCGACGACGGCAGTCCGGTCGAGCCCGGCGAGGTCGGGAACGTCGTCGTCCGCTGTCGGCCAAACCACCCGATCGGCCTGTTCACCGGCTACTACGGGGATCCGGTCGCGACCGCCCAGTCGTTCCATGGCGACTTCTACTACACGGGCGACAGGGCCGCGATGGACGAGGACGGCTACTTCTGGTTCGAGGGCCGCGACGACGACGTCATCACCTCGAGCGCCTACCGCATCGGGCCGTTCGAGGTCGAGAGCGTGCTCGTCGAGCACGCGAGCGTGATGGAAGCCGCCGTCGTGGGCAAGGACGACCCCCAACGAACGCAGATCGTCACCGCGTTCTGCCTGCTCGCGCCGGGTCAGGCCGGATCACCCGAGCTCGCCCTCGAGCTGCAGGAGTTCGTCAAGAGCAGCACCGCCCCGTACAAGTATCCGCGCGAGATCTACTTCGTCGACGAGCTGCCCAAGACGATCAGCGGCAAGATCCGGCGCTCGGAGCTCCGCGAGCGGCTCCGCCGCGAAGGCCCGGACGGCTAGGCTCGCCATCTCCCGGCCCCGCCGTGCGCGGCGACGGGCCACGGGTGGCCACGGTTAGAATCAGGATCGCACGGGCGATTAGCTCAGTCGGTTAGAGCGCTTCTCTGATAAGGAAGAGGTCCCAGGTTCGAGTCCTGGATCGCCCATCGGCCGGAATCCAGGAATTTGCTGCATTTGTACAATTATCTGGAATTTGGCTGTGTGTGGATCGGTGCGCTCTGGGTGGTCCATGGGGCCACGATGGGGCCACCAGCTTTTACCGGCGGGCGGGAAAGCGCTCCTGGTTTCGTGCGGGCGTCCAGGTGGGCGCGGGCTGCGAGAACGCCGTTCGTTGCGTCAGTTGTGTCCCGGAGGGAACTGGCCGGCGAGCGCTGGAACGTTCGGCTCGGCGGTTGGTGGCCCGGAGGAGCGACATCGACCACCCCGCAGACGCCCGGCGGCGTCGGCTACGTGATCGAGGGCCGAGACGCGTCGGCTTGGCGATCGCCGTCTGGTCCGTGCGAGCGAGACGGCATAGCGGTCCTGAAGGTCCGGGCGGAGCGGCGGGCTCTGGCGGGCGGGCGGGCGGTCTTGCCGGGCTGACAGGCCGTGCACGCTGTCCGAAGCCGAGGCCAGACTCAGTCGGTGGCCGATCGCTTGTACCGCAGCATGAAAGTCGCCGAGGACGGGCTCCCGGAGCTTGGCCGCTCGGCGAGGACATTGGGAGTCAGGCCGCAGATCGACATCCCGGTCGATGAGGACGGCATCGTTCGCGGCGGCGCCGGCGGAATGTCCGTAGCGCCCGATTCGCCGATGTGCCTGCCCGCTCATCGCCGTCCGCACGATCTCGCCGGCACCGGGAAGGACGCCGTCTGGGAGCTGGATGCCGGGAGTCTCCGCGAGCTCTTGCGCTATCGGGAGGATCCGCTGATGCCCGGTGAGCATGGCTTCGTGGAGCCGGGCTCTCCGATGGCCTTGGAGCGCTACGAGTCGGCGTTGCAAGCGACACGTGGGGCCTGGCGCCTATTATCAGGCTAAGGCTATGGCGACCACCGACCAGTTCCATGCGGCCCTGGCCTCCGAGCACCGGTTGGAGGAACTTCGCCGGGCCGCAGAGCACGAGCTGCAAGCCGGCGTGCCGCGCGAGGAGATCGTCGCGAAGCTCGAGGCGCTCCGTTCCGGGCTGAGCGACAGCGACGACGATGTCGTACTCGATGTCCTCGATTTCGTGACGGGCTGGTGCAGCCCGCACGTCCGTCTCTAGAACCCCGTCAGTTACGAAGGCGATCACGCCATCGCCCCTGTCCTCGTGGCTGAGGTCGTCCGACAGCGGCCACACGCGCGGCCGCTCCGGCCTTCGGATGGCTTGCCCTCGACAGTGAGAGCAGTCAGCCGGATGGCTGGCGGGTGGCCGCTTTGACGGCCGAGGGGAAGAGCGCCGACAACGCCCGCGAGCTTCTGCGATTCGGTCGTCCAACGCATCAGCCAGCTCGATGATCCGCCGCATTTCTCCGATGTCGGGTTCAACCAGAAGTTCCCGGCGGGCCCGCGGCGACGCTGCCCGTGTGCTAACAGCTAACGCAGCAGCAGCGGCGTCGAGACCGCAGCTACGCGATCGTCGGGGCACTCTCCGCGCGGTAGGCGAGAGTGTTGAGTTCCTTTGAGGCAGGAGCATGAAGACCCCGTACTTCCTGTACTCAACGCTCGATGTCCGGGCGACTACGAGTATCGCTCCGCGAGCGTCATGTTGGTACCGGCGAGGTTGGTGAAGGTCCCGACGGCGGCGCAGGATCTGGGCGACGCGCACGACACCCCGTCGAGCTGGCTGCTGATCGCGTCGGCGGGGTTGGGGGTCGGCTGGATCATCCAGCTGGTGCCGTTCCAGCGCTCGGCTAGCGTCGCCGCGGCATTGGACGCGAGCGCGGTGCAGGCTGTGGTCGACGGGCACGACACGCCAACCAGCGCCCCGTCGATTGGATTCGGGGTCCGCTGGATCGACCAGCTATTGCGGTTCCACCGCTCAGCCAATGCCGACAAGGTGCCGGCGCGGTCAGTGAAGAACCCAACGGCGGTGCAGAACCTCAGCGACGGGCACGACACCCCGGCGAACTGGCCGTACGTCGCGCCGGCGGGATTGGGGGTCCGCTGAACTGACCAGCTGCTCGCGTTCCAACGCTCCGCCAGCATCACCTCGCTACTGGGGAGGCTGATGTAGTACCAAAACCCGACCGCGGTGCAGGACCTCGGCGACGCGCACGACACCCCAAGCAGGCTGCTGCTCGTCGCGCCGGCGGGGTTCGGGGTCCGCTGGATCGACCAGCTCGTGCCCTTCCACCGCTCCGCCAGCGTCGCAGCGGCGCCGGTGCGGTTGGTCGAGAACCCGACCGCGGTGCAGGAGCTCAGCGACGCGCACGACACCCCGTCCGGCTTGCTGGACATGCCGCCAGCGGGGTTCGGGGTCTGCTGCACGGCCCAGCCCAAGGCCGAAGCCCCCGGAGCGATCGCCAGCCACAGCGCAAGCGTCACAAACCCCACCACGAGGCGTCTCATCGGCCGACTGTCATCGGCTGCTCTCATTCGTCTCTATGAAGGTCGGCCGCTTGTCAAGCCCTGTGTTAGATTCCTGACACCTCGGCTGACACATCGCCGGGTGAGAGCTGTCGTGTCAAGCGCCTGAGCAAGGG
>Ga0335078_10014637_pt1 | contig 11639 bp, 9 predicted proteins | sample Lox_Sample_32_FD_206711 | JGI IMG/M metagenome (GOLD analysis project Ga0335078, IMG submission 206711) | Soil microbial communities from Loxahatchee National Wildlife Refuge, Florida, United States - Lox_Sample_3.2 | ecosystem: Environmental > Terrestrial > Soil > Wetlands | place: USA: Florida...
AAATTCCGGTGCCGGTCGAGACGCGGATGGTATGCGTGTCCTCGACCGTGGGACCGGTCGGATGGACCGAGAAGAGCGTGCCGAAGTCGCTGAACACGCGACCGGTGATGCCGAGCTCCGGCGGCAGGCCCAGCGGATAGGCGAGCGCAAGCGAACCGACATAGAAGGTCTCACCGCCGAGCGAGTCGTCATAGACCCGGTCGCGCGGCCCGATGCCGCCGGTCTGGAAACCGCGCAGATTGTCGCCGCCGACGAAGAAACGGTCCTCGATCCGCACAGACTGGCCGATGCCGATGATGTGCCCGCCCTGGCCCGTCAAGGACACGATGTAATCGGGGGTGATTGGGTAATAGCCGCCCGCCGAGACGCCGGTGCGCAGATAGGAGACATCGCCGCCGAGCCCCGCGACGTCGCTGCTGAACGATGCGTAATAGCCCGACGTCGGATCCTGACGGTTGTCGCGCATGTCGTAGAGAGTGGTCTGGCCGACCGCCGAGGTGTTGCGCGTGCCGGCCTGCTGCGCGATGAACGGCGAGGTGGTCGAGCTGATGTTGTAGATGCGGTCCTGCCGCAGCGTGTAGGTAAGGGTCTGGCGCAGCGGCTCGGTGATCTGGTAGCCCGCGCGCAAGGTGCCGCCGACGGTGAACTGGCTGAATCCGGCAAAGGCGGTGTCGTCGCGGTTGTCGGCGAAGAGATCGAACCCGGCCGCGACCCTGCTCGCGAGAAAATAGGGGTCGGTGAAGCTCAGGTCGATCGATTCGTCGCGCAAGGCCACCACTGAATCGAGCCGCAGATCGTAGCCGCGGCCGAGGAGATTGCGCTCGTGCACGCCGGCATCGAGGAGCGGTCCGTCGGTCGTCGAGTAGCCGACGCCGACCGAGAAGTCGCCGGTGGATTTCTCCTGCACCTCGGCGGTTATGACGGTCTTGTCAGACGCGCTTCCGGGCGCGTTCGTGATGTTCACCTTGGAGAAGAAGTCGAGATTCTTGATCTCCTGCTCGGAGCGATGCAGCTTCGAGGTGTTGAAGGCATCGCCTTCGACGAGCCGGAACTCGCGCCGGATCACGTCGTCGCGCGTGCGCACATTGCCGATGATGTCGATACGCTCGACATAGACGCGCGGACCCTCCTTGATGACGTAAGTGATATCGATCGTCAGCGTGTCGGCGTTGCGCTTCACCTGCGGCTGGATATCAACGAAGGCATAGCCGAGATTACCGAGCGTATCGGTCAAGGCCGTGACCGACCCCTCGATCGCGTCGGCGTTGTACCAGTCGCCCTCCTTGGTCAGGAGGACGGGCTTCAGCGTGTCGGGGCTGATCGCCGGCAGCTCGTTCGTGAGGTTGATTGTTCCGAAGTGGTAGCGCTGTCCCTCGTCGACGGTGAAGGTGATGATGAAGCCGTCGCGCGACGGCGCGAGCTCGGCCACGGCCGAGACCAGGCGGAAATCAGCGTATCCCTCGGACAAATAGAACTTGCGCAAGAGGTCGCGGTCATAGGTGAGCCGATCCGGATCGTAGATGTCGTCGGAGCTCAGGAACCGGTACCAGCGCGTCTCCCTGGTCTGGATCACCTCGCGCAGGCGGCCCGCGCCGAAGGCGTGGTTGCCGACGAAATTGATGCCCAAGATGCCGGTCGATGGCCCTTCGTCGATCTCGAACACGAGATCGACCCGGTTCTGCTCGAGCGGAATGACCTTGGGATCGACCGTGGCGGCGAAGCGGCTGTTGCGCCGGTAGAGGTCGATGATGCGCTTGACGTCGCTTTGCACCTTCTCGCGCGTATAAACGGCGCGCGGGCGGAGCTGGATCTCGTCGGTGAGGTTCTTGTCAGAGATGCGATGGTTGCCTTCGAACGCGATGCGGTTGATGACCGGATTCTCGACCACGCGGACGATCAGCGCGTTCCCTTCACGCCGCAATGTCACGTCGGTGAAGAGCCCGGTCGCGAACAGCGCCTTCAGCGACTTGTCGATGCGCTCGGAATCGAACGTATCGCCCGGCTTCACGAGGAGATAGGAACGCACCGTCTCGGGCTCGACCCGTTGCGTCCCTTCGATACGGATCTCCTCGATGGTCCCGCCCGACGGGATCTGCGCCAGAGCCGTACCCCACAGCAGATGCAGCGACAGCATGAGAAGCGCCAGAGCCGATCGGGCCGCCACCCGGGCGAATATCCGCAAAACTCCCCCCGACACACTTTTTGACGACGCAGGCCGATGCGAAGCTTCAGGTTATGAGACCCTTGATGAACTCCACGATTCGCAAATGTACGAGATCGTTCCAGGTCGCGAAAACCATGAGCGTCAGCACCAGCGCGAGCCCCAGCCGGAAGCCATATTCCTGCGCGCGCTGGCCGAGCGGCCGGCCGCGGATCGCCTCGGCCGCATAAAACAGCAGGTGCCCACCGTCAAGCACCGGAATTGGGAACAGATTGATGAGACCGAGATTGACCGACAGCACGGCCATGAACCAGAGGAGCGCCACGACGCCGCCCTGCCACACTTCGCCCGACATCTGGGCGATCCGCACCGGACCGCCGAGCTCGTCGGTATTGCGCACGCCAATCGCCATCTGCCAGACGGCCTCGAGCGTGCCCGAGACGAGGTTCGAGGTCTCGGCGCCGGCGTCCCACACCGCGGCCACGGGATTGCGCCGGACATAGGTGACGCCGCTCCGCTCGATGCCGAGGAGGCCGAGCTTGTGCTCGTTGCCGAACCGGTCGGTCAGCGTCGTCACGCGCGGCGTCACGTTGACCGTGACGTCGTGCCCGTCGCGACGCAACACGATCGTCATCGGCGTGCCGGTATTGAGCCTGACGAGACGCTGTACGTCCTCAAACCGGGCGATCTTCTCGCCGTCGATATTGACGATGACGTCGCCCGCCTTGATGCCCGCGGCCGCGGCCGCGCTGTCGGGCTGAACGCGGCCCACGTCGGCCGGCGTGAACGGCTGCCCTACGGTCGCGAACAGTGCCGAGAGCACAACCAGCGCGAAGACGAAATTTGCAACCGGTCCCGCCGCCACCACCGCGGTGCGCTGCATCAGGCGCTTGTGATGAAACGAGACCTCGCGCTCAGCTGCGGTCATTGCGTGAAGCCGCTCGCCCGGCATCGACATCGGATCGGCGTCGCCGAACATCTTGACGTAGCCGCCCAAGGGAACGGCGCTGAACTTCCAGCGCGTGCCGGCGCGATCGAACCAGCCGAACAGCTCGGGCCCGAAGCCGATCGAGAACACTTCGATCCGCACGCCGTTCATGCGCGCGACAAGGTAGTGCCCAAGCTCGTGCACGAACACGAGGACCGTTAGGACGACGAGGAAAGGAACGATGTAGTCGAGGCCGTCAGTCAAGAAACCCATGGAACGGATCCGCCGGAAAGCCGGGCGGACAATAGCAGGAATTGGCGCGCCGCATCGTGAAAAATAGTTGATGCAGGCAGCGCTTAGGACCCGCGCCAGAATAACGCACCGGCGCCTGTCCAGAACGCCACGAGCCAGGCCAGCGCGCTGGCGCCGAGCATGCCGTCGAGCCGGTCGAGCAGCCCGCCGTGGCCGGGGATGAGATGGCCGGAATCCTTGACCCCGAAACGGCGCTTCGCCGCCGACTCCGCGAGGTCGCCGAGTTGCGCCGCAACGCTCAGGGCGATGCTCGCCGGGACAAGCGCGGCCGAGACGCCGGCAAGCCGTGCGAAGGCCCAGCCGACGAGCGCCGCCGCGGCGAGGCCGCCGAAAAACCCGGCCCAGGTCTTGTTCGGCGAAAGGGCGGGCGCAAGGCGCCGGCCGCCGATCGATCGCCCAGCGACGAACGCACCCGTGTCGGTCGCCCAGACCGTGAGGAAGAGCCAGAGAAGCCCGACGCGCCCGAACGCGCCGGCAAGCCACAGCACGGCAAGGCACGGCAGCGCGATGATGACGACGCCAAGCGACGCCCAGGCAGCGTTCGCCTCGCGCGCCGCGATCGAGGTGAGGACCGCGCCCGAGCCGACCGCGACGAACGCCACCACGGGAAATCCGAGGGCGAGCGCGCCGCAGGCGGCGGCGTTCGCCAGCGCGATGATCGTCGCGGCCGTCCCGCCGCAGCGTGTGAGATTGGCCCATTCCCAGCCCATCGCCGCGGCGGCCACCGTCACGACGCTGGCGAAAAGATAGCCGCCGGTCCAGATCACGCCGAGCGCCGCCGGCACGAGCACCACCGCCGAGGCGACGCGCACGCCTATGTCGCGCCGCTTAGCGCGAGCCAACGGAGGCGCCGTAGCGGCGTTCGCGGCCGTGGAAATCCCGGAGCGCGTCCTCGAGATCGGCCTTGTCGAAATCGGGCCACAGCGTATTGGTGAAGACGAGCTCGGCATAGGCGCATTGCCAGAGAAGGAAATTGCTGATGCGCTGCTCGCCGCTGGTGCGGATCAAAAGATCGGGATCCGGCATGCCGTCGGTCAGAAGAAAGCGGCCGAAACATTCCTCGTCGATCCGCTCGACGGCAAGCCGGCCCGCTTTCGCCTGCTCGGCGATGCGCCGCGCCGCCAGCGCGATCTCGGCGCGCCCGCCATAGGAGAGCGCGATCGCCAGGTCGATCCGATGATTGTCGCGGGTCAAGCTCTCGGCGTTGTCGATGAGCGTGACGATGTCGGGCGCAAGCCGCGCGCGGTCGCCGATCACGCGAAAGCGCACGCCCTTCCTATGCAGTTCGGCGATCTCGCCGCGCAGATAATGGCGCAAGAGCCCCATCAGGTCGCTGATCTCCGATGGCGGCCGCTTCCAGTTCTCGGACGAGAAGCCGAACAGCGTCAGGTACCGGATGCCGAGATCGGCCGCCGCCGTGACAGTGCGCCGCACGGCTTCGGCGCCGCGCCGGTGCCCGGCGATGCGCGGCAGGCCGCGCGCCTTCGCCCAGCGGCCGTTGCCGTCCATGATGATGGCGACGTGACGCGGCGGCGACGATTCGCGAGCATTCTGCATGATCGAACTCAAACCTGAAGGATCTCCTTGTCCTTCTGCGCGAGCATGTCGTCGATGTGCTTGACGACGTTGTCGGTGAGCGTCTGGATGTCGTGCTGCAGCTTGCGGTGCTGATCCTGACTGATCGTTCCGTCCTTTTCCTTCTTTTTCAAGCCGTCCAAACCGTCGCGCCGGACGTTGCGGACCGAGACGCGCGCGGCCTCGGCATATTTCGCGGCGACGCGCGTCAGCTCGCGCCGCCGCTCCTCGTTGAGATCGGGGATCGGCACGCGAATCGTCTGCCCCTCGGTCTGCGGGTTGAGGCCGAGCCCGGCCTCGCGGATCGCCTTGTCGGCAGCCTTGGCGACGCCGCGGTCCCAGATCTGCACGACAATGAGGCGCGGCTCGGGCACGCTGATCGTGCCGACCTGGTTCAAGGGCATCGTGTTACCGTACGCCTCGACCGTGACAGGATCGAGAAGACTGGCCGAGGCGCGCCCGGTGCGCAGCCCGGCGAACTCCTTGCGCAGCACATCGCAGGCGCCGTCCATGCGCCGCCTCAGCTCGGCAACGACAGGATCATCGCTCATGTCGCCCTCTCCTCCGTGATCAGGGTGTAGCGGCCACGGCCCTGCACCACATCGGCGAACCCGCCGTGCTCATGAATCGAGAAGACCAGAATGGGAATGCGGTTTTCCCGCGCGAGCGAAATGGCCGACGCGTCCATCACCTTGAGGTCGCGCGACAGCACCTCGAGATAGTCGAGCCGGTCGAAGCGTTGGGCGCTGCGGTCGCGGGCGGGATCGGCGCTGTAGACGCCATCGACCTTGGTTGCCTTCAGCAGCGCGCCGCATTCCGTCTCGGACGCGCGCAGCGCCGCCGCGGTGTCGGTCGAGAAGAACGGGTTGCCGGTCCCGGCCGCGAAGATGACGACGCGCCCCTTCTCCATGTGGCGGATCGCGCGCCGCCGGATATAGGGCTCGCACACCGACTGCATGCTGATCGCCGACTGCACGCGCGTCGGCACATCGCGCCGCTCGAGCGCGCTTTGCAGCGCGAGCGCGTTGATGACCGTGGCGAGCATGCCCATGTAGTCGGCGGTCGCGCGCTCCATGCCGCCCGAGGCGCCGGCCACGCCGCGAAAGATGTTGCCGCCGCCGATCACGATCGCGATTTCGACGCCCATCGCGTGGACGGTCTGAATCTCCTCGGCCAGCCGCGCGACGATCTTGGGGTCGAGCCCGTAATTCTGGTCGCCCATCAGCGCCTCGCCGGAGAGCTTCAGGAGAACGCGCCGGTATTTTGCGGGACTGTCGGCTGACATGGCAGGATCATATAACAAACCCGCCGCGGCGGGCCAGTTTCCCCGCCTTGGCGTTAACGCGGGCTTGGCTCAGTGGCTCAAGGCCTTGACCTCGGCGGCGAAGTCGGTGGCGCCGCGCTCGATTCCCTCGCCCAGCGCGAAGCGCGCGAAGGCCGCGACCTTGATCGGCGCGCCCGCCTCCTTCGCCGCCGCCTCGATCACCTTGGCGACTCGGGTCTCGCCGTCGACGACGAAGATCTGCTCGAGCAGCACCGTTTCCTCGTAGAACTTGCGCAGCCGCCCCTCGACCATCTTGTCGACGATCTGGCCGGCCTTGCCCGACGCCAGCGCCTGCTCGCGCAGCACGCCGCGCTCGCGCTCGAGCGCTTCGGGCGCAACCGAGGCGATGTCGAGATACTGCGGATTGGCGGCCGCCACATGCATCGCAAGCTGCTTGCCGAGGCTTGCGACGCGCTCGGCCGATCCCTTCGATTCGAGCGCCACGAGCACGCCGATCCGGCCGAGATTGGGCGCGACCGCGCTGTGCACGTAAGATGCGACCACGCCGCTCTTCACCGTGAGCTGCTTGGCGCGGCGGAGCGCCATATTCTCGCCGACCGTGGCGATCAAATGAGTGAGCTCGTCGCCAACGCTTCGGCCGCTCGCGAGCGGCAGGGTCTTCAGCGTCTCGACATCGTCGCCGCGGTTGCGCGCAAGCTCGGCCGCGGCGCGCGCGAACGACTGGAACGTATCGTTGCGCGAGACGAAATCGGTTTCGGCGTTGACTTCGACGACGGCGCCGACCGGGCCCGCGACCGAGACCGCGATCAGCCCCTCGGCGGCGACCCGGCCAGCCTTCTTCGCGGCCGCGGCCAGACCCTTCTTGCGCAGCCAGTCGACCGCGCCCTCGACATCGCCTGCGGTCTCGCTGAGTGCGCGCTTGCAGTCCATCATGCCGGCGCCGGTCTTCTCGCGCAGCTCCTTGACGAGCGAGGCACTGATCTCGGCCATGGTCCTACTCCTCGGAAACCTGCTCAGGCGGTGGGACGTTCCTCGGCGGCGATTCCCTGCTCGGGCGCCGGGACGATCTCGCGCGGCGGCTCGGCCCTGGCGCCGATATCGGCGCCCGAGGCGGCAAGCTCGGCCTGCAGGCCCTCGAGCACCGCGCCCGAGACGAGCTCGCAGTAAAGGTGGATCGCGCGCATAGCGTCGTCGTTGCCGGGGATCGGATAATCGATCCCGTCGGGCGAGGAATTGCTGTCGAGCACGGCCACGACCGGGATCTTGAGCTTGTTCGCCTCCTGGACCGCGATCGCCTCCTTGTTGGTGTCGATGACGAACAGGATGTCGGGCAATCCGCCCATTTCCTTGATGCCGCCCAGCGCGCGCTCGAGCTTGTCGCGGTCGCGCGTCAACTCTAGCAGCTCGCGCTTGGTCAGGCCCGCGGACGGCTGATTCACGTTCTCGTCGAGATCGCGCAGGCGCTTGATCGACTGCGAGATGGTCTTGAAATTGGTCAACATGCCGCCGAGCCAGCGATGATTGACGAAATACTGGCCGCAGCGTTTGGCCGCATCGGCAACCGGCTCCTGCGCCTGGCGCTTGGTGCCGACGAAGAGGACGCGGCCGCCGCCCGCCGCCACGTCGCGCACCGCCTCGAGCGCGCGGTGAAGGAGCGGCACGGTCTGCTCCAGATCGATGATGTGGATGCCGTTGCGAACGCCGAAGATGAAGGGCTTCATCTCGGGGTTCCAGCGGCGCGTGTGATGGCCGAAATGGACGCCGGCTTCGAGAAGCTGGCGCATGGTAAAGCTTGGCATCGCCATGAGATGCGGTTCCTTTTCCGGTTATGCCGCCGCGGGGGTGATCGAGCGATCGACACCGGAGCGACCTTCGCCTGAAGGCCGCATCCCCGCGTGAGGGTTAGGCCGCTTACATAGGAAAATTGCGCACGCTTTGCAAGCCGGCCCCGCTAGGGCGGCGCGAGCGGCTTGACGTCGCGGAGCGTCGGCGGGATTTCGGTGACGAGCGTGCCGGGCACCGGCGCGCACCCGCCCGGCCGCTCGGCGACGCAGACGCCGCCAAAGCATTGCCGCGCGCGAAACCCGGCGAGGTCGAGCGGCCGGCCCTCGGACACGGCCACGTTGAAGCCTGGCGCCTCCTTTAGGAACGCGGCCTCGTCCCCGGGCTCGTAAAGCGGCCCGGGTTCGTGCAGATAGGAATATCCGCCCGAGCGCGCCCAGGTGAAGCCGTGAGACTCGTAGATCGCGACGCCGCACACGCCCCGCATCGATGCAACCGAAAGCGCGGCGCGGAGCGCGCCGTCGTCCTGGCTCCACAATCCGACATAGCCCAGGGACGCCGCCTCACCGCACGCGAAGACGAGCCAAAGGAACGCGGCGGCAAGGCCACAAACGTGGATCGCATGTCCGGGAATGCGCCCGCTGGCGCGCAGTTGCCGCTCGACCCAGGTGGCCGCCTGCGCCAGCCCGAGCGAAGCGAGCAGCGCCGCCGGCAGCACCGCGGGGTAAATGAGGCGGAACTCCTTGTGCGGCAGGAGCGCGTACTGGACGAAAGTCAGAAGCGCGGCCGCGCCGAGCATCGGCAGGCGCGCGCTGCCGAGCGCCGCGAGCAGCAGGATCACCGCGACGCCGCCGCTCCAATAGTAGGCGAGGAACGCGGGATAGACGTCCCAGCCCGGCTGGCCGTAATAGGCGTTCACGCCATAGAGGATGTTGTATTCGAAATTGTACCAAACCGAGGCGAAGGGAAAGCCCCAGGCGGGCCAGTCGATGAGGCCGCCGGCGAGCGTCGCGGCAAGCGCACCGCCCGTGAGCGGCACGAAGCGCGCGCGCCATTCGCCCCAGCCCGACCACAGCACGATCAGCGCGATCGCCGGCGCGAGATGGAAGCGCACCGAGAAGACGAGGCCGAAGACGATGCCCGCCGCGATGAGGCGCCGCGTCGATTGCGGACGGAAGCCGGGCTCGGCGAGATAGGTCGCGAGCACGAGAAGGTGCGCCGCGATTTCCTCCTGTCCCGCGCGCGGCCCGAAATAGATCGCATCGACCGAGAGCGCCATCGCCCAGGCGGCGATGAACCCACCGGCCACGCCGTAAAAGCGCCGCCCCCACAGGAACGCCACGACGACGCATGCGGCCGATAGAAGCGAGAGCGCGCCGAAGATCGCCGGCAGATAATAGGCCGGGCCGTCGCCCACGAGCCGCGCGAGCCACATGATGCCGGCGAGCGCACCCGGCAGCAGCCACGAGCGCGCGCCGTACTGAAACTCCCACGGCACCAGGCCCGTGCCATAGACGAGGCGATGCGCCTGTTCGATCGACTGATAAAGCTCGTCCGGCTGATGCAGGTTTGGCTCGAGCACGATCGGCAGAAAACGCAGCAGGAATGCCAGAAGACAGATCGCGCCGAGGCCGAGCATCCCGGCGCCGCGCAGACGCTCGGTCACGGATACGGCCGCGCGGCCGCGCCGATCGGCGCCAGAAGCTCCCGCCGTGTCACGGTTTCTGGAGCGCGAAGGTCAGCACGCCGCCGTCGTCGCTGAAGGCGACTAGACGGCAGCCGGTGGTCTTGCAGAAATGCTCGAAATCGGTTTTGGCGCCGGGATCGGTGGCGATGACGCGCAGGATGCCGCCCGGCGCCACGTCTTTCAGCGCCTTGCGCGCCTTTAGCACCGGCAGCGGGCATTTCATGCCCTTGGTGTCGAGCACGACGTCCGCCATGGTCAGCCGAAGCGGTTGGTGTGCGGGAAGCCGCGGGGCGCCACGCGGCCGGCGCCGGCGCGCGCGCCTTGCCAGTTGGCGAGGTCGGTCTCGAGCCGCGTGCGCTCGCCCTGCTTCCAGCTCAAGCCTTCGGCAAGCGTGATGACCTTGGCGTCGGCGAGCCCGCCATCATGGAAGCGCTGCAGGATCACGCCGCGGCCGCGCGTCATCTCGGGCACTTCGGTAAGCGGGAACAGCAGCAGCTTGTGGTTGTCGCCGACGGTGGCGACGGTGTCGCCCTCGGCCGGGACGCAGATGCGGGCTTCCGCGCCCTCGCCCGGCACCATCGCCTGCTTGCCGCTCCGCGTCTGCGCCAGCACTTCGTCGGCCGGCACGACGAAGCCGCGCCCGTCGTTCGCCGCCAGCAGCAGCTTCTGGCCCGGCACGTAGCGCAGCATCGCCACCACGTCGTGCTCGTTGTCGAGATCGAGCATCAGGCGAAGCGGCTCGCCATGCCCGCGCCCGCCTGGCAGCTTGTCGATGCCGAGCGTGTAGAAGCGTCCGTCGGTCGCGAACAGCAGCAGACGCTCGGTCGTGTCGGTGGCGACGATGAAGCGCGGCCCGTCGCCCTCTTTGTATTTCAACTCGCCGAGCGCAACGGTGTGGCCGCGGATCGCGCGGATCCAGCCCTTGGCCGAGCACACGACCGTCACCGGTTCGCGCTCGACGAGCGCCTCGACCGGCACCTGCACTTCCGCTGGCGGCGGGCCGATCTCGGTGCGGCGCTTGCCGAGCGGCGAGTGGGCGTACTCCTTCCGCAGCTCGGCGATCTCGGCGCCCACGGCCTTCCACTGCCGCTTGTCGTCGGCCAAGAGCTCGTCGAGCTCCTTGCGCTCGGCCGAAAGCGACGCGAGCTCCTTCTTGATCGCGATCTCCTCGAGCCGGCGGAGTGCCCGGAGCCGCATGTTGAGGATCGCCTCGACCTGAACCTCCGAAAGCTTCCAGCGCTTCATCATGCGCGCCTTGGGGTCGTCCTCCTCGCGGATGATGCGGATCACCTCGTCGAGATTGAGATAGACGACGACCTGTCCCTTCAGGATCTCGGTGCGGCGCGCGATCTCCTCGACGCGGAAGCGCGAGCGGCGCTGCAGCACCTCGCGGCGATGGTCGAGAAAGGCCTGCAACGCCTCTTTCAGCGACATGACGCGCGGCACGCCATGCGCGTCGATCACGTTCATGTTGAGGCCGATGCGCGCCTCGAGCTCGGTCGCGCGGAAGAGCGATTCCATCAGCACGCCGGGATCGACGTTGCGCGACTTCGGCTCGAGCACGAGCCGCACCGTCTCGGTCGATTCATCGCGCACGTCGGCCAGGAGCGGCAGCTTCTTCTCCTCGAGCAGCTGCGCGATGCGCTCGATCAGGCGCGATTTCTGCACCTGGTACGGGATCTCGACGACCACGACCTGGTAGAGCCCGTTCTTCAGCGCCTCGCGCTCCCAGCGCGCGCGCACGCGAAAGCTGCCGCGCCCGGTCTCGTAGGCCTGCGCGATCGCGTCGGCGCCTTCGACCAAGACGCCGCCGGTCGGAAAATCGGGCCCGCGCACCAGCTCCAGCAACTCCGCCATGCCCGCGCGCGGCTTGCGCACGAGATGCGCCAGCGCATCGCACAATTCGACG
>Ga0335078_10014638_pt1 | contig 11638 bp, 10 predicted proteins | sample Lox_Sample_32_FD_206711 | JGI IMG/M metagenome (GOLD analysis project Ga0335078, IMG submission 206711) | Soil microbial communities from Loxahatchee National Wildlife Refuge, Florida, United States - Lox_Sample_3.2 | ecosystem: Environmental > Terrestrial > Soil > Wetlands | place: USA...
CGACCTCGAGGCGGCCTTGACCGGCGCGTCCCAGGCGTGGGACGCCGGCCAGCCCGGCCCGGCCAGAACCAGCCTGGCTGCCGCTCTCGACCTGGCCCGCGGCCTCGGCTACCTCTGACCGTCCCGCATGCCGCGGGCGTCGAGCCCGGCCAGCGAATGCCCCGACGTCTCGGCGTTGTGCGCGTGTGCCACGTGGTGCAGGCCGAACACCGAGTCCATCCCCGGCCGCAGCCCCATCAGGTCCTCGCACTGGTTGACCGCGCGCTTGGCCAGCGCGAGGCCGAACCGCGGCATCTGCCCGATCTGCCCGGCCAGCTCGAACGTGGTGGCCTCCAGGTCCGCGCGCGGCACCACCCGGCTCACCATGCCCGCCTGGTAGGCACGCTCGGCGCCGAACCGGCCCCCGGTGAACAGCACCTCCTTGGCGAGCCGCGGCCCGAGCACCCACGGGTGCGCGAAGTACTCCACGCCGGGGATCCCCATCTTCACCACCGGGTCGGCGAAGAACGCGTCCTCGGCCGCCACGATCAGGTCGCACACCCAGGCGAGCATCAGCCCGCCGGCGATGCAGGCGCCGTGCACCATGGCGACGGACGGCTTGGGTATCTCCCGCCAGCGACGGCACATGCCCAGGTAGACCTCCATCTCGCGGGCGTACCTGGCGTCGGCGCCCTCCTTGCCCACGTGGTCCCACCACAGCACGGCCTCGCGGTCGAAGGACACCTCCGCGTCCCGCTCCGGGGTGCCGATGTCGTGCCCGGCGCAGAAGTGCTTGCCCGCCCCGGCCAGCACCAGCACCGCGACGTCGTCGTCGTTCACCGCCCGGGCGAACGCCGCGTCCAGCGCGTAGGTCATCGCCGAGTTCTGCGCGTTGGCGTACCGCGGCCGGTTCAAGGTGATCAGCGCGACGCGGTCGCGCCGCTCGTACAGGACCTCGTCCGCCATCAGGCTTCCTTTCTCAATACGCGCTTCAGCACCTTGCCCGACGGGTTGCGGGGCAGCGCGTCGCGGAACTCCACCCGCCGGGGCACCTTGTAGTTGGCCAGCCGCTCCCGGCAGAAGGCCAGCACGTCCTCCTCGGCCAGCGCGAAGCCCGGCCGGGCGACCACGAAGGCCGTGCCGACCTCGCCGAGCCGCGCGTCGGCCACGCCGATCACGGCCGACTCGGCCACCCCGTCCAGCCGCGCCAGCACCTGCTCCACCTCGGCCGGGTACACGTTGAAGCCGCCGCAGATGTACATGTCCTTGAGCCTTCCGGTGATGGACAGGTACCCGGCCGCGTCCAGCCGGCCGGCGTCGCCGGTGTGCAGCCAGCCGTCGCCGTCGATCGCGGCCGCCGTCGCCTCCTCATCGTCGAGGTAGCCGAGCATCAGGTTCGGCCCGCGCAGCAAGATTTCATCCGAACGGCCGATCTTCACCTCGAACCCGGCCGCGGCCCGCCCGGACGTGGCGGAGACCACCTCGGGCGGGTCGCCCGGACGGCACATCGTGGCCACCACCGCCTCGGTCAGCCCGTAGGCGGTGAGCACGGTGGAGAAGCTCAGCTCGCGCCGCATCCGCTCGATCAGCGCCACCGGCACGTCCGCCGCGCCGGTCACGGCGAGCCGCAGGCTGGACAGGTCGCGTTCGGCGCGCTCCGGGTGATCCAGGATCATCTGGTAGATCGTCGGCGCCCCGGGCAGCACGGTGATCCGCTCGGCTTCCGCCAGCCGCATCGCCTCACCCGCGTCGAACACCGCCTGCGGCACCAGCGCCGCCCCGCTGACCAGGCAGGCCAGGATGCCCGCCTTGAAGCCGAACGTGTGGAAGAACGGGTTCACCACCAGGTACCTGTCGCCCGGGCCAAGCCCCGCGCAGTCGGCCCAGGCCCGCGCCACGCCCAGCGATCGCTCGTGCGAGGTCATCGCGCCCTTGCTCCGCCCTGTGGTGCCCGAGGTGAACATGATGTCGCTGACGTCCCCCGGGCGCACCGCCCCCGCCCGCCGCCGCGCCTCGGCCAGCGAACCCGCCTCGAGGAACATGTCCCACTCCTCCGGCACCCGGACGATGAGCCCCAGCCGGTCCAGCTCACCCGGACCCGCCGCCGCCAGGAGGGTCCCCAGCCGGTCTACGCCGAGGAAGTTCCCGGCCACGAACAGGGCCCGCGCGCCGCTGCGGCCGATCACGTCCAGAGCCTCGGGTCCGGTGAACCGCGTGCTCACCGGGACCAGCGCCGCGCCCGCGCCGAGCGTGCCCAGGGCGGTGAGCAGCCACTCGGACCCGTTCGGCGCCCATATCGCCACCCGGTCGCCGGGCCCGATGCCCGCGTCGATCAGCGCGCCGGTGACCGCGGTCACCCGCTCGTCCAGCTCCCGGTAGCTGAGCCGGGCCCCTCGGGCCCGCCCCGGTTCCGCCACCGCCTCCGCGTCGCCGAAATCCCGCGCCGCCCGGGCTACGGCGGCCGGCACCGTCAGTTCCAGCACCTTCCCACCCTCCCCCGCCCGCCCACCCTTAGCAAGCAAGTGCTTGGTAGGTTAACCCCTGAGCGCAGGAGGTGGCCCAGGTGCGGTTCACGCCGCAGGACGAGGAGTTCCGCGCCGAGGTGCGCGCATGGCTGGAAGCCAGCCTGACCGGTGAGTTCGCCGGCCTGCGCGGCGCGGGCGGGCCGGGTCGCGAGCACGAGCGGCACGACGAGCGGCTGGCCTGGAACCGGCACCTGGCCGCGGCGGGCTGGACCTGCCTGGGCTGGCCCGCCGAACACGGCGGCCGCGGCGCCTCCCTGGCCAGGCAGGTCATCTTCTACGAGGAGTACGCGCAGGCCGACGCGCCGGCCCGGGTCTCGATCGTGGGCGAGGAGCTTCTTGGCCCGACCCTGCTCGCGTTCGGCACGCCGGACCAGCAGCAGCGCTTCCTGCCGCCGATCCGGGCCGTCAGGGAACTGTGGTGCCAGGGCTATTCCGAACCCGGGGCCGGGTCCGACCTGGCCAGCGTGGCCACCCGGGCGGCGCTGGACGGGGACGACTGGGTGATCAACGGCCAGAAGACCTGGACCTCACTGGCCCACCTGGCCGACTGGTGCTTCGTGCTGGCCAGGACCGAAGCCGGCTCCCGGCGCGGCGGCGGCCTGTCTTACCTGCTGGTTCCGATGGACCAGCCGGGGATCACCGTCCGCCCGATCCGGCAGATGACCGGCACCGCCGAGTTCAACGAGGTCTTCTTCGACGACGCGCGCACCGCCGCGGTCAACGTGGTCGGCGCGCCGGGTGACGGCTGGCGGATCGCCAAGGCCACGCTGGCCGTCGAGCGCGGCGCGGCCATGCTGGGCCAGCAGGTCGGGTTCCGCCGCGACTTCGAGGACCTGGCCGAGGCGGCCCGGTGCAGCGGGGCCTCCGGCAACCCGCTGATCCGCGACCGGCTGGCCCGGGCCTGGATCGGCCTGCGCATCCTCCGCGAGTACGCGCTCGACACCCTGGGCACGAACGACCCGGCCCGGGCCTCGGTGCTGAAGGTCATGTGGTCCCGCTGGCACCGGGACCTCGGCGAGCTGGCCATGGACATCGTCGGTCCCGGCTCGCCCGACCTGCACCGCTGGCAGCGGCTGTTCCTGTTCAGCCGGGCCGAGACCATCTACGGCGGCTCCGACGAGATCCAGCACGAGATCATCGCCACCCGCGCCCTGGGCCTGCCCCGATCATGACTGTCACTGCCATGAAGGGGCACGGGCTGCTGGACGGCAAGGTGGTGGTCGTCACCGCCGCGGCCGGCACCGGCATCGGCGGCGCCGCCGCCCGGCGCTGCCTGGAAGAAGGCGCCCGGGTGGCGATCAGCGACCAGCACCACAAGCGGCTGGCCGCGACCCGCGACGAGCTCGCCGCCGGGCACGGCGACAGGGTCTGGTCGCAGCCCTGCGACGTGACCGACGAGACCCAGGTCGCCGCGCTGGTCGAGGGCGCGGCCGGGCACTTCGGCCGGATCGACGTGATGATCAACAACGCCGGGCTCGGCGGCACCGCGTCGGTGCTCGGCATGACCGACGAGCAGTGGTCCCGGGTGCTCGACGTCACGCTGACCGGGACGTTCCGCTGCACCCGGGCGGCGCTTCGCCGGCTGGTCGCCCAGGGCCGCGGGGGAGCGGTCGTCAACAACGCCTCGGTCCTGGGCTGGCGCGCCCAGCCGGGCCAGGCGCACTACGCCGCGGCCAAGGCCGGCGTGATGGCCCTCACCCGGTGCGCCGCGCTGGATGTCGCCGCCCACGGCATCCGGGTCAACGCGGTCGCGCCCAGCCTGGCCGTCCACCCGTTCCTGGCCAAGGTGACCAGCGAGGACCTGCTGGCCGAGCTCGCCGCCGCCGAACCGTTCGGCCGCGCCGCGCAGCCCTCGGAGGTGGCGAACGTCATCGTCTTCCTGGCCAGCGACTACTCCAGCTACATGACCGGCGAGGTCGTCTCGGTCAGCGCCCAGCACCCCTGAACGGTCCGCGCCCAGCACCCCTGAACGGCCCCCGTGACCCGGGGCATGTACCCCGGCTTGGTGTCATGGCCGAGGCTGAGGTGACGGGCGTGGCGGAGCGCCAGAGCCCGCGGCCGCCCGATTACATGCGCTCGATGATCGTGGCGGTGGCCATCGCGCCGCCCGCGCACATGGTGACCAGCGCGGTGCCGGCGCCGCGGCGCTCGAGCTCGTGCAGCGCGGTGGTGAGCAGCCGGGCGCCGGTGCTGCCCACCGGGTGGCCGAGGGCGATCGCGCCGCCGTTGACGTTGACCCGGTCCTGGTCGGCACCGTGCACCGCCAGCCAGGACAGCACGATCGACGCGAACGCCTCGTTGACCTCGAACAGGTCGATGTCGCCAATGTCCATGCCACTGCGTTCCAGCACCCGCTCGGTCGCCTGGACCGGGCCGTCGAGGTGGTAGTACGGCTCTGCGCCGATCAGGCACTGGGCCAGGATCCGGGCCCGCGGCCGCAGCCCGAGCCGCCGGGCCCGGTCCGCGTCGGCGAGCAGCACCGCGGCGGCGCCGTCGGAGATCTGCGAGGACGAGCCGGCCGTGTGCAGCCCGCCCTCGACCACCGGCTTGAGCCGGGCCAGCGCGTCGGCGCTGGTCTCGCGCAGTCCCTGGTCCTGGTCGACCATGTCGGGCCCCACCTTGACCGCTACGACCTCGCGGTCGAAATGTCCCTGCGCCCAGGCCGCCTGGGCTAGGGTCTGGGAGCGTAGGCCGAAGGCGTCGGTGTCCGCGCGGGAGAGCCCGCGGCGCTGCGCGATGCGCTCGGCCGCGACGTATTGGCTCGGCATGTCGATGTCCCAGGAGGGAGGCCGGGGCGTGCCCGCGTCAGCCCTTGCGGCGGTGCCCAGCGGTACCCGGCTCATCGCCTCGACCCCGCACGCGATCCCGACGCCGATCGCGTCCGCCGCGATCAGCCCGGCCACCAGGTGCGCGGCCTGCTGCGCCGAACCGCACTGCGCGTCCAGCGTCAGGCAGCCGGCCGTGTGCGGCAGCCCGGCGTGCAGCCAGGCCGTCCTGGTCACGTTGTTCGACTGCTCGCCGGCCTGGGTGACGCAGCCGCCTGCCACCTGTTCTACTTCGGCGGGCGCGATGCCCGCCCGATCGATCAGCGCCGTCTGCACGCCGCCCAGGATCTCGGCCGCGTGCACGCCGGACAGCACGCCGCCGCGCTTGCCGACCGGGGTCCGTACCGCCTCGACGATCACCGCGGTCCCCATAGCCCACCTCCGCCATCCGTGGTCTAATCAAAACTAGAACACGTTTCACTATCAGCCAAGGAGGCAGCCGTGACCGTTCCGGACATCCCGCCTGGCTTCGACCTCACCGACCCGGAGATCTACGCCACCAGGGTGCCCGCCGACGAACTGGCCGAGCTCCGCCGCGCCGCCCCGGTCTGGTGGGTGCCGCAGCGCCGCGGCTCGGCCGGCTTCGACGACGAGGGGTACTGGGCGGTCACCAGGCACGCCGACATCCTCGCCGTGTCCAAGGCGCCCGACGTCTACTCGTCGGAGGAGAACACCGCGCTGATCCGGTTCAAGGAGGGCATCCCCCGCGAGTCCATCGAGATGCAGCGGATCATCCTGCTCAACATGGACCCCCCGCAGCACACCAGGATGCGCGGCATCGTCTCCCGCGGGTTTACCCCCAGGGCCATCAGCAACCTGCGCCAGGTCCTGACCGAACGCGCCCGGCGCATCGTGGCCACCGCGCTGGACTCCGGCACCGGCGATTTCGTCACCGACGTGGCGGCCGAACTGCCGCTGCAGGCGATCAGCGACCTGATCGGCGTCCCGCAGGAGGACCGCGGCAAGATCTTCGCCTGGTCCAACCGGATGATCGGCTACGACGACGAGCTGCCAGGCGAGGAGAACGCCGGCGAGATGGCCGCCATCGAGATTCTCGGCTACAGCATGACCATGGCCGAGGAGCGGCGCGGCTGCCCCCGAGACGACATCGTCACCAAGCTGATCAGCGCCGAGATCGACGGCCACGGGCTATCCGACGACGAGTTCGGGTACTTCGTGCTGATGCTGGCCGTGGCGGGCAACGAGACCACGCGGAACGCCATCACGCACGGCATGAACGCCTTCTTCGACCACCCGGAGCAGTGGAAGCTGTTCAAGGCGTCCCGCCCGGACACCGCGGCCGACGAGATCGTCCGCTGGGCCACCCCGATCAGCGTGTTCCAGCGCACCGCGACCCGCGACGTCGAACTCGGCGGCCAGCAGGTCAAGGCGGGCGACCGGCTCGGGCTGTTCTACCGGTCGGCGAACTTCGACGAGGAGGTCTTCGACGAGCCCGGCCGGTTCGACATCATGCGCACCCCGAACCCCCACCTGGGCTACGGCGGCCTGGGCACGCACTACTGCCTGGGCGCCAGCCTGGCCAAGCTGGAGATCGAGCTGATCTTCACCGCCATCGCCGACGCCATGCCGGACATCGCCAAGGCCGGCGACCCGGTCCGCCTCCGCTCCGGCTGGATCAACGGCATCAAGTCCCTCCCCGTCACCTACCACCCCTAGCCCTGCCCCACCCCAACCCAACCCAACCCCCAACCCAACCCCCACCCCAACCCCCAACCCACCCCACCCCAACCCCCCACCCGCCCTCCCGGCTAGACCATGATCGCGGGCAGTTCTGGGTACATAGACCCCAAGACTGCCCGCGATCATGAAAGGGCGGGGACGCGGTCCTCGGCGTCGGCCCGGCGGGGGGCGGGGGGGAGGGGCGGGGGAGGGCCCGGGGCCGGGGCCGGGCGGGCCGCCGCCGTTACCCGGTTGCGGGCCGGACTGGGACGGTACCGGCATGAGGAAGGCCACGCCCAGGGCGCTCATGATGAGCCCGATGATCGGGAAGACCACGCACATGGTTATGTAGGTGTCGGCGTACTGGCTGGCGTGCAGCACATGGCGGTACGCGGCGGCCGCGCTCGGGTGCAGAGGGTGGTAGACCAACGGCCGCAGCCCTGCCACCTTGATCGTCAGCGCGATGATCCCGGTACCGAGAACGGAAACGAACAACGCACCGACCATGTTCGCGACGACCCCGGCCACGAAACCCTGGCCGATCCTGGCCCGGGCCAGCTCGATGGAACGGCCCGGTCTGCGGCAGTGCCACCGGGCGGCTAGCACCGCGGCCGCCACCGGCCCGCCGAACAGCAGGATCCACGCGAGCACCACGAGCGGATCGGCCTGCGATCCCCTCAGCCACGGATTGCTGGCGTACGAGCCGAGTCCGAGCGGGGCCACCGAGAACATGACCAGGCCGAACAGCAGGCCCACGCCGGTGCCGGCGGCCAGCGTGGCCGGGGTCACCGACGACCGCCGCGAGGTTACCCAGAGGAGGGTGACCACGTAACAGGCCGTCAGGACCAGGAAGAAGATCTCGCCCGGCCAGGGCGGACCGCCGGCCGAGGTGCCCGGCATCCCGTGGGTGCTGTTTCCGGCAGCGATAAAGACCCGCAGGTCAGGACCCCGATGCGGCACGGTAAGCGGGTACGGTCCGACGACGGCCCGGGCTGGCATCAGGGCCAGGATCGCCGCGTACCCGACGACGCGCAGGGACCGGGCGATCCGGCCGTCGCCGACCGGTCCGAAGAACCGCCGGGCCAGCAGCGGCAGCCCGGCCAGTAGCAGCACGGTGGCGATCAGCCCGAACTGGTCCGCGGCAGCATGCAGGACCGACGAGTCTGGCCAGGCGGCCCAGGCCGCCACCGCCGCGGCCACCGCGAACACCACCACGCGGCCGAGCCGCCGGGGCATCAGCGCCTCCCGCGCGAGCATCCACACCCCGCCCGCCCGCCAGGCCAGCCGCTCCAGTCCCGGTGGCACCTCGTGGGCTTCCGCCCAGAGCGCCGCGGCCCAGTCCCGCCGCCCGGGCGGCAGCAGCCACCCCGCGCCTCGCCCGGCCGCGGCCATCGTCCGCTCCAGCCAGCTCACGACCTCACCTAACCCCAGCGAACTCGACCTGCTCATGGCGTCGTCCCCGCGACCGCGCCGGGTGCGGCCGGCCCCGGCCGGACGCGGGCCCGCGGCTTCCCGGTGCCCGCCCGCGTGCCCGCCCGCGTGGCCGCCGCTTGCGTGGCCGCGTGCTCGGCCGCGCTGGCCAGCGCCCCCGTCGCGCTGGCCAGCCCGGCTGAGGTCAGCCGGTACAGGTGCCGACGCGGCCGGCCCGGGGCCGGCTCGTCCTGCCAGCACGCCTCGACCAGGCCCCGGTCGGCCAGCCGGATCAAGATCGGGTACAGCGTGCCCGACTTCAGCCCGGTCTGCTTGGCCAGCGCGTATCCGTGCTGCCACCGCGACGGCTGATCGCACAGCGCGGCCAGCACGGACAGGGTCTGCGCGGAGAACTCCGGACGCGACGTCACGCGGCTCACTCTCTCCATCGGTCGTAGGTAGGGGCCGGATCTGGGTGCCCGGACATGCGGCAGGCAGAACACGGTACAGCCGGATAACAGGGGGACAAGGATGCGGTCCGCATCCGCCCGCCCGCCGCCGGGCGGCTCCGGCTCCAGCCCGGGCCCGGGGCCTGGCGGCCCGCCGCCGTTACCCGGCGAACCGGACTCCTGCGGCGCGGGGTTAGCGATGACCGCGGCCAGGGAGCTCATGAACAGCCCGATGACCGGGAAGGACATCAGCATGAGCCCATAGGCGCCCGCGGCGTTGACGGTAAGGAGCTCGTAGCGGTAGGTGGCGATCGCGGTCAGGTGCCGGCCGTGGGTGAACCAGTGCAGCAGCCATGGGTACTTGAGCATGAGCAAGGTCGTGCCGGTGCCGAGAAGAGATGTGAACATGGCGGCGAGCCCGTTCGCCAGCACCCCGGCGGCGATGCCCTGGCCGATCCTGACGTTGAAAGGCCGCCTGGCACCGTCGGGTCCGCGGCACCGCCGCCCGGCCAGTACGGCGGCCACGGCCGGCCCGCCGAACAGCAGGAACCAGGCCAACGCCACCAGCGGATCGGCCGTCGAGCCCGGTAGCCACGGATTGGTGGCATAGTTATTGAGCCCGAGTGGATCCACCGCGAACATGACCACCCCGAACAGCAGGCCGGTGCCGACGCCGATGGCCAGCGTGCTCCGGGTGACCTGGGAGCGCCGCGAGGTCAGGAACAGGGTGACGCCCACGTATCCGATGACCAGCAGCATGACCAGGATTTCGCCCTGCCAGGTCGGACCCCCGCTCGACCGGCCGGGCACCACCCCGGCGCAGCCCTGACCGCCACAGAATATGCGCAGGTAGGCATGCTTCGTCGGCGCCAGCATGTTGAATACCGCCAGGACCGTGGAGGCTGGCACCAAGGCCAGGATCGCCGCGTAGCACAAGACTCGGAGGGACCGGGCGAGCCGGCCGGGACTAACCGGCCCGAAGAACCGCCGGAACAGCAACGGCAGCCCGGCCAGCACCAGCACCGGGACGATCGCGTTGAACCGGCCTTCCCCGACGTGGCCGACCCATGGCCGCGGCCAGGTCGCCCACATCGCGACACAGGCGGCCGCCACGAACAGCGCCGCGCGGACGAGCCGGCGCGGCAGCAGCGCCTCCCGCGCGAGCATCCAGGCCCCGCCGGTCCGCCAGGACAGCCGGGCCAGTCCCGGCGGCACCTCGTGCGCCTCGGCCCAGACCGCCGCGGCCCACTCCCGCCGCCCGGCGGGCAGCAGCCATACCGCAAAGCGCCTGCCCGCAGCCATTACCTGAGTCGCCTTGCCCATAGGATCCCCCCACCTCGCCGCGTCCTTCCGGTGCGGGCGGACGCTGCCACGCGGGCAACTCTACATAGATAGAGCGACGGCGTCTACATAGGTTGACTCGATACCACCCACATGGAGAAGAACTGGGAGCCGCCGCCGTAGGCGTGCCCCAGGGCGACGCGGGCCCCGGGAACCTGGTGCGCGCCGGCCTTGCCCATGACCTGCAACGCCGACTCGGCAAATCGCAGCAGCCCGGAAGCGCCGATCGGGTTGGAGCTGAGCACGCCGCCGGACGGGTTGACCGGCAGCCTGCCCCCGATGGCGGTCTCGCCCGCCTCGGTCAGCCGCCAGCCTTCCCCCGCGGCGGTGAAGCCGAGGTTCTCCAGCCACATCGGCTCGTACCAGGAGAACGGCACGTAGATCTCGGCCACGTCGATCTCGTCGATCGGGCTACCAATGCCGGCCTGCTGCCACAGCGCCGCCACGCACTCCCGGCCCGCGGCCGGGTTGACGTGGTCCTTACCCGCGAACATGGTCGGCTCGCTGCGCATCGCGGTAGCCCGGATCCAGGCCACGGGCCCGGGCGCCGCGGCCGCGGCGGACGAGTCGCCGATGATCACCGCGCACGCGCCGTCCGAGGACGGGCACGTCTCGTCGTACCGCACCGGGTCCCACAGCATGGGGGAGGCCAGCACCTTCTCCAGCGTGATGTCGCCCTGCTGCAGGTGGGCATACGGGTTGAGGGCGCCGTTGCGCCGGTCCTTGACCGCGACCAGCGCGCCGATGTGCGGCGGCGCGCCGCTGCGCCTGATGTAGGCGCGGATGTGCGGCGCGAAGTACCCGCCGGCGCCGGCCACCACCGGGATGCTGAACGGCGGTGCGATCGACAGCGCCCACATAGCGTTGGACTCCGACTGCTTCTCGAAGGCCAGCGCCAGCACACGCCGGTGCAGCCCCGCCTGCACCAGGCTGGTCGCGACGATCCCGGTCGCGCCGCCGACCGAACCCGCCGTGTGCACCCGCAGCAGCGGCTTGCCCACCGCGCCCAGTGCGTCGGCCAGGTACAGCTCGGGCATCATCACGCCCTCGAACAGGTCGGGCGCCTTCCCGACCACGATTGCGTCGATGTCGGCCAGGTCCAGGCCGGCGTCCAGAACCGCGCGGTCCGCCGCCTCCCGGCACAGCCCGGCGATCGACACGTCGGTGCGCTTGGACCGGTGCCGGGTCTGCCCGACGCCCAGCACCGCGGCCGGCTGCTTCACGACGCCTCCCCGGACAGCACGCACACCAGGTTCTGCTGCAGCGCCGGGCCGCTGGTCGCGTGCCCGAGCGCGCGGGACGCCCGGCCGGACATGACCGCCCGCGCCGCCAGCCCGATCCGCGCCAGCCCGGCGGCGAACATCGGGTTGCCGCACAGCGCTCCGCCCGACGGGTTGACCGCGACCTCCTCGCCGAGCCCGAGCGCCGA
>Ga0335078_10014639_pt1 | contig 11638 bp, 9 predicted proteins | sample Lox_Sample_32_FD_206711 | JGI IMG/M metagenome (GOLD analysis project Ga0335078, IMG submission 206711) | Soil microbial communities from Loxahatchee National Wildlife Refuge, Florida, United States - Lox_Sample_3.2 | ecosystem: Environmental > Terrestrial > Soil > Wetlands | place: USA: Florida...
CACCAGCACAAGCCGTTCGTCAACCCGTGCCACGACAATCTGAAGCCTTCCGCGGTCTCAACCGGCGATGGCAGCATGATCATTCAGCTCACTGAGCGCGGGCGAAAGCGCGCCGCCGACGTGATTCGCCGCCATCGCCTGGCCGAGCGCCTTTTCACCGACAGTCTGGCCATGGACAGCGAAACCGAAATCGAAGAGCAGGCCTGCAAGTTCGAGCATATTCTCTCGCCTGAGGCGACCGATAAGATTTGCACTTTTCTCGGCCATCCCCGCACCTGTCCGCACGGCGCGCCCATTCCACCGGGAGAGTGTTGCGGCCAGGACGAACAACACGACAACCTGATGAAGCGCCCCGAAAGTATTCGATCAACTGGCCTATATAGCCGGGACGAGTTGAATGAGCGGTAATCCGGCATACGATCCTCATCCCACAATCGGCGTTTTCGATTCCGGTTTCGGCGGCCTTACCGTCCTTAAAGCTTTACTTGAACTTCTGCCCGACGCCACCTACCTCTACTTCGGCGATACCGCGCGTCTGCCCTACGGCTCTAAATCGGCCCAGACTGTGGCCAAATACGCCGTCGAGGCCGCGCATTTTCTGGAGCATAGAGGCGCGAATCTGCTGGTCATCGCCTGTAACACGGCCACGGCATTGGCCCTGCCGCAAATCCGAAACGCGGCGAGCGTGCCCGTCATCGGCGTGGTCGAACCGGGCGCCGAACGCGCCTCGCTCGCCAGTCACAACCGCAAAGTGGTAGTAATCGGCACTGAGGCCACGGTCAGCAGCCGGGCCTATTTCCAGGCCTTGCAGGCGCGCGGCGTCGAGGCCCAAGAAAAAGCTTGCCCGCTACTGGTGCCGCTGGTGGAAGAAGGCTGGGTGGACCACCCGGTGACCGAGCAGGTTGCCCGCATCTACCTGGAAGAAGCCTTTCGCGACGGTTTTCATTCCGCGGACGTGCTTCTGCTCGGCTGCACGCACTACCCGCTGCTGGCGCCCTTGTTGCGCCGGGTGGCGCCGGCCCACGTCGCGATTGTGGACTCCGCCCAGTCCACCGCACATGTGGTCGCCGACCAACTTGCCCGCGACCCGCAGCCGGCTGCTCCAGCCGGTGACAATACCGCACCTAATGTCAGCTTCTTTGCCACAGACTCGGTGGAAAAATTCCGCCGGTTGGGCGCGCGCTTCCTCGGGCAGCCCATCCAGAACGTCGAACACATTGATTTGAAGGAATGACGACTTTCAGGACTAAAGATCTGAAGGCCGAACAAGCCGGGGAATTGGGCCCGTTCTACAGCAGAGCAGAGGCTCAATACAAGTGGAAAGTCACTTCGATGTTCACGCCCACCGTGACCGGCCGCCCATCTTTCATTGCCGGCTCAAATTTCCAGTCGCTCACGGCCTGCATGGCTTTCTCGTCCAGACCGAGGCCGAGGCTGCGAACGATCTTGATGTTGTGAGTGCGGCCATCCGGGCCGACTTCCACGTAGAGCACAACTACGCCCTGGTATTTCGCTTTGCGAGCTTCTTCCGAGTATTCCGGCTCGGGGGCATAGAGCTCTTTCGGCGCAGAAACACCGCCCCCCACGCGGAACACGCCACCGCCAATCCCCCCGCCGCGTCCAGGCCCAACTCCCGGTCCCTCGCCCGACCCAACGCCGCCGCCCGAACCCGAACCGATGCCGCCGCCCGTTCCTGTTCCGTTTGATGGCGGGCCGGAGGGCAGTTTCGACATGGGATCGCCCAGATTGGGCAGGTTATTCATCGCCAGCTTGATCTGCGGTGGAACCACCACAGTCGGCTCGGCGGTCAACTTCGGATGTTCGTTACGCACCACGACCATGGGCGGGGTGATCTGCTCCATCGCCAGCTTCGGCAGGCGGCCCTTTGTGGCCTGCAGCTTGTCACGATCGCCACCACCGCCGCCTCCGCCAACCTGCGTCTTGGAAGGGGGCAGAGCGGGAATGTCGCTGGGGGCAACCAGTGTGATGGCCTGCTGCTTGGTGACCTGCTGCACCACGCGCCGTCCCAGCAGGGTCAGTCCGATGATCAGGGCCAGCAGCGCCACGTGCACCACGGTTGAGCCCCAAACGCCGTTCTTCTTGTAGTTGTAGAAGCCCCAAATGTCCCGAACTGGAATTGGCTTGGATTGCAACACCAGCGGCGGCTGCTTCTTGGGAAACAGAAAGTCATTCAGGTTCTGCAGCAGCGACTTCAGTAGCGACTGTTCAAACGTGCTTTTGGGCAGCAGCAGGTTCAGCTCTGCTTGCGGATTTCCGCCGGTTGGATAATGGGGTGTTGCCATGACCGCGCTTTACTGCTCCTCAGCTACTGATTCCGACGTCCACCAAATCAATTCGGTAGATGAGTCTATTCGTATGCAAGTTGCTTTCCAAGCGCACCCTTAGCACCAAAGTCCTACAGTGGTCCTGCGAAACCAAGGCCTCTCTCTTTACTTAGATGCGCACTCGTCGGCAGGAGTCACTCTTATCTGGCGAGATTGTACATCCTTTTGCCGCTTTTGCCGACAGAGCTTTTTACACACTTCGGGCAATAGTTCGTGCACCTCCAGCGATCCCCATCCCGGGCCGACGCTCAATAGACGATCCTGCGCCTGCTCCCTATAATGAAAAATCAACCATTTGGAGACGATCCGCGCGTGCCGCTCGACCTGAAAACTACGATCAACCTTCCCAGGACGGCCTTTCCCATGAAGGCCAATCTGCCGCAAAATGAGCCCAAAATTCTCGATCGCTGGGAACAATCCGGCCTTTACCTGCGCATTCGCGAAGCTCGCAAGGGTGCACCTGTCTATGTTTTGCACGATGGCCCACCCTACGCCAACGGGCCCATTCACCTCGGCACCGCGCTCAACAAGTGTTTGAAAGATTTTGTCGTCAAGTCCAAGACCATGGCCGGTTTTGACGCGCCTTACATTCCAGGATGGGACTGCCACGGCTTGCCCATCGAGATCAAAGTGGACCAGATGCTTGGCGGCAAGAAGCTGCAGATGCGCCCCACCGACGTGCGTCTGGAGTGCCGCAAATATGCCGAAAAATACCTCGACCTGCAGCGCCAGCAATTTAAACGGATCGGAGTCTTCGGCCGATGGGAGCGGCCCTACTCCACCATGACTCCGCAGTACGAGTCGGTGGTGGTTGAAACTTTTTTTGCTTTCTATGAAAAGAATTTCGTGTACAAGGGTCTGCGCGCCGTGTACTGGTGCATGCACGATGAAACGGCTTTGGCGGAAGCCGAGGTAGAGTATGAAAACCACGTAAGCCCGACCGTCTGGGTGAAGTACGCGCTGCTGGATGATCCCGCCAGAATTGATCCCGCGCTCAGCGGCAGGAAAGTATCAACCATCATCTGGACCACTACTCCGTGGACGCTGCCTGCTTCCATGGCGGTGGCGTTCCATCCCCAAGAAGAATACGTCGCGCTTGCCGTGCGCGACGAGGTATTCATTGTTGGCGCGAAGCTGGCGGGCGCGGTCGCGGAGAAGTGCGGCTTCATGGGTCCGAAGGAGATCGCGCGCTTTCCCGGCACGCGGCTGGAGCGCCTGAGTTTTCAGCATCCATTCCTTGACCGCAAAGTCCTCGGCGTGCTCGCGGATTACGTCACCATGGATACGGGCACAGGCGTGGTCCATACCGCGCCATCGCATGGCGCCGAGGACTTCGCCACTGGCGTGAAATATGGCCTTGATGCCACCAGCAACGTGGATGAAAAAGGCATTCTGCGCAATGGCCTGCCCGAATACAACGGGCTGCGCGTGTGGGATGCGAACGGGCCGATCATCGAGCTGCTGAAGAAACGCGGTGCGCTGCTGCACACCGAAAAGCTCGAGCACTCCTATCCGCACTGCTGGCGCTGCCACAATCCCATTATTTTTCGTGCTACCGAGCAGTGGTTTATCTCGATGGAAATGCTCATGCCCGGCGCAAAGTCGAAGGACGACACTTTGCGCACGCGCACCCTGGGCGAAATCAAGAAAGTGAAGTGGGACCCGGACTGGGGCGAAGAACGCATGGCGAACATGATCGCCACGCGCCCGGATTGGTGCATTTCCCGCCAGCGGGTGTGGGGCGTGCCGATCGCAGTCTTTCTCTGCGGGAGCTGCGGCAAGCCTCTGAATGACCCGGCCGTGAACCGCAAAGTCGTTGAGCTCTTCGCGCACAGCGGGGCGGACGCCTGGTACACGGCTCAGACGAACGCAATTCTGCCTGCCGAAGCCAAGTGCCCGCACTGCAAAGGCGCAAAGTTTGAGAAGGAGACCGATATATTCGACGTATGGCTGGAATCAGGCGCAAGTTACCTCGCCCTGCGCGCCGCCGAACCCGAGTATCCCTGGCCTTCGGACATGTATCTCGAGGGCGCAGACCAGTATCGCGGCTGGTTCCAGTCTTCCCTGCTCTGCGCTATGGGAGCGCGGGGCAATCCACCGTATCGCTTGGTCGTCACGCCGGGCTGGACGCTTGACGAAAAAGGCCAGGCCATGTCGAAGTCACGCGGCAACGACGTGGATCCGGTGGACATTGCCAACCGCTTTGGCGGTGAAATCGTGCGACTGTGGGTCGCCTCGGTGGATTTCCGCGAGGACGTTGTCGGCTCTGAGGCCCTGATGCAGCGCGTGGGCGAAAACTACCGCACCATTCGCAATAATCTGTTTCGCTTTATCCTCGGCAACCTGCAAGATTTTGATGCTGCCCGCGATGCCGTTTCCTTGGCCAAGATGGAGGCAGTGGACCAGTTCATGCTGCGTCAGACGGCGGAGCTGGCCGCTGATGTCCGCCGCTGGTATGAGGAATTCGCCTTTCACAAGATCTATCACCGCGTGATGGAATTCTGCGTTTCCGATCTGAGCGCCTTTTATTTCGATGTGCTTAAAGACCGGCTTTACACCTATGCGCCCAGGTCCGCCGGCCGGCGCTCGGCCCAGACGTCCATCTGGCGCATTGGCGAAGCCCTGGTTCGCCTGCTGGCACCCCTCATGAGCTTTACCTGCGAAGAGGTCTGGGAATATTTGCCGTCCCTTCCCGGCCGGCCGCGAAGCGTGCACCTGGCATTGTTTCCGCAAGCCAAGGATGTTCTGGGCGCGGAGTCCGCGGAAGATTTGAAGCTGATGGAAGACTGGAAAGTGCTTCTTGCCGTGAGAAAAGAAGTGCTGAAGGGGCTTGAAGAGGCGCGCAACGCTAAGCAGATTGGCAAGAGCCTGGAAGCTGAAGTTCTGGTGATGGCTGCGGAGCCGGTGTATTCGGTGCTTGCGAAATACCGCGACCAGTTGCGCTACGTGTTCATCGTGTCTGCGGTCACGCTCGAGCCGGGAACGGGCGGCAACGGGACAGGTACGGTGAAGGTTCAGGTCAGGCGCGCCGGCGGCGTGAAGTGCGAGCGCTGCTGGAACTACTCCGTGCATGTAGGCGAAGACAAGCGATATCCGACCGTGTGCGAGCGCTGCAGCGCGGCGCTGAAGGAAATCGAGGGTGACCCGGCGGCGTAATGACCGATCATCTCGCCATGCGGAAGTACTATTTTTTTCTTGCTTTTCTGGTGGTCCTCTTCGACCGGCTCACGAAGTGGTGGGTTACGCAGGACCTTCCCATGCACAGCACCCGGAAGATCGTCTCCGGTTTCTTCTATCTCACGCATGTTGAAAATCGCGGCGCCGCCTTCAGCCTATTCGCCGATTCGGCCTCTCCGTGGAAGGCCGGCATGCTGGTGGTGTTTTCGGTCATCGCGCTGGTAATTGTGGCCGCGCTGCTGTGGCGCAGCCATCATTCCATGGCAACCACGGGCGTAGGCCTCGCGCTCATCATGGGCGGCGCCATTGGAAATCTCTGGGACCGCCTGCTCAAAGGCCGGGTTGTGGACTTTCTGCTTTTTTACATCGGTACATATGCGTGGCCGGCGTTCAATCTGGCGGACAGCGCCATCGTGGCGGGCGCAGGGCTGTTGGTGATTGAAATTCTGTTTGCCCGGCCGGCGGGAAAAGTGAGTTCGGTATAGCGGAATCCCAGGGGCTCGAAAGGCGTGGAAGCAGTTCAGGGCGTACCGTAGAGCTGACGGTAAACCTGCGCGTTGCGCAGGATCGCCTGCACGTATTCGCGCGTCTCGGTGAACGGAATAGACTCGACAAATTCCTGCGGATCGCGATATTTTCCCTGTCCCAGCCAGTCGGTCACGCGATCGTCGCCGGCGTTGTAGGCGGCGAGCGCATATTCAAAGGCGCCGAACTTATCCACAGTATCGCGAAAATAGCGCGTGCCCAATTGAAGATTGACTGCCGGCGTGAACAGTTGCGGCGCGGAGAAGTAGCGCAGCTTCACCTGCCTTGCGACAAGTTTGCCCGTCTTCGGCAAAAGTTGCATCAGCCCGACCGCGTTTTTGTTCGAGACGGCATTGGGATTAAACGCCGACTCCTGGCGGATGAGCGAAGCAACCAAATAGGGATCCAGGCCGTTCGCTGATGCGAACCGCCGCAGATCAGGCCAGTACGGTCGCGGGAACAGCGCCTCCCAATATGACCGCGGCAGGCTGGTGACATCTACGGCGAAGTAATTCGGTACGGCACGCTTCAAAGCATCGAGCGCCAGGTCGTAGCGGTTGGCGTCCTGATACATGCGGGCAATCTCGGCCGTCGCCCAGTTCCCTTCCTCTTCGTTGGCCGCGGCCTGCAGTTCGCGCACGGCAAAATCGAGCAGGCCACCGTTTTCCAGAAGCTGCGCCTTCTGCCAGCGCAGATTGTCGGTGGGCGGCGGGTCGGATGAAACTTCCGTGCTCGAAGTGATCGGCGGCACGCGATCGAGCAGGGCGTAGTGCACCGGATCGCCGTCGTCTTTCAACAGCGCCAGCCGCTGCCGCGCCAGGTAGCCGTAGTAGTAGTTGTGAAAGCGGTCTGAAAGCTTCTGATAAAAGGCGCCCGCCTTCGCCTGCTCGCCATCTTCTTCCGCCAGGCGGGCCCGCCAGTAGAGCGCGGCCGGAACTTCAGCCGAGGTGGCGTAGAGCGCGATTTGGTCTTCAAATCCCTTCTCCGCCTGATCTTTGCGACCCTGGCGCAGACTCAGCCACGCGGCCTTCCAGTGCGCGTAAGCGGCGCGAGTGGCATCGGGAAAGCGCTCCTGCATTTCGCGATACATATCAATGGCGTGATCGTAGTCGCGGCGCAGCAGATAAATATTTCCCGCTGCCAGAAGATCCTGGGCGAGCCAGGCACTGTTTGGCGCAGTCTGGCGTAACTGCCCGAGGATACGCAGGAAGCCATCGTCATCGTTTTCGGAGCGGGCAATTTCGCCGAGATTGTACAAACGCTCGGCCTCAATTTCGGGAGTTGGACTGCTGAGCGATTCGAGAGCGCGCCTGGCTTCGCGCTCCCGGCCTGAATGCAGCATGGCCGACACCATGGCCAGCTGGATGCCGGGCCGCACGCTGGGATCGGCCGCGCTCTCCAGTTCGCGATATTCGTCGGCAGCGTCGCTATAGCGCCGGCCCTTGAAGAGCAGGTCGGCGCGGGTCTTGCGCTCGGTAAAAGTCGGCGTCCCCAGTTGCGCGGGGTTCAGTTTTCTCAGCTCGCCACCCGCCTGGGTGGCTTCTCCGCTCAGGGGCATGGTGTAGTAGAGATTGCGAAAAATCTCTGTGGCTTTGGCAGGCTGGCCGGTCGCGGCATACGCCTTGCCCAGAGCCAGCTCGAGATCGGCACGAATGGGGGCGCGGTCTTTCTCCAGCAGCGGCACCGCCTCCGGCGCGCGGCCTTCGGAAAGCAAGGCGTTCGCGTATAGCACGCGGGAATCGCGGATAAGCAGCGACTCAGAGTAAGTCTGATCGAAGTCGCTCAACGCGGCGACGGCTTCCGGCATGCGTCCGGTTTGAAAATAGGCGTTCGCCAGATAGTAAGTCACGTAATCGCCCAGATCGCCCGCGTGGGGCCTGGCACGATTGAGCGGATCAATCGCCTTAGTGAAGTCGCGGTCGAGGGTGTGCGCATAGCCCAGAGCCAGCCAGGCGAGCGCGCCCGCGTCTTGGCTGGCATGATGGCGGGCGAAAATCTCGACTCCGGCATAGGCCGCGGGCGTGCGGTCCTGCAGCAACTGCCTCGCCATCGGCTTCAGGCTGGCCGAGGCGACGAATGCCTGGCGCATGCGCCGCAGCCGCGGATAGTTCCGCCGCCGTTTGGCTGCGCTGGCGGCCGTCAGCTTCTTTCGCGTGGCTTGAGTTTTGTGCGCCGAGGCGTGGGTCTTGCGGGAAGCTCCAGTGCCGGAGGAAGCTCGCGCGTGCGTAGATGAGGATTTCGACGAGGGCTTTGCCGTTTCTGAAGACTGATTTTCAGAAGGCGGCTTGGCGGAAGGTTGACTTGACCCAGGCGTTGAAGCCGGCGACGGCGCGGAAGTAGACGCCGGCAGTTGTGACGCAGGGGCCTGAGCTGAGGAAGATTGCGCCGCAACCCGAGAAGCCGCTGCCAGAAGGCCGCTGCCGCAGACGGCCAAAATCAGAAGAACGCTGAATTGCCGAGGTTGGACTGCCACTCGATTCTATTATCGCTGAAAATTTGCGCCCATGAGGGCAGCGTCATCTTCGGCGAGACTGCGCACCAGCTCTTGATTGAAATAATCCGCGCTGGCGGCGGCAGTGCTGCCGTAACGCTTTTGGTACGTGGCCAGACTTTTCTCAATATCGTCCTTCAGGCGGTCGTAAAGGTCGGCGTTGTTGCGCCCCTCGGCGACCTTCGCCTGATTGTAGAGTTTGATCTCATCCACCAGCAGGCGCGCGAAACGCTGCGCCTTGCGATGCACCTCGGCATCCTCGACCGGCATGGCGGCCAGGGGATCGGCTGCAGGCGCCACCGCGGCGGCCGAAGCGGATCCACCACTGGAAGCGCTGCTTTCAACCGAGGCGGTCTGGGCAATGGAAGTAACTTCAGCCGCGCTGGCAGTCGCGACTGGCTGCGCAACCGGCCACGGAGCGGTGTGCGCGGCATGAGTCGGCGAATGGGATGCGAAAGGATCGGACGGCGAAACAGCCGGCGCTGAAACCGCCGGGGATGAAGCGGCCGGCTTCTCAGAGATCGCCGACTTGTCAAGGGATGGCCCCTCGGCTGAGTCTTTGTGCGGTCCTTTCCGCAGCGAAACCACTTCCAGCCAGGCGCCGGTGGTGACGACCAGAAGCTCGAGCGCGGCGCAATCCATCTCGCCGCCCGCCTCGGAGCCCGCATCCGCGTAGATCAGGGCCGCCACACGGTCCTTCAACACAAGCGGAAGCAGCATCACGCGATGATCGGCCGGATTGCCAAATTTTGAGACGAACTTCGGATCCAGCTCGGCGGCGTTTCCTGTAAATGCCATGCGCGATTGCAGGGCGCGCGCCGCAACGCCTGTACTCACGTCCAGATTGAAGTCTTTGATCTCTTCAAAGTTGGCGAAAGCCCTTCCCTGCCAGCCTGTCGCGGCGCCGGACTTGATGACGAACAGCGCAGCGCGCCGGCAATAGCGCACGGCATTATCCAGCAGGGCGCGCAGGATTTCGCGCTGCGTCGCCCCGGCGTGCACGGCCGAGATCGCTTTCAGCAGATTGACCGGGCTGCTTTCCGGGTTGGAGAGCGCGCCGCCTTCGATTTTGCCTTCCAGCTGGGGCTGGATTTCCTCGACCACGCGGCGCACCAGGGTGTGCCGCAGCGGGGGAATTTCGGCTTCCAGGGCCTGAAATACGGCCCTCTCGATGGCTTGCTCAATCCAGCTCTTCTCGCTCATTGTCTTTCGCAGGGATCGGTTGCGTGGCTTGGGCTGGGGATGGAAGGCTTAACCCTTCACGACGCCAGTCGCGATTATAGGACAGGTCTGGCGATGGCCGGTTAGCCGATGGTCGCTAGCCGTTGGTCATCAAGGAGGTAACTCGAATAGCAACCCGGCGGAACGAAATGGACGAAGATTTCAGACAAAATCCGGCAGTCTTCGCTGATTCGAATACCACAAAACCAGACCGGGCGAAGCACGTCAAACGCTTTGAGACAGGGAGCGGGCCCAGCCGGTAGAATAAATGCACGTTCCCGTCCGACCCCGGCAAGAAAATTGTTGCGACGGAACCCATATGAGTGCCATCGAAACCAACGTAGGCGGGCCTGTCACGGATGAATTGGCGCTGGTCCAGGCGGCCAAGACAGGCGACGTCGAGGCCTTCGGCGAGCTCGTTCGCCGCTATGACCGGAATGTATTCCGGATTGCGCAGCACATCACGCACAACCGCGAAGACGCGGAAGACGTAGTGCAGGACGCATTCCTGAAGGCGTACGAAAACCTGGGACAGTTCCAGGGCAATTCGAAGTTCTACACTTGGCTGGTTCGAATCGCGGTGAACGAAGCGCTGATGAAGCTGCGCCGCGCCAAGCCAGGGCGCACTGTCTCGCTCGATGAGGACGTGCAAACGGAAGACGATTCACTTCCGCGTGAAGTGGCGGACTGGAGCCCGAATCCTGAGCAGCAGTATACTCAGGCAGAATTGAAGGACATTCTGACTCGGACGATTCAAGGGCTGCCGCCGAGTTTTCGTACCGTGTTTGTGCTGAGGGACGTGGAAGGTCTCTCGACTGAGGAGACGGCTGAGGCGCTGGATTTGAGCGTCCCCGCGGTCAAATCGCGGCTGCTGCGGGCGCGCCTGCAGCTGCGGGAGCGGTTGAACCGCTTCTTCCAGAAACGAAATGGTGGGGATAGCAAACAGTGAAATGTGCTGAGTTTCTGCAAGAGCTGACGAATTACCTGGACGGCGTGATTGATGACCGCACAAAAGCAGAACTCGAAGACCATCTCGCCTGGTGCCACAATTGCTACGTTGTCTGCGATACGACCCGCAAGACCATCGAAATCTACCGCGATTCCAAGCTCTATGAACTTCCCGACGACCTGCGAAACCGGCTGCGATCGGCCATTGTGAGCAAGTGCCAGGGCCGGAGAAAGCCCGGCCCCCAAGGCGTTTGAGGGTCCGCAGTTCCTTCTTGCTGGCAACTCATTCTTCCACAATACTTTGCCGGCTTCCCACAAGAGTTTGTCTGATGGCGAACCTTTTTTCGCTCCACTGGAATCTAACTAAGTGGTTAAAGTTGGAATTGTTCGGGAGTTGCCGGATGGACTCGGTTGATCCGGCGTTTGGAGTGAGCCATCATGATTAGCCAACTACTCGATGCGGTATTCGGATGCACGCACCGTCGGTACAGCTTCCCAATCACGGTCCGCACTCCGGGGCGGCGCAGTCCAGCCGCTGCCGCGCTGACCGGCACGTATGTTGCCTGCCTCGAATGCGGCAAAGAATTTCCTTACGACTGGAATGAGATGAAGGTAGTTCATTCAGGACCGAATTCACGCCGAGGCATGAGTTCTTTCGCGACCAAGCACGCCGCGTAACTTGACGATTTACCTAGCAAAGCCGCGAGGTTCACTCGCGGCTTTTTCCTTATGATCAGAAAACTCAGTTGCTATTGTCTTCGCGGCGTTTGAGCGTCGGGCGTCCATCGTCATCGCTGCCGCTCTTGCCCGAATTGGTGTCGGAGCTAGAGGCGCGCCGCAAGCTGGGCTTGCCAGCGTCTTTGCCGTCCGTCACCTTGCGCCGGTTCTCGATCGCCGCCAGACGCGCTTTCACATCGTCAAATTCGGAGGT